>OLPR01000803.1_pt1 | contig 27596 bp, 18 predicted proteins | sample 1672761 | NCBI WGS metagenome assembly OLPR01 (sample SAMEA3136721, study PRJEB25190) | human gut metagenome | biome: human gut; feature: human-associated habitat; material: faeces | place: Austria | collected 2013 | reverse complement strand
CTTACGGGGCAGTACCTCATACTGCTTTTCTCATTGCCCTATCCGGGCGTACGTTATGAATGTGCTTTTTGTCGGTGTGGGTGCAGACGAGAAAAGCGTGCCGGCCCTTCAGGAAGCGTTGGGCAAATTCGTAGCCGATGCGATTGGCCTCCTCCGGCGTAACCTCTCCGGGCTTGAAGGACTGCCGTACCTGATAGGCGATGACGTCGCTTTCCTGCACCCGCCCGGTCAGTTCCCGGTACTCCCGCTTGGACAGGGCAAATTCGGAAACGGCGGTCTCCGGCTCGCAGGCGAACGCGGAGATCAGCGCACCGCCCTCGGTCTTATCCGGGTTCATGCCGTACTCCGTCCGGTCGGCAAGGCACTGCGTAAGCGTCTTGCCCTTGTTTAAGTGCATGGGTATGATTCGTGTGGTCGCCATATTCCCTCCATGGAAAAAGGCGCAGGAGGGAGCCTGCGCCTTTTCACATTACGCATATTCCGTTTATCCGTAGATTCGCTCCTTGAGAAGAATCCTCATGCCGATAAACCGCGCTGTGAGCTTCACCGCCAAATAGTGCAGCCCGTAGGGCGACAGCAGAAACGCAATGCCCAGACAGATACAGCCGTTCTGCACGTTGCCGTCCACAAAGTAAAAGAAGCCTGAAAGCAGAAACAGGGCGGAGGCGATGACGCAGACCACGGCGGAAGCCTTGAGCGCCAGCGTGAGCGCCCATTCCACGATCCACAAAACCAGCATAAGGGGCGCAAGCAGCAGTTTCAAAATGAATTTCATAGTCGTTCACGTCCTTTCTGGCTTCATTGTATCAGGGGACGGGCACGGGGGCAAGGATGCGAAATATCTATTGAATCCTTGAGAGCTTCATCAGGATATCGTTGGCAAGCTGCCAGAGCCGATCCTGCTTTTCCAGAATCTCCGCAAGGTCGGTGTCGTAGGCTCTGCCGCTCTCGTTGAGCCGTTTGGCGATCTGATTGATGTTGTTGCTCGTGTAGCGCAGAAGCGAGATCATCTGCTTCAGCTCCGGCAAATCCAGCCTGATCACCAGCCCGTCCAGCGCCATCTTCCGCAGGAACGCCTCCTGATTGGTAACGCCGATCCGCGCCATCTTTTCCTTCAGCAGCCGGTGCTCCTCCTCCGTCAGGCGAACGGAGATGCGGATGCTCCGGCGCATGAACTGCGCGCTCACAGGGACGGCTCCTTTGCCTTTTTGACTGCCTCCGCCGCCGCTTCGGGCGGTCTGCTTTTCAGTCTGCCGAGCACCGAGGGCTTGCGCTCATGCGCCCTTGCGTCCTCCCGCGCCAGCTTGGTAAACAGATCAACCAGCCCGCTGTGGCTGTTCACCGCCAGATAGCAGTTCCGATCCGTCCCCCATGCGTCGGGGTTCTCCGAAACGGGAACGGTCTTTGCCCATTGTTTGTTGTCCGCTGAGAACCGCCCGTCCCAATCCTTCTGCCGGATGGTAATCGCCAGCACATATAAAATGCGCTCATGCCCAAACTGCTCCGCCACCTGCGCGACGGCTTCCCTGTGCAGGACGTTATCACAATAATGCTCGGAGATCGCCTTCTCAATGGCCTCCTTGCAGGCGGCGCTGGCCTTGTTGGAGGCGCGGTAAAGCTCCAGCTCGCCGTTTTCACGGGCGTGCTCGGCGGGAAATCTGTAAACGGGAATATCCTTCATATTGGTGCATCCTTCCTTTCATTAAGCTGTAGTGAAGCGGCTCCGACAAAATCCGTTCTTCGTCGGAGCCGCCGTTTTTTATCGTTCCTCCTTGCCCCTGTGCCTGATTTTGTCCTCGGCGCAGGGCTGGGACAGCGGCGCTTTCAGCTTTGCCAGCACGGAGGGACGCTCCGCCTTTGCGCTCTGCACGGCGGGCGCGTCCTCCACCATCTGCTCCATGGGCGTGCGCTCGTCGATGTTCAGCTCGGCGTTCAGCTCCGCCAGCCGCGCGGATTTTTCTTTCAGCTCCGCCTCCTGTGGGAACGGCTTGCCCAGCTCCGCCTTTGCCGTCTCCATCTGCGCGGTGAGCGCGTCCAGCGTGTTTCTGACATTCTGCAATCTGTCCGGCATGGCGTTCAGGGCGTTGTCAATGCGGGTGAGGTTGCCCCGCGCGTCCTTGCCCAGCGTCACGCGGTGGTTCATTTTGCCCTTGAGGGTGAGAACAAAGTCCCGCCCGAAGTCCTCCACGGTCAGGGACATGGCAAAGCCCCGGTAGCTCCCGATGGGAACGGGCTCCAAGCCCTTTGCGTCCTTGAAGGCTTCCAGAATGGCAGCGCCTGCGTTGTCCTTGTCGGTGAGAAGGTCGCCCTTGACCTCCATGCCCGCAAAGCCGTCCACAGGGTGCGGATGCCCGGCGAGCGTCTGCATATCGGCGGTGAAGCCCTCCACGAAGCTCTCGTTCTGCCGGATCTGTTCGGGGAAATGCCTGAGCAGATTGTCCTCCAGACGGAACTGCTGGCTCTGATGGCTGGCCTTCATGAGCTTCAGACGGGCAACATCCACATCCAAGTCCATCTTCTCCTTGATACGCTCGTCTCCGGCGCACAGCGCCTTGATCTCTGCGTAGGAAAGGGCGGTCTCGTCCACGTCCTCGCAGGAGCGAACAGGGGATTTTGATGTCATGATCTGAGAGATGAACTTCTGCTTATTCTCCACCGTCTGCCAGAGGTAGGCGTCGAAGGTGGATTCCGTGACGTAGCGGTAGATATGCACTTCTTTGTTGCGGTTGCCCTGACGGATGATGCGCCCGCTGCGCTGCTCCAGATCGCCCGGCCGCCACGGGCAGTCGAGGTCGTGGAGCGCCACAAGCCTGTCCTGCACGTTCATACCCGCGCCCATTTTGAAGGTACTGCCCATGAGCACACGCACCTGACCGGAGCGCACCTTTGCAAACAGTTCCTTCTTCCGCGTCTCGGTGTTCGCCTCGTGGATAAATGCGATCTCCTCGCGGGGGATTCCTCTGGCGACGAGCTTTTCCCGGATGTCGTCATATACCGTGAAGTCGGGTTCGTCGGGGTTTTCCTTGTCGATCAGCCGCTCGACGGCGTTGAGCTCCGGGCTGTCCAGATTCTCGCCCGCCGTCTTTGCCGCCTTCGCTCCGGTCGCGCCGGTTTTCGGGGTGGACAAATCGCAGAACACGAGCTGGGTCAGCCTGTCCGCCTGTCCGTCCTGCCAGATGCGGTGGATGTTGTCCACGCAGCGATTGACCTTGCTGTTCGGGTCGTCCGGCAGGTTGGGGTTGATGATGCGCTGGTCAAGCCCCAGCTTGCGTCCGTCCGAGGTAATCTTGAGCATATTGTCCGTGCCGGGGTCAACAAGCTGGGCGTGTACCCTTGCGGCGCGCTCGGACAGCTCCTGCACCATCTGCTTCTGTATCTCCGTGGGCTGCGCCACCTCGTTGTGATAGATGGGCGTGGGCGTAGGCAGGTTGAGCTGGTCGGAGGTCTTGATATCTGCCGCCTCCTTGAACAGGGTCATGAGCTCAGGGAGATTAAAGAACTTGGCAAAGCGCGTCCTCGCCCGGTAGCCCGTACCCTCGGGAGCCAGCTCAATGGCGGTCTGTGTCTCTCCGAAGGTGGAAGCCCAGCAGTCGAAGTGGGCAAGTCCCTTGCCGCGAATGGCGTCGTGCTGGAGATAGCGCATCATGGTATGAGGTAAGCCGGCAGTACCGACTCCCTCCCGAACCGTGCGGGCACCTCTCGATGCACACGGCTCTCCGTTTGTTATCGTTTTACGACTTCATCGAATTGTGAATCTCAATATGGCAGGACGGGCAGACCGCCAGCGTTTTACGCCGACGCTGAAGCATGATACGCTCCCATTCTTGTTCCCCATTAAGATCTTTCAGCCGCCGTACCTGATGCATTTCAAGTCCGTCGCAGTCCGTCCCGCATAATTCACACTTGTTAGTGTGGAGGCGTATAGCCAGACTGTTGGGCTTGTCATACTTTTTGTAGATGTCCAGCATATCCACTTGACCCAATGCAGGTTCCGTTTTCTTTCTAAAGCCATCGTGGTAATAGACAGATTCTTTCATGCCGGATTTGGTCTTGTAGGCAACCGTGAATTCGCCATTCTTGACGTACCGTTCCTTAATCTTCCTTACCTTGCAGCGGTATTTGGAACCAAAGGTCTTGAGCATACTGTATTTCATACGGCTGGAGAAATGATTCAAGGTTGACACATTGCCCGCTATTGCGTAGTAATTGTACAATCCTCGTATCTCCGAATTGTAGCGACTGAGTATCTCAATATCCGTCCTGTTAATGAGTTTTCCTCTTGGCATGGTTTTCCATCGCTCTTTACCCGATTCATCCTTTTTAATGCGAATTGCGCCGTATTCCAGCAGCTTAGCCGTCCATTTTTCAAGCGGCATACGGAGCTGAACAACACCGCTGTATACCCGCTGGCGTTTCCCGTTTTTCAGACGCTTGATGTCCTGACTGCGCGATACGGATATATCGTAGCCAAGAAATCTTGCGTTTTCCGCAGTATTTGTAATCTTCGTCTTTTCTGCGGACAGGGTAAGCCCAAGCTTCTCTTTCAGAAACGCAGTGAGGTCTTGTTTGAGCTTTTTTGCGTCCTCATGACTACCAATTACGCCCACGATAAAATCGTCTGCGTAGCGTACATACTGGATAGCCTTGTAGCTTGTCTCCTGCACCGGATGTGTAGGAAGCTTTCGCTGTTCGGAGCGCATCTGCCGGAGCGTTCTGGCGCACTCTTTCTTTTCCTCCACGCTTAAGTCATCCCAAACCTTGTCGTTCTTGGCTTTGTAGTAGAATATCTTCGATGCCATATTACGATGAGCGGGGTTTGCCGTGCGTGTCGGCTTGTAGAACCTTGCTTTGTATTCCCCCATATATCTGTCGAGCTCATTGAGGTAGATATTTGCAAGAATTGGGCTCATTCCCGACCCCTGCGGCGTACCGGAATAGGTCATGTGGTATTGCCATTGCTCCATATATCCGGCTTTCAGGAATTTCCACATGAGGCTGATGAACGCCTCATCGTCAATTCTTTTACGCAGGATGTCGATCAGTACATGGTGGTCAAAGCTGTCAAAGCACGCTTTAATGTCTCCCTCGACAAACCATTTTGCGCCTGTGAAGGTCTTTTGAATCTTCGTGAGCGCAGTATGGCAGCTCTTTTGGGGTCTGAATCCATGAGAAGCGTCTGAAAAGTTGGGTTCGTAGATGCTTTCCAGCAGCATTCGGATAACTTCCTGCACTAACTTGTCATCCCCGGATGGAATGCCAAGCGGTCGCTTTTTCGCCGGGTTGTTTTTCTTGGCGATATAAGTGCGGCGGGCAGGATTAGGCTGGTAGGAGCGGTCTTTCAGGGATTCTATCAGCTTTGCAATTCTCTGACTGCTCATACCGTCGATGGTGATGCCGTTTACTCCCGGTGTCATACTGCCGCCGTTTGCGTAGATATTCTTGTAGGCGAGCAGATAGAAGTCGGGATTATACAGATTTCGGTAAAGACGCTGAAACCTGTACTCGGGATTCTTCGATTTATCGCTTAAACTATTCAACACATCAGTTGGATTTCTCATAGTGCCTCACGCACCATCCTTTCATTTAGTATTGAAGAAACAAACTGCTTCCCTTCGCCATGTAGCAGAATTACCTGCATCCGTTTTTACGGCTTTCCCTGTCGGTTCAGGGTTAGCGGACTACTATGGAAGCTGTGTTACCTTGCCCACTGGCTGTGGGTTTAGGTAATCCCCGGTAGCATATATCAAACATTAGCGTTTTGTGTTGTCGGTTGCGATGTTCGCCATTTCCCTCTATCCGGAGGCGCTTCATTCCGAATATCCCACGGTTGTCCCTATACACATGACAACCGCCGGAATGCCGTGCGTTTCAGTTCCTTTCGCACGGAGACACACGATGGGTCCAAGCTCTGGCTATCGTTTAGGCAGTTTCGCTTTCAACCTCATACACAAATTTTCATCCCCATACACAGCGGTCATTTAGAAACTTTATTCACCGCTGCATACCAGCCGCTTTATGCGGTCAGCGACATGCTGCACTCCCCATTGGGTTTCCCCGTCCGGATAAGTCGCGGGATGACAGGTTGCTATTTTCACCTTCCTTTCCTGATATTTTTACCTGCCGCTTGCTAAAGGCGGTTTTTGATATATACCCTTACGGGCGCACATACAATTCGGTCATGGAATTTGAGACGGGCGTGCCCGTGGCGAATACCACGCCGCGGCTGTCGGTGATCTCGTCGATATACCGGCACTTGAGCAGCATATCCGAGGATTTCTGGGCGTCGGTGGCGGAAAGCCCCGCCACGTTGCGCATCTTGGTGTAGAGAAACAGATTTTTATAGTTGTGCGCCTCGTCCACATACAAACGGTCTACGCCCAGCTGCTCAAAGGTCACAACATCATCCTTTCGGGAGCTGTCCTGGAGCTTTTTGAGCTTGGCTTCAAGGCCGCGCTTGGTGCGCTCCAGAGACTTAATGGTGAACCGCTCCGCCCGCTGGCTTTTCAGCTCCCGCAGTCCTTCCTCCACCTCGAAGATCTGCTCCGCCAAAAGCCGCTGCTGCCGTTCCATGGATACGGGTATCTTCTCAAACTGCGAGTGGCCGATGATAACGGCGTCGTATTCGCCCGTGGCGATGCGGGCGCAGAACTTCTTGCGGTTCTTCGGCTCGAAGTCCTTTTTCGTAGCCACGAGGATGTTGGCGGAGGGGTACAGCCGCAGGAACTCGCCCGACCACTGCTCCGTCAGGTGGTTGGGAACGACAAAGAGGGACTTGTGGCACAGCCCCAGCCGCTTGGATTCCATGGCGGCGGCTACCATCTCGAAGGTCTTGCCCGCGCCCTCCTCGTGGGCAAGGAGGGTGTTGCCGCCGTAGAGCACATGGGCAACCGCGTTGAGCTGGTGCTCCCGCAGCCGGATCTCCGGGTTCATGCCCGCAAAGGTGATGTGGCTGCCGTCATATTCGCGGGGTCTGGTGGAATTGAACAGCTCGTTGTACCTTGCGACCAGAGTATGCCGCCTGTCGGGGTCGCGCCATATCCAGTCCCGGAAAGCGTCCCGGATGGCCTGCTGCTTCTGCTGGGCGAGGGTGGTTTCCTTGCTGTTGAGTACGCGCCGCTCCCTGCCGTCCGCATCATGCTTGGTATCGTAGATGCGCACGTCGCGCAGATTCAGGGTGTCTTCAAGAATCTTATAGGCGTTTGCGCGCTCCGTGCCGTAGGTCATATATGCGGCAATATTGCTGTAACTGACTGCGTTTTTGTTCCTGATGTTCCACTCGGCGGTGAAGGCGGAATAGTTCACGTCGATCATGCGCTGCTGGTAGAAGGGGGTCTCGAAGGTCTCCCACATGAACTCCCGGATATACGAGGGGTCGATCCACGTTGCGCCCAGCCGCACCTCGATTTCGCTTGCGTCCAGATCCCTGGGCTGCGCCTGCCGCAGCGCTTCCACGTTGGGCAGGTAGCCTGGGCTGTCCTGCGCCGCCTGCTCCGCCTCCCGCAGCTTCTGCCGGACGTTGCCGGAGAGATATTCGTCCGCCGTCTGCCACTCCCCGTGCACAGGGTCGAGGAAGATAACGCCGTTCAGCTCGTTGATCAGTTCGTCTTGGCTTTTGCCGGTGAGCTGCGCCATATACTCCATATCCACGCAGGCTTTTTCGGAGATGGACAGCGCCAGCGCCTCCGAAGCGGTGTCCACGCTGGTCACGGCCTCGTGCGCCCGTATGGTTCGCCTGGTGAACATATCTGCCTTGCGCTTGAGGTTTTTGTCCTCGTCCAGCTCCTCCAGAGAGCAGAGCAGATAGTAGGAGCTGTCCTCGGCAAAGGCCAGGGCGTTGGCGCGGGAGTTAATAAGCCCATACTTTGCGGTGAAGCCGTCGTAGAGGGTATTCAGCTCCGCCTGCGTCTGCCGGATGGTTTCATCCGAAATAAAGCCGTCCATCTGCTGAGAGATAAGCTTCTGCACGCAGTCCCGCAGCTCCACCATGCCCTTGGCCCGCTCCTTTGCGGTGGCGTTGAAGTCGGGTTTGGTCATGATGCTGTTCTGACGGTAGTACAGCTCCCCGTCCACCACGGTGTAGGAGAAGTTCCGCACATTCGGGTCTGCCGGGATGGTCTCCACGATGGTCTCATCCTCGCCCAGATCGGGCAGCTCCGCTTCCGCATAGGTTCCACGGATATTCCGAATTGCGCCGCTGAGCTGCTCCGCAAGGTCTGCGCCCTCGATGGGCGCAACGGTAAAGTCCTGCCTGCCGTACTGCGTGCTTTCCGAGGTCTGCCGTCCCAGCACCATCTCCGGGTGGTCGATGAAATACTGATTGATGGAAAAGCCGTCCGCGTTCGCTCCCGGGTTTCGCCAGATACCCGTGTGTACCCAATCGGGTTCGATTTCAATGGGTCTGTCCCGCTTTTGAAGAAAGATAATATCCGAAACGACATCCGTACCGGCGTTGGCGCGGAACGCATTGTTGGGCAGGCGGATCGCGCCGAGGAAGTCCGCGCGCTGGGCGATATACTTCCTTGCGGCGCTGTCCTTGGCGTCCATGGTGTAGCGGGAGGTGACGAAGGCCACCACGCCGCCCGGACGCACCTGCTCCAGCGCTTTTGCGAAAAAGTAGTTGTGAATGGAAAAACCGAGCTTGTCAAAAGCCCGGTCGCTGACCTGATACTGTCCAAACGGCACGTTGCCCACGGCGAGGTCGAAAAAGTCCTTTCGGTCGGTGGTTTCAAAGCCCGCCACGGTAATATCTGCCTTGGGGTAAAGCTGCTTAGCAATACGTCCCGTGATGGAATCCAGCTCCACGCCGTAGAGCCTGCTGCTTTTCATGCTCTCCGGCAGCATACCGAAGAAGTTGCCCACGCCCATGCTGGGCTCCAGAATATTGCCGGTCTGGAAGCCCATGTTCTCCACCGCATCGTAAATGGCGCGGATAACGGTGGGACTGGTGTAGTGGGCGTTGAGGGTGGAGGCGCGGGCGGCGGCGTATTCCTCCGGTGTGAGCACGCCTTTCAGTTCATCATATTCAACGCGCCATCCTGCCTTGTCTGTGTCGAAAGCGTCCGCAAGCCCGCCCCAGCCGACGTATTGGGAGAGGATATGCTGTTCCTCCGGTGTGGCGTTTCTGTTTTCGCTTTCAATCTGCTTCAGCGTGGCGATTGCCTTGATGTTGCGCCAGAATTTCTCCTTTGCACCGCCCTTGCCGAGATTGTCGTCCAAAATGCGGAAGTTTTCCGCAGGCGGCAGCGGTGCGAAAGGCTCGTCTATCTCGGCCTGAGAGATGGCATCATCGGGGTCGGGTACAAATTCGCCCATTTCCGAAAGTGCCGCTCGGCCTTCCTGTTCCAGAAGCAGCGCTTCTTCCTCGCTCATAGCAGGAGGTTCAGGCTCGGCGGGTTCCGCAGAGGGTGGGTCATGCTCCGGCTCGTCAAAGCGCAGGGTACGAATCTCTACATCATAGGGGAGGTTGTTTTTGTCGGCGGGATATACCGCCACGGTTTCCTCGGTGTAGGTGTGGTTTGGTTCTTTTTCAGGGACAGCCGTATTCTCTGCGGCGGTCTTTTCCGGCTGCGGATACCGCTCCATGAGCCGCGCGAAGCTCTCCCTGCTCTCCGCACGGGAAACGGGATAGCGAAGCGACGGATCGCGGAGAGAAATATCAAAAAGACCGATGCTCTCAATAATAAACGGCTTGCCGTTTTCCAAATACACCGTATCCCCTACGGAATACGGGAACGGTTCTCTCTGCGGGGCAGGAGCCGTTTCTTCCGGTTCATGCCAGCGGTATTGCTCCACATCCTCATCCGAAACATGAATGAGGTCGCTGAAATCGAGGTTTTCCAGCTCGTTGGAAATAAGCTCCTGCAAAGAGCCGTACTGCCGGGTTTCCAGATGCTCGTCATCCAGATAGCGCTCCAGCCGGTAATTCACAAGGTCGATGTTCACCTGAAGGGGAATCTCATCATCGGTGACGGTGGTGTAGGCGACGCCGATTTTCGCCGGGTCGCTGAAATCCGCCTCCGAGCCGTATTCGCTCCGGCAAAAGTCGGAGATCAATCCCTTTGCCCGTGCTAAAAGCGCCTGCTCCGCCTGTCCTTGCAGCTCCAGCCGGTACGCCTCCGCCTGCCATTCGCTTGTAAATTCCTCGGTCACGCCGTCCGCGTCCACATAGTAGCCGTGGGTCTCGTCGTCCCACACGGCGTACAGGGTACGGAAGCCCCGGTCAAGGCTTACCACATGGAAACGGTCTGCGGGGTCAAGGGCAGGTTCTTCCTGCTGTGCCATTCTTTCCTGCGCTTCCTGCGCCGCGATCCGCTCCACATCCGCCATGACCTGCCGGACGAAGGGGCTGTTGCGATTAGCCTCCGCATCCACAACCTGCCCATTTACAATACCGCGTTCAGCAAGCGCTTCCCGGATGGCGATGGGGTCAATATTGTCAAAGTTGTCCTGTTCCTGCTCGGTGTAGAAGTTATCGGATTGAATGAGCTGCGCAATGCGCCGCTGCACCTTCGCCCATGACAGCGTGACCGGCTCGGAATTGCCCACGGAGATTTGCAGCGGTTTAGAGGTATCCTTCAAGCCGTACTCCCGCGCCAGCCATGCGGCGGTATCCCGGTCGCGGGCGTGAGCCTTCATATAGCGGACAACTGCGTGCTTGCTTTCAATCCTGCCGTTCCACTGCTGCAAGGCCGCGTCAATGTCCGCCTGCGTGACCTTGTAGGGCGAGGGCGTAACCGTCGTTGCCAGCGTGGGGTAAAGCTCGTCCAAAAGCTCCTGATGGAGCCGGTTGTGGAACGCGGGCATATCGAAATAGAGCCGTGTGAGCTGCAAATCGCCGGATTCTGTGACGATGCGCCGGATTGCCGCCGCGCCCTCCAGATAGGCGTTTTGACGGTCGGAATTGCGGCAGGCGTTGAGAAATGCTTCATCCTTGGAAAGCGCGTTGCCCACGCTCAGGCGGTATCTCTCGAACAGATCCTGCACCGTGGGCTGAACTTGCTCTGCGGCGGGGTCGCGGAACACCCTTGTGCCATCTGCACCGAACTCCGCTTCCTGCGCGTCGATGGCGGCCTCCGCTTCATGGTCAACGGAACGCAGGGTATAGACGCGGCGCTCACCTCTAAAGTCCGGCGCTTCGGCAATCGTCACATCATACTTATCGCGCAGTTTCTCTACATACATCTCTAAATTGTGCAACGGTACACCGCACATTTCCACACGGCCAGCACCGGGGATACTGCGGGAGGTCAGGTTCATATCCAGCAACCCCGCCGCCTGTTTTGCGTCCTCACCGTACAGCTCAAAGAAATCCCCCACCTGAAACAGCACGAGGTCGTCCGGGTGGGCTTCCTTTACGGCGTTGTAGTCATTCCATGCTGCGCTTCGCGCTGCGGTCTGCCGCTGAAGCTGCTCGTACTGTGTCTTTTCCTCCGGGGTCAGGAAACGGTCTTTGCGGATCAGCTCGGAGATACGCTTGGCGACGTTCGCCCAGTTCAGCTGGATTTCCGGGCAGTCCTGTTTTTTCAGGCTGACGCCCTTGCCGCTGTGATCCTCACCGCTGTGGGATGCGCCGGATACCGCGTGGGAGCGTCCCCCAATGCCGTATTCATCTTTCAGGAAATCCGCCTGCTCTTTGGGGCTGTGCTTTTCTTTGAAATAGGCATAAATACGTCCCTTGCCGCCCGCAATATTGCTGCCGCGGGTCAGGGTCGCGGCGATCTCGTCCTCCGTAATGAACCGCTGCACGGCGGGGATCTCCGCCATTTCGGTGCGGTATTCCCTGCGGGACAGGGACAGCTCCCGCAAACCCTGCTCGATTTTGTCCGGCTTGTGGTGATGGAAGCGCAGCAGGCTCCTGTCCTCCCGGCAGTCGGATCGGAGCTGTGCAAAATCGTCCATGAGGACTTCACGGAACGCAGGGTCTCTCAGCCGCTCGGCAAGCCGCGCCGTTTCCTCCGGGAAACCGCCGCCCCGCATATCCGACAGGCAGGAGAGATAGCCCTGCGCCCGCGCCTTTTCACTTAAATCCTGCCGTAGATACCAGATAGACTGCGCCAGCTCCGCGCGCTCGTGCCCCGGCGCTTCCGCCAGCTCTACGTTGGTTGCGTATTCGCCCTGAGTGAGAAGCTGTCCGATGCGCTCCGCCGCCTCCTGCCAGCTTACGACCTTTGCGGAGGTCAGGTATCTTGCCGCGTCCCCATTGGCGATGTGGATGCCGTCCTCGGCGTACCAGGCGGAATATCTGCCGTTCTCGGTGACAACGCCGTTGCCGCCGTGGAAGCTGCTTTGGAGAAACGCCGCGATTTCTTCCACGCTCTTGCCCTTGGAGAACTCCGTGGCGATCTTCATTCGGGCATAGTCGGCGTTGCCCTCCATGCGCAGAATATGGTCGATATCCGCCTGCGGGATGGACATGGAAAAAGCGGAGGGCGTGTAGCTCTCCGCTTCTGCGATATATGCGATTTGCTCTTCCTCCGTGGGGAACAGGCTCAGTTGGTATGCCTGCGGTATCGGAGGCTGCGCCGGTTCCGCTTCCGGCGCGTCATTGGTCAGTTGTACACCAGCTCGCTGAGAATGATCTCCTCGGCCTGCGCCTTGCAGGTGTTCATCAGCCCCACCCATTTCATCTGGTCGCGGGCTTTCAGCTCCTCCGTCACGCCCGCCGACTTCATCAGCTCCGGCATCATCTGCTCCAGCCTCCGGTTCGCCGTCTCGTCGATCTCCCGCAGGTGCGGGAACAGCTTCTCCGACAGCACCAGACGGCTGTACAGCCCCGGTCTGTGCTCCTGAAGGTAGCTCCTGCGCAGTCTCCCGTACTTGCCCAGGGGTCTCGCGTCCTCCGGCGTCTCGCTCAGCGTCAGGTCGGGAATCAGGTAGTCCCCGTTCTTGGTGTAGGTCAGTTCTGTCATGGCTATGGCTCCTTTCCGCGAGTTTCTCGCGCTCGTAATTCTTGATGGTGACTTCGATCTGCCGCAGCACCTCTCCGTTGATCCTGCTCACCGCCGTGCCCAGCTCGGCGGCGGCTTCCGGGGTGTTGAAATCGAAGATGCTCAGGAAATCCTCATGCTCGAAGCGGTCGTCCGCTTCAAGCCCGCAGCGGGACATGAGCGAGTAGGCGATGCTGACGGCGGCGGCGCTTTGGAAGGCCGCTCCTACGTTAAATTCATCATATCCGTAAAGAAAGGAATCGTCAACGATGGCGAGGATATCCCGCTTATAGTCCCGCCAGTATTCCTCCGCAAGCTGAGACGCGATACGCTCAAGCTGATCGGGGAGCCCTCCTTTTCCGTCCACACCGTAGCTGCTTTCCAGCATGGCGCTTACCGCATCCGCGTGTTCCTCCCGGTATTCCCACAGGTAGCGGCTCTTTGGAAACTCTCTGCCGCCCGTGTCCGACACGTCGAACACATACCGAAGTCTCGGCCTTTCGCCGCTGCTGTCGATGAGGGCGATGCCCTTGGAGCCCCTGCGGACATACCGCCCCATCTTTTCGTTCCAGAAGTCGTACTCCGCGCAGGCGGTGGCGTCCGGACGCTGGGCGTGGATCATGACCTGTTCGGCGTAGGGGTATTTGTACAGCCTTGCGGCGGTGGTGAGAAAGCCCGTCCAGCCCCGGTAGCTGCCGGTGATCTGCCGCTGCGCCTCGTCCGCCATCTGCATATACGTTTGTAGCTTGCTCGGCATATTGCTCCTCCTTCATGGCATAAATTTAGAGCGCCCGGAACGGACGCTCTATGTAAGGGCGGTATATCCGAAAATGTCCCGAATCCTATGCAGGAAACGGGACGCTTTCGCCTGTATGTCGATGTTCTATTTCCCGAAATCAGATTATTTTCATTTTTGGGAAATAGACGGCTGTTCTGCCAGCCAGTCCGCAATATCGATGATCTGAACGCCCTCATACTGGTACGCTTCATCTCTGATCCTGGCGAGTACCAGCTTCGGATAAGCGTCCTTGATTTGAAGAAGGGGGTTTACTTCGCGCTCAAAGGTTTTCTCGTCGCTGATGTTGTCTGAAACCTGAATATAGAGCTTTTCGTTGCGCTTGATGGCAACAAAATCTATCTCCTTCTTGTATAAGACCCCGACATAGACCTCATATCCGCGCCGAAGCAGTTCAATAGCAACGATGTTTTCCAGTACGCGCCCATAATCCAGATTCTTGGTTCCCAGCTTCGCATACCGGAAGGTGTGGTCGCTCAGATACAGTTTATCGCTGGATGCCAGATACTTTTTCCCCTGAATGTCATACCTGCGAACGCGATAGAAAGCAAAGGCGTTGCACAGATACTGCATATAGTTCCCGACGGTCTTGTGGTTGATTTTATCCTTGTTGCCTGTGAGGGCATCCGCAATATTTCTCGCAGACGTGAGATTTGAGATATTGTCCATGAGAAAATCGACAATGCGGTTCATCAGGATCGGGTTGCGGATTTTATATTTCTGCCGTATGTCCCTGACGATCAATGTATCGAATACATCCGCGATATAGTCGTACTTGGCTTCCGGGTCTTGATAAAGGTACGATCCGGCCATGCCGCCCTCTCTCAGATACCGGGAAAAAGCGGCATACCTGTCCGTAAGGGAATAATACTCGCAGAACTCGCTGAAAGAAAACGGGAACACCTTCACTTCAAAAGTCCGACCCGTAAAGAGAGTGGCAAGGTCTGAACTCAGAAGGAAAGCGTTTGAGCCTGTAATATAGATGTCGAATCTTTCCTGCGCATGGAGGTTGTTGATGGTAAGCTCAAAACCCGGACACATCTGCACCTCGTCAATCAGAACAAAGTTCTGCTTGCCATCGACATAGGAGCTTTCAATATATTCGTTCAGGACATGGTAGTCCTTGAACTTCTCGTACTTTGTCAGGTTATAATTGATATGCACGATATTTGCGTCCGCGATATTTGCTTCTACATACCCCTTGAAAGCTTCCAACAGCTTTGACTTTCCGCTGCGTCGGACGCCTGTGACTACCTTGATGTCCGGCGTACCGATCACTCCAATTAGCTTCCGGAGATACATACCTCGGTCTATCAGTTTCATATTCATCACCTCTACTCTTATTATACCCGTTCTATTTCCCAAAATCAATATTTTTTCGATTTTGGGAAATAGAATCGTGAAAGCAAAACGGGAGCGACCCGAAGGCCGCTCCCGCCGCATCCACCTTATTCGTCCTTGTCGAAGTCCGGCACCAGTTCCAGCGCTGCGAAGTCCTCGTTGGTGATTTCCCCCAGCTTTTGCAGGGCGCTGTCGGTCAGATCCCGCAGCTCGGCTTCGTCCTCGTCCAGGTATCCGCGCATTTCGGTGAGGGCGGCAATCAGCCCGCTGCGGCTGTCGCTCTGGTAGATGCACATGAGGTTCATTTCATCATTGGTAAAATTCATCATAGCAGCTCTCTTTCCGCGCGCTTTGAACGCGCTGTCTTTTTCGGCTCGTTGACGGGAGGACAGAGCTTTGCCAGCACGGAGGGCTTCTTCTCCTGCCGTGCCGCCTGCGCTTGTTCCCGGCTCACCGCCTGCGCCAGCTCCATGAGGGAGATGGGCTTGCCGGACTTTGCCTGTTCCTCAAGCTCTGCCACGGTCTGCTTCGGCCCGTTGTTGATAACGCCGTCGATCATGCCGTAGTCGTCCTCCATGGCCATCTCCGCGTTTTTGAGATAGTTTTCCGGCTTGAGGAAGTCGGGCAGCGCCTTGAAGCCCTGGGAATCCACGTAATGACAGGATACCACGCCGTTCTGCTTCAGCGCCACGATGTCGCTGACGGACAGGCTGTGGCCGCGAAAATCCTCCGGGCGGCGGAGGTTGAAGGTCTCATACAGCTCGTCCAACCTGTCCTGCGTATCGCCCCTGCGGTCGAGGCAGCCCGCGTAGACGGCGGCGTAATTTCCCTTTTCAATGGAAAGCCCCTTCTTCTCCAGATACTCGGCGTTCATAAAGCGAAGCTGCGCCGTATTATCATTATCCCGAAGCTGATAGATGGCAAAGCTGTCGGCGGTGTTGTCGAGGAACGCCTTTTCATAGTCCGGCGGTGCGAAGCGGTCTTTGACCGTCTCCCATTCGGAGGCTTCCACGCCGAAGATGCCGTCAAAGCTGCGGACTTCCTCTGCATCGAAGGCCATGGCCTCGGTGTTATCGGTGTGAAGCATATACACGCTTACATCCCGTTCCATGAGCTCCAGCGCACGCTCCTTTGTCAGCGGCAGCATATTGGAATCGGTGTAGCCGTAGGCGTTCATGCTCTCAACAGAAATTGCAGGGTCGGGGACGCAGCCGTTGTCCGGCGCTGTGACCGGCTCCGGCTCCTGCACGGCGATCTCCTGCACCGGCTGGGCTGTAAGGCTCTCCGTCTCCTTATCCAGCCCGCGCTCCTTGCAGATTTCCGCGTAATGGCGGTCGATATCCGTAATCAAGGCAGACGATGTTCTGTTGATGGTCTCCAGCGATGCGCGAAGCTCGGTCAGCTCCCTGTCCTTGGCCCAGGTCGCCAGATACCCGAAGCTGTTTTCGCCTGTCTCAATGCCGTAATAGGCGCAGACGGCGAAGGAGATGCTCTCCGCCTGAATCTCCTCGGCGGCGCGGGAGAGCTTTGCCTTTTCCGGGTACTGTGCGTGCCAAAACTCCTTCACGGTCTGCTCGCCGCCCGTGAAGTTCAGCCCGCCCTCGCCTAAATAAAGAAAGCCCTGCTCCGGCAGCTCAATGGGCGCTGCTGTGATGACAGAGGCGGCGTGATTGACGGTGACATGGCTTTCAAGCGTTACCGGCATACCCGGATCGTCATCCGAGCCGCGCAGGTCATACGCATACAAGCCCTCCGGCAGCTTATCCCGGTCGATGCGCCCGTTTGAAAACAGCGCAGGCTTGCCGAACAGCTCAATCTCCTGATATTTTTCCCCGATTTCGTCCTTATTGTGGAGCTTGGAGTGGGCGATCTCATGGACGGCGGCGCAGACCGTCTGCACCTCGCTCATGCCTTCTCTGAGGACGATGCGCTGTTTGTCCACGGAGAAGTAACCGTCCATATTCTCCGCCAGCTTCTCAAAGAAGATGGGGACGGGCGCGCTGCGGCGCAGAGCTTCCATGAATATCCCGTAATTCTGCACGTCCCCCGTAAGGTTCGCCGCCAGCTCCGGCAGGGGCTTGCCTGCGGTCTGCTGCACGTCGAATACCACTACGGGCTTGTACATGGGGATCTGCACCGTCTTTTCCTCCGTGATAATATCGCCGTTCTCGTCCCGCAGGGGGAGCTTGGTGTCGGGGTCTAATTTCTGCTGCTCGATTTTCTTCTTGAAGGGCGTGGGGGCGATGATCTTAATGCCCTTTTCGCCCTTCTTAACGCTCCTTCCGAACTGATCGCGCCATTTGTTGAAGCCAGCCACATGGGTGGCGTCGGGGCGCTGCATATAGATGAGCATGGTGTTGTTGACGCTGTACTTGTGAAAGCGGCTCATGGTGGCAAGGTACTGCCTGTATCTGTCGCTCTCAAACAGCTCCTTTATGCCCGTCTCAATGCTGTCGGTGATGTTCTTGAGCCGTTCCTTGTTGGTCTGTTTTTCAGCCATTTCGTGCATACCTCCTTTGGATCATGGTAAAAACAGCGGCTCCCGCAGGGGAACGAAACGCCCGTGCGGGAGCCTGTGAGGGTCACTTGGTGAAGTCCAGCTTATAGGAGGAACGCGCGCCGTCGTCCTCCAGCACGATGAATGCGTCGTAGGTCTTGCCGGTTTTCTCGGAGTAGATACCGCTGGCGTAGGCGCGTCCCTGCGTCAGGAGCGAGGAAGCCATCTTCTTCGTCAGGCTGATCTTCTTGGCGGCAAGGAAGCGGTTGTCCCGCCACAGCCCGAACTTGCAGCTCCGTCTCTCGCAGAAATAGCCGTTTTTGCTCTCCGTGACCTCTGCGCCGCAGCGGGGGCATTTGCCCACAACGGGTCTGCCGGAGGGGAACAGTACCTCCGCGCCGTCCACAGGCGCAGCGTCCCGAACCAGCGCTGCGACCATATCGCGGATGCCGGCAAGGAACTCGTCCGCGCCCAGCTCGCCGCACTCGATCTCCTTGAGGCGGTGCTCCCATTCGGCGGTGAGCAGCGGGGACTGGAGCTGTTCGGGCAGCACGGTAATGAGGGAAACGCCCGCTTCGGTGGGAACGAGGCGTACAGATTTTTTCGCCTTTCTGCGCTCCGCAAAGCCCGTGGTCACCAGCTTTTCAATGACCGCCGCCCTTGTCGCGGGAGTTCCCAATCCCTTTCTCTCGGCATCTTCCGGCATATCCTCTTTGCCCGCCGTCTCCATGGCCGACAGAAGCGTATCCTCGGTGAAGTGTTTGGGCGGGGTCGTTTTTCCCTCTTTGACCGCGCAGGAGGAAACGGAAAGCAACTGTCCCTCGGAAAGCTCCGGGAGGGTGCTGTCCTGCTTGCCCTTTTCCGTATATGCCCTCCAACCCATATGAAGGATTGTTTTCCCTTTGGCGGCAAAGGCATTTCCGCCGCAGTCCAGCCTTGCCTCGGTCTCCAGATAGACGAAGGGCGCGCTGACCGCCATAAGCACCTGACGGGAAACAAGGCGCAGCAGCTCCCGTTCGCCTGCGAGCAAGGTTTCCAAATCCGTTTCGCCCGCCGCCATCGTGGGAACGACGGCGTGGTGGTCGCTGACATTTTTGCTGCTGCACACCTGCCCCGAACAGACGGCTGCGGGCGGCTCCGTGCCGCAGATGCCCGCACAGCACAGCGCCAGCGCGTTTACGCCGCCCTCCATATCGTCGGTGAGGTAGCGGCTGTCGGTGCGGGGGTAGGTGCAGAGCTTCTTTTCGTAGAGACTTTGCAGGTAATCCAGCGTCTGCTGCGCCGTGTATCCAAGCAAGCGGTTCGCATCCCGCTGGAGCGTGGTCAGGTCGTAGAGCGCCGGAGCTTTCTCCGTCTTTTTTGTCTGCACGACGGAGGTAACAGCAGCGGCTTTGCTGTTGCAGTCCCCGGCAAGCCGCTCCGCCTCTGCCTGCTCCTTCATGCGTTCGCCTGCGGCGGAGAAGCCGTTAAAGTCCAGATGGACGGTATAGAAGCTCTCTGGCTGAAAGGCATTGATCTCCGCTTCCCGCTGCACCAGCAGCGCAAGCGTGGGCGACACCACGCGCCCCACGTTCAGTGTGCGGTGGTACATCACGGAAAACAGGCGTGTGGCGTTGATGCCCACCAGCCAGTCCGCCTTGCTGCGGCAGAGGGCGGAGGCGTAGAGGTTATCGTACTCCGCGCCGTCGCGGAGATTGTCAAAGCCCTGAAGGATCGCCACATCCTCCATGGATGAGATCCAGAGCCGCTTTACACGCTTGCGGCAGTTGTTGAGATTATACGCCGTGCGGAAGATCAGCTCGCCCTCGCGCCCGGCGTCGCAGGCGTTGACGACCTCGCAAACGTCCTCTCTGTGCATGAGGGTGCGCAGTGTGTTCATCTGCTTCTGCTTGTCCCTCGCCACGTTGTACTGCCAGCTATCCGGCAGAATGGGCAAGTCCTCCCTTCGCCATTTGCCGTACTTTTCGTCGTAGGCGTCTGCGTCCGAAAGCTCCGCAAGATGCCCGAAGCACCAGGAGACGAGATAGCCGCCACCCGAAAGAAAGCCGTCCCCGCGTTTGCCTGCGCCAAGAACGGCGGCGATGCTCCTTGCCACGGAGGGCTTTTCACACACAACAAGCCGGTAACAGGTCGTATTCATCATTGGTTTTTGTCCTCCTCACTGTCAGCAGTGTTTTCATCTTCAAACTCGTAATCCTCATCTTCCTCGTCCTCGCCGTAGTCGTAATCGTCCAGGTCGTCTGACCCACGGGTGTCGGCCTTGGGCTTGCGGAGCTTGAACCAGTACAGCGCACCGCCGCCGCCCAGCAGGAGCAGGAGGATGACCACAACAAGCCCCGCACCGTTGGCGCTCTTTTCGGGCGCGGTCTCCGCAGGCTCGGCGGGCTGTGGCGTGGGTTCCGTAACTTCCTTGCCCGCGCACTCGCTCATATTGGTTCTGCACACCTTGCAGCCCGTGTTGATTTTGCCCACGGCGCATTTGTCCGTGCAGGAGCAGGCGGGGACGATGCTCTCGCCGTCCTTGGTCAGCGCCAGCAGGTCGGCCTCGTCCACAAGATTCAGGAAATGGACGTTCTCATTGCCCTTATCGTCCCGGTCGATGATGAGATAAAAGGTGTTGCCGCCCTTGGTCGTCACGGTGATGAACTGCTTGCCTGCGCCGAAAGCGGAGCCGATATCGTCCATGAGCGTCAGGTTGCCGTCCGGGGTCAGGGGCGCGGAACCTCCGGCAGCGGCGTAATATTGCAGCAGCAGCTCCGGCAGCCCCGCCATATCCGTATCGTTTCCGCTGTTTTCTGTCGGCGCGTTCATGACGTCAAGGTATTTGCCGTATACATAGCCGGTCTGCTCCGGCACGACCACCTTGTACCAGCCGTTGCTTTCCTCCAGCACCTTCACCTCCGCGCCGTTGAGCAGACGCCCGACCACGGTGTAATCCGTGCCGGGGCCGGTGCGCAGGTTCAAATAGGTGCGGACGTTGACCACCTTTCCGGCCTGCTCCCGTTTGGCGGGAAGCGTCCAGCTCCGATCCCCGATGGTCACGGTATGGCTTCCGTCCGCATTTTCGGTCACAAGCACGGTCAGGGTCTGTCCGTTTTGGGTCTGCTCACCGGTATTCGTATTCTCCGGCTGTGTGGTTGCAGTTGGGGTTTCCATGGTCGGGTCGCCCATTGTCGAATCGACCATATCGCCGCCGCCTGCATAGGCCGTAACGGAAAAGACCGTCATGCAGAGCACGACGGCCAGCGTCACGGCAAAAAATCTCCATTTATTCTTCATTCACAAAATCCTCCGTTTTTCTGTATTCGTCGGGCAGCGCCGCCGTGGGACGCTTTTCCAGCATCTCCATCAGCGCCGCGAGCTGCTCGATGGTCAGCCCGTTCTCGCGGACGATGCCCACAATATCCGTGTTTTCCAGCTTCAGAATCTGCTCATCCAGGGCTTTGAGCCGTGCGGTCAGCGATGTGAGCTTTTCCGCCAGCTTCTCGCGCTCCTGACGCAGCTTTTCAAGTCGCGGGTTCATAACATCCTCCTTTTTGCGTTGATATGGTTGTTGTTAAGGTAATCTGCCAAACTGGAGAAAATGGCTTCGCCAGTAGCTCGTGTCGATGGAAGCGTAGTGAATGGGGTCGCCGCAGTGGAGCATCCTGTTATTCCCAACATAGATGCCCACATGGGACGCGCCTGCGGTGTCGTAGGTCTTTTCAAAGAAAATAAGGTCGCCCGGACGGGCGCTTTCCGGGGAGACGTAGGCGCACATGCCCCGCAGCCCCTCCGCGCCCAGCCTGCCGAAGCTCCAATGCAGGCCGCAGTTGTTGTAGACATACGAAACGAAGCCGGAGCAGTCGAAGGAGGTGGCGGGCGAGCTGCCGCCCCAGACGTAGGGGTAGCCCAGATACTTCTCCGCTTCCTTGATGATGGCGGCGAATTGCTCGTCCGCCAGCGCCTCCGGGGGTATCTCGTACTTCTCATACTGGGTGTGGTAGTACCGGTTCACATACGGGGAGCCGGGGAACAGGTCGGGGCGGTTGCCCAGCACGCTCATATACACGGCGTACATGGAGAGCTGATCGTGGGACATGATATGCACCGGCACATGGGAGAGGTTGAAATTTTCCAGCTCCACATGGCAGATATACCAGGTGTAGGGAACCTCCGCCTCGTACTCGTAGCTTTGCAGATTGCCGTTTTCGTCGGTGTAGTAGCCGATATGCGTTTCGGTGCGGTATCTGGTTTCCGTAGCGACGGTTTCCGTTAAGATATACTGCTTTTCAAACAGCGTCTCCAGAATCCCGCCTATTTCGTCAATCGTCCATTCTCCGCCCTTGAGGGCGGTAATCATGGAAATGAGCACATAGGGGTCGTGCTCAATCTCGTCCAGGTCGAAGTGGTACTCGTCGTAATCGTGGGTGCTTTCGTAGCTGTTCAGGTATTCCCGCAGCTCGTCCTCCATGGCGCAGTAGGCGGCTTCCGCCGCCAGCATATCCGCATCCTCCAGCGGATAGGTGGAGGCCGCAATGCCGGACACCCCGCCCTGAAAGAGCGTGGAGCAGGAGGAAATGCAGGTCATGAGCAGCAGTATCGCGGCGGCGACGCCGCCCGCGATGAGGAAGCCCTTCTTGTGCCGGACAAAAAAGCTGCCGAGTTCCTTGCTTCCCTCGGCGGCGCGCTTTGCCGCCTTCGCGGTGGTCTCGGACGCTTTGACGGTATTCCTTGCGCCGTTTCCCGCTTTTGCGGCGGCGTATTCCTTTTTAATGGCCTGCTTCTGCCGCCAACGGGAATAGGGGTTGGAAGCCCTGCCGTATTCCTGCTCGTACTGTTTGTTCAGCGCCTTGAGATTGGCTTTGTCTGCGGCGGCTTCCGCCTTGTCCGCTTTGCGGTAGGGCTTTTCCGCATGGGAGCGGTGCGCCGATTCCGCAATGCGCCAGGTGCGCTCCGCCGTCTCGGTCAGGGTGTTCGCCGCCTCCGTGCCGGGGTTGTCGTCGCCCTCCTCCTGGAGCTTGCGGTGGACTGCGCTGCGGACGGTATCCAGCGGCGCTTTCCTTGCGGCGTGCGCCAGCTTGGAGGGCGGACGCTTTTTGTCCGCCTCCTCAAAGAAAAGGCGCGTCGTGACCTTGCCGCTCTCACTGTCCACAACGCGCTTTTTGACCTTAACGGTTTTCTTGGGAATTTTCGCTTCGGCCTTTTCCAGCTTAACCGCCGCCCTGTCCGCCTTGCGGACAGCTCGTTCCAGCTCCGGCAGGGCGCGTTCTTCCTCGGTGAAAATCAGCCTTGGCGAGCGTTTTGCCATATTCATCACCTCCTGATGGGACTGCTGATGGGTTAAAAGCGTTATTCAAACAGAATTTCATCCGTTCTCTCCAGAAAATGCCGCTTGCCCGCCGGGGTGATGAGGGTATAGTGTCCCAGCTTGCCGCGCTCGGTGTAAAAGTCCCTCACCAGAAACAGACCGGCGCTCTTTTTGACCGCACGGGGAAAGAGCTTGCGGTTCTTGTCCCGGAACAGATACTTCTTTTCCTCCAGATACCGGGTAAACTGCTTTTCGGGAACGCCCAGCTCCTTGGCGGTGGTGCGGATATTGGTGCAGTCCGCAGGGTCAACAAAGGCGTCGTAATACTCCGCTTTGGGGAGGGCAAGCCGGAGACGGCGGGTCAGCTCCCGGTTTCGGGCGTTTTCGCTGCGCAGACGGTTCAGGTACTCCGGCACGGCCTCGGGGTGCGCCTCCAGCGCATCCAACAGGCTGTCCGTCATATACGCGCCGTGCTTGCGGATGGAGGGAATGACCTCATGGGTGATCCAGCGCTTGAAGGCTCTCGCTTCCGGCTTTTTGGAACAAAGGATCAAATGATAGAGTCCGGCTTCACTTACTGCATTTATTTCAATCGTCTTATCGGCGTTCTGGGGGTGGGGTACTTCAAGTAACCCACCTTCATCCGAGTCCAATCTGGACATTGCGCGCGTAACCTGGTTCAATCCGAGAGCTTTGCACACATCAACCGCAACAAACCAAGGAGCACCGTCTTTCAGCACGGAACGTACCCGACCAAAATCTGCGCTTTCAAAAATCATAAGGTGGTTATCCATATTCTTTTCTACTTCCTTACTCTGTAATGGCGTCCTTCGCTTCCTCCCCGGTTTGTTCGGAGAGGTCGGACAATTTTGTCGTGATGATTTTATACAGCTCCGTATCCTTGGGGAAGCGGTCTACGAAGGGCAGGATCACGCTGCCGTAGAACAAAAGCCCCTCGCCCTCGGCGGATTGGGTCACATACGAGAGCTGGTGGGGCGAGATGTTGAGCTGCTTCGCCAGAATCTGCCGGTCGCCGGAAGCCTGGTTGAGCATATACACATAGTCGGAGTTTTCAAAGATGTTCTCCACCTCACGGCTGGAGAGCAGGTCTTTGACGTTCTGGGTGATGCCCGTGGGAACGCCGCCCCACTTGCGGAAGCGCTTCCATATCTCCACCGTATACGCGGCGGTCTGCTCCTCCTTCAGAAGAAGGTGCATTTCGTCGATATAGTAGCGGGTGGACTTGCGCTGTTCACGGTTAATTGTGACGCGGTTCCACACCGCGTCCTGCACCACCAGCATCCCGATCTTTTTGAGCTGCTTGCCCAGCTCCTTGATATCGAAGCTGACCACGCGGTTTTCGATATTCACGTTGCTGCGGTGGTTGAACACGTTGAGGGAGCCGGTGACGTAGATTTCCAGCGCCGTGGCGATATACTGCGCTTCCTTTTCGTCCTGCCTGCGAAGCTCGTTGTACAAGTCCTCTAAAATAGGCATCTTCTCCGGGCGGGGGTCGCTCAGGTATTCCCGATAGACAGAGCGCACACAGCGGTCGATGATGGTCTTTTCCACCGGCATGAGGCCGTCCTTGCCGCCCACGATCAGCTCGCACAGGGACAGGATGAAGTCGGATTTCAGGCTCAGCGGGTTTTCATCGTCGCTGTAATTCAGGTTCAAATCCATGGGGTTCAGGTAGTCGGTGGAGGTGGGCGAGATTTTTACCACCTGCCCGTGCAGGTGCTCCACCAGCGGGCCGTACTCCGCCTCCGGGTCGCAGATGATGATATCATCGTTTGTGACGAGGAACACGTTGGCGATCTCACGCTTGGCGGAGAAGGACTTGCCGCTGCCGGGCGTACCTAAGATCAGCCCGTTGGGGTTTTTCAGCAGCTTTCTGTCCACCATGATGAGGTTATTGGAAAGGGCGTTCAGCCCGCAGTAAAGGGCTTCCTTGCCGTCCTGAAACAGCTCCTGGGTGGTAAACGGCACAAAAATCGCCACGCTGGAGGTGGTGAGCCCCCGCTGGATCTCGATCTGGTTATACCCAAGCGGCAGCGCGGACATGAAGCCCTCCTCCTGCTGAAAGTCCAGTCGTGTGAGCTGGCAGTTGTACTTCTGGGCGATGGAGCCCGCCTGAAAGACGTTGTTGCCGAGACGCTGCCTGTTGTCCGCCACGTTCACCACAAGGAAGGTCAAAAGGAACATACGCTCGTTGCGGCTTTGCAGCTCCTGCAAGAGCTTTTTCGCCTCCGTGCCGTAGGTGGCAAGGTCGGAGGGGATAATATCCATATCATAGCCGGAGCGCACCGCCTTTTTCTGCTCCTCAATGGTCATCTTCTGCAAGTCGGTGATCTTGCGCTTAATGGTCTTGATGGCCTTTACCTGATCCACGGACTGGACATGCATACTGACGATAAGGGAGCTTTCCATATCCAGGAAGTCCGCCAGCATCCGGTCGTTGAGCTCCGGCGCTAAAATCTGCAAGAAGGATACGCAGCCGGTCTTGCTGCCCACGCCGAAGCTGCTGCCGGTCTTGAACTCGAAGGCGCTGGGCGCGATGAAGTCCTTCACCGACAGCCCGGAGGGAGCCAGCCAGTCCCAGGAGAAGCGGAAGGGCTGCGGCTCGTCCATGTGGAGCATCCCGTGCAGCAGGCGCAGGCGCTCCATCCCGTTCAGGGCTTCCGCCTGCACGCCCAAACGGCGGAAGTTGTTGAGGATATCCGTCTCGATGCGCTCCAAGCGGGGCTTTGCCGCCTTCAGGCCGTCCGCCTCCACGCCGAAGGTCAGGTATTTGGTCTTAATCAGCCCGTTGTTGCCGCGGGCAAGCTGGCTTTGCAGCATCCCGGTGTACTCGGTGCGGAGTTTGTCAAAGCAGTCGCCCTGCAAGGGGATGGCGATGCGCCGGGCGTAGGTATCCCGCGTGGCGGAGAGGTTGATGAAGGAGAGCTGGAAGCGGATGGAGGAATCGAAATAGTTGAGGAAATCGCACCAGCCGTCGAAAATGGCGGTCTTGTCCTCGTTCTGGTTGAGCTGGTAGTTGATATCCTGAAACTGCACGGTTTTCGTGTAGTAATTGTCCGTCACGCGGCACACGCCGTCGGGGTACATCCGCTGAAAGGGGATGCTGTCCTGGGCGGACTTCTTTCGCTTATCCTGACGCTTTGCTCTTGCAATCGCCGCGTCGATCTGCTTTCGCTCGGCTCGTGTGAGCTTTCTTGCGGGGGTTTTGTTTGTGGACAATCGCGTAGACCTCCTTATCCAAAATATCCTGCCGGTTCAGCAGGTCGTAGAAATTGTTCGTCCTGTACGGGCGCTGTTTGGGGCGCAGGAAGCACACCTGCACGATGTTGCGGATGAGCTTCTCCGGCGGCTGACCGTTCTTTTCGTACATGGCCAGCAGGAAGAAGGGCAGCATGACCAGCATCATGCAAAGAGCCGCCGCGCTGCTGCCGATATGGCCCTTGAGCAGAAAGAAAAGCGGTACGCCGATGAGCGCGCCGCCGCCAAAGCACAGAATTTGGCGTTTTGTTAAATTGAACATGACCTTGGTTTTCACCGCGTTCAAGTCCTTGGGTACGGGAACGTATGCCAAATTTCATCACCTCCGTCAGTGGGCGTGGAACAGGCTCCTGGCAAGGGAGCTTGTCTTAAACAGCGTAAAGCACAGCAGCACCGTATACCCCATGCACGTCCATATGGCCGCCGAGACGCTGCTCTCCACCACGATGTTCTGGATCAGCACCGCGTAAATCGCCACGCAGACGATGATGAGGAAGCCCTGAAAGCCCAGCGCCAGCAGGCTTCTGAGATAATTCTGGCCCATCTGCCCCCATTCCCGGTTGGCCATGGTCGCCATGGGGATGGGCGCGATGGAGGTCACGCAGTAGATTTCAATCATCCTGCCGTAGCAGATGATGAAAATGCAGATGGTCAGCGCCCACATGGAAAGATGCACGACCACGGACTCCAGCCACAGCCCCAGCAGCGACCAGACCTCCATTTCCGCAAGCGCTGCTTCAAATCCCGCGATATGCTCGTTAAACGTCAGGGACGTGTCCGATATGATGATGCCCGACGCGCTGTTGACGACGCTCTGAGCAGCTTCGAACACGCCCATGACGATGTTCCATGTGTTGGTGACGATGAGCACGGCGCAGGCGGTTTTGAATATCCACTTGAAGAACATCCAGGTGTCCACGTCGTGCATGTTGTTCTTTTCCGTAATGAGCTGAATCAGCTCCAGCGTCATGACAAAGGCCAGGATCACGCCCGCGATGGGCAAAATCACATTGTCCGACAGCGTTCGGATCATGCCGTAGACGCCGCTGTTCCAGCCCTGGGGCGTAGCGCCCACCTGTCCGGCGATGCCCGCCACGCGGCTGTTCACGTTGTCAAACAGTCCGTTCACGTTGTCCATGATGCCGCTGATCAGCAGCTCCTTCAGCCATTCGGTGAATTTCTGCCATATCAAATCCAATGGGCTTTACCCTCCTTTCCCGCAGCGCCCGCCCCGAGGGGCGGACGCCGCGAAGGATTCTTGCGGACGATTAACCGAACAGGCCGGAGAGCAGGGGAACGAGAATGACGCCGATGAGCGCCACGCCGCCGCCCGCCATGAGCTGTTTTATCCCCAATTAGGTGTAAAACTCTGCTCGATGGCGGGCGGCGGCGTACAAAAAATCTATATGGTGTTTTTAAGAGAACCGTCCCGGCGGGACAGGTCAGGCAGTGACCTGTTCCACCTCC
>OLPR01000791.1_pt1 | contig 27952 bp, 17 predicted proteins | sample 1672761 | NCBI WGS metagenome assembly OLPR01 (sample SAMEA3136721, study PRJEB25190) | human gut metagenome | biome: human gut; feature: human-associated habitat; material: faeces | place: Austria | collected 2013 | reverse complement strand
TATTATAATATATAATATGCTGTAAAGCGCCCGGGATGCAATGACGAATCCTTGTGGGCGCTTTGTTATATATGCACGGGCAAGGGGACAGTACCCTACTGCTATGCATCGCAAATTTGAGACAATTCATCGCAACTGCGGCGCTGGCGCAGGCGAGCAAGGGCATGCTATAATGCACAGTGTAAGCATAGGCTGCGCAAGGCAAAGGGCAGCCCAGGCCAAAGGAGGTGACGGGCATGAAATCCCGGGAACGGCTTGTGCTTCCGTCGTCCGAATACTATAACTTTTCACCCAGCGCCTTAAGCCGGGAGTATTTGCTTCACGTGCTGTGCGTGGGGGATTTCTGCTATGCTCCGGGGTATGACCTGCAACGAAACTCCTTTGACAGCTTTTTGATGGAGGTCATTCTGGAGGGCAGCGTGCAGATTGAAACAGAGGGGGAACATTTCACCGCCCGGGCGGGACAGGTGGCCATCATGGATTGCAACAAGCCGCACCGGTATTTCTCCGATGCAGGATGGCACGCCCTATGGGTGCACTTTGACGGCGCGGCGGCCAAGGGATACTTCAGCCTCATTACCCGCCAGAACGGACGGGTTTTTACAACCCACCGCCAGCGGGAGGTCTGCGACGCCCTGAACAGCATCTATCAGATGTTTCACTTGCGCAAGCCGCTGAGCGAGCCGCAAATGGCCCTGCATCTAACCCACGCCCTTACGGCGCTGGCGGAACCTGCCCAGCCGGCCGCCACCAACGACCGGGCTCACCTGATGGATCGCGCGGTGACCTGCATCAATCAGTGCATCGGGCAGGAGCCGCCGGTGGCAGAGCTGGCACGAATGACGGGGCTGAGCGAGTACCATTTCATCCGTGTCTTTCGGGAGATCATGGGCGCCACTCCCCGGCAGTATATCATTGCCAACCGCATGAACCACGCCAAGTACCTGCTGAAAACCACGGGGTTGCCGGTGGGAGAAATCGGCGGCATGGTGGGCTACTCCTCCGAGAGCATGTTCACCGCCGCTTTCCGGCGTACCCAGGGGATAGCGCCCAGCAAATACCGCAACGGACAACAAACCTGACGACAAATCCAGAGGAGGCAACCATTATGGCCGGTACCGCAAGCGTGCGTGTAGAAACCGTCAATATTCCCACCTATGGCATTGGCCAAGCGGACAAGAACCCCATGTTCCTGGAAAAGCGCGTGTACCAGGGCTCCAGCGGCAAGGTGTATCCCCTGCCTGTGGTGGACAAAATCCTGGATAAAAAAACCGATCAGCCCTATACCGCCGTGTTCCTGGAGAATGATTATATTCGCGTGATGGTGCTGCCCGAGCTGGGCGGCCGCATTCAGCGCGCCTACGACAAAACCAACGGGTATGATTTCGTCTATTATAACGAAGTTATCAAGCCTGCCCTGGTGGGTCTTACCGGACCGTGGATTTCCGGGGGCATCGAGTTCAACTGGCCCCAGCACCACCGCCCCACCACCTTTGCCCCCGTGGACTGGCGCGTGACGGAAAACGCCGATGGTAGCAAGTCCGTGGAGCTCTCCGAGGTGGATCAGATGTACGGCACCAAGGGCAAGATGACCTTTACCGTATATCCGGACAAGGCCTACATTGAGATCAAGGGCCAGCTGTACAACCGTACCGCGCTGCCGCAAACTTTTCTGTGGTGGGCCAATCCCGCCGTGGCAGTGAACGAGAATAACCAGTCGGTTTTCCCGCCGGATGTTACTGCCGTGTACGACCACGGTAAGCGGGACGTGAGCGCTTTCCCCATCGCCACAGGAGTGTATTATAAGCATGATTATTCCGCGGGCGTGGACATCAGCCGTTACAAGAACATTCCTGTGCCCACCTCGTACATGTGCGCGGGGAGCGACTACGACTTCGTGGGCGGTTACGACTACGGGGTGGAAGCGGGCATCCTGCATGTGGCGGATCACCACGTGAGCCCCGGCAAAAAACAATGGACCTGGGGCTGTGGGGATTTTGGCCAGGCCTGGGACCGTAACCTTACCGATGCCAACGGCCCCTATATCGAGCTGATGACCGGCATGTATTGCGATAACCAGCCGGACTTCACCTGGCTGAAACCCTATGAGGAAAAGACCTTCACCCAGTACTTCATGCCCTACAAGAAGTGCGGCTATGTGAAAAACGCCAGCCGGGAGTGCGTCCTGGGGCTGGAAGTGGCCCAGGGCAAGGCGGAGGTCAAGGTCTACACTACCCAGCCCTTTGCCAAGGCGCGGGTGGTACTTACCGCTAACGGAATCCCCCTGTACGACCATGTGGGCGACCTGAGCCCGGTGGAGGTACTGGAGGCAAGCGTACCCGTGGACGTGCCCGAAACTGCCCTGACCCTGACGGTTTACGCGGCTTCCGGGCGCATGCTCCTTTCCTATACGCCTAAGGAAAAGAAGATTGAGTCCATTCCCGATCCCATGTCCCCGGCCAAGCAGCCGGAGGAGATCATGACCAACGAGGAACTGTATCTCACCGGACTGCATCTGGAGCAGTACCGCCACGCCACTTATCTTCCCGATCCCTATTACCTGGAGGCCCTTCGGCGCGATCCCGGGGACAGCCGGGCCAACAATGCCTATGGCCTGCTGCTCATGCGCCGGGGCCGGTTCGACCAGGCGGAAACGTATTTCCGGGCGGCCATTGATCGCCTTACTGCCCGTAACCCAAACCCCTATTGTTCCGAGGCATACATGAACCTGGGCCTGTGCCTGCGCTATCAGGGACGGGAGGACGAGGCCTACGATGCCTTCTTCAAGGCTACCTGGACCGCCGCCGAGCAGGAAACCAGCTACTATCACATCGCCTGCATCGACTGCAAGCGGGGAGACTATGCCCTGGCCCTGGAACATGTGGAGCGCAGCCTGGTGCGCAATGGCCACAACTTGAAAGCGCGGGCGCTTCGGGGCTTGATCCTGGACAGCCTGGGCCGTGAGGAGGAAGCTGCCGCCTGGTATGAGGAAAACCTGCGCCTGGATGCCTTCGATTATGTTTCCCGCCTGGAGTCCGGGGACGTGGAAGGCGCGTTGAACATGATGAACGGCCGGGTGAGCAGCTTTATCGAGTGCGCCATTGACTACGCGGAAGCGGGATATTGTGCCGATGCCGTGGACATTCTGGACCGTTGCCCGGTGGAGCACCCCATGGTATACTATTACAAGGCACTGTATACCGGCGATGGCGAGGCGCTGGCCCGTGCTGCGGCCTGCTCCAGCCTGTACTGCTTCCCCAACAGACTGGAAGATATTGCCGCCCTGCGCTATGCCATGGCGCATGCTCCCCAGGATGCCAAGGCTCCCTATTACCTGGGCTGCCTGTGGTATGACAAGCGGCAGTACGACCAGGCTATCGCCTGCTGGGAGCGCAGCGCCGAGCTGGATGAAACCTTCCCCACGGTGTGGCGGAACCTGGCCCTGGCCTATTTCAACAAGCGCGGGGAGAAGGAACTGGCCCGCCGGTGCATGGAGAAGGCTTTTGCCCTGGACGAGACCGACGCCCGGGTACTCCTGGAGCTGGATCAGCTGTACCGCAAGCTGGGCAGAAGTGTCGCACAGCGCCTGGCCTTCCTGGATGCGCACCGGGAAACAGCCTTCCGCCGGGATGACCTCTATGTGGAATACTGCACGCTGCTGAACCTGGAAGGACGGTACGCAGAGGCTCTGGAGCTGATTCAGGCGCACCACTTCCACCCCTGGGAAGGTGGCGAAGGCAAGGTGACCACCCAGTACGCCGTGGCGCTGACGCAGCTGGGCCGCCAGGCCCTGGAGGCCGATGACGCGGCCGGGGCAAAGGCGCTGCTGGAACGGGCGCTGGTATTCCCGCACAACCTGGGAGAGGGCAAGCTGGAGGGCGCCAAGGATAACAACATCCATTATTATCTGGGCCTGGCGGAGCGTGCCCTGGGGGATGAGCAAGCCGCCCTGCATCACCTGGAGCTGGCCGCGGCCGGGGATCAGGAACCCGCCGGCGCCATGTACTATAACGATCAACCCGCGGACATGATTCTCTATCAGGGCCTGGCCAACCGTGCCCTGGGACGGGAGGAGCGCGCCCGCGGCCGCTTCCATAAGCTGATCTCCTACGGGGAAAAGCACTACTACGACCAGGCGAAAATCGACTACTTTGCCGTGTCCCTGCCGGACCTGCAGCTCTTTGACGAGGATCTGACCCTGCGCAACCGGGCCCACTGCGAGTATCTCATGGCCCTGGGCAGCTATGGCCTGGGAGACACGGAGCGGGCAGGCAAGTGCTACGACGCGGTGCTGGCCATTGACTGCGCGCATCAGGGCGCCATACTGCACAAGCAACTGCTATAAGAAAGGAAGGTACCCCCATGGAAACCATCAACCTCAGTGGCACATGGCAATGCGCCATCCCAGGCATGGAGAAGCCCATCCGCATTCCCGGCACGCTGGATGAAAGTGGCATTGGATACAAGGACGTGGGGGGCAAGAAATGGCACCCGGACACGGATACCAGCCGGGAGATTTATCAGGTGGACCAGGGTATCCGGACCCGTCTCACCCGTGTGGTGACCTATGAAGGCCCTGCGTCCATAACCCGCACCCTGACCTGGGACGTTCCCGCGGGCAAGCGACTCTTTGTGGAGGTAGAGCGCAGCCGTCACCTGGCCCTGCGCCTCAATGGCAACCAGGTGACGGCCTGGACCGAAGGGTCCGTAAGCACGCCCTGGGTGTTTGAGGTTACGGGACGCATGACGGGCCGGGACACCCTGGAGATGATTGCCGACAACAGCTATCCGGGCTGGCCCCATGACGCTATTGTGTTTTCTTCCGCCGCCACCGACGAGACGCAGACCAACTGGAATGGCCTCATGGGCTATGTGCGCCTGCGGGTGGAGGAGGAAACGTACCTCTCCGGCGTCCGGGTTTATCCCATGGGAAACAGCCTGGACATATGCGTGGAGACCGATGCCCTGACCGCTGGGGAAGCCCCCTTGACCCTGACCAGCGACGCTTTGGCCGATGCGGTGGCGCGCCGGGTGGATGTGAAACCCGGCGTGGGGGAGCTGTGGTTCCGGGGCTTACCCCTGGCGGAGAATGTCCGGCGCTGGGATGAGGAAGACGGCAACCTCTACACGCTCACAGCCACTCTGGGGGGCAGCACACGGACGGTACGCTTTGGCGTGCGGGACTTCCGCGCAGAAGGCGGAGTCCTCACCCTGAATGGCAGGAGAATCTTCCTGCGCAGCGAGGCCAACTGCGCCGTGTTTCCCGAGGAAGGGCATCCGCCCATGACCGTGGAGCGCTGGCGTGAGGTGCTGGCCGTTTACCGCAGCTATGGGGTGAACTGCATGCGCTTCCACAGCCATATTCCCCCGGAGGCGGCCTTTGCCGCCGCGGACGAAATGGGCATGCTTATGCAGCCTGAACTCAGCCACTGGAACCCGGAAACCGCCTTTGAATCCCCGGAAAGCCTCGCTTACTATACCGGAGAACTGCGCCAGGCCCTCCGCTTTCTGGCCAATCATCCCTCCTTTGTGATGCTCACGCTGGGCAACGAGCTGGCTTCCGGGGAACTGGGACACCGCCGCATGGAGGATCTGCTTTCCATGGCCCATGCCATGGATGCCACCCGGTTGTTCGCCTGCGGCTCCAATACGCACTATGGCTGGTATGGCTATCAGGGCGGAAGCGATTTTTACACATCCTTCCATCTGCGGGAACAGGATCTCCGCGCCACCTATGACAACATGAAGGGATACCTGAATCACCGCTACCCCAATGCAAAAAACGATTATGAAGCCGCCATGACCGTGCTGCGCAAGGACTGTGGCAAGCCGGTGTTCTCCTTTGAGGTGGGACAGTTTGAGGTGTTGCCGGACTTCGGGGAGATTGCGGATTTCCGCGGCGTTACCCGGGCGGTGAACTACGAGCTCATCCGGAAAAAAGTGGAGCAAAGCGGCGCCATGGACACATGGACAAAGCAGGTGGAGGCCACCGGCGAGCTGTCCAACCTGTGCTATCGGGAGGAAGTGGAAGCTGCCCTGCGCACGGAGCGTTACAGTGGCATTTCCCTGCTGGGTATACAGGACTTCCCCGGCCAGGGCACTGCGCTGGTGGGGATGCTGAATGCGCATTTGCAGCCTAAGCCCTATCCTTTTGCGCAGCCGGAGCGCTTCCGGGCATTTTTCCGGGATGTGCTGCCCCTGGCGCTGCTGGAGAAGTACACCTATGAAAACACAGAGACCCTGGTAGCGCAGGTAAAGCTGGCCAATTATGGCAAAGCGGACCTGACCGGCCGGGCCCAATGGCGTCTGGAGGGCGCGGAAGGCAGCCAGCGGGGGGAATTGCCCCAGGTTACCGCGCCGTGCGGCACCCTGACAATGCTGGGCGAGCTACGTATTCCATTGGCGGACGTTCACAAACCGGCGCGCCTGACGTTGACGGTGGAAATGCATGGTGCAAGGAACGTCTATCCCCTGTGGGTGTATCCGCCTGTACAACCCGTTTGTCCGGAAAACGTGCACGAATGCCGTACCCTGGATGATGCGGCACAGGCAGTGCTGGCAAGCGGCGGAACGGTTTACCTGGCCCCGGACAGCACCAAGGAGGCGCTGCCCAACTCCATCCAGGCGCAGTTTTCCACGGACTTCTGGTCGGTGGGGACCTTTGCAGGGCAGGAGGGTGGCATGGGCCAGCTGATGGATGCGGCGCACCCGCTGTTTGCAGGCTTTCCCACGGAGACGCACAGCAACTGGCAGTGGTGGCCCATGGCCAGTCAGCGCGCGATGATTCTCCCGCGGCGGATGCAGGCTATCGTAACGGAAATGGACAGCTATGCCTATCTGCGGCCCATGGCCAAGCTGCTGGAATGCCGCTGCCAGGGGGGACGGCTGATGATTTCCTCTATGGGGCTGCACAATTTGCAGCAGTATCCTGAGGCGCGCGCCTTGCAGCAGGCCATCTATGCCTACCTGCGTACGCCTGGCCAGGTTCCCGAGCAGGAACTAATGGTGGACGAAGTGCGTGCGCTGGTACGGTGATCGCAACCGAAACTTTTCCACGGGACAGTGTAACCATGCAGTCAGGAAGATTTCCCGATCATTTGCCCATACATGATGCTCCGGCACGTAGCAAAACGTGCTGGAGCTTTTTTTGGATGCGGGCGGCCCGGGCAAGCCCTGCGTGCAAATTTCCCACTGCGCCGCATACAATGCCCTGAAAGGGAGGGATGCGCATGATGGGGTTGCTGGCGCTGCTGATTCAGGAGTGCCTTTTTTTTCTGGGCTATGTGACGGGATCGCAGCAATATCCCAAGCCGCTTACGCGCAGGGAGGAAGCAAAGCTTCTCGCGGAGATGGCCGAAGGAAGCGAAGAAGCACGAAGGGAACTGATTCTGCACAATCTGCGCCTGGTGGCGCACATTGCCCGCAAGTATACCGTACCGGGACACAATGCGGAGGATCTAACCTCCATCGGCGTGGTGGGGCTCATCAAGGCGGTGGGCAGCTACCGTCAGGGCGGCGGGACCTCCTTGGGTACCTATGCGGCCCGATGTATTGAAAATGCTATCCCCTCGCCAACGCGTTTCAGGACGGTCAGCGGTTGCCTTTAGGTGGGAAAATGCCCAAATGGCATGTTTTGGAGCAAGTTTTCCAGCAGCTTTACCTCCTTTGCCTGACTTGGGGCGGCCATGTGAGGTATGCTCCTTTATATATCCATCGGTTTCGGTTGGTTTCTCCACGCAAGCTGCTGGAGGCGCAACAGCTTCACCAGCAATACCGCCGCTATGAAGAGATACGCACCGTGCCGGAGCGGCTGCGATGGTGCCGCCACCATCTGGGGTTGATGCAAAAGGAGGTGGCGGAGCGCATTGGCATCAGCCGTAACAGCTATCTGGCCTATGAGATGGGGGAGGCAGACTATTATCCTCGGGAGATCGTGGACAAGCTGGCAGCGCTGTATGGTGTTCCGGCGGACGACTTGCTGGATGACTTCAGCCGGTTTCTGTACCATGGGCAAGGGCAAACCATTCGAAAGCATCGGGAAAGCCTGGGGCTTGAAAGAAAGCCCTATGCCCGGCTGATGCACATAGGTCCCAACAGCTTACGGGCATGGGAGACCGAGAAGAAGCAAATATCCAGGAACTCCTGGGAAAAATACTTCAAAGGCATCATTAAAATGTAAAAGAGAAGCAGGCGATCAAACCTTACCGGGTTTGCTCACCTGCTTCCTTTTTAGCCGTTGCGATGACGGCATCCAGCAATTCCAGCTTTTGCGCTGGGGGACAGTTCAGTTTTTGTATGGCCTGATGAACCACGTCTGCGTGGACATCGGCGACCCGACGGGCCAGTTCACGCTTTCCTTCCTCTGTTTTCGGATAGTAGACAATCACATGGATTGCGGCGCTTTGTCTGCTGATACCACGCACCTCCCCCTGGCGTTCCAATGTATGAGAGAGAAGCTGTCCGATATACCCTGGCACAGATCGCGTTTTCGCTTTGGCGTAGGAACAATCTGTGATATAATGGGATCAATCCTCGAAACTTCTTTCGTGGTACCATGATAGACGAAAAACACTAAATGCTCATGGATCGCAAATTGAGTACAAATTGATGAAAATTGGCGGTGGCAACTTTGGAAATGTGTGATTTTTCCGCTATCATGGCGGTGATTCGCGCCTATATCAGCCAGGATTATATTCAAAATCAGGTGGACTTCCTGTACATGCTCTTTGGCAGCTTCATGGCTGCGAAGGAGAATGCCGACTTTGATTTTGACAACGCCTTGGTATGCCGCTGGATGAACGGCACAGCCAGAGTTAGTCCGCGGATTACCAGTTACTATCTGAATATGAAGCACAGGATAGAGCTTCAAAAGGATGTGGCGCAGCATGTGTTGCCGCTGATGTATGATAGTGCGCGAGCCATGGAAAAACTTTATGAACTGGTGATCCAGGATATCGATATATCCGATAGGCAAAAGCGGCTTCTTACCGAGAACTATCCCTGTGCGAACGCACAGGAAGAGGCCGTTTTCTTAACCCGTTTGTTATGCTTTGCCATGGAACGCAACTTCGTCAAACGTGATAGCGGCACCAAGCGGTTGCTCACTGACGGTAGTCTTTCACCTGTGGCGGCGAATGTAATAGCCAATGCGGATGTTCCTAGCCCCTGTCGGTTTTTCTGCGGGAGGGATAAGGAACTGTCTATACTTCATGAAACTTTGCAGGCTAAGGGCAAGGTATTCCTGGCCGGTATTGCAGGCATTGGCAAGAGCGAGCTTGCAAAAGCCTATGCCAAGGCTTATCGCAAGGAATACACCAATATGCTCTATCTGACCTACGCTGGGGATTTGAAGCAGGATATCACGGATCTGGATTTTCTGGATGATTTTAGCAACGACACAGAGGCCGAGCGTTTCCGCAAGCATCATCGCTTTTTACGGATGCTGAAAGAGGACAGCCTACTGATCGTGGATAATTTCAATGCCACAGCTACCCAGGATGATTTCCTGTCAGTGATGTTGGGCTATCGCTGCCGGATACTGTTTACTACGCGCAGTCGTTTGGAACATTACGAAAATATGGAGCTTGCAGCAATTTCCGATTCCACTGCGCTACTGCATTTCGTGGCAAGGTATTTTCCGGAGGCGCCGGAACATGAGACTGTTTTGGAAGAAATCATACGAACTGTTCATGCGCACACGCTAGCTGTGGAACTGGCTGCACGGCTCCTGGGCAAAGGTTTGCTGTCCCCGCAGGAACTGATGCATAAGCTCCGTACAGAGCATGTTGCTTTGGATGCTGAGGATAAGATTGGCATTACCAAGGATGGAAAAGCCCGTAAAGAGACTTACTATGGGCATATTCATACGCTTTTCTCGCTGTATCTATTGAACAACAAGCAGCAGAGTCTCATGCGAAACCTCTCGCTGTTTCCTATTGCGGGCATATCGGTACGCCGCATGGCTGAATGGCTGCATTTACGGAATCTGAATGATGTAGACGAGCTTATAGAAATGGGCTTCGTTACGCCAGCAGCTGGACACATGATCCGCCTGCATCCCATGATGCAGGAAATTGCCATTGCGGACCTGAAGCCTTCTGTGAAGAAATGTAAAATGCTCCTGACCAACCTGCAGGAGATTTGCCTGGCCCATGGCGTGGACGTGCCCTATTTCAAGCCGCTGTTCCAAACGGTGGAAAACATCATTGCCTATATAGAAAAGGATGAGCCAACCTTCTTCCTGCGCTTCCTGGAGGACGTGTTCCCGTACATGGAAAAGTATCAATACCGGCCTGGCATGGAGCGGGTGCTTTTCGCTCTGGAGACGGCGGTCCCGAATTACGGGTCAAACGAAGACCGTGCATTGCTGTTGGATTACCGCGCCACGATGGAGAAGAACGATCAGCAAGCTATCAAATATGAAAAGGACGCGCTTGCACTGATTCCAGAGATCAACGCAAGCAACGCCCTGCTGGTATCCAATTTGCATTCCAATCTGGGGGGCTTGTACGCCAATATTAAGCAATATGCCTTGGCCTCCGAGCACATGGAGACTGGTCTGCGTATCCTGGAGGAGTATCAACCCATTCCAAGGCATGACATGATAGCAAAGATAGCCAGCTATGCCATGCTGCAAAACAATATGAAACACCCGGAGAAAGGCTTTGCGATCTTGGAGAAGATGGCCCAAGGGTTGCAAAACAACCATATGGAACATTCTGGCGACTATGCCATGGTCTTGGAGGCCATGGGTGGTATCTGTTTAAGCCAAGGCAAAATACCTGAGGGAACCAGCTATCTGCGACAGTCGCTGGCCCTATTCGAAAAGGCATGCGGCGGAGACACTGAATTGATGGAACGGAAGAAGCAGGCAATGATACAGATATACAAAAGTGCTGGCGTAAACCTTAACTTGTGGTTAGAAGCATAAATATAAATTCGTAGTGCCAAAAAATTCGGTATCAACTGTATACAGCTTTTTTGTGACATCAATAAGATAATCTTTATATTGCTTTAGGACATGCGGAAAAAATGCCATATGACCAACAAGACTCGCAATGCGTACGCACTGCGAGTCTTGTTGGTCACACACAAATGCCTCAAATTGTACTTCTAACGGCTGGGGAAGTTACTGTACAGGGACCCATGCGTCAGGATCGGTGAGCGCCCACATTTTAGGCGCGTCCTCGGTGAAGAAGCCCACACTGTCAAAGGTTACGCCTGCCACATTGTCGCCAACCAGAATGCCTTCCACCTGAATATCATCTCCCCAGCTATAGAAGGAGAGGAAGAATTTGCTGTGGTCGCTGTTAACGTATACGTCTACGGAAACATCGCCCACATCCTTGGGGAACCAGGTGACCAGAACGGTTTGCTTTAAGGTGTATTCTTCAGGGATGGTTTCATACTTTTCCATCTTGAGCAGGTTGTGCTGGATGTACAGGTCGGCAGCTTCGGTCCAGGTAGTGGAGCTGGTGCCAACGGTTCCGGGGCCGAACCCATGCACGACGTTACCGAAGATATGCAGCTCAGGATGCAGGCCAAGCCCCTGTGCCCACTGGAACATGGCGATGCTGCCCTCAAAACTGTCTGCTTCACCAACGGCAATGAACAGATGCGGTATGTTGGGGTTTTCTGTTTCCAAAGCACGGCCGCTATAAATCGGCATGGCGATTTGCATATCGCTGTTCACCGCATCAATTTCATCGCATACATAATCGGAATCAAACTGGTCAGGTGTAATATCGCCGTAATACTTTTCAATGACCATGCAGACATTTCCGCCGCCGCCGGAGAAGCCCGCGGCGCCAATTACATCCATGCCACCCAGTCCCCAGGACTCGCCGTGGTACTTTACATAACGGATAGCGCGTTGCAGGTCCATGGCAATTTCATCGGCGCCATAGGGCGCAACGCGGCGATGAAGCACAAAGCAATTGTACCCCAATTCGACAAACAAGGGAGCCACATCCTGGGCTTCCGTGCCGCGAAGATAATTGCCACCGCCAGAAATCAGAATCAGGTTGCCCTTGGCCTGGCCGGGGTCATCCATCAGGTACGGGATCAGGAAGGGACGGAAGTCTGCATTATCCTGAGATTCTGCGGTAAACTGACTTTCCACGTTTTCCGTCAGAACGGGCATATCGTCTCCCCAGATATACAGGACTTCCTCATCATAGGGAATCAGCTGTACCAGTGCCTCGCGTGCTGCCTTGGCGGTGAGGATCACCTGCTTGTCTTCCTCAGTCAGCGCTTCCGGGTCCATGCGATCCAGATTGACGCACTTGTCACGGTAGGTATCCCAACCGGCTTCTTCGTACATGGTGGTGAAATTCCGAATCATCTTGTAGTTATACAGCTCAGCCGCCCATAATTCCTTATAATAGTCGGGATCGTCCTGCGCAAGGGTGACTGTGCGGCACGGGACATCATTGAGCGATGCTGTTTCCGCCGTTGCGCATCCGCATACAGCAAGCAGCAAGGCAACGACCAAAGCAAAGGAAAGTATGCTGATCTTTCTCATCTTTCAAATCTCCTTTACAAGGATAGTAGAGCAGATCCGCATACATCGGTTATGGCCATCTCCCAAATAACACGTTTCTGCCCCTTTCCTCTATGATAAGCCATGCACGCCAGGAGCAGAAAGCAAAAAGATGACCAATATTGATAGGATAATGACCAGATCCATTGGGCAGAACGGCGGTTCACTTTCTGATGCGAGCGTTCTTGCGGTAGTTCAAGGGTGTTTCATTGGTAAAGCGCTTGAAGATTCGCGTAAAATAGGAGTAGTTATCAAACCCGCACAAAACCGCAACATCCGTTACGGAAATGCTGGTTTCTTCCAGGTATCGAACGGATAAGGCGATACGCTGGGCTGTAATGTACTGCAAGATGGGGCATCCCATCTCTTTTTTGAAAAGCCGCATCACGTATTGAGGATTCAAGTGCAAAACATCTGCCAGATCTGCAATCGCGATTGGTTCGGTTAAGTGAGCCGTAATATATGCAATGATGCTGGCAATATACGGATTGTTGGAGGATGCGCCTGTTGTATGAACGGGTAGCGGATCGTCGTTATGCTGCCGGAGCGCGGACTGTTTCCGCTGGGCAATTCGCCGGACAATCTCTTTTAACGTTTCCCTTAACTGGTCATAATCTACCGGTTTGAGAATATAGTCGCAGCTTCCCAGTTGCATGGCCGCCCTGAGATAGTAATATTCATCATGGCAGGTAACAAAAATGCACTCCGTCCGGGGGTAATATGCCTTCACCCACTCAAAAAGGTCCAGTCCCGACCCTTGCGGCATTTCAATATCACACAAAAGCAAATCAATTTTTTCCGCAAGAAAAACACTTTGGGCCTGCGCCATGGAGCGAGCGGAGAGCGGCGCCTCAAATCCGAAACCGGCCCAGTCGATCCGATTCATCAAGGCATTCACGGCATAGGCTTCGTCATCCACAATCAAGACCTTCATAGTGACCCTCCTCTGTTTGATTATAGCACAGACTCGGCATCGTCAAAATCGCACAAAAATGACCTCTTTTCACAGGATCATGACATGGGCTCTTGGCAAGCCTGGTAAAAAGGATTATGATGAATCAAAATACCATGAGGAGCGAGCTGTATGCCCAGAGGTTCTTATGTACCCTCACTCACTTTGCGGCTGTTTTCCACCATTGTGCTGGGGTTTGTGGCTGTCAACATCATTACGCTTTACATCACAAGCTATCTGAAAGACTTTACGCGGACCAGTATTCTGCGGGAATACAGACAGGTGCAGGAGATGTATGCCGATGAGGTGACGCGGCAGCTTACCCAGGCTCAGGAACGAATCAGTATTTTGGGTAGTTCCTATTTGGTGGATATGGGCACGAATGCCGAAGCTTTGCAGGATGAGCGGCAATATGAGGCCGTGAGATGCCAGAATGAGATCAATAGCGCCATGAAAAATTGGCAGTTTCAGTACCCGGCTGTCACAGGATATTACGTCTATGGACAAACAGCCGACGTATTCATTTTCGGCATGCGAAGCAATAATTATCAGAGCAGCACCTGGTTCAGGCAGCAGCTGGAAAACAAGTTGGAACCTTTCACGCAGATAGGCGGATGGCGTCTTTGGGAAAGTCCCATGGGACAGCTTCTGATCTTTAATGTTGTTCGGCGTGACCTTTGCTACGGTTCCTGGATACAGGTGGATGCGCTATGGGACGAGCTGGGACTCAATGAGAGCGATGTGCGTACTTTTGATATTCTTCCTGCGGAAACCGAGGCTCCGTCTTCAGGCTATGTGATTGACGTACCCATTGAAGATACCACCTATATCATAAGGCAGACGCTGGCTGCCGAAGCGGTGGCGTTGCCTCGGACGGTTCAGCTTTTGCAACTGCTTGCCTATCTTACGCTGCTGATCATTCCGCTCAGCTGGCTTGCGCTCCGGCGTCTAGTTTTTTCTCCGCTGCGGGAGCTGACCACCGCCATTCAGGAGATTGACCGGGGAAATACGAAGTACCGCATTCCGACCAAGGCAACCTCCTATGAATTTGATCAGTTGAACCGCCAGTTCAACCGATCCATCGAGGCCGTGGCCAACGCAGAAGCCAAAGCCTATGCCTCACAGCTGGAAAGCGAACGAATCCGCATCCGGTATTTAACCCAGCAGATGCAGCCGCATTTTGTCCTGAATACATTGAACCTGGTATACTCCATGGAGCCGGATCAATATCCACTGATGGTCAAAACGCTGCTGTGCCTGTCGCGTTATTTCCGCTATATAGCGCATATCAGCGAACCAATGGTGCCTGTGGAGGCAGAATTGGAACATGTGAAAAACTATTTTCAGTTGCAGCAGATTCGCTATCCGGATAACTTTACCTATGACATCCAATGCCCAGAGGAGTTGCGGGAAATGCTGATCCCACCCATTGTTATTCAGACCTTTGCAGAAAACGCAATTAAACATTCTCTGATCATTGGCGTGATGAATCATGTGGAAGTGCACATTCAACTGGATGACGAGCGGCTTCATATCAGCATTCATGACACAGGAACAGGCTATCCTGATGAAGTACTGGAGAGAATTCGGATTTTTCAGCAGACGCGGGAGCGGCAGGAAGGGCTGGGGCTGGGCATTCAAAACACCATCGAACGGCTGGAGCTGCTTTATGGACACAATGCATCGCTTTCCTTCTGCAATGCTCCCAAGGGAGGCGCACAGGTAGACATTCTCTTGCCCAAGGCACGCAGCAAGCGGGAGGCGAAGATGTCATAAACCGTGCAATTATGGTCATTATTCTTCTATATCTTCAGAACGCGCTTTATTATAATAAGGCCATCAACAAACCCAAGAAAGGATGGCAGTTATGAAGAAACTTGCGTGTTTACTGCTTGCTCTTTCCCTGATCTTTGGACTCGTCTCTTTCTCCTATGCGGAGGAACCATATGAAGTAGTGATTGAGACCGTCACCTTTGGCGCGGAATATGCCGACATTCCGGCCATTGAGGAAGCCATCAACGCTATCACGGTTCCTGCCATCAATGTAAGCGTAAAGATCCTCAACGTGGGTATTCCGGAGCATGCGCAAAAGATCAGCATGATGATCGCCGGCGGAGAGAAAGTTGACCTGGTCATGGCCGGATTGACGATGCCCATGGTGAACATGGCGGTGGATGGTATGCTGCTTCCGCTGGATGAGCTGCTGGCCAGCCAGGGGGCTGATATTGAGGCGCTCCTGGGCGACAAGCTGGGGGCTGGCAGGGTGAATGGCACGCTTTACGCCATTCCTGCGGATGCCTATCCCGCGCAGTCCGGTGGTTTTATCTATAACAAGCAGATGGCTGAGGAGTTGGGCATTACGGTGCCTAACCCTGTTACGGTGGAGCAGCTGGCGGAAATCTTTGCCGATATCCAGGCACAGAAGCCGGAAGTCTATGGAACCTGCTTCGGAAACGGCGAAACCTCGAATGTGCTTTACGACTACAATCTGGAAAACTACGGTAGCTCCATGTATGCCTACGGTGTTACGCTGAATCAGTATGAGAACACCGACATTGTCAACCTCTTTGCCACTGAACAGTTCCGCGAATATGCGCTGCGCCACAAGGAGTGGGTGGACAAGGGCTATGTTCCCAACGATTCCATGACCAGCGGCATTCTGGCCAACGAATACATTGCCTCCGGCACCGTGTTTGGCATGACCACGAATTATTCGCCTCTGGAAGCTCCCACCCAGCAGGCCAATTACACGTTCCCCATTGGGATGGCGGAAATCACCAAGCCCGTGAATTCCACCAGCGGACTGCAGGAGCGCATGTGGGGCATCCCCGTCACCTGCGAGAAGCCTGAAAAGGCAATGGCTTTCCTGAACCTGATGTTTGCCAATGCCGATGTGGCCAATCTGCTCTCCAATGGTATCGAAGGCCTCAACTATCAGTTTACCGGCGAAGGCATTGTGACCTATGCGGAAGGTGTGGACCCTGCCGCACCTGGCTATGCGCGTATCTTCAGCCGCTTCGGCGACCAGATGAAAGTGTATCAGTGGGAGCCCGCCACGCCTGAAATCTATGAAGAACTGGCGGCTTTCAATGAGAATGCCATGAACTCCCTTACGCTGGGTTATTCCTTCAACAGCGAGAATGTGGCTACGGAAGTCGCCGCCGTGACGACCGTCATCACCCAGTACCTGCCTGCACTGGAATGCGGCATGGTAGACGATGTGGACGCCGCAATCGCCACGTTGAACGAGGAACTGGAAAAGGCCGGACTTTCCCGGATTATCGAGGAGAATCAGCGGCAGCTGAATGAATGGTTGACCAATCAGTAATCCCGGCAACTTAGAAGCAAGAGGGGCATCGAAAGATGTCCCTCTCTTGACTAAACGGAGGAAAGAAGCATGCAAACAACGGTAAATGCCGCTGTCAGGCGGAAGAAGGCTTTGCGCAGCGCCATCAGATATTGGCCTTTTTACATCATGGCTCTGCCGGGTATTGTCTATTTAATCATCAATAACTATCTGCCATTGGCAGGCCTTCAGGTAGCCTTCAAACGGTTCAACTATGGCAAGGGAATCTGGGACAGCCCCTGGAATGGCATCCAGAATTTTGAGTTTCTGTTTACGTCCAACAATGCATGGAGAATCATCCGCAACACGCTGCTGTATAACCTGGCTTTCATTTTTATCGGTATTCTGGTTGGCGTGGCGGTGGCAATTTTCCTCAATGAAATCCGGCAGAAACGGGCGCTGAAAGTCTACCAGACCGGCATCTTGCTTCCGTATTTGATGTCCATGGTGATCGTCTCCTATCTGGCCTATGTATTCTTAAGCCCAAACACAGGCGTTGTCAATGGGATTATCCGGCGGTTGGGAGGCAGCAATATCAACTGGTACAGCCAACCGCAGTACTGGCCTTTTTTGCTGGTATTCATCCAACTGTGGAAAAATCTCGGCTTCAACATGATTCTATACTATTCTTCCATCATCAGTTTCAGCCAGGATTATTATGAGGCCGCTGAGCTGGATGGCGCAACGAAGTGGCAGCAAATCAAGAATATTACCATTCCACTGCTGAAACCAACCATGATTACGCTGATGATTTTACAGCTCGGTCAGGTTTTCCGCTCGGATTTTGGCCTGTTCTATCAGGTGCCCATGAATCAGGGCGCGCTGTATGAAGTGACGGATACCATTGACACTTTTGTGTATCGTGCGTTGTTGCAGACGCCAAACATCGGCATGTCGTCCGCGGCAGGCTTCATCCAATCCGTGGTGGGTTTCCTGTTCATCCTTGCGGCGAACGGAGTCATCCGCAAAGTGAGTCCCGAGTCATCGCTGTTTTGAAAGGAGGTACCGAGCATGAATCATCATCATGCCATGTCAAGGTTCGCCCATGTGGTGCTCATTCTTCTTACGCTTGCGGCCATCGTGCCGTTTGTTCTGCTGATCATTGCTTCTTTTACGGATAACAGCGTAGCTATCACCGAAGGCTTTTCCTTCTTCCCTTCCAAGTGGTCCGCAGATGCCTATCAATACATTATCAATGAAAAGGATACCATGCTGCGGGCATATGGGGTTACCATTGTGGTCACGCTGATTGGTACGACGCTGGGGCTGCTGATCTCGGTTATGCTGGCCTACTCGCTGGCCAACAGCGATCTGCCCGGCCGCAACTTTTTGACCTTTTTTGTTACCCTCACCATGCTTTTTAACGGCGGGCTGGTGCCTACCTACCTGATCTATACCAACGTTTTTCATATTAAGGACACGCTGGCAGCCCTGATTGTGCCAAATTTGCTGATGAATGGCTTCAATGTCATCCTCATTCGCAACTATTTTGCCACGGGCGTCCCCACCGTGCTCTATGAAGCGGCGCGCATTGACGGGGCCAGTGAATTTTACATTTTTTATCGCATTGCGCTGCCTTTGTCAAAACCGATTCTTGCAACCGTGGGGTTGCTGATGGGCATTGCCTACTGGAACGATTGGCAAAACGGCCTGTACTACCTCAATGACGCCACCTTGTACAGCATTCAGAACATTCTCAACCGGATTAATGAAAACATTTCCTTTCTGGCAAGCAACAGCACCTCCGGCGTCAAGATTTCAGACCTGCCCACCAGTACCATTCGCATGGCCATTGCGGTCATTGGCATTCTGCCTATCGTGTGCATTTATCCCTTCTTCCAGGAGTACTTCGTCCGAGGCATTGCCGTTGGCGCTGTGAAAGGATAACAGGCAAAACCTGCTTAAGGAGGAACGTCGATGAAAACATTGGCCTTTAATCCCTATTTGCCGGAATGGGAGCATATACCCGATGGCGAGCCGCGCGTATTTGGCGATCGCGTGTATATTTACGGCAGTCACGATGAAGATGGCGGAGAGGAATTCTGCCTGCTGGATTACGTCTGCTGGAGCGCGCCGGTGGACGACTTGGGAAACTGGCGCTATGAGGGGATTATTTACCGCAAGGAACAGGAGCCGCTCCAGCGGGATGCGTCGATACCGGGCATTCCCGATCGGGTTGCCGCTGGCCTGCCCCACCTCCTGTTTGCCCCGGATGTCGTCCAGGGCAAGGACGGCCGATATTATTTATACTATTCCATGGACTTCTCCAATGTTATTTCCGTAGCGGCCGCCGACCGACCGGAAGGACCTTTTGCATTCCTGAGCCATGTGAAGCGGGCTGATGGCACACTGCCGCCGGACATCCGCTGGTTTGATCCTGCGGTATTATGTGATGCATGTGGCGTGTATCTCTATATGGGTTCTGCTCCGGCCGTACATTTCCCGGAAATGGGGAATGCGCCCATACCGGGAGGCATGGGAATTCGTCTGGCGGATGATATGCATACGCTGATTGGTGAGCCATTTTTGTGCGCCAACGGGATTGAAACCTGCCAAGGGACATCCTATGAGGCCCATCCGTTCTTTGAGGCATCCAGCATCCGCCACTATGGAGAATGGTACTATCATATTTATTCCAGCTTGCAAGAGCATGAGCTTTGCTATGGTATGAGCCATTCCCCAGAGGGGCCCTTTACCTATCGAGGCGTGCTGGTATCCAACGCCGACCTTGGCAGAGCTGGATGCCACAAGCCTCAAAACCATATTGGCAACAATCATGGAAGCATCGCAAAAATAGGAGAGAAATATTATATTTTCTGGCACCGGCACACGCATGGCGGACAGTTCTCACGCCAGGGATGCGCCGATGAGCTTATCATGCGGGAAGATGGTTCATTCGAACAGGCTGAAATTACCAGCTGCGGACTCAATCAGGGGCCGCTTCCCGCAAAAAACACGTATCGGGCGACCATTGCCTGCTGCCTGGTGGGACCGGACGCCGCACAAAAGCTGCCGCTAAAGCCTCCCGCTGATGGGGAAAGCGCGCTGCCTTACCATACGGGAACAAAAGCGGAACAGGCCGGGCATGCATACATTACCTGGATAGAAAACCTTCTTCCGGGCGCAGTATTTGGATATAAATATCTGGATTTTTCACCGGAATGTACACAACTCATCATACGCCTTCGTGGCAAAGGCGACCTGGCCATGCGCCTGGATGAGCCAACCGGTGAAGCCGTTGCAAGGATCTCGGTTGAAAGCGAAGCGTGGACCGATTATCAGGTCAGCTTCCCGCCGGTAAGCGGCATACATGCGCTGTACTTCACGGTTGACAATGGCGTACGTATGGCCTGCCAACAATTCTGCTTCTTGTAAGGCAAAGCATCCTTGCCAGGTATGGACAGGATGCATCCTGTGCGCTTGCTCCGATATGGTTCAGGGCAAAACCGGTTGATCAAATACCCATAGGGAAAGGTGGTTATTCCCGTGATCGCAGAACAATTGCGTCAGGCGCCCTTCTGCTTGCGTACCCAGGAGATTGCATGGGTCCAAAGCACGCTGGATGCCATGACCATGGATGAAAAAATCGGCCAGCTTTTTTTCCCAATTGCCTACTCGTCCCAGCTCAATGATCTGGACGCGCTGCTAAAAGCGCATGTGGGGGGAATCTTGTTTCGAGCGGGGCTGGCTGAAGAGATTCGAGGCGCGCATGCATATCTGCAAGCACACACCCGCGTGCCGCTGCTGCTGGCCGCAAACCTGGAAAGCGGCGGAAATGGCCTTGTGCTGGAAGGCACGCCTTACGGCTGCAATATGCAAGTAGCCGCAACGGACAATCCTGTTTCACATGCTGAGCAGCTGGGTGAGATTGCCTGCAAGGAAGCGGCGGCTGTGGGCGGGAATTTCGCATTCGCGCCGGATATTGACATCGACATGAATGCCTATAACCCCATTACCAACGTGCGCACCTTTGGCAGTGATCCGCAGCGGGTGGAGGCTTGTGGAAGAGCGTACATACGCGGCGCTCGAAACGCCGGATGCGCCACAGCCGCAAAGCATTTCCCCGGCGATGGCGTGGACGGACGGGATCAGCATCTGCTAACCAGCGTAAATAGCCTTTCTGTACAGGATTGGGACGCGAGCTTTGGAAGGGTTTATACCGGCATGATCGAAGAGGGCACGCTGAGCATCATGGCCGGGCATATCGCCCTTCCCGCCTATGCCAGGGCGTTGGGCGCGACGGCACAGGAGGCCGCTCTGCCCGCCACGCTTTCCCCTGTGCTTATATCGCGGCTGCTTCGTGAGAAACTTGGCTTCCAGGGCCTGGTCATCTCCGATGCCACCCCCATGGTGGGCTTTTGCTCCGCCATGAAACGCGAGGACGCGGTGCCCGCCTGTATCATGGCGGGGTGCGATATGTTCCTCTTTAACAAGGACTTGCAGGAAGATATCGAATACATGAAACGGGGCCTGGAACGCGGTGCGCTTACCGTTGCCCGTTTGGAGGAAGCGGTCCTTCGGATTCTGGGATTAAAAGCGGCGCTTGGCCTGCACGAGAAACAGAAAAGGCATGCGCTGGTTCCGGCCAGCGAGGCGCAGCAGGTCATTGGCTGTCCGGCGCACATGCAGCTGGCTCGCGCCTGCGCAGACGCATCCGTAACGTTGGTCAAGGATGTGGAAGGCATTCTGCCGTTGCATCCGCAGCGGCACCGGCGAATTCTGCTGGAGATGCTCGGAGATTTCTCCAGCAACGCGCGCGTGGAAAAGAAGATTACGCAACTGCTTGCCCATCACGGCTTTGAAGTACTCCCCTATGTACGCGAGGGCTTTGCTCAGGACGGTTCCCTGGTGGTGGACACGGTGGAACAGTTCAAAAAGAAGTACGATGCTGTGCTCTATGTTGGGAACATTGAAAATGTCAGCAATCGCACCACAAACCGCATCAACTGGTATACCTTCTTTGGCCTGGGAAACAATATCCCCTGGTTTGTGCACGAGGTGCCCACAGTGTTTCTCAGTTTGGGCAATCCCTATCATCTGCTGGATGTGCCCATGATAGAAACCTACATCAATGCGTATAACAACAGCGATATTGTGATTGAGGCGGCAGTGGAAAAGCTGCTGGGACAGTCCCCGTTCCGTGGGCACAGCCCCAGTGACCCCGAAGGCTTTTTGCATACCATGCACTGAAAACACAGCCCATGACGGGATTTCTGAAAGGTCAGAATCGTGCAATCAAATGGTCATGATTGAACTATTTCCCTTTAAAAAGGACGATTAGAATATAAATATGTCAAGTGCCAAAGCACTTTAGAAAAAAAGGAGGTCCTTACATGTTGCGTTCTCTTCGAAAAGTGGCGTCCGGTTTTTTGGCAGGCCTGATGCTTCTCAGTGCATCAGCTATGGCCGAAAACGTTCCCAACGACGTCCCGCTGCAGCAAATTGCGGCTGAGGCAGGAGCAGACAACTATTACCAGGAAGCGATTGAAACAGAAATCTACAATTATAAGCTTGTTCGCAATCTGCCTACAACCTTTACGCAGGACACATGGGAAGCCTATTGCTCGCTGGCCAATGGGCTGATGGACCTGGACGCGGAGAATTTGGCGGATGTACAGAAGAAAATGGTGGACGACGCCGTCGCAGCGCGTGAAGCGCTGGTACAGTCGCAGCCGCTGGAGGAGTCCATCTGGTATATTTGGGGCGAGGATATCGCAACCAGTGAGGAAGACCCCTCTTCTCTGGAATTTACCGTGGACTCTTACGACAACGCGGACTTTATGCCTTTCCTGACGCCCTATCTGCTGGAAAATCAGGAAGAAGCCAAGGGCAATCTGATCATCATCGCAGGCGGCGGCTACTCCGAGCGCAACAATTCGGGCGAAGGCTGGCCGATCGCCCAGCGCTTTGGCGAGCTGGGATTCAACTGCTATGTGCTCCAGCGCCGTGTGGCGCCCTACGCTCCTGAAGACATCTGGATGGACTTGCAGCGTGCGATTCGCTATATCCGGTATCATGCGGAAGACTACGGCCTGGGTGGAATGGATTGCCTGGCGGCTGTGGGATTCTCGGGCGGCGGTATGACAATTTGTGGGCAGATCTACTACTTGTATGGCGACTTGCAGCCGACGATTTATGACGCTGACTACCAGCCTGACGCTGTAGATGCGGTCAGTGCGGATCTGGACGTTGCGCTGATCATGTACGGTGCTACTCCCGGCGGAGCAATCGGTGTAACGGCTGAAGGTCCAGAGGATTTCGCCTGTGAGAATCCAAATCTGCCGGCTATGTTCTTTGCTATTGGTGAAGACGATACTCTGGTGGGTTCAGGAAATCAGTTCATGGCCGAGTACTTCCGTGATAAGACTACAGTAGAAGAGCACACTTTTGCTAATGTTGGGCACGGTTTTGGCGTCGGTTCCACTTCAAACAACACCGAATACTGGATCGATATGGCGGCGCGTTTCATGCTGATGGCTACCGGCGGCATTGAGAAGCAGGAAGTGGTGCTGGACGTGGAGGTACCAGAGCAGTATACTAAAATGCAGGAATTCGATTATACCATGCCCTTTGGCGACGTACATATCACCTGCGCCATGAATGAAGCGGAGGACGCATTCTACCTTTACTTCACGGCCTTTGATGATCTGCAGATTCTGGAAGGCGTCATTGAAGAGGGAGAGCCCATCGTCACGTTTGACCGTTCTGGTTTCATGGCGGGAGATGCCCAGAACTTCCTGAATCAGATCAATCCGGACGCCTGGGTCCAGCGGTAACATTCCGCATCAAAGCAGCACAGAAAACCAAAAGGGGGAGGCGGCGCCATGCCGCCCCCTTCTTTTTGATACAAATATCTTGAATTGGATAAATGTCATTATCCTGATTTTTCTGGTCTCTATTCTGCTATTTTTCCTGAATTCCGGTCACTACAATATAAGCCATAAAGGAGTTGGCCTGTCAGGTGCGCGCTGCGAAAGGAGGGAATCTTGCAAAACAAGCCGGCAGGCAATCAAAAAAGGACAGGAGGATAAATCATGAAAAAGTTTGTCATGCTCGTTTTGGCGCTGGTTCTCTGTATGAACATGGTGGCGTTTTCTGCGGTGGCTGAGACAGCCTATAACGACCTGCCTTTCAAGACAGTGGATCTGGAAGAGTCAGACCCCGACTACTATGCACAATTGCTGGAAGCGGAAATCTATAACTATAAAATGGTTCGCAATTATCCCACGCTTTTTGAAGAGGAAGCCTGGGATCTGGCGCAGACCTCCGGCAATCTGCTGCTGACCATGGACCCTGCCAACTTCACCGACGAGGAGAAAGCGACGATCGCGGCAGCGCGCGACGCTGTGGCGGCCCTGGCTAAGGCGCAGTTGAAGCCCTTTGAGGGCATCGACGGCGAGGTGCTGTATATCTGGGGCGACGATATGCCCGTGACCACGGAGAATGTCGAGGCCGGTTTTACCGTGGCTTCCTATGATAATGCCGACTTCCGTCCCTTCCTGGTGCCCTATCTGGTGAGCGACCAGAGTCAGGCCAAGGGCACGCTGATCGTTCTCTCCGGCGGCGGCAACACCACCCGAAGCAACCCCAACGAAGCCTATCGCGTTGCTCCTGCTTTCCTGGATCTGGGCTACAACTGTTTTGTGCTGCAACGGCGCGTGGAGCCCTACAACAATGAAGACATCGTGATGGACCTGCAGCGCTCTGTGCGCTACATCAAGTATCACGCTCCCGAATGGGGAATCGACCTTGAGAACACGCTGTTGGGTGCGACGGGCTTCTCCGGCGGTGCCGGAAACCTTTGCACCCTGATGGAGAAATTCTACGGCGACATTACCCCTGACCAGTTCGACACCGACTATGTCTGTGACGAAATTGACGCCGTAAACAGCGATCTGGATATCGCTATCCCGATCTACAGCGGCCGTCCTCTTGAGACCGACAACCCCAACATCCCCCACATCTTCACCGCGGTTGGCGCAGACGATAACATCGGCGGGATGAACGGCTACGATAAGTGCATCGACATGTTCCTGCAGATGCGCGAGATTCCCAACGTAAACCCCGAACTGCACATCTACGCGCAGAACGGTCATGGCTTCGGCGCGGGTAACGCCGGCACCAGTTCCATGTCCTGGATTCCCACTGCGGATCTCTACATGCAGAAGGTCATGGGCCTTGCCGAAGTCAATTACGAGGGTGAGATTCCTGCGGAATACGTGCTGACCCAGGATATTCTGGTTGACTGGTTCCCCACTGGAGAAACCACCGTAAACGTATATACCAACGCGGATCATAGCAAGGTGCTGTATACCTTCTTTGGCTGGGGTGAAAACATCATGGTCGAGGGGCTTCTGATCAACGACCGTGTGGCTGATGTCACCTATGACAGCGTCGGTTACTTTGAGGCTGACGCGCCTCTGATGTGGGAACTGGTTGATCCCAACGCCTGGGTTCCGGTGGCATAAACTTTCATACATCCATGCTCTCTTGGGGGATCGTGGCAGCTCGTCTGCTGCGATCCCATTGCTTGTTGGGGCATATTTTCTGCCGGATGCGCATTCTCCCGTCATTCCACCTGTGCGCCATGTCTGGCACACGCCAGTAGATGGCAGACTTTTATGCCGCAGACCCAACGCAAACGCGGCACCGGCCCGCGTGGAAAAAATCTGCATCGAGCGGATTATGTTTATCCATGCCCGCAAAGAAAGGAGCAAGAATCTGTGAAACAGACGCTTTTCAACCAAGGGTGGATGACATGGCAGGAAACCGATGCCTTTTCCATGGTATGGAATATCCCCGCCGGGGCGAAATCGGTAACGCTGCCGCATGACGCCATGCTGGAACACCCTGCTCATGCCGAAAGCCCCAATGGGGGAAACACCGGATATCGGGATGGCGGTGTCTATGCCTATTGCAAACGGTTCCATGTTCCCGTGGAATGGCGGGAGAAAACCATTCTTCTCCGGTTTGAGGGCAGCTATTGCAATACCTTCGTTTATCTCAATGGCCAGCTTGCGGCAGATCACCCCAATGGTTACACCGGATTTACCGTTTCCCTGAATGGCTTTTTGCAGTATGGGCATGAAAACGAAGTGCGGGTATTTGTCCGCAATGCTGCTTCCAGTAGCCGTTGGTATTCAGGCGGCGGACTTTATCGGGATGTATATCTGCTGACCGGACCGCTTGTACATATCGCGCAGGATGGCGTATGGACTGTAACAGAGAGTCTCGATCAGGAATACGCCGTGCTGCGGGTTGAAACCGAAGCGGTCAACCATTCACATCTGGCGTGTGATTGCACGCTGGAAACCGCGCTGGTTGACCCGGAAGGACGACAGATTGCCTGCGCGCGGGCCCCATTGAGTCTGGCCGCCAATGGGCATGTCAGCGTTCCCCAACGTTTCACCGTGAGCCATCCGTCGCCATGGTCCGCTGAGACCCCGGCGCTTTATACCTGCCAAAGCCGCCTTATGAACGCGGAGGGAGAATGCGACACGGCGGAGACAACCTTTGGCATCCGCTCTCTTTCCGTCGATGCGCGCCATGGGCTGCGCATCAATGGCAAGTCGGTTAAGCTGCTGGGCGGCTGCATACACCACGATCACGGTCTGCTGGGCGCTGCCGGTTACGAACAGGCGGAGGAGCGGCGGATACGCCGCCTGAAGGAGGCTGGCTTCAATGCGGTGCGCATATCCCACCACCCCGCCTCCCCTGCGCTGCTGCGGGCCTGTGACCGCACGGGGATGTACGTCATGAATGAAGCGTTTGACCTGTGGACGCGCGCCAAGACGTCGCTTGATTACAGCGCTCACTTTACGGACAGGGCGCTTTCGGACCTTGAGGCGATGGTTCGCGTGGCTCGCAGTCATCCCTGTGTGATTCTCTACTCCATCGGCAATGAGATACCCGAGTGTGCCACCAGCGCTGGTGTACGCCTGAGCGCAAAGCTGACGGCGACCATTCGAGCCATGGATGCGACCCGGCCCATTACAGCGGGGATCAATGGCATCTTTATATCTGGGGACGCGATGGACCAGATTCTAGGAGATATTCTTGCAGGAAAAGATGCAGGCCAGAAAGAGGGCAATGTGAATGTTTTCATGACCATCATGGATCAACATCTCAATGAGATGGTTGTTCATCCCGCTGTAACGGAGCGCCTGGACAGAGCCTGTGCATTTCTGGATGTAGCCGGGTATAATTACATGGCCGCCCGCTATCGCATGGACGCGCAGCGTTGCCCCAACCGGGTGATGCTGGGCAGCGAGACGTATCCGCCCGAGTTTGCGGCAAACTGGGAAGAGATTCAAAAGCTGCCTCAGGTTGTCGGAGATTTCAACTGGGCGGCCTGGGACTACATCGGTGAAGCCGGCGTAGGGATTCCGGCCTATCATGCCGGAGAGGGAGGCTTTGGTGCAAAGTTCCCCTGCCAGCTGGCCTATGTGGGGGATTTTGATATTACCGGTTTTCGCCGTCCCGCTTCCTATTTCCGGCAGATCGCAGCAGGATTGCGGTCCGCGCCGTATATCGCGGTACAAAATCCACTTCACTATGGGCAGCCGCTAATCAAGACGCCGTGGGTCATCAGTGACGCGACGCACAGCTGGACATGGCCGGGATGCGAAGGAAAGCCCGCCGTGGTAGAGGTTTATTCCGATGCGGAAACGGTTGAACTGTTCCTGGATGGGGAAAGCCTCGGCATTTGCCATCCCAGAGAATGCATTGCCCGTTTTGAAACGATCTACCGTCCAGGGATGCTGCGGGCCATAGCCCGCTGCGGGGAACACATTTGCGGGGAGGACGCCGTACAGACCGCCGGACCTGTCGCGGCGATACGTTTAGTGGCAGAAACAGATACTCCGGCCGGGTCCCTTGTTTGGATAGACGTGATGCTCATCGATTCAGAAGGCCGCTGGAACGACGCGGAAGAACGGGTGCTTACCATCACAAAAAAAGGTGGCGCAGAGCTCCTTGCTTTTGGCAGCGCAAATCCCAGAGCCGGAACGTATCCTTCAGGAATAACGGAAACTTACAGAGGCCGTGCCCAGATCATCCTGCGCAGGACGGATGATCCCTGCACGATTATCGTGACTGCCAGCAACGGGGAAAA
>OLPR01000790.1_pt1 | contig 27978 bp, 19 predicted proteins | sample 1672761 | NCBI WGS metagenome assembly OLPR01 (sample SAMEA3136721, study PRJEB25190) | human gut metagenome | biome: human gut; feature: human-associated habitat; material: faeces | place: Austria | collected 2013 | reverse complement strand
GAACGGCGGCTGCCCCAAACAGGGCAGCCGCCGTCTTCTCGATTTCCTGCGCCGTAAAAGCGGTGCAGGAAGTTTTTGTTATGGCATCTCCGGATTTTCCGCCAGAAAGACGGTGTAGGGCTGTGCCGTCGCGCCTTCCGGCAGCAGCTTCGCCATGACCACCAGACGCTGGTTGCCGGTCTTGGCCGTGTCATACTTCCGGCAGCAGGTGGAGAGGGTCAGGACGGTGTCGTCCTCCGAGAAGGTCACGCCGTCAAAGTTCAGCCAGTTCTTTCGTGCGACCGTCCGGAAGAATTCCGTCAGCTCGCTTCCTGTGGGATTGGGGACAATGTAGTCGAACTCAATGTCCGTGATGAACAGCGCCGTGATCTGGAAAACAAGATCTTCCCCTGTCACGGAGAGGCAAATGTAGGGATGATCTTTCACGTAGTCCGCGTCCATGTACCGGTAGAGCTTGGTGAACTTGGGGCCGTTGGGGTCGCAGTTGCTGGCGGAGTGGCCGAAAATCGTGGTGTTGGTGTCCAGCTTGTCCCGGCCGCCGAAATGGTTTTCGCAGTGGGCGTAGTAGCAGCCCCAAGTGCTGTACTCGCCGTCTTCGCCCAGCCACAGGTAGTGGCCGTTGTCCTCCGCCTGCATCACGGGGTCGTCCACCTCCGCGCCGGGGATGTACAGCCACGCCACGGTGTCGGGGTTTTTCTTTCTGGCCGCGGCCAGCTCCGGCTGCTTATCCACGGTGGGGATGACCTCCCCCACGGGAACCGTGGGGGGCTGGGTCTCGGCTTCGGTGGGGACGGTCTGGGTGGCCTCGGTGGCCGGGGCGGTGGTGGGAGGAACGATTGGTTCCTCCCGGTGGCAGCCCCTGACCGCTATCAGCAGAGCGGCAATGACTGCAATGGCCAGAACCGCGCAGCAGATTTTCATGACATTTTTCTTCATAAGCTTGTCTCCTCGCGCGCCCAACGGACGCGCGAAACGCGGTGGGCGTTACCCCACATAGTACTCGCCGGTGACTTCGTCCACCATCACGCCGGTCTGGGGGTTGCCGTTGGCCTTCATGAAGGTGACCTCAATGGTGTGGTTGCCGGTGACGTTCTCGAAGGTGTAGGACTTCACCGCGCCGATGCTCACACCGTCGATCTTGACGTTGGAGATGGCGTAGCCTCTGTTCGCGGCGATGGTGAAGGTCTGGCTGCCGCCGTGGAGGACGTCAACGTCGCCGGAGGGCGTGATGGAGCCGTGGATACCTGCCGTGGCCTTGATGGTGTAGACCGGGCGCTCGTCGATGGTCAGCGTGCCGTCCACGAAAACGACGGTGTAGTTGCCGTTGGGGGCGGTCAGCCCGCTGGCGCGGATAATAACCTTGCCGACCTTCGTCGTGTCGGGGGTGATCTCAGTGCCATTCGCGTCCACGCAGGCGAGCTTTATGTCGCCGGTCAGCGCATCCTCGCCGAACATGGCGCTGACGGTGTAGTCCTTGTCCAGTACGGGCTTGCTCAGATCGGGGGCCTTGTCATCGGTGTAGATGCGCTTGTCCAACGCCTTGACCGTGACCTTTGCCTTATCGATGGTGACGGTAAGGCTCTGCACCTCCGAGTCGCGGTGGTTGCCGTCGCCCTCGACCATGCAGTACACGGTGTAGGTGCCCGCGTCCGTGGCCTTGGGAAGCGCTTCTGTGAACTCGCCGGTCTCGCCCAGACGGTATTTCAGCTTGCCGCCGAGGGCAGTTCCGGCTGTGATGAGGGTCTGTTCACCGCCGTTGTAGACAAGGCCGGCGTTCGCCCCGGGGGCGGTCCTGACCTCGGAAGCGGCCTTGCCGATCTCGAAGGTGGTGCCGCCGCTGACGGTGTAGTTGCCGCCTGCCTTGTTCCTGACGGTCACGGTGGCGGTGCCCGCGTTCACGTTATCCTTGTAGGAAACGTCGTACTCCTCCGGGCTGATGACCGTGTCGCCGTCCTTCACGATGACATCGGGCTTCAGCGGGTCGCCGGTGTAGGTGAGGGAACCGCCGCTGACCGTCACGGTGGCGGTCACGGTCTTGGGAGCGATGGTTGCGGTGATGGACCCGGGCTGGGAATCCTTATGGTTGCTGTCGCCCTCGACCTTGTACCAGACGGTGTATTCCCCGGCGTCCGTGCCGGTGGGGATGGTCTCGGAGTAGGTGCCGTCTTTGCTCAGGCTGTAGAGCAGCTTGCCGTGGGCGGTGGAGCCTGCCCTGACCAGCGCCTGCGCACTGCCACTGTAGGTCAGGCCGTCAATGGCAGCGGGCGCGGTATAGTCCGGCGCGACGCGGGAGATGATGACATAAACCTCGCCCTCCACCGGGTGGTAATTGACCAGATCGGCGGGGGTAAAGACAATGGTCTTACTGCCGGTGTCGGTCGCGTTGGTGATCGCCTGACCGGCTTTCCAGCTCCATGTACCCGGCACATCCTTGCCGTCAAAGGCGGCGCTCTTGCCGGTGACCGCGCTGACGGGAATTTCCGCGCCGGTGTAGTCCACGGTGATGATGTCCGGCAGGGTCAGGATGGGCGCGTCCCGCTCCGTCAGGGTGAGGATGACCGTAACGGTGGCGTCCTCGTAGTTCTTGGAGCGAACCAGAAGGGTGAAGGTGATGACGTCGCCAGCGGCGGCACCGTCCGCCAGAGCGTAGGTGATCGCGCCGGTGTTCACGTCAATGCCCCAACCGTCCTGAATCTTGCCCGCGGGAGAATAAGACCCGCTGTGGAACGCGTTCGTGTCGGATACCTGTGCGTCATCGGGCATTCCCAGACTCTTGAGGTCGGGGAGGGGGATGGTCTGCTCTGTTTTCAGGCTGTACTTCTGGGTGACCTGATAGGCAGTCAGCGCGGGCGCGGCGGCCTTGTTGATGGTGAAGGTCGTGCTGGCCGTACCGAGGACATAGTTGCCGCCTTCCTTATCGGTGACGGTAACGGTGGCAGTACCCGCGTTTGTGTTATCGCTGTAGGAGACGTCGTATTCCTTCGGGTCAATGGTATTGCCGAGGTCGTCTGTGAGGGTAACGGTCGGCTGAACGGGATTTCCGCCGTTATAGGTACCGTCCGCGACGGTGATCGTGGGTGTCACTTCTCTTGGCGTGACCGACCACGTGAACTTCATCTCGCCGGTGTAGTTACCCAGACCGCTGAGAGAAAAATCATCGTAGTATGTGCCGACCTGCGACGTTCTGTTGCAGGAAAAGCCATAATCTGTGCCTCCGCCAATGCCTGTCAGTGTTACGCCGTCCAGAACGACACTGATTATCTGGGGACATTTTTCCGTCCCGTCATACACGAAGGTGTCTTCCAGCGTGACGAGCGCACCTACAATGGACTTGGGATTGACCGTGACCCGCACCTTTCCGGTGGCCGTCGCGTACTCCGGCGCGTCCGGGGTGAACGTCCATTCGGCCTTACGGCTGCCCGCGTTGAACATGAGCGTGCCGTCCGTCCATGTGAAGGTGCCGGGAACCTCTTCACCGGTGGTGGGGTCTTTCATCTTGCCCGTGATCGTGCTTGCATTCAGCGGCTGACCGTAGGTGATCTCGCTTGCGGTCACCTCGCCATCCGGAACGGGCGTGATCTTGTTCTTTGCGAAGATGTTGACGGTCAGGGTGATGTCCTCGTAGTTGCTGGTTGTGACAATCACCGTCACCGAGCCGACATTGCCCTCCGTATTGACCGGGTTTGCCAGAATGGGCAGAATCAGCTTGCCGTTTTCGATCTTCGCGGTGGCAGCGTCGCAGTAGCCGGCATCCACGGTGATGGTCGGCGCGCCATAGGCGATGTCGCCGTAGGACTTGGGGCTTTCCAGCGCAGACAGCAGCGCCGCCAGATCGACCTCGTAGGTTCTTTCCAGACCGTTGATGATGGTCAGCGTACCGTCTGTCGGCACGGGCGCGTCGGCCTTGGTGATGGTGAAACGGGCCGTATCGTCGGTTGCAAAAGTGTCACTGACCGTTTTGGTGCCTTCCGGCTTGCCCTCAAACACATAGTTGTCGTTCGCAAGCGTCATGGTGAAGGAAAGGGCCTTTCCGTTTCCGACGTCCGGCGAGGGCAGGTAGCTCCCGTCCGCCTGCTTCATGGTAAACTGGGCGTCAGAGAAGGTGAGCGCCGTATCGGGAAGTATAATGCCCGAACGACTGGCCGTCTTGCTGAAGAACGTCAGCCTGCTCGCGGTAAGCGTGACGTTTGCGGTACCGTCGTAGGACTTGGAGATTCTTTCGACGGAGAGAAGGCTGATCGGCAGCGGGGCAATGGTTACGGTGAACGTACCGGTAGCCGTTTTGTGGTTTGCTGCTTCCGCTTTGTAGTAAACGGTGTACGTGCCTGCGTCGGTGAAAGTCGGTCCGTCCGAAGTATAGTCGCCGTCTACCTTGTCGCTGTAGGTGAACGTCACGGTAGTGCCGTCTACACTTTGTCCAAACGCGATTGTCGATGCGTGCTGCGGCTTGCCGGTGTAATACGTGCTGGGTGCCCTCACGGAAACTCCCGTCAGCTCTGCCGGTTCGACTGTGACGGTCACGGTGCCGGTCGCGGGGGCGTATTCTTCGTAGCCTTCCGCCGGGGTGAACGTCCATTCGGCATCATAGCTGCCCGCGTTGGGCTTGATGGTGCCGTCCTTCCACGCGAACGTACCCGGAATCACGGCCTGTGTGCGGGGGCAGATCATCGAACCCGTGGCCGTGAGTGTGCTCTCTGCCAGCGCCTGACCGTAGGTGATATCCGTCGCGCTGACGCTGACGCCCGATTGATCGAGGGGGATCCTCTGGCCAATGACGACCTTGATGGTCAGCTCGAACGGCTGATAGTTCGTGCTTACAATCGGGACGGTCAAAGTGCCGATCTGATCGTTCACATTCGCGCTGTGCGCGGCCACGATGGGCAGAGTCAGAATGCCTTCGTTTGACACGAATATATGGTTGCTGCCGTCGAGGTAAGTACTATCCGTAAAGTGGTAATCGCAGCCCCGATTATGGATCTTGCCGTACTCGCAGCCTACAGGCAGCTCTGGCAGGAGCGTTCTCAAATCGATTTCGTAGGTCTTTGCCAAATCGTTGAAAACGTACTGCGTGATCTCGTTCGGGGTCACAGTGGCCTGATTGATCTTGAAAGTCTGCGACACATCCGCGCCGTTCAGCACAAAGTCCTTTTGCGTCGTGCCGTCTTCAAAGGTATAGTTCCTATCCGTCAGCTTAATGGTGAAGGAGACGGTCTTTTCGTCCTCACTTGCATTGGCGGAATCATAACCGGAATTGAGTATCTGGTAATCCTCACCAGCCACCAGAGGAAGTGGCCCGCCGGAAGGAGCATAGCGGGAATCCGCACTCTTAAGCTTTATCGACGCGTTTGCGGGCAGGTCTGTTGTGCCATTGTATGCCTTTATGATGTCGCCGACCGAGATCGTTGCTTTGTGAGCTGCGACCGTCCATCTGGCGGTTTTCTGGCCGGTGTAGTCGCCGTCGTCTGTCGCCTTGATGGTCAGAGTGGCGGTGCCGACAGTGGAATGGGAATCGCCGCGGACGACGGTGTAATCAACTCCCGCTTTCAGCTCGCTGCCGTTGTACGTTACAACATAGGGCGGCACGCCGGTGGTGGTGTTATAAGGCTGATAGACACTTTCATTGCCGTTGGGGAACGTGATTACGGCTTTGCTGAGATTCAGCTTGGTGACGGTCAGTATTTTGGGGTTGCTCGATACCGAATAGCCGTCCTTGCTGGCCGTGAAATAAATGCTGTATGTTCCGATCGTGTCAGCATCGAAGTCTACAACATAGTACCACATGGTGCCGATCTTTTTATATTCAGCTTTCTTCTGTCTGTATGTGGGGATGCCGTCTCCCCCTATCTCTCCGACGTAGATGGCCACATCCGCATCCTTCGCGTTGCAGTTGGCGCAGAGCCGGACGGTCGTGCCGCGCTCCACCTTCGGGTTACTGCCGGTCAGGTTCTTCCCATCGACCTTCAGAGACAGGGTCTTGGAGGGGATTGGCAGACGATTGATGATGACATTGTTCAGCTCCGTGGAACCGGCAGGAACATCCGCCGGGGCGTACCACTTGTGAGTGCCGTCCCCATTGAGCACCTTATAGCCAAGGCGGTTAGGTTCATACAGGATGTTTGCCCATGTGGCACCCTCTGCCAGCTTCAGCGTGCCGATAACGGCGGGGAATCCCGAACCGGCGAGGTTTGCTCCCTCGTTGGCAACGACGGTATCGATACTGGCTGTGGTCGTGTTTTTCGTGTTGCTTAAGGTAGTAGTGTCCATGCCTGTGGCGGCCTTGACGGTTACCGTACCGTGGATTGAATGGCCGTTCAGATCTATGCCGGTGTCCCGGGTGCCGTTGATGGTATAATCGCCGGTCACGTCGGTCAGCAGACTGAGGGTCGAGCCGCCGTCTCTGTCCGCATCAAGGGCAGTCTGCAAGTCGGCAAATCTCCGCCACAGACCGCCGCCCTCGCCATTCCGCAAGGCCGTCTGCGCCACCGCGGGCGCGTTGCAGTAGGGACAGTTGGTGCCATCAAAGCCGTTCTTGCCGCCGTGGCTGCACAACTTTACCACCAGGTCGCAGGTCTGGGAAGCGGCTTCCTCCAGCGTGAGCTGCGTGTCACCACGATAGTAAGCCAGTCCCGCTTGCCCGGGAAGCAGATTGCCCAATGTGATGTTATTATTCAGCCGCAGACCGCTTCTCGAAATCTTTCCGCCGTACAGCTCGACTGTGCCGCCCCAAACCTCCAGCTGGAGCAAAGTGGTATTGTCATTCTCCGGATTGAATACCAGTGTACCGCCGTCCCGCACGGTCACTCCCACCGCGCCGTTGCCGCCGCTGCTGTCAATGACCGTCAGTTTACCGGTGCGAACCTGGCTCGTGGCCGTACGACCGCCGACATTCAAGCTGTATCCGCTCAGACTGTGTCCGTCCAAATCCAGCGTGAGGGCCTTGCTGACATATATGCCGTCAGGCAGCATCTCGTTTGCCAGCAGCTTGACGGTCTGACCGTCAGCTGCCGCATTCAGCGCGGACGGCACATCGGTATAATAGGTTTCGCCGATGCCAGCCGCGAACTGTGTCCCGCAGACCGTGCACTTGCCGTCTTTACCGATGGTGCTCGCGCCCTCGGCGTTCGTGTGGGTGCAGGAAAAGCCGCAGGCGCACTTGCTGTTCACCATGGTGTGAGTGTGTTCCTTGACGGTTACGTCGGCCAGCTCCGTTGCATTGCCGTCCTGCACGTCGTCGCCCTTGTAGAAAGCGTGTACCTTCTGCGTATCCAACAGGGACATGAGCGGCTGCAACTCTTCTGCGATTTCGCTCTTAATGCTTTTGAACGTGCCGCCGCTGATGGCGATGGTTCCGTTGCGCGTGAACTGCACCTCGCCAAACGTGCCGTCCGTAATTTTCAGCGTAGCGCCGGAACCGACAACCCATTCACCCGCGTGATTGGAGCCGCCATTGACGGTGACGGAAGCACCCTCCAATACGGTGAGGCCATACACCGTGCCGTTGCTGACGGTCACAGAGCCACTGTTCGCGTCGCAGAAAAGTCCCGCGCATCCTGAACCGCCGATCTCGCCGCTCCGGATGTCCAGTGCGCCGGCCATGAACATGAGATTTGAAATTCTGCCGTAAGCGGCCTCGCCTGTAACAGTCAGGTTGCCTGTCGCGAGAGTTTCTTTTTTCTGCGTTTCCTCGTTAGTCTCTGAGAATCCAACCTCGAGGTAGTCGACCGTCTTGTGGTTCAGATCGAGCGTCAAGGTTTTGGTGACAACGGGTACGATGGAAGCATACTGTTCGAACGTAAAATCATCACCGAGCGCATTGAGGGCGTCTGCATCCGTCACATGGTTGGCCAGCAGCCTGACGGTGTCGCCGTCCCGTGCCGCATTCAGCGCCGCCGGGAGGGATTCGTATGTACCGCCGTCCGTGCCGTCCGCTCTTGTCACCGAAGCGGCCTCAACGACAGGCTCGTTGACCGTGAGTTCCACGGTTGCTGACCTTTCCTCTTTGTAGTTCTTGGTCTCGCCGGTCTTGGCATAGACGTAATATGTGCCGGGTTCGCTGATTGCAGTGTTCTCGTCGATCTTGGGAACTGCCTCACTGCCTTCAAACTCCAAATATCCAGAATTGATCGGCGCATAGTAATATGTCACCTCGGCGTCTTCCGGAGCACCCTCGACAGACAGAAGCGGAAGAAGCTTTTCGCCCACCGTGCAGGTCGTCTTGGAAAGAGATACGGTCAAATCGGGATAGGCCTTGTTGATGTTGCCGCCGATCTCAAATTTTTCTTCGCCCGCCTTGAGCTTGTACTTTACCGCGGCTTCGCCGATCAGCGCGATTTCCACAGTGACGGTATGCCATCCCGCGTCCGCGGAATCGAACGTCTTCTTGGCGGTAAAGCCCGTTCCTTCTTTGAGTTTGATTTCATTTGTGCCGTCTGTAAACGTCAAGTCGATTGGAATCGTGCCGCCGTCCGTCGTGCCGTCATAGCTGCGGCCAATGGAATCGGGCTTGCTCACGCACCAGATCTCCGTCCGCGTGTCTTCTTCGGGGATATACGTGCCGCCGCCCCCTTCTGCCGGACCACTTGGGGGCGTATAGATCCCACCACCTTCGCCGGTCGAACCGCCGGGTGGTACAAGGACTCCACCGCCCTCGCCACCGGTCTCACCGCCGCCGATGACACCGTCAGAAATGCTCACGTCCCCACCCTCGGCAAAAGCCGATGTCGGCAGGAGCGTCAGGCAGAGCGTGAGCGCCAGAAACAGACTCAAAATTCGTTTTTTCATAGGATCCTCCTGTGTGAAAAAAGTGCGGTTTTCTATCGTCAGCCCGGTAAAATCCGGGCGGGGGTTTACCGTTCTTCCGGGATAAGCCGCAGACGCTTCGCGGCGGTTTTCGCTTCGCTTCGCCGCCGGACGTCCAGCTTATCCAGAATGTGGCTTACATGGGTCTTTACCGTGGGCAGCTTGATGTCCATGATCTGCCCGATCTCCGCGTTGCTCTTGTCGGCGCAGATCAGGTGCAGAATTTGCAGTTCCGTGGGCGTCAGGGCTTCCCCCGGCGCGAGGCGCGGTTCCAGAAAGCGGGGGTAATACGCCGCTTGCAGCCGCACATCGTCCATCAGCTGCTTGCGCCATCGGGCGCTGCCGCTCCAGTCAAGCTTTTCAAGCAATGGCAGCACCGCCGCGCCGTAGACGCTGACGGTCCGGATGAAGTGGTATTCCGCCGCGGCGTTCAATGCGCCAATCAGGCGCTGCCGCCATGCTTCGTCCCTGCTTCGGTACAGGGCGATGGCGGCGAGGATGTTCAGATGGATGCCGTCGATGTGCCGCCCGCAGCTGCGGACGTAATCTTCCAGCGGGGAGAGGGTCAGCATCGACGCCCCCGGCTTCCCGTCCGCCAGCTCCACCATGGCCTGCGTGAGATACTGGTAGCGCTTCATGACGTTTACCCGCATGGGGTCTCTGGGCGCTTTTTCCCGATACCATGTGTCGGCGTAGTCCAGATCGCCGGTATGGAGGGAAATTCGGGCGAGCATGGCGTCCATATTGGGCAGGAACCGCTCACGCCCTTCCTCGGCGAATTTTTCCCGGAGGGATTCGATCGTCCGATAAGCGTCCTCGCTCTGCCCTGCCGCAAGAAGGCTTCGGGCCAGCAGACCGTTGATGGCGAATTCCATGTCCGGCGTGCCGCGCTGGCGTATCTCGCTGACGCGGGGGATGATGGTCAGCATCCGGCCGGTGATGTTCTCGCCCTTTTCAAATTTGCTTTCGGCGATGGCGCAGTCCGCAAGGCCAACACCGTCCCGCCCCAGCACGGCCTCCACCGGGGCGCGGAGCGTCTGGTAAAGCAGGTCGTCCCGTTTGCTCCAGACGGAAAAGTCCTTGCCGCCGTTCATGACGCTGGGCAGGGCGCTGGTGACGGAGAAGGACGGGAGGGAAACCTCCTTGCTGGTCATCAGCCGGAACACCGCGGGAATGGTCTCCGTCAGCCCTTCCACGCCCCGCTGAGGCAGGGAGATGTCCAGCCACGCCAGACGGCTGCGGGCCTGCTTGCCTGCGGCGTCGTCCCTGCCGCACCGCTTTCCGAATTCCTGCAATTCGTGATACCAGCGCTCAGAGCCTTCGTAATCCATGGCCAGAGCGCACAGCATACTCATGCCCTGCATCAGCGCGGGGGAAGCCGCGATCTCCGCTTCCGGGAGACTGCGGTAGTATTTTTCCATTTCGCTGTAATGCCCCATGCCGGGGTGCAGCTCCGCGTTGCGGATGAGAAGCTCGGAGACCTTGGCGTGGTCGCCGCATCGGGTGTAGCATTCCAGCGCGTGGGCGTAATCCTCTTTCAGCTCGTAGTAGAGCGCGCCCCGGCTGAAAAGAGCCCGGCGCTTTTCCTCGCTGTATTCCCGCTCCATCTCCCACAGCAGGAAGCTGCGGAACTGCGGCCAGAAGCGGAAATGCTGCACGTCGTCATAGCGGAGCATGGTGGTGTGGCTCAGGAGCCAGTCCAGCCGGTCGCCCGCGTGGGGGTCGCCGCTGACCATCCGCGCCATTTCCAGATTGAACCGTTCAAAGGGCGCCAGCTCCAGCAGAAACCGCCGCACGGGAAGGTCGAACCGCCGGTAGATCGCAGCCTCAAAATAGGAGAACACCTCCCGGAATGCCCGCGCCACGACCTCCGGGCCGAAGGGCCTCCCGCCGGACATGCACCGGGCGGTGACGGCGACGCCCAGAGGGTAGCCGACGGATTCTCTCAGAATACCGCCGATCTCGCTGTCCGTCACGGCGACGCCGCAGCCGGAAAAGTATTTGCAGATATCCTCCCGGTCAAAGAGCAGGTCGTCGGCCTCCAGCGTGGTCATCAGGCCGGAATACTGGAACGCCGTCAGATATCCGGGCGGCGCGCCCCGGGAGAGAAGCAGGAAGCGTTTGCCAGGGTCGGAGCGGATCAGCTCGCACAGCGCCTGCCCGCCATCCTCCGCCGGTATCATCTGAAAATCGTCAATGAGCAGGATATCCCACCCATCCGAAAGGGCGGGAAGGGCAAAATCCGCCGCGCCCGCGTTCAGCCGCAGCACATCCCGTCCGGAGAGCAGGGCATCGGACAGCGTGCTTTTCCCGAAGCCGCAGGGCGCACTGAAAAAGAGGACGCGCCCGCGCTCCATAAAGCTGTCAAACCGCTGCCGGACAGACGGCTTCACGATAATATTCCCGGTCACGTTCTCCCTCCTTTTCGCCGGCAAAGGGACATACCCCGTGCCATACGCATTCCAACACCATTTTATCCTTATTATACATAACCGCCAGAAAATGTAAATCATGCCAAAGTATGATACGGAGTGATTTTTGCTGTTTCCTTTCCGCAGAAACGCAAAACAGACGGATACATTTTTGCCTTGAGAGGGCGAAAAACAGGAACCCCCGCCGGAAACTGTCAGACTTTGGCAGTCCCCGGCGGGGGTGAAGGTATGATGGATGTGATCTATGGAGCGATAATACCGCGCCCGCATCATGGCGGAAATGAGTCAGGAAATCATTTGCCGGAAAAGGTGGCCGGCCTGTTCTATCAGACTTCAGGTGCCGTATTTCGCAGGCGACCCATCATGCCTGCTCAAACAGCGGCTTTATCTTCTGGCGGTAGATTCTGGTGAAGCAGATAAACGTCACCGTGCCGCTGACCACCTCTGCTATGGGGAAGGCCAGCCAGACCCTCTGCACCTCCCCTGTCAGGCTCAGCAGATAGGCCACCGGGAGCAGTACCACCAGCTGACGGCACAGGGAAACAATGGTGGAGTAAATGCCGTTGCCCAGCGCCTGAAAGCTGGCGCCCAGCGCAATGCAGATGGCCGCAATGGGGAAGCTCCAGCTGATGGTGCGCAGAGCGACCCGGCCGATCTCCAGAAACGCCTGAGAGGGGTTGAACAGTCCCAGCAGCAGATCCGGGAAGAACTGGAATACCAGCAGTCCCACCGTCATGAGACACAGCGCCGCGGTGCAGGAGATTTTCAACGTTTTTGTGATCCGCTGGGGCTTGCGGGCGCCGTAGTTGTAGGCGATGATGGAAATGGTAGCGTTGTTCAGGCCGAACAGGGGCATGAAGAAGAAGCTCTGGAGCTTGAAATACACGCCGAACACGCCGGTCGCCGTCTCGGCGAAGCCCTGCAAAATCTGGTTGATGCCGAAATTCATCACGGAGCCAATACCGTTCATAACGATGGAGGGAATGCCCACCGTCAGAATGGCGGCCACGGTCTTGCCCTCCAGGGGCAGATACTTTTTGTGCAGCTGTACCTCCGGGTTGAACTTCAGGTTGAAAATGATGACCATGATGCCGGACACCCACTGGCCGATCACCGTGGCGATGGCCGCGCCGGCAATGCCCATGGCGGGCAGGCCGAACCATCCGTGGATGAGAATGGGGTCGAGAATGATGTTGATGATCGCGCCGATGGACTGGGTGATCATGGTATGCACCGTCCGGCCGGTGGATTGCAGCAGCCGCTCGCCCAGAATGGATGCGAAGCAGCCGACACTGAACACGCAGCAGATGCTGGTGTAGACAATGCCGCCCTCCACGGTCTCCGGGTTGTCGGACTGAATGGCAAAATAGGGGCGCACGCCGAACAGACCGAACAGCACGAACAGCACCATGGCAATGGCCATCAGCACGATGCCGTTTCCGGCGGCGCGGTTGGCGGCCTCCTGATTTTTCTCACCCAGACTCTTGGAAAGCAGGGAGTTGACGCCCACGCCGATGCCCACGGCGAAGCCGATCAGCAGGTTCTGGATGGGGAAGGCCAGAGACAGCGCCGTCACCGCGCTCTCCGACACCTGAGAAACGTAGATGCTGTCCACCACGTTGTAAAGCGCCTGCACCAGCATGGATATGACCATGGGCAGCGCCATGTTGGCGATCAGCTTCCCGACGGGCATGACGCCCATTTTGTTTTCCTGTAAAGTAGCTGCAGTCATAATTCTCTCCAAATCAAAAATCGTTTACAATATAGTGTAGCAGAGTTTTGCCGATTACGCAAGTATCCGGAGTAATTCTGCCGATCAATATGCCCTGAACGCAAAGAAATGCCCCGCCGCTTTACAAGCGGCGGGGCGGATGTACCCCAATTACAGATACTGCTTTACAGCCTCGGAGGCGTTCGCAGGGTCTTCGGAGATGGTCATGGTGATCTCCATATTGTTGTCGGCGGCGAACTTGGCGCACCAGGAGACGAACTCCTCAGCCGCGGCCTTATCACAGCCGATGGTCTTGTACAGATTGTCGATAAAGACGTTGGTGATGTCGAAATTGCCTGCGTGCAGGCCGCTCAGGAAGCCCTTGAGCATATCGGGGGTGGAAATGCCGTATTCCCGGGAATCCACCAGGCGAACCTTATAGGTTACATCATAGGTCAGCTTTTTGCCGTACTCAATGCAGACGACGTCGCCGTGGGCATCCGCCACAGCCGCGTTGATGGCATCGATCAGCTTCTTGGTCTTGCCGGAGCCTTTCAGGCCCATAATAACATGAATCATAGGAAAGTCCTCCTTTGCTTGCCAGCATATTGGCTTATGCACATTCTACCAGCAATCGCGCTAATTTGCAACTACTAATTTGCAGATTAGACAAATGTTTTTTCTGGAAAAAACACAGGGCGGCAAATGGGTGGGGCGGAGCAGACAGCTGACAGGCACTGCGGGGTAATGAACGGCACCCCCTTGCTTCTCTCTTTGGGAGAGGTGTCTGAGCGAAGCGAAGACGGAGAGGGGAAACGAGGGTGCAACACCCTCTCAGTCACCTGCGGTGACAGCTCTCCCAAGGGGAGAGCCAAGGGGCTGCGCTAGTCCGTATCCGGGCGCGCGAAATAGTCTTCCTTCGTGATCATCATCTGAAGAAAGCCATCCTCCACGCCCAATTCCCGGAAGCCTGCCCGGCGGTGGGTCTCCCATGCGGAAATTTCATTCCGGGCGACCTCAAAATCATTGTGTATTCTGGAAATGCCGCAGTCCCGGAAGGCGTGCTCCAGCATGAGCTTCAGCGCGGGAACAGCATATCCCTTCCCGCGATAGGGGGCATAAAGCACAATGCCCATGTCCCACCAGTCCTTTGCGGGGTTATAGTGAAAATTGACGTCGCCGATCCACGCGCCGTCGGCGCTGCGCTTTATGTAGGCATAGAACCGTTCCGGCTCCTGTCCTACCATATTCTCATACCATGCAGGCAAAACCGCATCGGGATAATCGACACAGCCGGTATCCCGGTGATAACCGTCATAGTTCACGTCCCAATTCGCGTTGTAGGACATGGTTTCGGGGTCGGACATCATTTCCTGATAGAACCAAAGGTCTTCGAGCTTCGGCACATATAATTCAAGCTGCTCCATAAGCGTTCCCTACCTGCGGCATGTTTTTTGAAGACAAACATAGGGCGGGAAGTCCCGCCCTATGTAAGCAAAACTTATTTCTCGTAACCGGGCTTGCCCAGAAGCTGGAACATGTTGCGCTTGTACAGCTCAACGCCGGGCTGGTTGAAGGGGTTGACGTCCAGAATGTACGCGGAAACGCCGCAGCACAGCTCCAGGAAGTAGAACAGCTCGCCCACCTTCCGGTCGTTCAGCTCGCCGCAGTCCATGGTGATGACGGGCACGCCGCCGTCCACATGGGCGGCCACGGTGCCGAGGTACGCCTTCTCGTCCACGAAGTCCAGCGTCTTGCCTTCCAGATAGTTCAGACCGTCCAGATTCTTCCAGTCGGAGCCGATGGTGTACCGGGCGGCGGGAGGATCGAAGCGAACCATGGTCTCGAAAATGTTCCGCTGACCCTGCTGGATCATCTGACCCAGAGAGTGCAGGTCGGCGGTGAACTCGGCGGTCACGGGGAACAGACCCTTGCCGTCCTTGCCTTCGGACTCGCCGAACAGCTGCTGCCACCAGCCGCCGAACATCTTGAAGCCCGGCTCGTAGCTCTCAAAGATCTCCATGGCCTTGCCGTTGCGGTACAGCAGGTTCCGCACGGCGGCGTACTGCCACACGGGATTTTCAAAGGAACGCAGGTCGTAGCTCTCCTTGGCGTCGGCAGCACCGTTCATCATCTCCATGATGTCGATACCGGCCACGGCCAGGGGCAGCAGACCCACGGGGGTCAGCACGGAGTAGCGGCCGCCCACATCAGGCGGGATGACGAAGGTTTCCCAGCCCTCTTCCGTGGCCATCTGGCGCAGAGCGCCCTTGCAGGGGTCGGTGATGGCGTAGATGCGGCTCTTGGCGCCCTCAGTGCCGTACTTCCGCTCCAGCATCCAGCGCAGGGCGCGGGTGGCGATGGCGGGTTCGGTGGTGGTGCCGGACTTGGAGATGATGGCGATGGAAAAGTCCTTGCCCTCCAGCAGCCGGGTCAGCTCGTTCCAGTGACGGGTGCTCAGGCCGTTGCCTGCGAAGAAGATCTGGGGGTTGCCCTTGCCCTTACCGATGTTGTGGTTGGGACCCTGCAGCAGCTCGATGGCGGCACGGGGGCCGAGGTAGGAGCCGCCGATGCCGATGACCACAAATACGTCGGAATCGCTGCGGATCTTCTCCGCCGCCCGCTGGATGCGGGTGATCTCTTCCGTGGCCTCCCGGACGGGCAGGTTCTGCCAACCGAGGAAATCGTTGCCTGCGCCGGTGCCGTCCGCCAGAGTGGTGTGGGCGGCGGCGACTTCCTTTTCCATGGCCAGCAGGTCGGACAGGGTGACCTGACCCCATACATTGGAGATATCAACTTTAATCATGTCGTGGGACACGTCCTTTCGTTTATCTATGTGATTCTTTCATATGTTACCGCAAATTCGCCGGAAACGCAAGCCCCTTCACAAAAAGTTTCCATGGGAACTGTGCCAAACTTTTTTATATTTTCCACTGGTAATTTTGCACGAATTATGTATAATGGAGAAGAACTTCATTATCACGCAGGAGGAACTGACTATGAAATACGGATTTGGCATCGATCTCGGCGGCACCACCGTCAAGATCGCCTATTTTGATGAAACCGGAGAAATGCTGGAAAAATGGGAAATTCCCACCGATACGTCGGAAAACGGCATCCGGATACTGCCGGATATCGCGGCGTCTGTCCGGGCCTTTCTGACCGAACGGAAAATCGCGGATTCCGACATTCTGGGTCTCGGCATCGGTGTCCCCGGTCCCGTCAACGCAAAGGGCGTGGTGAACCGGTGTATCAATCTGGGCTGGGATGTGTTCAACATCGCCCAGAAGCTGACCGAGCTGACCGGCTTCCCCGTAAAGGCGGGCAACGACGCCAACGTGGCGGCGCTGGGCGAATTCTGGAAGGGCGGCGGACAGGGCTGTGACAACATGGTCTTCGTCACGCTGGGCACCGGCGTGGGCGGCGGCATCGTGGTGGAGGGGAAACTGCTCCACGGTGCCCATGGCTCCGGCGCGGAGATCGGCCACCTCGTCCTGAACCGGGACGAGACTGTCCCCTGCAACTGCGGAAAGCGGGGCTGCGTGGAGCAGTACTGCTCCGCCACCGGCATCGTCCGTCTGGCCAAGCGCCATCTGGACAGCACCGACGCGCCCAGCTCCCTGCGCACGCTTAAAAACCTGACCTGCAAGGACATCTTCGACGCGGGCAAGGCCGGGGACAAGGAAGCACTCATCATTCTCGACCGGTATTACGCCTACATGGGCGAGTTCCTTGGCGACGTATGCACCACCGTTGACCCGGAGGTGGTGGTCATCGGCGGCGGCGTCAGCAAGGCGGGACAGGTGCTGATCGACGGCATTCTCCCCTATTTCCACAAGTACGTATTCCACGCCGCCAGCGGTGCCCGGTTCACGCTGGCCTCCCTTGGCAATGACGCGGGCGCATACGGCGCGTTCAAGCTGGCGCTGGACGCTTTCCACGAGTGAGTATCGTGGAGGATAAAAAGGAACGGTGAAATGCGCCGCTCCCGGACGTTTGCCCTGAGTAAATCGGAATTTGAGGAGGAAGATATATGCTGAAATCGAAGGTTTTCTGCTTGATTTTCGTCGCTGTGCTTATGATGTCTGCCTGCGGCCGTCAGGCGAATACGCCGAGGGAAAGGGAAACTGCCAGCCCCTTGACAGAAACCGTCCAAGAGTCTTCCGGCCTTTTAACAGAACCCGTTCCGGAAAAAGTCTGGACAGAGCAGGAAATTGCTTCCATGTTTTATCGCACGAACCGGGAAGGCAAATTAGAATACATAGACTGCGTCCTGGTGTCGGATAAAGCCAGTGATCGTGTGGGAGCCGTCCTTTTCCGGGATCTGGACGAGGAAACAACGAATGTTGCCTTTTATGATGAAGACGGCTTTGCGAACCAGTGCGGCGTCTATGCAAAGCCGGCGCCCGATTCTGATTTTGAGTATCTGGGCGACGGTAAAGTAACATTTCAGTTGGAAACGGAGGACGGCGTGGTTTATCGTCATGCGCTGACGATTTCTGTGGATGGGAGCGACGTGTTTTTCGTTTCTGAGGACGATTTGCAAGACAGGAAGAATTGAAAAACGGTTTTGGAAGGAATCCGAAAGCGGGGCGTATCACGGCATTGCCGCATGATACGCCCCGCTTTTTTCCTTGCAATCTGTCGAATGGTGTAATATGCTGTTCCCGGTGCTGCCAGCAGCGCCCCGGTAGGCGGTTCCCCTCGATTTTTTCGGGGGTGATGCTTCTTTTGCCCCCGATCGTAAAAGAGAGGGGGTGACGGTTATGGTTACATGGGATGGAATTTTTCAATTCTGCATGCTCATTGCCGCTGTCATTGCTCTGGTTCTCCAGGCAAACAACAAGAAGAGATAATCGCCGACTCTCCAAAGTAACGATTATCTCTTCGTGATATCTTTGGGGAACCGACCTACTGGCAGCACCCCTGTATTCATAGTATATCCCAGAACTTCCGTTTTGTCAACAGCCCCGCCGGCCGGCGGGGCTGTTTTTGCATCCTCATTCAGAGTCCACCATTTCCTGACGAAGCTCACTGCGGCGCACCAGGAAGCGGCGGATGGCGAACAGCCCCGCAATGCAGGCGATGCAGGCCACGTTGCTCCAGGGGTCGTCGTGGCTTAGAATCACGTGACGGGTGATGGCTACGGTGAGCACCTCCAGAATGTTGGCGGGGGTGGTGTCGATCAGCATCCGCACGAATTCCAGTCCCACCACGATGGACAGCAGGTTATGGAGCATGTGGCTGACGTCGGCAAAATATGCCGTCCCTTCGGTGACCATGTTCACTACCTCAATGCCCAGCGCGCCCACCAGCGCAATGAGGGTGATCCCGGCAATGATCCACTCCATGATCTTCAGCACCCAGCGGAAAAACTGTTCGGTCTTCCGGTCACGCTTGGTTAATTTGTCGATCTTTTCCTGTACATTGGGGTCGTCAGAATGGGTTGTCTGGAGCATGGCAATACCTCCCGGCGATGTTGTATTGCCATTATACACGATTTTCCTCTGAAATGGAAGCCCTTTCTTTACCAGAACTTATATACTTTACTTCCGGTAGTGCTTCTGCATCTCCGCTCTTGCCGCTTCCACTTCCTCGTGAAGCTCCCGTGCGGACATCCGCAGAACGCCGCTTCCGAAGGAGGACAGCTGCACCAGTCCGTCGGAGGACGCCACCCGCACGGCGTAGTCCCGGCCGATCTCGTGGGCAAGCGCTTCAATGTAAGCATCGGCGGTCTGACCCTCTTTGGTGTAGACCACCTGAATGTTGTGGAACTGGCTCTTTTCGCCGGGGTTGCCCTTCTGCTTGTAGCCGTCGAATACCACCACCAGACGGCACTTGGTAAAGCCCGCGTAGCTGGAAAGCCGGTCACACAGCTGGCGGCGGGCGGCGTCCAGATCATCCTTGGCCTGCGCCGCCAAATCCTCCCAGGCGAAAATCACGTTGTAGCCGTCCACGATGATATATTTCTGCCGGGGCGTCCGGATGGCGACGTCGTCGGCCGCCGGGCGGTTGGAGACGCCGTAGACGGGGCGGCGGATGGGGCCGAACTCCCGCTCCATGATCTTTTCCAGCTCTTTATCGTCCAGCCGGACGTTGCGGGTGATGATTTCGGGAGCTTTTTCCTCTTTCAGACCGCTTTCTAAGTGCATGTAGTCCTTCACCTGATTCCACTTGACGGTGAAGCCCGCCCCGTGGGCGCAGAAGACGGAGTCCGGGGTGTTGGCCAGATCAGCCTCCGGGTCGTAGCCGGTTTCCGCGACCACGGCGTCGGTATTGTGGCAGGGGGCGTAGCCGTGGAGGGTCAGCTGCATCCGTCCCAGCCCCTGCGTATAGGCCGCCAGCGTGTCGGCGTAGTCCCTGATCTCCGACGCAGGGACAAGCCCCTTCAGCGTGGACAGCGCCCCGGCGGCCTCCGGCGCGTCGAATTCGCCGCCCATGGCACGGATGTCCGTGATGGCGCGGCCGATCTGCTCCGTGGGCATGGTCAGGCAGAATTCATACCATGGCTCCAGCAGGACGGATTTCGCCTGCATCAGCCCCTGACGGACCGCCCGGTAGGTCGCCTGACGGAAATCCCCGCCTTCGGTGTGCTTTAAGTGCGCCTTGCCCACAAGCAAGGTGATCTTCATGTCCGTGATCGGCCCGCCCACGAGGACGCCCCGGTGGACTTTTTCTTCCAGATGGGTCAGGATGAGCCGCTGGTAATTGACATCCAGCACGTCCGTGGGACATACGGTGTCGAATACCAGACCGCTGCCGGCGGGCAGCGGCTCCAGCAGCAGATGCACCTCGGCATAGTGGCGCAGCGGCTCAAAATGCCCGATGCCCTCCACCGTGTTTTCAATGGTTTCCTTGTAGAAAATCCGCTGATCGCTGAGAGTCACGTCCAGAGCGAAGCGCTGCTGCACCAGACTGCGGAAAACCTCCTGCTGCACCCGCCCCATCATCTGCACGTGGATCTGTCCGTTTTCCCAGAGCAGACGCAACTGGGGTTCTTCTTCCTCCAGCTGCCGCAGCTTAGGCAGGACTTGTGCCGGGTCGGCGCTTCCGGGCAGATTCACCCGGTAGGTCATGACCGGCTCCAGCACGTAGGGCTGTCCCGCCGGCTCCGCTCCCAGAGACTGTCCCGCATAGGTTTCGGAAAGCCCCGTCACCGCGGCCAGCTGCCCGGCGGGGACTTCCTCCGGGGCGGTAAATTTGTCGGCGGAGTACCGCCGCAGCTGCACGATTTTTTCTTCACGCGGCTCGCCCTTTTGGTTAACATAACGCAGCGCGGAGCGAACTTTCAGACTGCCGCCTGTGACCTTCAGCCATGTCAGGCGGTTCCCCTGAGGGTCGCGGGAGATTTTATAGACTTTTGCGGCGAATTCGCCGGGATAGGCCGTTCCCGGGGCGTATTTGTCCAGAATATCCAGCAGCGTCTCCACGCCCTCCAGCTTGAGACCGGAACCGAAGCAGCAGGGAAACAGCTTCCGTCCGGCGATCAGCGCCCGGAGATTCCCTGCCGTAACGCCGCCGGTTTCCAGATAGTTTTCCAGCAGTGCTTCGTCGCACATGGCGGCGTTTTCCGCGATCTCCTCCGGGGACGCGGTGAAATCCACACAGGCGGGGCTGAGCTGCTGCCGCAGCTCGGCCAGCAATTTCTCCTTGCCCATTCCGGGCAGGTCCATCTTGTTGAGAAACAAAAACGTCGGTACCTGATAGCGTTCCAGCAGCCGCCAGAGGGTCAGGGTGTGGGCCTGCACGCCGTCGGTGCCGCTGATAACCAGCACGGCGCAGTCCAGCACCGGCATGATGCGCTCGGCCTCGGCGGAAAAGTCCACATGGCCGGGGGTGTCCACCAGCGTGACGGCGCGGTGCTCCGTTTCCAGCAGCGCCTGTTTGGAAAAAATGGTGATGCCTCTTGCCCGTTCCAGCGCGTGGGTATCCAGAAACGCGTCCTGATGATCGACCCGCCCCAGGGTGCGCCGCGCCCCGGCTTCATAGAGCATCGCCTCGCTGAGCGTGGTCTTCCCCGCGTCCACATGGGCGAGCAATCCGGCGCACAGGGGCTTCTTTACATTGTTCGGCTGTTCTGCGGCCATAGGAAAACCTCCCTTTGGGTCAATACTGCCCGTATTGTACCACAAAGGGAGGCAATCGTCGAGAGATTTCTTTTGCCTTACGTGATATCGAGGTCAACCGTGACCTGATAGTAATCGCAGGCGTGGGCGGTGTAGTTTTTGACGTTTTCCTTGGAGATCATGTTCATTTGCAGGAAGGAGCAGAAGACGTAGGCGTTGTCGTCCAGAATCATCTGCTGAAGCGTCACCGCCATCTCGCCCCGCCTGGCGGGGTCAAATTCCCGGGACAGCTGCTCGATCAGCGCCGTGACCTCCGGATTGTCATAAACGCCAAAATTGTAGCTCATGCCGGGAACGCAGGAGGTGGTGAAGAAATACTGGGGGTCGCCGGAGGGAGCTGTTACCAGCGCGGAAGCGTAAATATCCCAGCTGCCCATGTCCGCCAGAAACTCCCGGCGGTTTGCGGTGCAGTTGATGTCCACGTCAATGCCGATCTCTTTGAGGGACGCCTGGGCGGACTCGGCCAGCAGGGGCAGCTCCTGACGGGAGGGGTAGGTCAGCCAGCGGACGGTCAGCTTCACGCCGTCCTTTTCCCGGATGCCGTCGCCGTCGGAATCCACCCAGCCCGCTTCCTCCAGAACCGCCTTCGCGCCCTCGGGGTCGTAGGCTTCCGCCGTGACGTTCTCGCCGCCGAAGGTGGAGAAGCCATCGGGGAACGCGCCGCTGGCGGCAACGCCGTGGCCGTCCAGAAGGGTCTTCACGAAGCCCTCCTTGTTGATGCCCATGGCGATTGCCCTGCGGACGGCGGCGTCCTGGATAATGGGACTGGTCATGTTCATGGAGCCGAAGAAGGCGCGGGAGGTCTGGATGGCGGAGAACTGATAACCGCCGTTTTCAAAATTGGGGTAAGCTTCATAGGCCATGCCGTAGGCGGCGTCGATGTCCCCGGCCTGCAAGGCGGCGGAGAGGGTGTCGCCGTTACTAAGGGTGCGGATGGTCAGCTCGTCCAGTTTGGGCGTGCCGTTCCAATACTGGGTGTTGGGGGTCAGCGTCAGATGGTCGTCCGTGACCAGCTCCTTTACAACGTAGGGGCCGGTACCGGCGACAATGCCGTTTTCAAAATCCGACGCGTCCACATCGATGATGCAGCCGTAGGGGTCGCCCAGATAGTTCATCAGGGCGGGATTGGGTTCGCTGGTGGTGACGGTCAATACCTGACCGTCGGCGGCCACGTCCACGATCTTCGTGTCGCTGGGGGCGCGGTCGTGGTTTTCCAGCAGATGATTCAGGCACTGCTTTACGGCCTCGCCGTCCATGTCCCGGCCGGAGGAGAATTTCACGCCATCCCGGAGGGTGATCGTCCAGACGCAGCCGCCGTCGTTCGACCAGTCGGTGGCCAGCCAGGGCTCCAGCTCCATGGCGTCGGTGTAATGCACCAGCGTTTCTCCGATGCCGTAGCGGATGCAGGCCCAGCCGTTGTAGGTGCGGTGGGGGTCAACGGTTTCTTCCCAATTTTCGGAGTTGAAGGTGGTGTCGCCGATGACCATGGTTTTTTTGGCTGCCGCGCCGCCCTCGGAGGCTTTGCCGCCGCAGCCGGTCAGCAGAGCAGCTGCCAGACAGGCAGTCAGCAGGAGAGAAATAATCTTTCTCATGATGGATTCCTTTCGTAGTCGATATTTATGTCCTGCCGGACGTCACGGCATAACATCATGATAATACGCTGTCGATCAAGCGCTTGGTATAATCGTTTTCGGGATTCCGGATGACCTCATCCGGGGTGCCTTCCTCCACGATTTCGCCACGGTACATCACCAGTACCCGGTCACAGAACTGCTGCACCAGAGAAATGTCGTGGGAGATAAAGAGAATGGAGAGGCCGCGCCCCTGTTGGGTTCTCAGGGTGTTCAGCAGCTCCAGAATTTCCTTCTGCACTGTCACATCCAGCGCGGAGGTGATCTCGTCGCAGATCAGAAGCCGGGGCGCGATGGCCAACGCCCGGGCGATCGCCGCCCGCTGGCACTGTCCGCCGCTGACCTGATGGGGGTAGCGGCCGGCATATTCCGGGGGCAGGCCGCAGTCTTTCAGGAGAGCTTCCACTTTTTTTCGGGTTTCCTTTCGGGAAAGTCCGGCGTTGCGCAGGCTTTCGCCGATACCGTCGCCTAAAGTGCGGCGGGGGTCAAAGGAGTCCGCCGGGGTCTGGAAAACCATCTGCATGGTTCTGTAAACCTCCCGCAGCGGCTTGCCTTTCCGGTTTGTGATGTCCTCGCCGTCCAGAAAGATGGAGCCGGAGGTCACGTCCACCAGCCGGGCGATCATGTTGACGGCGGTGGTTTTTCCGCTGCCGCTTTCCCCGATGATGGCGAGGCACTCGCCGGGGAACAGGTCAAAGCTGATATTTTTCACGGCGGTAAAGTCCGCCTGCCCCTGCCGGGAGAAGGTTTTGGTCAGGCCGCTGACTTTCAGGATCGGTTCCATGTATTCACCTCCGGAGCCGGGGCACGGCCGCAAGGAGTGCTCTGGTATAGTCTGCCTGAGGATTTGCCAGAACATCCCCGGTTTTTCCGTATTCCACGGTCTTTCCGTCCTTCAGCACCAGCACGTTGTCGGCCATGGCGCCGATGACGCCCAGATTGTGGGCAACGAGGACGATGGCGGTGCCGAAGGTGTCCCGCACCATCCGCATTTCCTCCACCACCTGCTTCTGCAAGGTCACGTCCAGCGCGGAGGTCGGCTCATCTGCAAGCAGAACGCCGGGGCTTAACAGCATGGCGGCGGCAATGCCCACCCGCTGCTGCATCCCGCCGGAAAGCTCGAAGGGGTAGCTTGTGAGAATCCGTTTTCCATCCTCGAAGCCCAGCTTTGTCAGCATTTCCAGCGCGCGCTCTTCAAACTCTGCCCTGGAAATTCTGCCATGCTCCCGCATGGCCTCATACAGCTGCGCCCCCACCGTGCGGATGGGGCAGAAAGCGCTGCCCGCGCTCTGGAAGATATAGCCCAGCTCCGGGCCGCAGAGCTTGCGTAATTCCTTTTGGGGAAGCGCGGTGAGGTCACGTCCCTTGTACCGGATGCTCCCCCCGGTGACGCGGCCTTCACTGCCAAGCAGACCCATAGCCGCTTTGATCAGGGTGGATTTGCCGCTGCCGCTTTCCCCCACAATGCCTAAGATCTCGCCGGAGGACAGGGAAAAACTCACATCCTCCACGGCAGGCTGCCCCAGATAGGCGATGTCCACATGCTCGTATCTCAGTAAGGTATCCATGTTCTACCTCCGGCTTTTGGGGTCTGCGTAGTCCCGGATGGTGTCGCCCAGAAGGTTGAAGATCATCACCGAAATGAAAATGGCAATGCCGGGGCTGAAGGTGATCCACGGGGAGGTGGTCATGAGACTTCTGGTGTCGCTCATCATGCTGCCCCATTCGGGGATCGGCGGTTTCGCGCCCAGCCCCAGAAAACTCAGCGCAGCCAGCTCCATCATCATAGTCCCGATGTCCAGCATGGCTGTGACCAGAACGGGGCCGATGATGTTGGGCAGGATGTGCTTGAGGATGATCTTTCCCGTGCCGCTGCCGGACAGCCGGACGGCCTTCATCCACTGGGTTTCTTTTCGCGCCAATGTCTGGCTTCGGGCGATCCGGGCGTATTTCGGCCACGAGATCGCCGCCAGTGCGATAATGGCGTTTTGCAATCCGCCGCCCAGCACCCCCGCCACCGCGAGGGCGAACACCAGACCGGGGAACGCCAGAAACACGTCGGAAACGCGCATCAACACCGTATCGGTCAGGCCGCCGACCCAGCCGCAGGTCACGCCCACCGCCGTGCCAAGGGTCGTGATGACGGCCACCAGCAGAAGCGTGGAAAAAATACTCGCCCGGCTTCCGGCAATGACCCGGGACAGCATATCCCGGCCATACCGGTCTGTCCCCAGAGGATGGGCTTTGGTAGGCGCCTGCTTGGCGATGTCCAGATTCTGGAGGTACGGGTCATGGGGCGTCAGGTACTCCGAAAGGAAGGAGCAAACAATCAGGGCGATTGCCAGGACGGAAAAAAGAATCAGGCGGGCTTTCACCGTGTTTCGCCTGACTGTGCCTATGGAGGTTTTTACGGTCTTCATCCCGCCTGCACCCCCAGTCGGATTCTCGGGTCGAGGACGTGGTAGAGAATGTCCGTGACCAGATTCACCATCACGTAAATGATCGCCATCCAGACCACATAAGCCTGAATGAGGGGGTAGTCCCGCATGGTGATGGCGTCCACCGCCAGCTTCCCCACGCCGTCCCACATGAAGATGCTTTCAATAATGGCCGTGCCGCCGAGCAAACTGCCGATGGACAGCGCCAGCAGGGTCAGAATGGTGAGCATGGCGGATTTCAGGACGCTTTTCCATAGAATCACCCGTCCGCGCACGCCTCTTGCCGCCGCGCCGAGAACGTAGTCCTTGTTCAGTTCCTCCAGCACTGCGGCTCTGACCTGCCGCATATACTTGGCGGACATGGCAATGGCCAGCGTCAGGGTGGGGAGGATCGCGCCCTGCACCGTCGTCCCGCCGGAAATCACGGGCAGAAGCTTCCATTTTATGGAAAACAGCTGCATCAGCAGCAGCGCCACAAAAAAGTTCGGCAAGCTGTTGCCGATGAAGCTGAAAAACCGCAGAACATAGTCTGTAAATTTATCGTGCTTCACCGCCGCCCAGATGCCCAGCGGAATGGAAATAATTACGGTCGCCCCGATGGAGAGCGCCGTCAGCAGCAGCGTCGCCGGGAGCTTGGACACAAACGTCCCGAACACGTCCTTCCCGGAAACGTAGCTGACGCCCATATTGCCGGTCAGCAGCCCTCTCAGCCATGCGCCATATTGCGTCAGAAAGGGCTGGTCAAGCCCCAGCTCCGCCCGTTTGGCGTCGATGATCTCCTGCGCCACCGCGCCCTTGTCGCCGTACAGCTCGATAATGGCGTCGCTGCCTGCGGCGCGCATCATGGCAAAGGACAGAAAGGTAATGCCCAGCAGCACCGGGATCAGCTGCAAAAAGCGCTTGCCTATATATTTGTTCAAAATGGATATCCCCTTTAGGAAGCCAGTGCTTCCTCAGCTTTCCAGCAGTCCCGCTTTCCGCCCCTCGATGAGGAACATGGGCGTGGAGGCGTTGTTGATGCGCTCCTCCTTCGTCCAGACCCGCTGCCAGATGTTCTCGTCGGCGCTGGCCTGAATGCCAAAGCGGCTCAGGACGCGCAGATCCCACTGGGGACGGTGCTGCCGGGACAGGGGGGTCTTCCGGGCAATGGCCTCCATGGCGTCCACGTCCGTTCCGGCGTTCTCGTCCCGCACGTCGGAGACGGCCAGATTCTCCCGGTCCCGCTTGTGACCCAGCTCTGCTTCCTCGTCCCACAGGTACCGGTACCAGTTGGCGTCGAAGTTCAGCAGCAGCCCGCCGGGAGCTAAGACCCGTGTCCAGTGGCTGTAGGCCTTCTCCGGGTCGTGGAGATTCCATGTCACGTTCCGGGTGACCAGCACGTCAAAGCTGTGATCCGCGAACATCAGTTCTTCGGCGTTCATCTGGTGGAAGTCGATCTTGTCCGCGAGAGCGCCCGCGTTGCGCCGGGCTTCTTCCAGCATGGAGGCGGTATAATCCACGGCGGTCACCTGATAGCCCATTCTCGCCAGAATGATGGCGAAAAAGCCCGGGCCGGTGCCCACGTCCAGCACCCGGATGGAGCCGGGCTTCCGTCCCGGAAAACGGGCGGCGATCCGTTCCTGAATGGTGCGTCCCCAGACGCGCTTCTGATCTGTCGCCAGTTCCTCCTGATTTACACCGGAGTAGCCGGGGGCGCGGTGCGTCCAGTAGTGGATATTTTCTTCCTCATAAGTAGCAAACCGGTTCATATGGAATCCTCCTGTACCCGGCCAACTGTCAGGACAGCGGCGGGAATTTTGGGAACTTGTATATTTGTATGACATATACTAGCACACGAAAAAGGTCGGCGGAAGCCCCCCTGGGGGTTGCAAATCGATAAAAATTTATGGAAAAACTGCAAAACAACGCCGCGCAGGCTTTTTAGCCCCGCGGCGTCCGGAATCATATTTATTTCTGCGCAAACACGCCGAACATGGGTGCGTGGACAAGGTCAGCCGCCCCCAGCACCCGCCGGCCTACCGTCAAGTCCGTCCGGCAGTGGGAAAACCCGACCTTTTTCAGCACGGCTTCGTCCCACGCGGGCCGCTTCTGCCCCACGTCCAGCGCCAAAGTGATGGCGTTGTTTTCCTCCACCAGCGCTTCCGTCATGCCCACATGGCCGTAGGGGCTGTCCGGCGCTACGGAGCAGTTCTGGGTGCTTTCGCTGCGCACGTTCGCCGCGTAGTCCGCGTCGAAATTCAGGAGCAGCCCGCCCGGTTTCAGCACCCGGTGCCACTGGGCGTAGGCTTTCTCCGGTTCCGGCAGCGTCCACGTCAGATTCCGGCTGAGCACGACATCGAAGGTGCCGTCCGGGAAATCCAGCTGCTGGGCATCCATATGCCGGAAAGCAATGTCCAGCCCAAGACCTGCCGCCATGGCGGCGGCTTCCTCCAGCATGGCGGGGGTCAGGTCGATGCCCGTCACCTTATGTCCCAGCTGCGCCATGAGGATGGCAAAAAATCCGGTGCCGGTACCCACGTCCAGAATGTTCAGCGGCGAACCCTGCGGCAGCTGCTCTTCCAGTTCTTCCTGCCAGCGCCGCCCCATGATGCTCCCCAATTCGTTTTTTCGCACGGCTCCAAAGTCATGAGACCGTATCGTCCAGTAGCGTACAACCCTATCTTCAATGGCGCAGTTTTCCATGATGTTCTCTCCCAAGTTTGTTTCCCGATATTGTATCCCCCTTTCGACGATTTGAGAAGCCCCCCGGGGGGATAGCTGGGTGTACGTAAGACAGTATTGCGCTAAGATTGACGAAGCGGCACGAAACCGCATGGAGCTGATCGTGCGGTCACTGGCAGA
>OLPR01000788.1_pt1 | contig 28048 bp, 22 predicted proteins | sample 1672761 | NCBI WGS metagenome assembly OLPR01 (sample SAMEA3136721, study PRJEB25190) | human gut metagenome | biome: human gut; feature: human-associated habitat; material: faeces | place: Austria | collected 2013 | reverse complement strand
GAGCTGCGCCGGCCACGGCCTCCGGGTTCTGCAAATCTCGATCCGCCCGCACGGCTCGGGTCGAGTCGGGCGGGCGGTTGCCTACAGTAGTGCGCTGCGCATCGGCAAGCCCACGCTGCCCCTTACAGCAGCGCAGCCGAGACGCAACGCTGCATGAACGCGGCCGCCTGCGCGCGGGTAGCAAGACCCTGAGGCGCAAGGTCGATGTTGTCCACGCCCTTCAGGATGCCTTCCGCCACAGCCCACTGCACGGCTTCCGTCGCCCAGTCGGACACGACATCGGCGTTTACCATGCCGCTCACATCGGCGCGAGCCGAGATGTCAAGGCCGCACAAGTTCGCGAAGTTGAAGAGCATCGTCACCAGCTGCTCGCGGGTGATGTTGTCCTCGCCCCAAAGACCGTTCGACACGCCGTTTTCAACAGCCCACTCCCGGCCCTTAGCGTACCAGGGGTCGCTCTCGGAAGTATCGGCACCGGCGGTGCGAGCGAGCACCGTCATCATCATATTGCGAGTGAGAGCCGTTTCGGGCTCATAGGTGTCGCCGTTGCCGATGCCCTTGAAGATTTCGTGCGAGCTCGCGAAGTCGATGTCATCGGCCGCCCAGTGCTCGGCGGGCACGTCGGAGAAGTCCTTCGCGTTGTCGACGATCTTGATGGTCTCGTCGCCGTCGAGCTTGACAATCGCCTTGCCGCCCTCGACGAGCGACATCGGGATGACGGTCTCGGTGCCGTCCGCGTGCACGATCACCGCTACGTTGCCCGCGTCGGCGGCGGCAGGAATGGCGACAATAGTGCCGGCGGGCGCGGAGATGGAGACCTCCTTGCCCTTAGTCACCTCGACGGCCGCGGGAATCTCGACGGGCGCGCCGGCGTTAGTAGCGGCGCCCTCGGGGACGGTGACCTTGGTCGTGGTGTTGCCGGAGGCGTCCGTCTTCTCGACGACCGTGGTGCCGTTCACGCCCTCGGTGGTGGAGGTGGACTCGCCCGTCTTCTTGTCGGTCACCGTGGTGGTTGTGGTCTCAGTGGACGGCGCCGGCGCGGGGGTGTAGGGAACCTGAACGACCCAGTTAGCCCCGCTCTTCACAGCCTCGTACCCATCGGCGATGTAGCTCGCGTCAGGCTCGCTCGAGAACGTGCCGCCGGCGATGGAGGTTGCGACTTTCCCTACATAGCCGGAATTGTTGTACCCTTCCTGAGGGTTATCGACCCCGATGTCCTTGAACGAAAGAACCTGATATGCGTCGCGGGAGCTTGAATTATTGGAAAGCTTGGCATTTCCGGAAATATTGACATTCATGCTCTGCTTGACCTTGCCAAGGTCGTAAATCGCGACCGCGCTTCCTTGGTCATTGGTGCAGTTGAACTCACCGCCGGTAATGTTGAGGTTCAGAGAGTTGCTGTAAGTCGCATTGTCTGAAGTATACGTTCCGCCAATGACATAGAGAGCGTCGGGGAACCAAACGTTTCCGCTGTATGCATAGCAGGGAGTATTTCCAACTTTCCCGTTAGGCGAGTCGATACCCGTACTGATAGCGTTGATCGTCCCGCCCGAGATATTGACTTGACCCATGCGCAATGAGATGCCTCCGTTGAGCGTTCCTCCAGCGACGGTAAAGCTCACCTGCCCGGGCATGTAAATCGCTGGTCCCTGCTCTGCGGTTAGGATGCCGCCGTTAACTGTGAAGTTCATATCACCAGTTGTGTTATTGCCAGAAAGCGCAGCATTCTTTGATTTTATCGAGCCGCCATTGACGACAGCCGACCCACTTTCTTTGGCGTAAACGCCATAATTACCCGTACTGACTACGCTTCCGCTATTTAAGATGAATATGCCATTTGCGCCAACAATCATAACGGGCATTTTCTCCGATTGAAGCTTACCTTCGTTGCCGGAATCGGTAAGGGTAAACGCGCCACGTGCTGTAATCCCGCAATCAGGGACGGCCATAACATGCCCATTGAGGTCGAGATTGGCTGTAACGCCACTGCTAATCGGAATAGCCTTGTTGCCAATGTAGTTACCCTGCAACTTAACGTTGACGGTTCCCGACTCGGCGTATTGGTAAACCCCAGGATCGGAGAACGTGCCGCCGGTTACCTTGAGGAAGCCATAGCCGTCTGCTTTCGTGCTGTAAATCGTGCCCTTGAAATCACCACCGCTAATGGACAGCTCACCCTTGTCAGCATTTTCGTCGCAGGGGCAATTGTATATAGCGTAGTCCGAGTCGGCGTCAAATTTTCCGTTCGAAACAGTAGCCACACTGTGATTTTGCAATGCAGCTTGGGTGTAGTTAGTAAATGAGCCACCGCTGATGGTCAGAGCACCATAGTCGTCGTTCTTTATCGTGTTAAGGCCTCGAGAAAAAGCGCCACCCTCGACTGTCATGTTGGCAGTGCTCTGCCCACTAACTTTCGGATGAGATTTAAGGTCATTGTCATTTTGCCAACCGTTGGCGATCAAGCTGGAGTATTTTTCGACTTGATCGCTAGAGCCTGTCGTAACAACAATATTCTTGCCAACTGTCATCGTTTCATAATTCTTAATGGTGTACCAAGAATTGCCGTTTGCGTGATCGCTATCTGTACCAGCCTCTTCGCTTCGGGTGAATGTGCATCCATTCAACGTAGCCGTCGCTCCTGGCTCGTTAACAAGTGCACCACGCTCATGGCTCACATTGTCGACCGTGCCGCTGCCGGTGATTGTCAGCGTGCCGTTGTTGGTGATGGTGTGCTTGCCGGCGGTGTTGGTGGGTGTCACATTTTCAGGAATGCTAATCTCGACAGTTGCGTCTTTGGAGATGGTAATGCTCTTTGTAACGCTCGTGGATATGGTGTACTTGCCGGTTAAAAGAGTGACTTCGGTCTCGCTCATCTTGGCAATGTCGGTTCCGCCGCTCTGAGCGTTTCCGGCATCGTTGCCGTTCGCCTCGGACGACGTGGCACCGTTTTCGCCTTCCGCAGCTTACTGCTGCGCGCCCGCCGTCGCACTCCCTTCGCCGCTCCCCGTCGCGTCTGCCAGCGCGATCATGGGGACTCCGAGCGTTGTGGCCAGCGACAGAGCCACGAGGCTCGAGATCAGCTTGCTTGCGTTTTCCTTCTTCTCCATCTCTTCGGCTTCCTTTCCTTGACCTTATCCCTTATCTGCAAAAAGTGCTCGTGAGCTTGTATGCAAAAAGCCGCAGCGTTGCTGACGCAAAGCTGCGGCTTGTCGACCTGGGTAGGGGACGGGAACCGCCCCGCTGCAGCTGGCTGGCCCCTGAGGGCCCCTGTAGCTTTGCGTCACCGCCTTACGACGGGTTTGCCGGATATGCGGTTGTGAACGACGGCCCGCGACTTGCCCCGCGGCGCTCGCACGCGATTTATCCTAGCACCTAATACCCCCCGACAAGATAGATTGCTATACGTTTTTCAAACCCGAAACACAAGGGATTACGCGTAAATCGAAGGGCGAATCTGCTGGAACGACATTCTTCCGCAATGCATAGATGAAAGGTTTTGTCGGGGGGATAACAATTCCTTGCGACGTCGAATAGCAACCGAAGGCGGCCCTCTTCGGTTCAGGCCGCCCTTTCCGCGAGCTAGCCCGTTTCCCGCAAAATAGACGGCTGCAGACTACGGGATTCGCGACACGAAGCACGCGAAGTTGGCGGCAGGGAGCGGCGTTTTCTCTCCACTCATTCGCGGACGTCGCGCGCCGCCTTGCTCGTTCCGACGTCGAAACCGCACCAAATATAGTAAGGTGTTTGCGTTGCATTCGTTCGCCCCCGACGATTTGGAGCTGCATGACCAACTTCTCCAAACCCATCAACCGCGCGCTCTTTGTGCTCTGCGTCATCGTGACCGGGTCAATTGCCGGCGCGTTTGTGTGGGCGTTCTTCTTCTTGATGGACAAGGGGATCGAGCTTTTCTGGGCCACGCTGCCCGCGCTCATCGGCCAGGCGGCGGATGCGTATCTGCCGGGGCTCGCCGAGGGGCCGTTCGGCTTTCTGCCGTATCCGCTTATCGTGTGCATCGGCGGCGGGCTACTCATCGGGTACTTCGACAAGAAAACGGGTGCGCGGCCCGAAGAGCTTACCAAGGTCATGGCCAAGGTGAAGCAAGACGGCCGCTACAGCTACGAGGGCATCGGCAAGCTTTCGCTCGCGGCGCTTCTACCGCTGCTGTTCGGCGGGTCGATCGGACCCGAGGCCGGGCTCACCGGCGTGATCGCGGGGCTCTGCACCTGGGTCGGCGATCGGATGCGGCGTTTCGGCGCCGACTTCCGCGCGCTCACCACCATCGGCACGCAAGCCGCCTTAACCGCCCTGTTCACCGCTCCCTTGTACGGCTTTGTGGCCCCGCTCGCGGGGACGGCGGACGCACCCAAAGACGGCGAAAGCGGCGTCGATATCAAGCTGCCGCGCGCCCAGAAGACCTTTGTCTACCTGTGCGCCATCGCAGGTGCGCTCGCGGCGTTTCTGCTGCTCGGAGATGTGTTCGGGGGAGGAATGGGCCTGCCGCGCTTCACGGGGATGGAAGTGGGCGCGCTCGAAGCCGCGCTTGTCATACCGGCCGCCCTCCTCGGATGCGCCGCGGGATGGGCCTTCCACGTATCGACCTGGGCATCGGGAAAACTTGCAAGCCGCATGGGGGAGCGGTCCGTCGCGAAGGCCGTGCTCGGCGGGGTCGTCCTCGCGGTATGCGGCATGGCGATGCCCTACACCATGTTCGCAGGCGAGGCGCAAACACACCTGCTGATGGATAGCTACCTTGCAATCGGCGCGGGCGCGCTCATAGCAACCGGGCTCGTAAAGGCCGCGCTCACCCCGTTCTGCATCCAGATGGGTTGGCGCGGAGGCCATTTCTTCCCGCTCATCTTCTCAGGCGTGAGCATGGGCTACGGCTTTTCCCTTCTCACCGGCGCGGATCCCGTATCATGCGTGGCCGCGTGCACCGCAGGGTGCATGGGAGCCGTCATGCGCCAGCCCGTGATGACGGCGCTGCTGCTGATCATGTGCTTCCCCGTGAAGGGCGTCGTCGTCACGATCGCGGCTGCGGCCATCGGGGCGGCGATTCCCCTTCCGAAGGCAATTGCACCTACCAAGCCGCAGCGGAGCGCCCAGGAGAAGGGGAACACGCAAGCAGGGGAAAGCGCCCCGGCGCCCGAGAAGCGCGCCCTGCGAGAAACCAAGGAGGCAGGCGAATGATCAATTTCCGCATGCTTGTGGACGTGCTGAGACATTCAGGGTTCGGGCCGATCACCTGCGTGTTCGTGCTTGCCTTCCTCATATGCTCGGCAGCCGTGTGGCTCGCCGACCCCGAAACCCTCACCTTCGGCGATGGGGCGTGGTTTTCCTTCGAAGTGGTGTCGACCATCGGGTTCGGCGACGTGAACGCGACGGGGCCGGTAGCGCGCGTGGCGGCAGTGGTGCTCAGTGTCCTGAGCATTTTCTACATCGCGCTTCTTACCGGCGTTGTCGTGAGCTACTGCACGACCGCGCTCAAGGCGCGCCAGGAGGGCACGCTCGCCAACTTCGCCGCCAACCTCGAGCGCCTCGACGAGATGACCCCCGAGGAGCTTGCCGCGTTCTCCGCGCGAGTAAGGGAATACCGCTGCACGCGATAGCAAACTGAACACGCGCAAATACAGCCCTTTCAGCATACGTGGCTGTATTTGCGCGTGTTCTGGTGACTTTTTACTGCCACGAGAGCACGATGGAGCGCCGTCACCGCGCTCTTCTGATGTTAAATCACTGGCGTTAACGTTAAATTGCGCGCGTGCTCGGTCAATCTGCGGCACAATGGAGGGCGACACAGAAGCGTGGGCGCGAAGGCGGGCCCGCGCGACGCGGCATCCGCCGCTTGCAGGAACCAAAACGACAAGGAGCACTTTCGTGGCTAAGGTCAATCCGAACTATCAGAAACTTCCAGGCAGCTATCTCTTCTCCGAGATCGCCCGTCGCACGGCCGCATATTCCGAGGCGCACCCCGAGGCGAAGCTCATCAAGATGGGCATCGGCGACGTGACGCGCCCGCTCGCACCTGCCGTCATCGAGGCCATGCACGCCGCCGTCGACGACATGGCAAATGCCGAGACCTTCCACGGCTACGGCCCTGAGCAGGGCTACGACTTCCTGCGATCGGTCATCGCGGAGAAAGACTTCCACGCACGCGGGGTCAACATCGCCGACGACGAGATCTTCATCTCCGATGGCGCCAAGTCGGACTGCGGCAACATCGGCGACATCCTCGATGTCGACAACGTCATCGCCGTTTGCGACCCGGTATACCCCGTCTACGTCGACTCCAACGCGATGGCGGGCCGCGCGGGCGACTACGATGCCGAAGCCGAGCGCTGGACGAACATCACCTACATGCCCACCACCGCCGAAAACGGCTTCTGTCCTGCGCTTCCCGAGGGCCGTGCGGACGTCATCTACCTGTGCAGCCCGAACAACCCCACGGGCACGGTGCTCACCGCCGAGCAGCTGAAAGTGTGGGTCGACTACGCGAACGCCAACGGCTCGATCATTATGTTCGACGCGGCTTACGAGCGCTTCATCACCGAAGAGGGCGTGCCTCACTCCATTTACGAGGTGGAAGGAGCCAAGACCTGCGCCATCGAGTTCCGCTCGTTCTCGAAGACGGCAGGGTTTACCGGTGCGCGCTGCGGATACACGGTGGTGCCTAAGGAACTCGAGCGCGACGGCCAGAGCCTGAACGCCATGTGGAACCGCCGCCAGTGCACGAAGTTCAACGGCGCGAGCTACATCATCCAGCGCGGCGCCGCGGCCATCTACACCGAGGAAGGCGAGCGCCAGATCGAGGAGACGCTTGCGTACTACCGCAACAACGCACGCGTGATCAAAGAGGGCCTCGAAGCCGCCGGGTTCACCGTGTACGGTGCTGTGAACAGTCCTTACGTCTGGTGCAAGACGCCTGAAGGGATAGGAAGCTGGGAGTTTTTCGACAAGCTGCTCACCGAGGCGAACATCATCACCACGCCGGGCGCGGGCTTCGGCCCCTCGGGCGAGGGCTATGTGCGCCTGACCGCCTTTGGTGACGCCGACGCCACCGTCGAGGCGATGGAGCGCATCAAGAAGCTCATGGCGTAGCGAACGTCGAGCGGCGTAGCGAGCCTCCTGCGGTGGGAAGAACACTACCCGCCGCAGGAGGCGCTTTTCCCGCGAAAGCTTAGGAGCAAAACTAAAAGGAGCCTCGAGCATTGTGCCCGAGGCTCCTTCCATCTTATGCGGCAGATCGCGCAGGCTGCAGCGCTTACCCTAGAACCCGCCTTGGCTTGCGCGCTCGGGAACGAGCGTGCGGCGCTTTCCCTTCGCCCAGTTCATGCAGCGGAATTCTTTCACCTCGTGGAAGTTGTAGTTCTCAGCCCACATGAAGCAGAAGCCGCGCAGCTCGTCGAGCAGCTCCTCGGGCGTGCCCGCGTGCTCGTCCTCGATGTAGGTCTTGAACACGGAATACGTCTCGCTCTTATCGTGGATGCGCACCTTGGGGAAGCGGATGGAAAGCCACGTGCGGATGGCAGCGTTGAGCTTCTCGGCGCCGGGGTCGTCGCCGAACATAACCTCGATCGGCTCCCAGTATTCCTTGTACAGGCGCGTCTGCTCATCGTGGTCCATCGCAATGAGCAGGTAGTTTCGCACCAGGTCGGCCGTCGTCAGCGGCACACCGCGCGCGTTCAGGCTCTCGAAGATGAGCTGCGGGTTGTCGCCGCGGTCGAGCTCCGCGTCGATCACCGTGAGCACCTTCATGCCCGCCCACAGCACGTCGGCGTCGAAATCGCTTTTCTCCATCTCGCCGTAGAAGTAGTCGAGGTTCTCAGTGATGCGCTCGGAGGGACGCTCGGGCATCGGCGTAGCGTTCACCACCGCCTCAAGTGTCGGGCAATCGTTTAGCGACAGGATGAGCTTCGCCGCCGCACCGTCGCCCGTCTTCACGTGGAGGAACGTGCCGGAGATATCGTCGGCAGTAAGGCCATCGGCGGTCGTGCCGTGCGTGCGTAGATACTTCACGAGCGCGGCAATCACGATGGTGAGCGTGGTCATGCGCTGCTGGCCGTCGATCACATCGAGTTGATGCTGCGCCGTCTTCGCGAAACGGTCGGGCGCATAGAGCACCGTGCCGATGAAGTGCGCGTTGCCCGTACGGCCCGAGCGATTGATGTCCTGCCACAGCCCCTTGCACTGCTGCAAGCCCCAGGAGTACACGCGCTGGTACACCGGGATGACGAACTGGGTGTCTTCCGTTCCCAAAAGGTCGAGGAACAGCTCTTGTTTGGTTTGCATGCGTAAAACTCTTTCTCCACTTCGCGCCCAAGGTGCCGACCTGGACGCGGCCTCCATCTTGCACCCGAAGCGTCGCCGCGGGTGCGGCCCCAAAAAAACCGTGAAGGATTATAGGACAGGCGCCTATGGATGAGTAGATGCTCGAATTCGATTGAGCAGGAGAATCCGCAAATCGAGCACAGAGAGTGGCTTGATGGGGGAGCAACAGGCGTGCGAGAAAGCCATAAGGTACAATCCTAGAAAACCATGTTCAAAAACGGCGCAGAGGCGAGCTCGAAGGACGGCCTGGGAGCAAATGCATCGCGAGGGGTCCCCTTGCTCGCGCCGGCCGTCAAGCAACAACCAGAAACGCGCCCGGCACCGAAAGATTGGGGAGCAACCATGACGAAGAAACGCATCTTGCTTGTCGCCACAGGCGGCACCATTGCATCGAAAGAAGAGGGGAATGGCTTGTCACCTGCGCTTTCAGGCGAGGAACTGACGAGGTACGTTCCCGAGGTGGCAGACCTCGCCACGCTCGACGTGAAACAGGCCATGAACATCGACTCGACCAACATGCGCCCGAGCGACTGGCTGCGCGTCGCCCGCACCATTGTGGAAAGCTACGACGACTACGACGGGTTCGTTGTGCTGCACGGCACCGACACCATGGCATACACCGCGGCAGCCCTGTCGTATCTCATCCAGCACAGCCCCAAGCCCATCGTGCTCACCGGGTCGCAGCGCCCCATGGCGAGCGCCTTCACCGACGCGAAGCTCAACCTGTACCAAAGCGTGCTGTACGCAACCGACGACGACGCGCGCGACGTGTCGATCGCGTTCGGCGGCATCGTCATCGCGGGAACCCGCGCACGCAAGCAGCGCACCATGAGCTTCAACGCCTTCACCAGCGTGAACTTCCCGCCACTCGCCTATATCCGCACCGACCGCATCGTGCGCTCCGCCCCCTTCGCGCATGCAAGGAAGGCGGAAGGGTCACGCGGTCACACAGCAGATCGCCCCGTCGTGTACGACAAGCTCGACCCGCGCGTGTTCGCGCTGAAGCTCACGCCAGGACTCGATTCGCGGATCTTCTCGGCCTTGGCGCCATCATATGATGCAGTCATCTTAGAGACGTTCGGCATCGGGGGCATTCCCGAACAAGGCGAGACTGGCCCGTGCTTCCAGGACGCTATCTATTCATGGGTCGATTCGGGGCGCATCGCCGTCATGACGACGCAGGTTCCCGAAGAAGGCCTTGACCTGGGAGTTTACGAGGTTGGCCGCGCGTATGCGAATCATCCGGGCATTTTGCGCGGCGCCGACATGACCCCCGAGGCGATTGTCGCAAAGACCATGTGGGCGCTCGGGCAAACCCGCGATGTGGCAGAGGTGGAACACCTGTTCAACTGCGAGATCAACCACGACCGCTCGCCGTTCGAATAGGGAGAAAGCGCGAGGCGGCGCACCGCCTCGCGCACTATTTAGGCAACGAAGAGTTTGCCCACGTCGCCCGCATTGCAATCGGCAAGCGCGACGCTTTTGATGGAGGGGTCGTCGTCGGTCGAGTAGTAATACGTCTTCGTGCGCGCGGAGAAGCATCCCGTGTAGAGCGTGCGCTCGAAGGCGCCGTCGGCCATCGCCGCCGAGCCTTCCACCATCGCCACGCTTCCAAGCGTATGGAACGCGCGCAGCACGTTTTCCCATTCGCTGGCCTTTTGCGGGTAGTTCGCGTTCAAGAACGCCGCCTTCACGAAGCGCGAAGGGGAGTAGGAATCGCCCGGGATGCCTCGCGCACCGGCACCTGCGCCGAAGGGGGTAATCTCGGCGCGACCCCAGGTCGCAGCAGCGGGGAAGTCGCCCGTTGCCGTGATATACGTGCGCAGGTTCGTCATATGCCAGGTGAACTCGGGCTGGTTCGCCAGCGTATCGACCGGGTTGTCCATCACATGCAGGCCGTCGGCCATCTGCTCGATTACGATCGAGCGCGTACCATCACCGACAATCCAGTGCAGCATCGACACGCCGAGCTGGTCGCTCACCGGCTTCGCAACGATGTTCGCGTTCGCGAGGGCCGCCTCCACTTCATCGACCGACGCGAAGTTCGCGGCCACCCAAACAGGGAACTCGTAAGCGGCGATGTTCGTCTTCCCATCAATAGGTCCCTTGGAGTATTCGGCAAACCCGGGGAAGTTCAAGCCGGCAACGCCCAGGCCCGCGTCGTTTCCGCAATCGAAATAGAGCGGGTAGTTGTCGAGCACCACCGCCATGCCGATCACGGCGTGAGCCGCCGGCGCATCATCGAGGAAGGAATAGGGGAGCGGAAAGCCCGCGGGCGTCACCACCACACGCTCACCATAGCGCGTGCTCCAATCGAGGTTGCGTGCCAGATACATGTTGCCCTCGCCATCGCTGAATCTGATTCCCGTGCACATATCGCATCCTTCCGTGAAGCTTGTCCGTTCGCGCCCGCCCGCGTCGGGTGGACATTTCTTCTATGTCATTGTGCGCCTGGGTCGTTTCAAGGACAACCGGGAGCTTCCCATCGTTGCCATTTGGTCACCAAAACGCCGCGCAGCCAACAAATTGCGGGGGAAACGCGGCAGACGGCAGACAGCAGCCCGCAGAACTCGTGGACATGGCATGGCGAGGAAGAGGGCAGGGGGGCGCCCCGAAGAACGAGCGCATAGGGAGAAAACGCATGGGAAAGCTCGCCTCGGGAAGGCAGGCGCTCGTGGTGGGCGCGGTGTGCCTGGCGGTGCTGTTTTTATGGCCGCGATTGGGCACGATGGGAGCAAAGGTGCCCAACTCGCTTGTCGCCGTCATCGTGGGTATGATCATGGTGCCCCTATTCAGCATGAACGTGAGCACCATCGGCAATCTGTACACCATCAACGCCGGCTTGCCCGAGTTGCACGTACCGCAGCTCTCAATCGATTTGCTGCGCGACCAGCTTCCCAACGGCGAAGACGGCGTAAGAAGGGAAGGTGGCTTGGAGCGACCCGAATGCAAAAGGCGGTCGAGCACAACGATGCCCGACCGCCAAAGAAGGGAGTTTTTCTAGGGCGCCCAACATTCGCCATCTACGATTAGTCCCCTCGCAGGCCGAAGCCAAGAGGAACGCGCCTCGGCGAGGTCAACACCTGCCAGCCGGAACCGACACGCTACGCGCGGGCGCCTGATTTCGCTGCGTCGCGCGGCGAGGATCCATCGCCCGTCGCGACGTTTGCAGTCGAAGCCTTCGCAGCCGCACGAGCGGCAGCATCGGCGGCAGCAACCTCGCCCGTTCCCACGTTCGCGCGTTTCTTCACCTTGATGCGCAGCGCACACGCGAAACCGATCACCGCAAGTGCGAGCGCAAACGCGAATCCCCAGTGAGACCCCTGCGTGAAGGCGAGCGTCGCATCAGCACCGCCCGCAGCAACATAACTCGCCTGACCTGCGGTGAGAAGGCTCGTCGCCACCGCGGTGCACACGGCGCCGAGCACCTGCTGCATCGTGTTGAGCGCCGTGGAGCCGTCGGTCGACAGCTCGCGGGGCAGCGAGGAGAGCGCGTGCGTCTGGCAGGGCGACATCGCGAGCGGCACGCCGAGCATCATGACCACATGGCAGGCAACGACGTAGGAAAGCGGAGATTCCGGCGTGACGAAGAGAAGCGCCGTAGCCCCCACGATGGACAGCCCAAACCCGCAAATCGCCGGCCCGCGCGCGCCGATCCGATCGTAGATGCGACCGGAGATCATGCTCACGAGCGCGTTCACGATGCCGCCGGGCAGCATGACCACGCCGGTCACCGCCACCGCCAGCAACATGCCGCTCTGGTAAAACTGCGGCAGGACGTACATGGCGGAAAGCGTGATGCCGAAATTGACCATCATACACACGGCACCAACGCGAAATCCCTGATGAGAGAAGATGCGCACATCGATAATGGGCACCTCCATGGAATGCTGGCGACGCGCATAGAGCGCAAGGCACGCGATTCCCGCAACAAGCGCCCCCAAAACGACGGGGGAGGTCCATCCGTAAGAGCTCGCCATGCCCGCACCGAACACGACAACGCCGAACCCCACAACCGAAAGCGCGACGGACGGCGCATCGATTGCAGGCTTGGTCAGCTTGAAGGGATTCACCTCGAATTTCCACGCGAAGACGATTCCCACCAAGGCCATGACGGCGAAACTCGCGAACACAAGGCGCCACGAGCCAGCACCCACGAGCGCGCCCGCAAGCGTCGGGCCGATAGCAGGCGCAAACATCACGACGAGCGCGGACGCTCCCATGGCGGCACCGACTTTGTGCAGGGGAAAGACCTCGAACACCATAGCGAACGCGATGGGGAGGATAAGCCCCGTGCCAATGCCCTGCATCGCGCGTCCGACGAACGCGATGGCAAACGAGGGGGCCGCTGCGCTCACGATCGCGCCGACAAGGAAGGCGCCCAGCGCGAACAGGGTGAGCTTGCGAGCAGAGAACCATTTCATGAGCAGGCCCGCGAACGGCAACACCACGCCGATCACGAGCATATAGCCCACCACAAGCCATTGCGTGACGGATACGTCGACGCCAAAAGCAAGCGACAGTTGCGGCAGGGCGATATTGAGCGCGGTCTCGCTGTACATACCGGCGAAGCCGCCGCAGAAGAGGCCCATGAGCGCGAGGTAGGGATGAGCCACCTCGACACGGGCGCGGGGAAGTTTGACATTGTTTGAAGTCACGTTTTCAGTTACTCCTTTCTTTGGGGTTTTCGCTGGTCAAAGGCGAATTCAACGCATAAAAAGGCGGCCGCAACATGCTCGTTGCGACCGCCTCTGCATCTTGTATGCAGCGTCTAACTGGCTTTTCGACTGACCTCAGTTAAACACAACCGAGGGGCATTTCATAAGTGGAGAGTTTGTGAATTTCCGTGAATTGCAGGCGCCACGGAGCGATTTGCGTGCGCACGCACCTCCTGCCGCCCTCAAGAGCCATGAGCGCGAACAACACTACCTTCGAACGCCGGAGAACGCGTAGAAGCCAGGCGTATCCACCAGCGCCTCGATTTCGAACTTGTCCGCCCAAAGTGCGCTCTCCTCGCTCGCTGCGCGCAGGCCGCAGCTCACCCCCGCGGCAACTGCCTCGTGGTGGCGATTGATGACGTCCCTGCCTGATCCATGGGCGACGACGAAACGCCCTCCTGCCTTGACCAGGCGATATACTTTCTCAACCAATGCGGCCTTCTCGAAGAAGTGGGGATAGGCGTTATAGATGACCACGGCATCGAAGCGCTCGCCTTCATCGAGCGAGAGCGCGTCAGAGGCACGAAGCTCCACGGAAGGTTCGTTGCCGAACTTTTCCCTCGCGCGCTCGACCATCTTCTCCGACACGTCGACCGCCACAATCTTTCCCGCTTGGGCCGCAAGGTAGAAGGGGATCATCACGCCCGTGCCGCATCCCAAATCGAGCACCGAGTCGCCCGGCTTCAGATCGACGAGCGAGAGCACCGCCCCCTGCACGCGACTTTCCCCTGAACAGCCGTTTTCATCCCACTTGCCCGCGCGCTCGTTGAAGTACGCTGCTATCTCGTCCATGACAATCCCTTCATCTCGGAATGACCACCGGTCTCCCGCCGTGTTCGATAATGTCTGCGTCCATGCCGTAGATTCGCTTGATGCGCTCGGACGTGACGCATTCCCGCCCGCCTGCGGCATCGACCTTGCCGTCTTTCAGGAAGAGGAAGTGGTCGCAATAGCGAATCGCCAGGTTGATGTCGTGCATAACCGCGCAGGCGGCAATACCGTGCTCGTCGACCTCGCGGCAGACCTCCCGCATGACCTCCTGCTGGTTGGCAGGGTCGAGGTTGTTGGTCGGCTCATCGAGCAGAAGCGTCTCGGCCTGTTGCACGAACGCGCGGGCGAGAACCATCTTCTGGTACTCCCCGCCGGAAAGCTCATCGGCATAGCGCAAAGAGTAAGCGGAAAGCCCCAGCCGCTCGAGCGTCTCGCGGACAACAACATGATCGGCCTCCGTCGGCGCGCCCTGCATGAGAGGATGGCGCCCAACGAGTACCGAATCGTAGACCGTAAGGCGATTCGCGTGGCTGTGCTGGGCGACGAGCGCGACCTTTTGCGCTCGCGCGCGCCGCTTGACCTCGCCCATGGGCACGCCGTCGAGGAGCACCTGCCCCGCATCGGGCTTTCGGAGCCCCATCAGGCATGACAAAAGCGTCGACTTGCCGCACCCGTTCACCCCGAGAATCGCCGTGAACGATCCCGGCGCAAGCTCGATCGATATGTCCCGCAAAACGGGAGTTCCCGCCCGGTAGGAAAAGCCGAGCCCACAGGCTGCAAGCATCAGCGGCTCACCCCCCGAAACAGCAGGTAGATGAAAATAGGCGCGCCGACGAACGACGTGATCGCCGAAATCGGCAAGATCAGCGGCGCCACGACGACGTGGCAGAGGATGTCGGATACCAGCAACATCCCCGCACCCGCAAGGGCAGAGGCGGGAAGGAGGAAGCGGTAGTCGGCGCCAAGCACACGGCGCATCACGTGCGGCGCGACCAGCCCGACGAAGTTGACGATTCCGCAAAAGGCGATCACCGTCGAGGCCGCCGCGCTCGCGACCAGCATGTTCGCGAGACGCACGCCGTTCACAGAGATTCCCAAGCTATGAGCAAGGCCTTCTCCGGACTCGATTGCGTTCATGGCCCAGCGGTTCGCAAAGAAGAACACAGCGCTTACCACCGTGACGAGCGCCATCACGGCGAGCTGGCTTCTGCTCACGCGGCCCAGATCGCCAAATGTCCAAAAGACCACGGCAGCAACCTGGGAGTCTTCTGCAAAGTATTGCACGATCGTGGTACCTGCGGTGAACAGCGCCGACAAGGCAACGCCGAGCAGCACGATGCTCTCGGGAGTCATCTCGCGCACGCGCGACAAAAGCAAAATCACCACCGTCGAGAGCATCGCGCCCGCAAACGCGAAGAGCGCCGTCGTTACGGGGTCGGCGGTCGAGATGCCCTCGTAGGCGGCGGAAGCGCCCGCACCACCTGCGAAGACGATGATGGCAAGCGAGGCGCCAAACGCGGCCCCCTGAGAGATACCGAGCGTGCTCGCCGAAGCGAGGGGGTTGCGCAGGACGCTTTGGTAGGCGCACCCCGCAAGCGCGAGGGCCACCCCGGCGACAACGGCCGTCAAGACGCGGGGGAGACGAATGTTCTGAACTGCGGCGACGGTACGCACATCGCCCTGCCCGAAGACCGCGCGCACCACATCGGCAGGAGCGATCTGAAGCGAGCCCATAGTCATCGAGAACACGGCGATGCCGACAACCGCGACGAAGAGGACGACGAGCACGAGGCGCTTGCGCCTGATATAGCCCGCATACGCGTCACGGGGTGCTTTCCCCTCGCCGGGCAAGCTCGCGGTTGTAATTTTGTCCTCTTCCATAAGCGGCTATTCTAGCTGAAAGAAAGCGTCGTGAAGCCCATGCCCGCATTCTTCATGGTTTGGTAGAAGTCGACGCCGAGAAGCGTGGTGTAAATCTCGGAATACTTCGCGTCAAGATCAACGTCGGCAAACTTGTCGGGGTAGATGGTCGCACCGATGAAGTACGTGTCGCAGATGCCCATGTCGATGTTGGTGCCGTTGAAGTTGAAGAACGGCTGCGTGTAGAGGTGGCCCTCCTTGAACGCCTTCAGGTCATCGAAGAAGGCCTTGTTGTTAGCGTAGTCGGTCTTCATGAGGTCCATGTTGCCCGCGTTCAAGAACATGAAGTCAGGATCCCAGTTACCGATCTGCTCGAGGTCGACGTCGATAGCGGCTTTCTGGCCCGTCTCGTCGGCAACGTTTTTCGCGCCGAGCTCGACGAGCGGGGCGTAGTTCGCGTACGTGCCGGTGAAGCTCTTAGCGCCCTTATAATTGACTGCGCCCACGTAGACGCTCGGCTTGTCGGCATCGGGGATGTCGGCAGTGCGCGCCTTCAAGTCGGCGTCCCATTCCTTGAGCTTCGAGACGACTTCCTGCGCATGGTCCTGCGTGCCCAGCGCCTCGCCGACGCAGGTGATCGAGGCATACACATTGTCGGTAAACAGCTGGTTTTGGTACGTGATGCCGATGACGGGGATGCCCGTGTCCGCCTGGAGCGAGTCGCACTCTTCAGCACTGCGGCTCGAGATGATCACGTCGGGTGCGAGCTCCATAAGCTGCTCCTCGTTGACGTTCGTCTCAAGCAGATGATTTCCGTTACTCGTCGCTGGCAGGTTGGCGAAAAGATCCTTGTACGCAATCGTGTACGGACGGTTTAAGGCTGGCTCAGTTTCCATCTCGGTTGCGGCAATGAGCTTGTCCTGCCCGCCCGCGTACACGACGAAGCGCGCGCCGCTGCCGACGGTCGCCGCGCTTTGGACATCAGCGGGAACCTCGACACTTCGACCATAGGCGTCGACCACCGTCTTCGTCGCCGCGGCGTCTTGCGCCCCCTCCGACGAACCCGTGCCCGCAGGTGCGGAGCAGCCCGCAAACGCAAGCAGGCACGCGCACAGACAGGCCGCTACAGCAACCACACCGCATGCTCTCATTCTCTTCAACATGTGCTTCTTCCCTTCGCTTTGAATCGTATCGAATCGCTGCGATAGATAGTAACACGATTGCTTAATTCGTAACATCCCTATTCCGAGAGCGGCAGCCCCGAACACAGCAAGGCGCCGCGCCCTTTTTCGGGACGCGGCGCCTTTTTCGCCAGCTCATCTGCATCAGGTGCAAACGAGCCGAAGATCGAGCTATTCCGCTACGGCATCGTAACCTGGAACGTCACGATCTCGTCGTAGGTCTTGGAGTTCGTGACCTCGAAAGAGCCCTGCACGTTCACGAGATCGTCGATGCTCTTGATGCTGTCGTCCATGAAGGTCATGAACGTCTCGGCGTAAGCGTTCGGCTGGATCGTCTCGTAGATGTAGGGGCTGATCATCTTGCCGTTCACCGTCCAGGTGCCGTAAGAGCCGCTGAAGTCGATCGCCGTGTCGGCGCTCTTGTTCGTGATGACCAGGGTGTAGCCACAGGAGTCGAGCCAATCCTGCTTCTTGTCGACAACCATCACGGAGATGTTGTCGTCGCTGTAAATCTCCTTGTCGATGGCCTCAATCGCCTGGTCGTCCGTCGCGCTCGAGCCGGAAGTCGCGCCGTCAGAGGAAACCGAGCTCGAGCCTAGATCCTTGACCTCGTCGCTCGTCTTCTTGAACTTCATGCCCTCGCCGTCAACCTCGATGGAGAGCACACCGTCCTTAATCGTCGCGTCAACGCTGTCGCCCTCGATCGTCAGGGACACCTTATCAGCTGACTTGGCGTCCCAGGTGCCGTCCATCGTCTCGCCGAACATACCGAGCTTGAACGTGCCGTCCTCGGCGAAGGTCGCCTCGATGGTGAGGCCGAACGCCTTCATCATGGCCATATCGTCTTCGGAAGCGCCCGTGAGCTCGGAGAGCTCCCACGTTCCGATGACCGCCTTCTTGGGGTCGGCCTTGTCACCCCCGCCGCAGCCGACGAGCGCGAAGCATAGCGCGATAGCGAATGCGACAACTCCGAATACCTTCAACTTCGATTTCATGGTAGCACTTCCTTCCCGAATAGCTTTCCCATTCCAACCACTCTATCGTGCACGCCGGAGCTTGCCGCCCCGACGATGGTGCCCGCGGTGTTAAAGCCCAATCGCGCCGCCGCAGAACTCGCAGCGCCCATTCGCGTCCGGCATTGTAGTGGCCCCGCAGAACGGGCAGGTCACCGCTGCCTTCGGAGCCTTCGCCGCCGCAACGTTCTCGCGCACCGTCTCGCGCAGGCTCGTGAGCGCCTCGCGGATCTCGTTGGCCTGGCGTTCCGCCTCGCGGAATTCCACCGAATAACGTTCCTCGATGCGGCTATCGTTGACCTTGAACGTGATCTCGTCGAAGTAAGGCGAGTTCACGTGAATGGTGAGGTACACATCGTAGTCTATGTCGTAGCGCGGCGGGTCGTAGCTTTCCCGGTGGCCTTCGGAGTTCTCGCGATAGATTTCGGTGCGGGTCTCGCGAACCTCCGAATCGCACCCGGTGACTTGGGAGAAGTCCATCACGTCCGGGTTCGCATCGCGCCACCGCGACGAGGAGGTGACGATGAAGCACTGCGCGTCCTCGTCGAGGAGCACCTTGGTGTCGCCACCGAGCGTGCGCGTCGTATTGAACCCCGCGACACGGTCCTTGTTAGCCTCGCGGTAATCGAGCTGCTCGCGAATCTGTTCGACCGTCGAGCGCCTGCGCTCGCTGAAGAAGGGGGAGAGCTTCTTGGCGCACTCTTTGCACAGGTTACCGTCTTCAAGCTTCCTGTTGCCGAGCAAGCCGATCTCCCCTCCGCAGATATCGCAGCTCTTCTTCTCGAAGATCTTTCCAAACAATCCCATACCCGCACTCCTTCCCGCGCATCCAACGAAGTTTTCGTTGATTTCATGGTGAGGGAAAGGGGCCGCCGCGGCAACGACCCTATGGCCCGCAGCGCGGCGCAAAGTGCGACCGCGTGGCCATTTCGTGCAGAAAGGGAAGGATGCGATTTAGCGCGGCTCCTGCTCATCGCGCATTTTCGGGACGATGAGCCCGCTTGAGACCGCATGGACCGCAAGGCGCAGGATGTTGTCGTAGCCAGTCTTCGCGAGAATCTCTGAGATGTGGCGCTTGACCGTGCCCTCGGACAGGAAGAGCTCTTGCGCGATTTCCTTGCGCGTCTTGGTCTCGCACACGAGGCGCAGGATGTCGACCTCCACGTCGGTCAGTGCAGCCGCGTCCGAGAAGATGCTCTGCTGGGCGCGCGGGAAAGTGGAGTAGCCCTCCATCGTGGAGCGAATGATACCCAGAAGGTCGTTCGTGCCGACGTTTTTGTACACGAAGCTGTCGACGTGCGCGGCACGGGCTTGCTCGATGAAGGTGATCTCGGGCATGCCCGTCATAATGACGACGCGCAGCTCGGGATGGGATTCCTTTATGCGGCGCGCGGCGACGATTCCGCTCGAGTCGTTTTCAGTACACACATCCAGAAGCGCGCAGGTGGCGCCCGTCTTTTCCACTTCATCAAGCGCGAAAGCGGCATCGGCGAGGGAAGCCACGACCTCCATGTCGGGCTGTGCGTCGATGGTCTGGGCGAGCGAATCGCGCAGCATGGTCTGGTCTTCTACGATGACGATCTTGATCATTGGTCCTCTCCTTCATGCGGCGGCGCGCACGGCGCCTGGGCCTCGATGGTGAACGGGGAAGTCGATACGATGGAAAGCGTGCCGCCCACGCGCGCGAGCGCACGGCGCATCGAGGGGAAACCCGTGCCCTCGTGCACCTCTCCGCGCGCGGCGGCCCCGTCGTTTTGAACGGAAAGCGTGTAGCAACCTGATGATTCGCCAAGGCGCACATCGACCCGATGCGCCTGCCCGTGCTTGGCGGCGTTGGTCGCGGCCTCGCGGACGACGTCGACGAAGGCGATGGCGACCTCAGGGCGGCAGGGAAGCGGGCCTTCCATTGAAATGACAATTCCCACCAGGGAAAACGAGCTCTCAATTGCGCGAAGGGCGCCCTCGGCGTCGATGTCGTCGGGCTCGGCGAGATCTTCCACGACCGTGCGAGCGAGGTCTACCACGCATGCAAGCTTCTCGGGGTCGGGGTCGTCGTCTTCCAGATAGCGGTGGAGGATGGACAGGCGCTGACCGACGATGTCGTGCACGCGCGAGCGCATGCGCAAGATCGCCTCGTTGCGCGAGACTTCGCGCGCGTTCTCGACGGCCGCGACAAGCTCGGTGTTCGCCACGTCGAGAAAATGGTTCATGCGCTCGATGTCGGAGTTGATGGACTCCTCTTCGGTCACGTCGAAGGCCACCATCCGACGGTACTCCTTGTGGCCGAGCCTCACCCGGTCGCGCATGAAAAGCCGCGTTTCATCGGGGGATATCTCAAGACGAATGCCTTTCGGCAAAACCGCGTCCGCGCCCCCTTCCGCCTTGTTCGCCATCTCTTCGAGGTCATCCCACACCCCGCGCGTCTCAGCAAGGTCGCCCGCAAAACCGAGCGCGGTCAGACACGAGCGCATCGACTCGTTCATGAAGAGGATGCGTCCCTCGTCGTCGGCGCAGATGACGCCCTCGGGCAGTGCCCGAATGGAATCGATGATCGACAGCCGCGAAACGGAGCGCCGCCCGGCACGCACATCGAGGGTAAGCGCAGCTCCCACGCGGAAGACGAAGAACGCCGCATCGCCGATGAGGAGATACGGCACCAGATGACCCAGCATATCGATGGACGGCGGGGTGATAAGCGCCATGAGGGCGATCTCGCTCGTCATGATGGGGCGTCGGTAGGCAATCGCCAGCGCAAGCCCCAAAAGCGCCGCCACGGCGTCTATCCACAGAAGCGACTCAATGGGGAACGAAAACGCCTTCAGACGAAAAAGCGCCACGCCGTAGCCGCTGTGGACGCTGTTCGCCGTAGCCGCCGCAAGCAGCAGATGCACGAAGAGCAGCACCTCGTAGAGCTTGACGAGAGAGAAGGGACGCGCGCCGCGACGCGTCGAGAGGAAAAGCACATGGAGCAGCTGCCCTCCCGCGGCGACGTAGAACGACACCACGAGCGCAACGATCACGGGGGTATCCAGCTCGAAGAGAAAACCCATGCGATCACCTTCCCTCGAGTGAAATCGAGAGACTCGCGCTGTCCCTCGATATTTCCAACGTGAAGGCCGCATGTTGCGAAATCAACGATTTTCGCAGCTCATCGAGCGATTCCTGGAATCTCGGCCCCACGGCGCCGTCCGATTCGAGAGCGGCACGCATCTCCACCTCGCCCGACTGCCCATCGCACACGAACAGCATGAGAACCGGGTTTCTCGCCGAAAACGCCGCCGCCGCGAAGTCGTAGAGGCAGTCGTAGAGCACGCTCACCGTAGCCGCAGGGAGCACCCCCGACGTTTCCACGAGGGCCGCGCACTCGATGTCGAGCGAGCGCAAATCGGCAGCCGTCTCGTTGAAGACGAGCTCAAGCCGCTCGCGGTTGAAATCGGGGTCGCTTTTCTCCGCCAAGATAAGCCCGCCCTTGCGCTTGCAGTACGCAACGAGCAGCTTCACTTCCATGAGCCGCTCGCGACGGGCGGCTGCAGAGACGGGGTCGCTTCCCTGCGGCAGGTCGTCGAGCAGCTCGCTTATACGCTGCGTCTTGCTTTCGAGCGCACGCTCGATCTCGGCGAACAGCGCGCGGGCGTCCTCCTGGCGATGGAGGGTCATCGCGAGCTCCCGATCGCGCTTGAGCATGGCGTTCGCGCGCCGCAGCTTCGCCTGGCGCTCGGAAAGCAGGCGCCTGCGCTCATCGAGCGCCGTCATGTCCTCGGACAAAAGCGCGTCGCCGCCCACCACCGAATACACCTTGAACAGCGTCGAGGGAACGGCTGACGTGCGAAACGACACGATGCCGTAGCGCGGGGTCTCGATTTCCCCGAGCGTCGTTCGCACGGCATCGGGAATCTCAGTCGCGGCGGTGGTTTGGTACACAACGTCTCGCTCGCGCGAGAGGATTTTCAAATCGAAGGGGAGTTTTGAGAAGAATTGGTCATATCGGGCATATGAGGGAAGGATTCCCAGGTCAAGCGATAGTTCGAGCGCAACAATAACCAAGATGCTATAGACGAGGGCAATGTTCGTCGAGAATAGCCCCGCCTTGCGAGCGATGAACAACGCAAAGTACGCCGCACCAACGCCAAGGATGATGGCCATCGGTGGAAAGGCGCTTTTCAGCTGGGTCCGAGCAGCGGGAAATGCCGCCGCGAAAAAGCCCACATACTGCACAAGCGCCCACGCGGTCACGCACCAGTAACCCGCCTGATAGGTATAATCCCTGCTCCAATGCGGATCGGATAAGTCGAACGCGAACACGAGGTGGTGGTAGTTGTTCGTCAGCACGACCACGCAGAGCACCGCGTCGATAACCCAAGCAATGCTGACAACCCTTTGCCATGCAACATGCCGATCAAGGGCGGCTGCGTGAAGGGCACTTGCCAGGAAGAACGTGGGGATGAACATCATCGGCACGTAGTAGAGGTACCACATAATCGAGGCGGCAAGATCGCTTTTCACGGGGTATTTCAGCAACACGTCCAAAAGCCAGGCGGCAAGAAGCGCGGCGATGATCTTCAAATTGCCTCGAATTTTTATGTCCGAGCAGCGCAAATGCACGGAGAACCCCCAGGCGACACAGCCCGACCCCGCCAAGATCATGAGCCCCGCCGTGCTCGACGGCCCGTTTCCCGGGAGACCGAAGAAGCGGATTTCCGCCTGAGAAACCAGCTGTACGGCGGCGAGCACGGCCCCAAGGACAAGGGCGAAGACGGCCCAAGCCGCCACTATCCGCCTCTTGAGCGGGTCTGTTCCGCTTGCACGGCCCATCCGAGCTCCCTTTCCGCCTCGCACGATCCCCTTTTATCTAAGTATACCTTGAGCGCCCTATCAAACGATGGCCGCACGGCCAACCGAGCCGCGTTTTTTTGGCCGTATGGCACGGTGAAATCGACAACGAAACCGCGCGGGATGGCGCGCATAAAGTATCATGGGGGCGAACGATGAAACTGCAGCCGCCTACGTCGGAGGTCAGTCAATGGCAACTGAATCGGTAAACTACCAGTGCCCTTCATGCATGGGTCCTTTGCACTTCGAAGGAGCCGACGGGAAGCTGCACTGCGACTACTGCGGCGGAGCCTTCACGCCCGCCGAGGTCGAGGCCGCCTATGCCGCCAAGCAGCAGAAAGCCGATGCACAGGCCGAGAGCGACACCGAGCGGGCAGAGGCAGGGGAGCGCAGCGACTTCGAGCGAATGGGCGACGAAGCGGCAGGCGCGGCATCGGTGCTGACCAACGAGACGATTTCCGCCGCGAAAGAAGTCTCCGCAAGCGCGAGCGACCCCATCCAGGCGTACCTTTCGCGCGCCTCCTGGAACGAGGACGAGCGTGAGGGAATGCGTTCCTTCACGTGCTCCTCCTGCGGCGCCGCGGTCACGGTCGATGCGACCACGGCGGTCTCGGAGTGCCCGTACTGCGGGAACCCCGCCGTCGTGCCCGGCACCTTCTCAAACGAGGCAAAGCCCGATTTCATCATTCCCTTCAAGGTGAGCAAAGAAGAGGCGACTTCCGCACTCACCTCGTACTACAAGGGAAAGAAGTTCCTTCCCAAAGAATTCGTGCAGAGCAACCGCATCGCGCACATGCAGGGCGTCTACGTGCCGTTTTGGCTTTACGACGGGAACGCCGAGGGAAGCGCAACCTACGAATGCAAGAACATCCGCGTCTACACCTCGGGCGACGAGGAAGTCACCGAGACCGACGTCTACGAGGCGTACCGCGAGGGATCGCTCGACTTCGAGCGCATTCCCGCCGACAGCTCGGCGAAGATGCCCGATGCGCACATGGACGCGATCGAGCCGTTCGACTTCGATGAGCTCGTGCCGTTCTCCGTGGCGTACCTGCCAGGGTATCTGGCCGAGCGCTACGACCAGGAGGCCGGCACCTGCCAGCCGCGCGCCATGCGGCGCATGAAGGGCAGCTTGGAAGACGAGCTGCAGGCCACCGTGACCGGATATGACGACGTCACGCAGGAGTCGATCAACGCGAACAGCGAGGTCACGGGTCTTTCGCAAGCACTTTTCCCCGTGTGGCTTTTGCACACGCTCTACAAGGACGAGGACTACCTGTTCGCCATGAACGGCCAGACGGGGCGCTTCATCGGCGACTTGCCGGTGTCGCCTTTGAAGGTGGTGCTGTGGTTTTTGGGAATCTTCCTCGTGTGCATGGCGATCTTGATCGGACTCGACGTATCGGTGTTCCAGTTCGACGACGAGCTCACAAGCGTGCTTGTCGATTTTGGAATCCCGCTCGCCATCGCGACCTTCGTGTGCATCGCCTTCTACAATCAGATGAAGACGGCCCGCGAGCAGACCGACGCGCGAGGCTACATCACGATGGAAGGGCTCACGCTCACTGAGTCCAATGACCGGTACGTGACGACCCACATCACGCGCGTGCGCATCAGCAAGGACGACGACTAGCGGCAACTACGGGGCACGCGGCTTCGGACGTGCGCCCCGAGCGAATATACGATCAGGCAAAACGACGGAAAGGAAACGATCATGGGTCTACTGAAAGCGGGCGCGGGCGCCCTGGGTGGCGTGCTTGCCGATTCTTGGCGCGACTATTTCTACTGCGACGCCCTCAACGCCGACACGCTGGTGGTCAAGGGCATGAAGCGCACCTCCGACAAGGGCCGCTCTTCGAACACCAAGGGCGAGAGCAACATCATCTCCGACGGCTCGATCATCGCCGTGGCCGACGGCCAGTACATGATCATCGTCGAACAGGGCGCAATCGTCGACGCATGCGGCGAGCCTGGCGAATTCGTGTTCGATAACTCTTCCGAGCCGAGCCTGTTCTTTGGCGACGACAAGATCACCGACCGCATCAAGATGGCCTTCGAGCGCGTGGGCGGCCGCTTCACCTTCGGCGGCGACACGGGCAAAGACCAGCGCGTGTATTACTTCAACAAGAAGGAGATCATCGGCAACAAGTACGGCACGGCAACGCCGGTTCCCTTCCGCGTCGTTGATGCGAACATCGGCCTTGACGTGGACATTTCAGTGCGCTGCAACGGCGAGTACTCCTACAAGATCACCGACCCGCTGCTGTTCTACAAGAACGTGTGCGGCAACGTGGAGGAGCCCTACACGCGCGACAAGATCGACTCGCAGCTGAAAAGCGAGCTTCTGACGGCGCTGCAGCCCGCCTTCGCGAAGATTTCCGCCATGGGCGTGCGCTACTCCGCCGTGCCCGCGCACACCACCGAGCTCGCCGACGCCCTCAACGAGGTGCTTTCCGAGAAGTGGGCCGACCTGCGCGGCATCGAGGTAGCCTCCTTCGGCGTGAACACGATCGCCGCGTCCGAAGAGGACGAGCGGATGATCAAGGACCTGCAGAAGGCCGCGGTCATGCGCGACCCGGCTATGGCCGCTGCGAACATCGCCGCTGCTCAGTCCGACGCGATGCGCACGGCTGCCGCGAACGAGTCGGGCGCCATGGCGGGCTTCATGGGCATGGGCATGGCGAACATGGCCGGCGGCATGAACACCGGCAGCCTCTTCAACCAGCAGGGCGGTGGCGGCACACCGCAAAGCCAGTACAACGTTGCCGCAGGTGGCGGCTTTGCTACCGGCAACGGCGGAGGCAACGGCGAGGGCGGCTGGACCTGCTCGTGCGGCGCGCAGAATACCGGCAAGTTCTGCAGCAACTGCGGCTCTCCCAAGCCCGCGCCCGCCGGCAGCTGGACCTGCTCGTGCGGCACTGAGAACACGGGCAAGTTCTGCAGCAACTGCGGGTCGAAGAAGCCCGAAGCCGACACGTGGACGTGCTCGTGCGGCGCGCAGAACACGGGCGCCTTCTGCGGCAACTGCGGGTCGAAGCGCCCGTAAAGCTCTGAGGAACCGAAACTGATTGTTCGCTGGCGAGGAGTTTTCCCACTGGCGAACCTGAAGGAGGGCAGCCCATCGTCTTCTACGCGATTGGGCTGCCCTTTATGCTTTTCGTGGCGCCGAAGAACAGAGCGGCTTGCGAATGAGCCGATTTACTCGGTTGCCTTCTGCATGTTTTCCCACGAGCTTTTCGTGAGCACCGAGACTTGCTGCGTGCGCACCACGCCCGTGACAGGATTGGTCGCCTCCTCGAGGCGCACAAGCTCGAAGCCGAGCTTGTCCTTCGCACGGGCAGATGTCGCATTTTCCACGAAGTTGCAGACCCAGATTGCGGAAAGCCCGCGCTCACCGAATCCGTAGCGCAGCATCGCGCCCGCCACTTCGGGAGCGATCCCGAAGCCCCAAAAGGGAGCCGCCAGCCAGATTCCCATTTCCCGATCGCTGTCCCCGATAGCGCAGTTGGCGTGGTCGGGCTTGACAAACCTGATACTGCCGATGGGGTTCAATGGGGCCGAAGCCACCTTCTTGCGCTCACGCAAGAACGCACGGCCCGAGAGCCCGCGCGTCATGTCGCTGAAGTCGGCCTCGCCCTCGATGCGCGAGATGGTGGCGGCATCGAATTCCTCGGGGCGCTTCATGCAGATGGCAAAGGTGTCGGGCACGCAGTACACAGCGTGGAGTGTTTCGCGGGCATGCTCGACGCTCACGTAGGGCGCCCAATTGGCGGGAGGCCCCACCCGCGGGTCGCTTGCCCAGCGGAAAAGCGTCGGCGCGTCGGCATCGCGCCAGGGACGCAGGATGAACCGTTCTGTTTCGAGCATGGAAACCTCCTTGCCGGTGAGGGATTCGAGCAGACGCGACGCCCGAAGTCGGGGGAGCGGCTTCGCGGTTCGAGATGACCTCTGTACAAAAACGACGATAAGTTGTGCAGAACTCGTCTTCTTAACAGATTATCAGCATTTTTGCCCAAGGATAATCCCCACTATCGTCCTATTTGAGGAATAACTCGCTTAATATTTGGTAGATTCCTACTTATTTTTGCAAACTATCGTCAATCTTGTACAAGCAGGAAAATGAGACGAGGGCTTGGCGATCCGTCTCGTTCCCAAGCGCTGCTAATCGGTCGAAAAACACGCGCACCTTTCTCAAACCTGATGGGAAAAGTCCGCGAGCTTTCTCGTTCCTACGCGGTCACTTTGACGCTATGTTCTAATTCCAGGGATTCGGAAACAGATATGGCAAAAGCTACAAATTCGAATTGAGACGGTGTACCATTTGCGGTATACGCCACGGGCGATGGGCCCACGGCTGGAAATCCAAGAAGGGGGATTCAACATGTCCAAATACGCTGGAACCCAAACTGAGAAAAACCTGCAGGCTGCGTTCGCTGGCGAGTCGCAAGCGACCAATAAATACACGTACTTCGCGTCGGTCGCGAAGGGCGAAGGCTACGAGCAGATCGCCGAAATCTTCCGCAAGACTTCGGCAAACGAGCAATATCACGCCAAGATGTGGTTCCGCGAGCTCGAAGGCATTGGCAACACGGCGGAAAACCTTGCCGCTGCTGCCGATGGCGAGAACTTCGAGTGGACCGACATGTACGACGAGTTCGCCAAGACGGCTGAAGAAGAGGGCTTCCCCGAGCTTGCCGAAAAGTTCCGTCAGGTTGGTGCCATCGAGAAGCACCACGAAGAGCGTTACCGCGCGCTGCTGCACAACGTTGAAACCGCCGCTGTGTTTGAGAAGAGCGAGGTCAAGGTGTGGGAATGCCGCAACTGTGGTCACGTCGTCGTGGGCACCAAGGCTCCGGACGTTTGCCCGGTCTGCAACCATCCGCAGGCCTACTTTGAGGTTAAGGCCGAGAACTACTAAGATCCGGTAAGTCAGGTAAGTCATATTGACGACGGCCCCATCGGCTAGAGCTAACGCCACAGCATCGCACAGGTGCCGTGGCGTTTTTAATGCGCAACGGGCCTGGGTCGTATGTTTTGCGTTGAGCTTGCGCGGTCATGCTAGGATGGTCAACGAACTTTGACTCAAAGGGGATGTCAACCGTGACCATGCGTACCGATGATTTTGATTACACCTTGCCTGAGGAACTTATCGCCCAGGCACCCGCCGAGCCGCGCGACTCGTGTCGTCTGCTTGTACTTAACCGCAAGGGGAGCGACGCCGCAGACGCCGTGGCGTTGGAGCACGGCGGGACGGTCGAGCACCGCATCTTCCGCGACATCATCGATTACATCGAGCCGGGCGACCTGCTGGTCATCAACAAGACCCGCGTGATGCCGGCGCGCCTGATGG
>OLPR01000784.1_pt1 | contig 28173 bp, 22 predicted proteins | sample 1672761 | NCBI WGS metagenome assembly OLPR01 (sample SAMEA3136721, study PRJEB25190) | human gut metagenome | biome: human gut; feature: human-associated habitat; material: faeces | place: Austria | collected 2013 | reverse complement strand
GTCCGCACCTGCCAGACCAGCGGCTGCGATGCGGTGGAATATGCGGCCCACACCGAAACCATCGCCGCGACCTGCCAGTCTCCGGCCTACTGCGGTGATTGCCAGAGCAACTACGGCAGCAAGGCGGGGCACAACTGGAGCGCGTGGTCAAAATCTGACGAGAATCAGCATGTCCGCACCTGCCAGACCAGCGGCTGCGATGCGGTGGAATATGCGGCCCACACCGGCGGCAGTCCGACCTGCACCACGGCGGCGACGTGCGCGACCTGCAATGAGCCATACTATGACGGGACGAACCACGAGGGCGAGCGCAAGACCACGTATGCGATCGACCCCGAAGACGAGACCAGGCACATCGTCATGCAGATCTGCGCCGGATGTCGGGCGACGCTGACGACGGCATCGGGGGGCCACACGACGGACAAGAGCGCCACCTGCATGAAGGGGATGCACTGTAAGATATGTGATCTCTATTACGGGGCTACGGTGGATCACGTGATGAGCCGGTGGCTGCCCGCCGACGACGGCCAGCGGCATTATCGCACCTGTGAATATGGCTGCGGCAAGACCGAATACGGCAAGCACAACGTGTCCAGCCCCGCCACCTGCGCCTTCCCGGCGTACTGCAAGGACTGCGGTCATTTCGGCGACGTGGACGCCGACGCGCATGACTGGAGCGCCTGGAAGCTATACGACATCGACCAGCATTACCGGTATTGCAGGAAAAACAAAACCGCTCATGTGGAATACGCCGACCACACCGGCGGCGCCGCGACCTGCGAAACCCGGGCGATGTGCGACGTCTGCAACGAATACTACGGCCAGATGCTGGGCCACGACTACGTGATGCACGACGCGCAGGCGGCCACCTGCACCGAAATTGGCTGGGCGGCTTATGCGACATGCAGCCGCTGCGACTACAGCGGCTATGCGGAGAAGCCCGCGCTGGGGCATGACTACGCCGCAAAGACCACGAAGCCAACCTGCACGAAGAAGGGCTACACGACCCATACCTGCACCCGCTGCCAGGACAGCTATCGGGATGAGATCGTTTCCGCGCTGGGCCACTGGTACGGTGAGTGGACGCCCAACGCCGACGGCACGAACAGCGCGTCCTGCCTGCGCGACGCGTATGAACATACGGTGGATTGCGTGCGGTTCAGCTTTGTACTGACGGCTGAGGATGTGCGCACGGAGTTCGTCCTCTGCCCCGTGTGCGGCGAGGTCAGCGAGATCCGGCTGATCGATGAGAACGGCGAGGTCGTGGAGACGCGCGAGGCCGTGCGGCTGCTGCTGGTGGAGGACGCGAAGGCGGAGGCGCTCACCGAGTGTCTGCCCGAAGGCGAACTCGTCGTGCGCATGGGCGCGCTGGAAAGCGGCGACGTCCTGATGAGCGTCGCCTTCGAAATCGGCGGCGAGCCGACACAGCCCACCGGTCAGGTGAAGATCACCCTGCCCGCCGGGCTGCTGGAGGGCTATGCGCTCTGTCTGCTCTCCGAGGACGGCACGGAAGCCGAGCTGACGCTGGAGGGTGATGAGGAGGAGGAAACGGTCAGCTTCACGCTGGACTTCACCAATTCCGAAACGCCCGTGCAGGTGATTCGCCTCATACCGGAAGTCTAGTTCTGCGCTGGCCCTGCGCCTCGCTGCGGTTCGCCCGCAGGAAGGCGCAGGGCTGTATTTGGGGATCCTGCACATAACTTCATAAAATACCTTTCCCTGCGCATGAGGGGAAAGTCAATGACTCAGGCAGTGGGGGCTTTCATGTTCAGATTCCCATTCCGCCTGAGCCATTCTGTCAAATGGCATACATGCTGCACAGCGCTGTTTTACGGCCCGTCCGGCTGATACGGAAGCTCCCTGCTCACGACGGCATAGTGCGGACGTGCCCGATCCATCACACCGCGCATATAAACCTCCATCGCAATCGTCCCAGCATATCTCATATAGACCGACCGGCAATCGTCCGCAAATCGGAAATCCAGCTTCTTTCCCATATATCCATGGAGCAATGCCGGCGCAGAATCAAACGCGGCATTTTCGCCCGGATGTTTTCGCAGATACATTTCTGCAATGTTCATCTGCTCACCGGCGTGCTGCCAGGCTGATTTCTTTATGTATGCCAGTTGCTTTTCCAGATCTGTTTCAGTCCATTTCTTCACTTGTCTCGCCTCCGCAGGCGCTATATTCGCTCTGCCCGAAGACGGCAGACAACGTAGGCGGCGATAAGTAAAAACGTGGTATACGATAACAGCAACACCCCAGCTCACTCCGGCATCGTACCGTGGCAAGCTGGGGTGTTCGCATTATGGGTTACAGGCTCATACCGTTGCGGAAATTGAAGCGGATATCATCATTGGCGTGTATGGTGACGCTTTCTACCAGCGCCGTCCATGCCTCTGGCGAAAACTCGCTGATGCTCGGTGTTGCACCCACCGAGCTACAATTTGCACCCAACCGCACCTGTTTTGCACCCAAATGCACCCAATGTAAAGCGAAAGGGCTATTGCAAAACGATAGCTGGGAATTGTATTAGTTTTTGAGTCATTTCACATAATAGTACCCAGATATTGATACAGTATCTGGGTACTAATTTTTACATATTTTGGGACTGCACAGTGTAGAAGCGAAGGTCAAACGGAAAAAACGCACATGCTTGTTGCCGAAAATGACATTTGAACAGCTCTGCTATTCAAAACGAATCATATTGTTCATTCTGAATGCCCTTATGAAACGACCATTTTTTCGGTTCAGCTTACCTATGTCGCCACTTCAAGAGGGAAATTTGTTCCCATTTTCACACTTCGAATATTTGAATTTAGGATAAAACGATTGTACATTGCAACTTTACAATCAATAAAGAATGAGTAGTTATGTAAGGCAGGCTAGCGAGACTATTTCTCAGGATCAACGAAGCTTAGTAGTTAAATGGCATGAAATAATAACAAAGGCTAGCAACTCGGAATTTTGGAACGGCATCAGTGAGGCACAGCATAGTCTCTATGTGGGATCATATGGGCTATTGATACAAGCGATTTGGATGTTTTGTCTGCGCCGATTGCGCCGGTAAATATATCTTTACGGTGGGGTTGACGGAGACGGGCGGTTCGCTTATACTAAGAACACGTAGACAATGCGGCTGCGCGCTGCTTTGATAAGCAGGGGCATTCCCATGAAAAAGGCCCTGAACGTCTAATTCGTGCCGGCAAACATTCCGTTTGAAGAGCTGTTTTTCGTGCTGAAAAAGGCTGAGTTCGACGCGGTCGAGTTGAATCTGGACGCGGCGAGAGCCGGCGTCCATGCGCACTCGCCCGAGACGACGAAGGCGTAGCTGCGCGATATTCGCACGATGAGCGAAAATCACGGCCTGCCAGTGCACGGTGTGTCTTCGTCACTGTGGGGCAGCGCGGCGAGATGACGCATTTCATCGACACGCTGGATATCAAAAACCCCGGCGCGTATTTCGACGTGGGCAACACAATGATCTTTTCTTTGTCGGAATATTGGATTGAGGTGCTGAAGACGCACATCGTGAAGATCCACGTCGGGGCTTTCAAGAAATCAGGCTGGAACGCGGCCATTTTGTCAATCTGCTCGAGGGGAGACGTGTGGTGGCACGCATGATCGAGGTGCTGAAAGCCACAAGCTACAATGGTTATCACCCCCCTTTTGTGCAGGTTTGGGACACGCAGCTCCCGACATGTAATGTCTCTTGCTATGCGATTGATAGATATGATTACATTGACGCAGAAAGGAAAGAAAATGAGTAATAAAGGAGATTTAAAGTCCGCTTTTGAATATGCGAATGAAAGAATGAGTGAATTTCAAGTAGGGGATTTCATTGAATATTCGGAAGTTGTAGATTCGGAATTTAATTGGACCAAAGAATATCTTGCTCGAGTAGTCAAAATTCAATTTGGAAAGATTGGGTTTTGGGGAAGAATAACAATTAAGCCTAGCTTTGTTATAGAATTTATAGAGGATGGAAGCGTAAAAGATATAATATTTGTTAGTGATGTGGATCGCTTTTCTAGCGCATGTGTTTATCCATTTGCGGAATATGACAATAGTTGGCTACATAAAGGATGGGGAACATCCCGTTCTGTAAAAATAACTAAGCTTGATAACGTAGGGGTCAAGGGCTATCTCCTTTCTTTAAGAAGTCGCAAGGAAGAAATGATGAGGCAGGAAATTGAGGAGAAAGATCGGAAACGCAAAGAGAAAGAAAAAAGAAAGAAAGAGAATGATGCAATATCAAAAGAAGAGTTGAACGCACTGTTGAATGATTTTCGCAATACATAACTATTGCGAGCGCCTTCTTTGATCTATCAGGCAGCGAAGCAAAACAATAAATGTCTATTGTGATTGGTAGGTGACTTTTAGGTCGCTGTATCGTTATATGAGTGCAGACACAAATTAACCCTCATGTTTTGATACAACCTGATTGAATTTCCTTAAGAAACCAATCATGATTTGCATGACGGCGAACGATTTTGCATCTTTTAACGCCTCCTTTGAGATTGCTATCTTCGCCAGTATACGTCTTCCACTACGTGCTTTTGCAAATCCATCAATTCCGGCGATTTCATATGCATGCAGTATTTCACGCCCCACTGCGTGCCGGTGACGTGGCAGAGTCTCGCGTTAACCGGCGTCGGCGACAATGTGCCTTATCCCTTTTCCGGCTTCCTTTCAAAAACTTCAGGCCGCACGCCCCATGTGTCGATGGGGAGTGCGGCCTGAATGGATGTTCTGTCACAATGCTTTCGCGGATAAACCCCAAGCTCACGCCTCTGTGCCGATTGCCGGGCTTTTGTACCGTTTCGCCTGTGCAAGGAATGCCTCGGCATAACGGCCGTCTATCTTCATGAGCTCGTCGTGAACGCCGCTTTCGATGATGCGCCCATTCGCAAGCACGAGGATTCTGCTGGCATCGCGGGTGGTAGAAAGGCGATGGGAGATGATAAAGACCGTCTGGTCTTTGTCGCCCGCAAATACATGGCCCTTGATTCGGGCTTCGGCCAACGGATCCAGTGCGCTGGAGGGTTCATCCATTACCATAATATCCGCCTGTTTGAACCGCGCTCGGGCGATGGCCACCTTCTGCTGTTCGCCGCCGGACAGGTTCACGCCCTCATCGTCAAACTCCCGCGAGAGCACGGTGTCCGCCCCATGTGCAAGGCCTTCGACCTTGCTGCGCAGGTCGGCAAATTCAATCGCCTGGGTAAAACGCGATTCGGCTTCTTCTCCTGCCGCCCCACAGGCGACATTGTCGTAGACCGACTGCGCATAGACGGCATAATCCTGGAATACAACGCCGAAACGCTCTCTGTACAGCCTGGGATCAAATTCCCGTATATCCACCCCATTGTACAGCACGGTGCCGCTTCTGGGGGTATAAAGTCCCAGCATGAGCTTGATCAGGGTGCTCTTGCCCGCACCATTTTCGCCGACAAGTGCGGTTTTCTCTCCCCGCTGGAAGCGGAAGGACACGTCCTTGAGCACATCTTCGCCATCGCCATAACCAAAGGATACGTTGCGCATTTCAAAGCTCTCGAACTGCGGCGGTACCGCCTTCCCGGCAGGCGTGACAGGCTGATAGTTGATAAACATGCGCACTTTGTCCATATGCATGCTCTGTTCCGGCAAACTGGATACCGCGCCGACGAATTCCTCCAATGCTTCACGGAAGCGCCAGTTGGCGCTGACCACGATGACAAATTGTGAAAGCGCCACACTGCCTACAACAATTACCCGATAAAGCACCAGAATGATTACGGACATATATACGCTGTCGCCGTTGAGGCCCGAGAGCATGCTCCATAGGAACTTGCGCTTGCCATACTTCTTTTCTACCTCAGCGGCCTGGCGCGTATTGTCATCGTAGTCGTCCGTCAGTACTTTGCCCATGCCGCTCAGCCGCAGCAGCGCCGCGTGCTCTCTGAGCCGAAAAACACGGCTTATGTAGGAGGCGCGCTTGGAAGTGGGAATCAGCGCCTGTTCCCGTTCGAAGGAGATTTTCCGAATGCGGGAGGTAAACACCGCAGACAGCACCGTACTTGCGACGATAATCAGCATGGCCGTCACATCAATGTACGACAACACACCCACCATTGCGATAATGGTAAACGTGAATTTGATGACGGCGGAAAGATTGCTCATCGCGCCCATGGCGAAGCTGCCCGTATTGCCCATGGCCATGATGAAACTATCGTAGAATTCCGGATCGTCATAGCGCTCAAGCTCCATCTGGACAGACTTGTCAAACAGCTGCTTCTGTACCTTTGCCTGCAGTTTTTCGCTGAGCAGGGGCTTCAGCACCGTATTGTACAGCTGCGACCAGGCGATGCGCACCGCCAGCATGGCCGCCATGATGCCGATCACCTTCAGTGCGTCGATAAACGCCCCCTGTATCTCCAGCCCATGAAACAGCGCCGCGGTGACGAGCAGGTATACGGGGTCAAAAAGACCGCCGAACAGAATATCAAACAAATTCGCAAAGAAAAGCCCTTTGGCATTGCGCCAGCAGAAAACAAGGGAATAGAGATTGCTTTGCAGCGTATGCGCTATGCCGGATATGCGTTTCTTCAATGGAATGCACTCCTTACAATCTGTATGCCGCCGCCTGTGCGCTGAACATGTGTGCGTATTTCCCATTTCGCGCCATAAGCTGTGCGTGCGTGCCTTCCTCCAGGATCGCGCCATGCTCGCACAGGAGGATTCTGTCCGCATCCTGCACGCTGGAGAGGCGATGCGTTATGAATATCACGGTTTTTCCCTGACATGCCTTCAGCATCGTTTCGTACATATCCCGTTCCGCGATGGGGTCCAGCGCACTGGAGGGTTCGTCCAAAACGATGACGTCGCAATCCCTGGCGTAGATGCCGGCGATGGACAAAAGCTGCTGCTGGCCCACGGAGAAGTTTGCTCCGTCCGCGGAAAATTCGCGGGTAAGCGGCGTGTCGATTCCCCGGGGCAGTTGACGGACCGCTTCCCACAGCCCCACCTTTTCAAGGGCATCTTGCACACGGAGCGCGTCGTCGGGCGTGCAGCGCCTGCCCAGCACATTGTCGGCAATGGATACCGCCAGCAGCGGGTGTTCCTGCAATACGACGGCGAAGCGTTCCCTGTATTGCCGGGGATCATATCGCCGGATATTCGTTCCGCCCACATTCACGCTGCCGGCCTGTACATCGTAAAGCCGCAGAAGGAGCTTGACCAGCGTGGTTTTGCCCGCGCCGTTTTCGCCCACCAGCGCGATTTTTTCTCCCTTGCGTATGTCCAGATTCATATCGTCAATGACGTTGGCTTTGGCTCCGTCATAGGCGAAGCTGGCGTCTGACACATGAATGTCGGCAAGCGTCGGAACCGGTTTGGGCGCACCTTCGGCAACGATCGTCTGCGGTTTTTCCATAAACGAACGATAATCCTCAACATGCAGTGCCGTCTCGTCGATCCAGCTGAACATTCTCGCCATGTTCTGAATGTTATCGGCCACGTCGCCAAACATGTTAAGCACGATAAGGCAGTCGCCAAGCAGCATCGTATGAGAAACCAGCGTATGATACACCGCGTAGATCATCGCCAGCAGAACCGATGCGTTGGTGATAAACGCCAGAACAAAGAACAACGAAGCCAGTTTCCGGCCATAGACGACCCGCAGCTTTTGACAGCGTTCAACGGCGCTTTGGAATTCCCGCAGCATGACCCGGGGCATGCTGGTCATGCGCATATCGCAGGCGTATTCCTTCTGGTAAAAGGTACGGCTCACATAATCCTTTTCCGGGTAACGCCCTGCTGTTTGCGCATCATTTCGATATAGAGCCGGTCAATTTTAAGATTGAGCGGGTTAAGCAGCAGCGGGATAACGGGGAAGATGAGCAGCCATGGATCGATCTCAATGATGAGGAATACGGACAGCGCCAGCTGCACCAACGCCGCCAGCATTTCGCCCACCACTTCCAGAACACCGTCCACGGACGCCTGTCCCATGGACGCCGCCCGCATGGCAAGGTCGTATGCTTCGGGATCCTCATAATTGGCAAGGTCGATTCCAAGCAGCTTGTTCATGATCTGCTTCTCAAGCTTCGCCTCGCTCAGGCGGGAAATCAGCGGATTCACCAGCGTCGAATACGCCGCGTCAATGCACTTGAACAGGATGTTTGCCCCCAGCATCAGCAACATAAACGCGATCAGCGAGCGGAAGGGCACCCCGTTTGTTGCACCGTTGATGACATAGCGCAGCATATACTGCAGCGAAAAGAAGCTGATGACCCCTTTGAGCACCGTCAGCACGATGGTGCAAATCAGTTTTTGCGGATAAAACCGCCGGGTCAACTGCAGCGCATAGCCGAAGTTTTCCAATCTGCTCCGCATTTGAGATTTTTTTCTGCTCATATCAACATTCTCCTCATGCACGGGATTTTCTGGTGAAGCAACACATATTCTTTCGTCACCGTAGGGCGCTGTGACGCCGGATGTTCTGCATCAAAATGACACTGCGCTTATTTTAATATAAATGGCGTAATGTTGTCAACGACTTTGCTTTATTGTGCCGTTATACCTGTCGTATAATATTTACTGAAACAAAAAGAAAATGGGTGTTTTTTTTGAGGCGGCGTGGGGTTTCCGGCCATGAACGGGGGCGCAAATGACTTGATCTGTGAAGCGGAAAAGGAGATATCCTCAACGAACACAGGCTGGTTATGACAAAAGATTTTTCTGAACGGGTTCGTTCCGTATTGCAGCTCAGTCGAAATACGCTGGTCCTTCATCTTCGCTTTATGGGACACTGCTATCAGCCGTTTGGAGTGGCCAGCGGCCTGCGTAACTGCCCCTGGGCTGTGCCCTTCGGCATTTCGATGCTTCGCCCACGGTACACAGCAGGACCTGTGGAACCTTGCCAGCGACATGGCAGTGGAGGGCGTCATCAATCGCCTGCACATCTCCGCGGTAAAAACCATGCAGGAGCCTGAACAACAGAAGGTGCTGCAGCGGTTTGCGCCCAAGGTAAACAACCTGCTGACTGCAGAAAAAATGTATGCCTTTCTGCGGACGAGCCCGCCCGCCGCCAGCGAAATCGAACGCCTGCGAAAGCTGTTTTCCCCAGACGATCATCGGTTATGGTACGCAGATTCGCTGACACATCAACTGCGGATGCAAAGCGGCAGCGATTTCAGCCAGGCTTCGGTACAGAAGCAAAGCGAGTCGGCGGGTAACGGCAGCGGCGAAAGTAACGTAGCAGATGAAGCAGATGAAAACGCGCCCAGTGCATCCAACGCGTTGGCACAGCAAGCACTGCTGGCAGACTGGAAGGAAATCTCCGAAAGCATTCAAATGGATTTGGAGACCTTCAGCAAGCACCAGGGCGACGCGGCGGGTAACATGATGCAAAACTTGTGCGCTGCCAATCGCGAAAAGGTTGACTACACAGCGTTTTTGAAGAAATTCGCAGTGATGGGCGAGGTCATGCGCATCAACGATGATGAATTCGACTACGTATTCTACACCTATGGCATGAAGCTGTTTCCCGAAAAGCGGATGCCACTGATCGAGCCGCTGGAATACAAGGATGTGAAGCGCATCCGCGAATTTGTCATTGATACCTAGGGATCGGTGGCGGGCGAACAGGTGCAGCTGTTTTTGCAAAAGACCTACAACATTCTGCAAAGCACAGAGAGTTTTTTCAGCTGCATCAACGCCCACATCATCCAGTGCGACGCAGAAATACAGGATGAGGTGAAGATCACTTCACAGAAGGAATTTGACTGCTATCTGCAAACCATGGAGATCCGGGGCCTGGGCGGCACGGATTTCCGCCCGGTGTTTCGGCGGGTGGATCAGATGCTTCAGGAGAAAGAGTTTGTCAACCTGAAAGGGCTGATCTACTTTACCGATGGTTATGGCGCCTTCCCGGAGCGGATGCCGCCGTATAAAACGGCGTTTGCGTTTGTGGAGGAGGGATACGATATTCCCTCGGTGCCGGTGTGGGCAATGAAACTGGTATTGACGAAGGAAGAAATTGAGGAGATGCGCGAATGAAAACCCCCGAGGTATTGCTGCTTGGCAATGGGCTGAACAATGCGTTTGACGGGACGACCTGGAACGCGCTGATTTACAAAATGGCCAGGCGGAAGGATTTGCCGAAACGAATTGATTTGCCATATTCCCTGCAAATTTTGCTGGCAACATGCGGCGACTATGCGCAAAGCCTGCGGGACATGCAGGACGCGCTGGGCCTGAAGGTGAGCCAGTTCGTAGGGCTGATGGGCGACACGCCCCAGTCGGAGACAGACGCGCTGCTGGGGGCGCAGGAGGCCCGCCAGCACGTGGAACGGCTGGTGCAGCGCCTTTTGAACCAGACCGCCTGAGTTCAGCTGCCGCTGCGGGGCAGCACTACCACCGTCCCGGCCTCAAAATCCTGCGGGGCCAGACAGGGATTGGAGCGCAGCAGCCGGGCTACCGGCAGGCCGAACTTCACCGCCAGACTTTCCAGCGTTTCTCCCGTGCCCATGGTGTAGGTCTCCGGTACGTCGCAGGGCACGTTCTCTGTGGGCACGCACAGAGTCTGCCCGGTGCGCAGCCGATCCAGATTCACGCCGGGGTTGGCGCTTTCCAGCGTATGGCGGCTCAACAGGTTCTTCAACTGAATATCCGCTACCGTCTGCCCCTGCTCCACCTGCACCCGCTGATCCACGGGGCAGGAAGGCGCAGGGGTTTCGGTTTCCGCACCGTCCGTGGAGTCTGTGCTGCCGGAATTGGTTGTTCCGCCGGTAGAGCCGGTGCTGCCGGTGGAACCAGTCGTGCCGCCGGCAGAGCCGGTGCTGTCGGAATCCGTGGTGCCGCTGGTAGAGCCTGTATTGCCGGAACCCGTGGCACCGCCCGTGGAGCCGGTTGAACTGCCGCTGGAGCCTGCGTTGCCCGTTCCCGTACCGGCAGAGGGGGTATCGTCCTCCTCCCGGGGAATGCACAGCACGTCGCCCACCATCAGCCGGGCCGGGTGGATATCCCGGTTGGCGGCCAGCAGGTCCCGCAGGGGAACGCCCAGCTTATGGGCGATCAGATAGAAGCTGTCGCCCCGTTTGACGGTGTATTCCTCCGCACAGATTTTTTCTGTATGATTCTGGGTCATGGAAAAATTCTCCTTTCGGTGGATTCTCCCTATACCCTATGCGGCGCAAGACTCCCGGCATGACAGCGAAAATCGAAAAGAAACGGCTTACGGGTTTTCTTCCCCGCTCAGCAGGGCTTCCCGCAGCAGCTCGACGGCGTGCTTTTCCACACGGGAGACATACGACCTCGATATCCCCAGCATTTTGGCGATCTCGTGCTGGGGATGCACCGCACCGTCCTTCAAACCGTAGCGCAGGCTTAGGACCAGCCGTTCCCGGGGCGGAAGGGTGGGCAGGACCCGCTTCACGCCAGACAGGGTGATACGACGGCGGACTTCCTCTTCCACCAGATCGGGCGAGGTGCCCAGCAGGTCGGCAAAGGATACCGCGTTGCCGTCCCGGTCGGTGCCCAGCGGCTCGTCAAGACTCACGTCTCCCTGTTGTTTTCTGCTCTGGCGCAGAGACATGAGGATTTCATTTTCAATACACCTCGCCGCGTAGGTAGACAGCGACGTGCCCGTATCCATGTCGTAGCTGCGTACGGCCTTGATCAGCCCGATGGAGCCAATGGAGATCAGGTCGTCGAAGGTGCAGCCGGGAATCTTGTATTTCCGGGCTACGTGGACGATGAGCCGCATGTTGTGTTCGATCAGCTTTTGCCGGGCGTTCTCGTCGCCCTCCCGCATCCGCAGAAGGGCCTCCCGCTCTTCTTCTGCGTTCAGCGGCTTTGGGAAGTTCTGCCGCCCCGAAATGTACCCCAGTAAAAATAAACAGTCCCGAATGATCCATAGCATAAACGCCGTCAGCATAACGCATCCCTCCTCCCCAAAGGGTATGCAGCGGGGAAAGGGGTATGAAAAAGAAAAGCGCCTGTTACTTAGAGAACAGGCGCGGAAAATGGTCGTTACCGCGGCCAGCGATCCCGGGCGCAGGGCAGGATCGGGAATGCTCCGTGGGGTTCAGTCTGGTACCAGTAGCTGACGGAACACACGTCGTCCTGACGCTCGAATAACCCCAGCTCGCAGACGCCGATCTGCTGCAGCTCCACCCGCAGGTCTTTTTCGAAAAGCACGGGATCCATCATGTGCCAGCGATAGAAGCCCCGCATGGGCGGGCAGTCCCGGTTGAAGTAATCGTTGTGGAAATTGTCGTCCCGGGAATAGAAGGGGTAGCCCATGAAGGGCGTGCAGTAGGTCTTTTCCAGCATATGGCCCTGCTCGTCCGTCTGGCCGCCGAAGGACCACGCGCCGCCGAAGTAATCCTCCGTGCCGGTGGAGCACTGGCTGGGAAACTCCCCGTCGCCGTCGATGTAGAACTTCATTTCACCCTCGCCCCACCAGTAGCGTTCCAGTGCGGAGATGCCCAGATAGGTGCCGATATAGTGCCCCCTGCCGCGGACGTTGTCCAGAAGCACGTAATCCCGTTTCAGCTGGGTGATCTTTTCCCGCCGCCACTGCGCATGGAAACGGGCCGCGTTTTCCGGGATGCTGTCGGTCAGTACCGCGTCCACCTGATAAAAGAAGCCGGGAATATCCCCCGCGTGCTGGTTTTCCAACGTGATTTTGGCATGGCTGGCAAAAGGCATGGGCAGGAAGCAGTTCATGCCCCGATTGGGATTGACGGCCACGGGCAGGGAATTGACGGAGCAGCCCCGGGCAAAGCCGTTCAGGAAGAAATCGCCCAGCGGACACTCCACCGATGGCGTTTCCTCACCGTCCCAGTACATACGCAGTACCAGATCCCGCAGGACAAAGCGGCCTTTGGGCGTGGCGTCCGTTACGGTGCACCAGATGTGCTGGATCGCGCCGCTGCCGGTCAGCTCCGCCAGCGTGACCGTCTCGCCCGCGGCGATGCTGGGAATGCAGGGCGAACCCTTGCGGCTTTTGCCCAGAGCACTGCTGGCCTGACAGGCCGCGCCCTTGGCCCCGGTACGGTTTTCCCAGTTGACGGATACGGAACGGCCCGATTTCAGCAGGGGCAGACTGCCCATCAAAGAAGTCCACATCGTTTGTGCGCCTCGTTTCTGAAAGAATAAAACCGTCGGCAGGGTCGCCTGCGGCGGCGTTCTAGTCATTCTATCTGCACAGCCTAAACTCCTGCCGATCCAAAACCCGGCTATACAAACTTGCTTTTTCTGCTTATAATAAAGAAGGCCTTGATCCTGCTTTTTTTTGGAAAAAGAACGAAAGGAACCACTGCTTTGAGTGAAGAAACTGTTTTCTCCGACCGGCGCAAGCCGCTGAGCCGCAAGACATTGTCTCCCGGACGGGCGCTTTGTCTGGGATTTTTGGTGCTGATTTTGGCAGGCGGGCTGCTATTGACGCTGCCCGCCGCCAGCGCTGACGGAACGTCCCTGGGCCTTTTGAAGGGAATGTTTACCGCCACGTCCGCCGTGTGCGTCACCGGCCTTTCCCTGATCGAGGCCGGGCGTGACCTGAGCCTTTTCGGACAGATCGTGCTGCTGTGCCTGATTCAGGTGGGCGGGCTGGGCTTCATGGCCTTCGCCACGTTGGGCATGGTACTGATCGGCAGGCGCATTTCGCTGCACAGCCGCATTTTGTTAAGCGAGTCCATGAATCAGAACGGCCTGTCCGGCATGGTGCGGCTGAGCCTGTGGTTTTTCGCCATGGCGCTGGCAATCGAGCTGACGGGCGCGGCGCTGCTGGCCTCGCGGCTGATTCCCCGCTACGGAATGGCCCGGGGCCTGTGGCTGAGCCTGTTTACGGCGGTGAGCGCCTTCTGCAACGCGGGCTTTGACCTGTTCGGCAACGGCGACAGCCTGCTGGCCTTCCGGCAGGAGCCGCTGGTGCTGTGGACGCTGATCGGCCTGATTCAGCTGGGCGGCATGGGCTTCGCTGTGATTCTGGAGCTGCTGCGCCACCGCAAGAGTCTGGGTCGGCTGTCCCTGCATACCAAGCTGGTGCTGGCCGTCAACGGAGCCCTGCTGGTGGGCGGCTCGCTGGCCGTATTCCTGCTGGAGGGACGGAATCCGGCCACGCTGGGCCGGGAGGGCATGACCCTGTGGGACAAAGTGACTGGCAGCGTTTTTCAGGCCGTCACCTGCCGCACGGCGGGTTTTGCCGCCGTTCGTCAGGATGCGCTGAACGACTCCACCAAGCTGCTCAGCTGCCTGATGATGCTGGTCGGCGCGTCCCCCGCGTCCACCGGCGGCGGTATCAAGACCACCACGCTGGCGGCGCTGCTGCTGCTGGTGCACAGCGTGGTGCGGGGCCGGGATCGGATCACCGTCTTCCGAAAGGAAATTTCGCAGGACACCGGCCACCGGGCCGTGGCGCTGACCTTCATTGCCACCTCCTTCGTGCTGGCCATTACCTGCGCCCTGTCGATTCTGGAGCGCCGACACGGTGTCAGCCTGACGAATCTGGTTTTTGAGACGGTCTCCGCCGTTTCCACCACGGGCCTGAGCGCGGCGGGCACGGGAGTGCTGCGCCGCAGCTCACAAATTTTGCTGATGCTCCTGATGTATCTGGGCCGGGTAGGCCCGCTGACGCTGGCTACGGCGCTGATCCGCCGGGAAAAGGACGGCGCGCGGAACCGGGTGCGCTTCCCAGAGGAAAAGATCATGATCGGGTAAGGCGGCGGGCTTTGAGCGCAAAACGAAAAAACGCAATCACTTATATAGGGAGAAAGGACTTTCATCATGAAGAACAAGCAATATCTGGTGTTCGGTCTGGGACGCTTCGGTTCCAGTATGGCCCGGGCTCTGTGCGCCCAGGGACAGGAAGTGTTGGCTGTGGACAGCGATCAGGAGCTGGTCAACCAGATCGCGCCCCATGTGACGCAGGCCCTGCAGCTGGACGCGACGGACGAGGAGGCCCTGCGCTCGCTGGGCGTGAAGAATTTCGACGCGGCGGTGGTGGCCATTGGGCAGAACACCCGGGACAGCATCCTGGTCAGCGTGCTGCTGAAAGAAATGGGCATTCCCTACCTGATCGCCAAGGCCAACGACGACCTGCACGCCAAGGTGCTTCGGAAGATCGGCGTGGATAAGGTGGTCTTCCCGGAGCGGGACATGGGCGTTCGGTTGGCTCGCTCCATCGTCACCCCCTCGGTGCTGGATCTAATGGAATTGAGCGGCGATTACCAGCTGGCGGAGATCCTGCTTCCGTCCGGGTGGGAGGGGGAAAGTCTGCGCAGCACCGATGCGCGCCACAAATTCGGCGTGAATATCCTCTCCGTCCACCGGGAGGGGCATTATCTGGTGGCCCCTGCCCCGGATATGCCCTTTCAAAGCGGGGACACCCTGCTGGTGATGGGCCGCCGGGAAGATGTGGAAAAGCTGCGGAAGTAAACGAAAATCGGAATTTTTTCCAAAAACGGGAACAAAATGGAGTCCCTCCAACGTCATACATATAGGAGGTCTGTCGGTCATAGGCTGATAACGCCCGGACAAGCAGGCCCGAAAGGATGAAAATCAGATGAAACCTACGCCTGAAGGATATTTTGACCGCCCCGTGTGCCAGCCCGTCGATGTTCAAGGAGACGGCAACGGCATTCTGTTGATGCACGGCTTTACCGGCAGCCCCGCCCATATGCGGATGCTGGCGGACGATCTGGCGGAGCGGGGCTACACCGTGCGCTCCATCTGCCTGCCGGGCCATGCCTCCACCGAGGAGGAAATGGCGAAGGAAAGCTGGCAGAGCTGGCTGCAGGCGGCCAAGACCGCCGTTCTGGAAATGAAGAAGACCTGCAAGACCGTGACGGTCTGCGGCCTGAGCATGGGCGGCGTGCTGGCTCTGCTGCTGGCAGAGCAGATGCAGGTGGACGCGTGTATTCCCATCTCCGCGCCTATGGCCACGAAGAATCGCTTCCTGTGCCTGTCGGGGGTGATGGGCAAGGTGATCCCGCGCATTTCGTGGGGCGATCACCCGGAACGGAGCGTGGCGCTGAACGCGGACTACGATTTCGGCTACACCGGCTTCCCCACGGCCAAGGGCGCGGACCTTTACCACCTGATCCGGCTGGCCCGGAAGAATCTCTTTAATATTACCTGCCCGGTGCTGGCGGTGCAGTCCGAAGACGATGAAACGATCTGGGAAGGCAGCGCGGACTGCATCCTGAACGGCGTCGGCAGCGAAAAAAAGTGGAAGCTGTGGCTCCACGGCGTACCCCATGTCTGCACCATTTCGCAGGAAGAACCCGCCATCCGTGATGGAATCGTGAAAGTACTGGAACAAATTCGTCAATAAATGTTCCAAAAATTATCACGAAAATATTACAACCTATTTACAAATTGCAATGAATCTGGTATCATTTGCAATGGATTATCGCAGTATACAAGGCGGGCCTGTCGGTTTGACCGCCGCGATACGCTGTTTATGGAGGGATACGGACTATGAAGAAGATCGTCGTCACATTGCTGCTGGCTGCGATTCTGCTGGCCATGACGCCCATGAGCGCCACGTTGGCAGAGGCCAGCTATGCGACCGTGCAGAGCGGCAACCAGTACGGGGTGCGTCTGCGCCTTGGCCCCAGCACCAGCTATGCCAGCCAGACCACGCTGCCTTCCGGCACGGTCGTTACCGTGTTGGAGAAGGGAACTGTCTGGACGCGCATTCAGGCGGGCACGCTCACCGGCTACATGATGAGCAAGTTCCTGGTTTCCAGCGGCGGCAGCAGCACGTCCAGCACTCCTTCGCTGGGCACCGCTACCGTGTATGCGGGCAACGGCCTGCGCACGTGGCTGCGCACCGCGCCTAACGGCCGCCGTCTGGGCCTGTACAGCGATGGCACGCCTTTGACCATTCTGGGCTACAAGGGCCAATGGACCCGGGTCATGATCGGCTCCAGTGTGGGCTATATGATGACCAAGTATATCGCCCTGCCCGCGCCTACGCCCGAACCCACGCCCATTCCCTACAGCGCTCTGACCAAGGTGGAGCTCAATTATGAGTATCCGCTGGTGGGCGATACCCTGCTGGCGACCATTACGCCTTCTCAGGCCACGGTGACCTATCAGTGGTACCGGGACAAGGTGGGCGGCACCAAGCTGAGCACTGCTGCGGCTTACACCGCCACCACCGCCGACGTGGGCCACAAGATCTGCGTGGAAGTGACCGGCACCGGCCAGTGGGCGGGGCAGAAGGTCAGCGTCCTGTCCCAGCCTGTGACCAAGGAACGCAAGGTTGCTGGCGTGATGATTGTCAACACCAACGCCGATCATTCCGCGCCTTTGGCGGGTGACATTCTGAAGGCCGTCGTTGCGCCTTCCTCCGCGACCGTCACCTATAGCTGGCGCGTTGCCGGTGTGGAAAAGGGCAAGGAAGCCACCTATGTGGTGCAGGCCTCCGATTCCGGCAAGCAGATCCAGGTCTACGCCACCGGCACCGGCGATTTCTCCGGCCAGGCCGCCAGCGATATGACCTCCAAGGTCGCCGACGCGCTGGAACTGAAAGAAGTCAAACTGAGCACGTCCTTCCCCGTGGTGGGTCAGGCGATCACCGCTACCGTGACCCCCGGCAGCGCCACCGCCAGCTATGTCTGGTATGTGGACGGCATCAAGATGGGCTCCGGCGCTTCCTATACGCCTACCGCCTTTGATATGGGCAAGGTCATCACCGTGAAGGCCACCGGCACGGACAAGTGCGCCGGTACGGTGGAAAGCGCTGCCAGCCAGCCTGTGAAGATGGTCAACCTGACCAAGGTGTCGCTGGACAGCAATGCTCCCGTGGTGGGCATGACCCTGACCGCCACTGCCGAACCGGCAGAGGCCCGGACTGCCAACTCCGTGCTGTACTACTGGTATGTTTCCGGCGAGGACAAGCCTGTCCAGAGCGGCTGGAGCAACACCTATACGGTGGAAGACAAGTATGTCGGCAAGGCGATCTATGTCCGCGCCTATGGTCAGGGCATCTACGGCGGCGTGGTGGCCAGCGCCATCACCAGCCCGGTGAACAGCAAGTACACCCTGAACGGCGTGTCCCTCACCGTGACGGAGCCTGTGGTGGGCGACGTGATCACCGCGGTGTCCGACCCGCAGAATCTGTCCAAGGCAGACTGCCTGTATCTGTGGCAGATCGGCACCGTGACCAAGAGCAGCACGGATAATACCTACACCGTCACCTCCGACGATGTGGGCAAGCAGATCCGCGTCACGCTGAAGTACAACGGCGCGACCGCCACCAGCGCCGCTACCAGCGCTGTACTGAAGAACAAGAATATTACCGGCATCTACTTCTATAACGAAAGCACCAAGCAGAACATCGGCAGCCAGCCTCAGGTGGGCCAGACGATCTCTGTGAAGGTCAACCCGTCTGAAGCGGCGGCCTCCGGCTGCGTGAAGTACACGTGGACTCGCACGGAAGCTGACAACAAAACCACGACGAATGTTGGAAATGCCGCCAGCTATGTGGTGACCGCCTCCGATGCGGGCAGACCGCTGACGGTCACGGTAGAAGCTCAGGGCAGCTACGTTATCAATAACAAGGATAAGTCTTTCAAGGCGAGCACCACCGTTGCGGGCGGCAACGCGGTCGACGTAGTTCTGACTTCCGACATTACGCCCAAGGTGGGGCAGAGCCCGGCACTGAAGCTCAATAACCACACGGCTGTCTGGAAGGACTCTGAAGGCAAGTCCTACCCCGTGACCTACAGCGCCGACATCACCTGGTCTCCCAGCCTGTCGGACAACGGCACCTTCCGCACCGGCGAGAGCTACAAGGCCGTGGTGAACTTCACCAGCCTGACCGGCGGCTACCGTCTGGGCACGGTCAGCGTGAAGGATGTGAACGGAAGCTCTATGGTGAGCGCCTCTCCCGTGGGCAACACCGTCACGCTGCAGTTCAGCGCCCTGACCGCCACGCAGGAAGTGGACAACTTCTGCATCTATGGCGTGACCGCCCCCGAAAAGGGCAAGACCCCGGTGAAGGATATCCGCGATTGTGCCCAGTATAAGGGAACCGTGGCCTGGCAGGATGAAAAGGGCAATGCTGTTACGATCTTCGAGGCCAATAAGGTCTACAAGGCCGTGATCAGCCTGACCTCCGCTGCGGAGTACACCTTCCCCGACAGCGGTAAGAGCCTGTTCACCGTTCCCGGCGCGGTCAGCGCGGAATACAACAAGACCGGCGACTATACCGCCACCGTGACCGCGACCTTTAACCCCATCACCACCGCGACCAAGGCGGAAGTTTACGCCGACCGCGATAGCGTGACCGTGGGCACCAGCAAGAAGTACGTGGTCTGCACCGCCCTGCTGTCCGGCTTCACCGGCGATCAGGACAGCCTGACATGGAGCTGGACGCTGGCCAACGGCACCGCCGATGAGACCAAGATCGATCAGAACGGTATCGTCACCATTGACGCGGACGAAAAGGCCGGTCTGGAGCTGCTGGTGACGGCCTCCACCACCGTGGAAGGCAAGGCTTACAGCGCTTCCACTACCATTAAGACCGCAACGGGCAACTCCACCGGCGATCTGGCCCCTGTCGTGACCATCGTCAAGTCCGTCAGCGAGCTGCAGGCGGGCAAGGAGACCACCTTCATCGCCACCGTGCAGAACAGCAACAACGAGACCGTGCGTTGGAGCGTGGAAGGCGTGGACGGAACCAAGAGCTCCGGCACCACCATCGGCTCCTCCACTGGTATCCTGAAGATCAGCAAGTTTGAGACTGTCAAGCAGCTGAAAGTCACCGCCACTGCGGTGCCCACCGGCGAGACCGCCGTGTGCTACGTCACCGTGGTGTATGCGGAGGCCCCCATCAGCATCACCTTCGTGGAAGGCCAGAAGAGCGTCAGCATCGGCCAGTCCGCTACCTTCAAGGTCGCGATTTCCGCCAGCGAAGCCAATCCCAAGGCCGAGTTCGCTGTGGCTGCCAGCAATGGTAAGGCCGACGTGACCTTCACCGCCACGGATGATACCTGCGTCGTGACCGTGCCCGGCGAACCCTCTCTGGTGGGCAAGGAAATCTTCGTGACCGCCCGCTATGCCTGCAAGGACGAGGACGGCAAGGAGCATGAGGTCAGCGCCAAGTACAGCTTCATCATTACGGAGACCGCCCCGGAGGCCAAGGCCGCCACCATGACGCTGGAAGGTGCGGCGCTCCTGCCCGACGATGACTTCGCCGTGGCGGACGACGAGCCCGCCGCCCAGCCGGAGGAAGCCGCGACGGCTCCCGCCAAGGGCATCGACACGAAGAGCGACAGCATTTCGCTGGTCATCTCCGGCGGCGAGGAAGAGCCTGCCGCCAAGGGCGAAGAAAGCAAGGAAGCGCCCGAGACGGAAGAAAAGCCCGCCGAGGAGCCCAAGGCGGAGGAAAAGCCTGCCGAGCCCGCCGTCAGAAAGACGGAGATCAATACCAAGAATGAGAACATCAAGCTGGTGATCTCCGGCGGCGAGGAAGAAACCGCCCAGCCCGAAGAGATCCAGCCGGCTGAACAGCCTGAGGAAACTCAGAAGGACGAACAGTCTGCCGAACCCGCAGCCGAGGAAAAGAAGACGGAGATCGATACCAAGAATGAGAACATCAAGCTGGTGATCTCCGGCGGCGACGAGGAACCCGTCCAGACCGAGAAAACCAAGGACGAAGCGCCCGCCGAAGCCGAGACGGAAAAAGAGACCGTCGTGGTGAACGAAAAGGAAAAGAAGGACGCCAAGGAGCAGAAGCCCGTTAAGAAGGAAGAAGCGCCCGCCGAGATCGGCGTGACCGTCTACGGCCCCGATGTGGCCAAGGTCGTGCCCGGCAAGGTGTACACCTTCAGCGCGGAAGTCTCCTGCGCGGTGGAAGGCTACGACATCGTGTGGAGCGTCTATTGCTCGGACGAGACCGTCAAGGCCAGCATCGTGGACGGCGAACTGTACGTCACCGAGAACCCCACCGGCGAGGATCAGGTGCTGCGCATCCGGGCCCGCTACAAGGACGCGGACGGCAACCTGTACAGCGAAGGCAGCTATGCCAGCTTCCATGTGACCGTGGCTCCCGGTATCGCCAAGCCCCGCGTCATCAAGGAAAGCAAGCCCGCCGAGAAGGAAAGCGAGAACGGCAAGGCCGCGGAGGCCGAGGGCAACAAGGAACCTGCCAAGGTTGAGGAGTCCAAGGAAACCGTGAAGCCCGAAACCACCGAGCCTAAGAAGATCTACGAAGACGACCGTGACGATCCTGATTACGTGCCCTTCGACTGATCCTGAAACCAACCCAAAAGCCGCGGCAATTTTGCCGCGGCTTTTGTCTATCCCCCTGCGGTTGACAGTTTTCCGCCGCTCGGGTACAATTTTGGATGATTTATGTGTGTTTGATCATCCCAAGGAGGTCTGCCCATGGAACCGTTGGTGAGCATTTGCACCACTACCTATCAGCACCGCCGCTACATCCGACAGACGCTGGACAGCTTTCTGAGCCAGAAAACGGATTTTCCTTTTGAAATTCTGGTGCATGACGACTGCTCCGGCGACGGCACCGTGGAAATTCTGGAGGAATACGCCCGGCGTTACCCGGACGTCGTCTGCCCTGTGTTCGAGAAGGAAAATCAGTATTCCAGGGGCGTGCCCATCAACGAGACCTTCAATTTTCCCCGGGCGAGGGGAAAGTATATCGCTCTGTGCGAAGGCGATGATTTCTGGTGCGATGACGGCAAGCTGCAGGCACAGGCCGATTATATGGAAAGTCACCCCGACTGCACCTTCTGTTTTACCAACGGATATATCGTGGAGGAAAGCCAGTCCTTCGGCCCGGACTGGCGGGAACACGCCCGGGAGTTCGTGCCCTATTATGAGTCGGAGCGGCCCGCCTATTACGGGGCGGATCACCGCTACGATCTGGGGGAAATGGCGGCGCTGAGCTTTGTGCCCACCGCGGGGTTTTTCTTCCCCCGGGCCCTGTGGGAGCAGGTCAGCGAGGCGTATCACCACCGGATGTGCGAGCACGGCGATCTGAAAATGCGGCTGTATTTTACCGCGCTGGGCAGCGGAGAGTATCTGCACCGCTACGCCTGCGTGTACCGGGAAAACGTGCCCGGCAGCGCCTTTCAGGTGTGGAAAAAGGAAAACGCCGTCCGTACCGCCCGCCGGGCGGCCAGCGTGGTAGACATGCTGGATGAGGTGGACGAAATGACCGGCGGACGCTATCGGGCCGGGCTTGCACCCCTGCGGGACCGCTATCTGTTTGTGGAATTGTGGAATACGGATGAAAAGCATCCCGCCCATCAGGCCGACCTGCGCCGGGTGCGGCGGCAGCTGCCCCTGAAGCAGAAATGTGTATACGCCGCCAAGCACCTTCTTCCCCGCCGCTGGATTGACGCGCTAAAACGCCGGGAAGCCAAGGAAAGCAAGCATTGAATCAGAAAAGGAAGTGCCCGCCATGGATTTTGCCCCCACGCCGATCCAATTTCTTTGGGAGGACGAGCAGGGAAACCGCGTCTATGTAAAGCGTGAAGACCTGCTGCCCTACTCCTTCGGCGGCAACAAGGCCCGCATCGGGCTGGAATATCTGGCGGATATGGAGCGGCAGGGGAAAGACCACCTGATCGCCTACGGAAACGCCCGCTCCAACCTCTGCCGGGTGCTGAGCAACCTTTGCTGCGCCCGGAACATTCCCTGCACCATCCTGTCCCCGGCGGACGATGACGGCCAGCGCCGCCCCAGCTTTAACCAGCGCTTCTGCGAAAGCTTCGGAGCGCAGATCGTCCCCTGCCTGAAAACCGGCGTGAAGGAGACGGTCGAACAGGCGCTGAACGACAGCCTGCGTCAGGGGCGGAAGCCTTATTATATTTACGGCGACTCCACCGGGCAGGGCAATCTGGCCACGCCGGTGCGCGCTTATCGAAAGGTATGGCCGGAAATTCTGCGCCAGCAACAGGAGCTGGGCTGTTCCTTTGACCGGCTGTTTCTGGCGGCGGGCACGGGCATGACCCAAGCCGGACTGCTGTGCGGCCGTTTGCTGGATGGGGGCGATACGGAGATTCACGGTATCTCTATCGCCCGGAGTGAGGAAAACGGCAAGGCGCATCTGCGCCGGTATGTGGAGGCTTTTCTGGGGGAGGAATACCACGGCCCGGAGCTTCAGTTCACCGACCGCTACGCGCTGCAATATGGCGTATCCACCCCGGAAATGGCGGAATGCGCCCGGCAGGTCTTCCGCCGCTACGGAATGCCCATGGATCTGACCTACGTGGGTAAGGGCTATTACGGCATGGTGCAGGAAATTCGCCGGCTGGGGCTGCGAAACGAGCGGATTTTGTTCCTGCACACAGGCGGAACGCCCCTGTTTTTCGACAGCCAGATGGAAACCACCCGCTAAGGGAAAAGACACATTTGAAACTTGCCGCCCCGGAACATTGCTTTTCAGACAAAAATCCGCTACAATAGCATTGGATTTATACGCCATCATATCATTTCATGGAATCATCTGACACAAGGAGGAACTATGAATTCATACGCATTCTTCACGGATTCGGACTCCGATCTGCCGTTTCGGTTTGTAGACGAGCTGGAGCTGAACATGGTCTACATGCCCTATATGGTGGACGGCAAGGAATACTTTGACGATCTGGGCCGCAACGGCAGGGAAAAGGAGTTCTTCGACGCCATGCGCAAGGGTGCCGCGCCGGTCACATCCCTGCTGCCTACCGCCGCCTACGAGGAATACTTCGAGCCCGTGTTCGCCGCGGGCCGGGATATCCTGTTCGTGGCGTTTTCCAGCCAGCTGTCCGGCACCATTCAGAATATCTACGCCGCCCGGGAGGAGCTTCTGCAGCGTTATCCCGAGCGCCGCATGATTGTGGTGGACACGCTGAGCATTTCGCTGCCACAGAGCATTCTGGTGCTGAAGGCACACGAGCTGTACCGGCAGGGCAAGACCATGGACGAAGTGGCCGCGTGGCTGGAAGAGAACAAGAGCCGCTCTCAGGCCTTCTTCACGGTGGACGATCTGACCTACCTGCGCCGGGGCGGACGCATCAGCGCCGTGGCCGCTACCGTAGGCACCATGCTGGATCTGAAGCCCATCATCACCGAGGGGAAGAACGGCAAGCTGCTTTCCACGGATAAGGTGCGGGGCCGCAAGCAGGCGCTGCGCACGCTGGCGGAGCTGGCCGCTCAGAACATCGACGATCCCGCCGAGGCGGAAATGTATGTGCTGCACGCCGACGCGCCCGAGGACGCCGACCGGCTGGCGCAGCTGCTCCGGGAGAAGATCCCCGGTCTGGGCAATATCTCCACCCGCTATGTGGGCCCTGTGATTGGCGCACACTGCGGTCCGGGCACGGTAGCCGTGTGCTTCTTCGGAAAGGAACGCCCCTATTAACAAACGCAAAAAACCTCCGCTCATCCCCCGCAAAGCGAAAAATGAAACGGAGGTTTTTTTCTAAAGATGATGGTACAAATTACCACGAAATATGTCGAAAAATGGAATATTTTTCCGAACGAAGTTTTTGAACGAAAGGAGCGTCAAATATGGACTATTTCGCGTTGGGAAAAAGAATCCGCAAGCGCCGGGTGGAGCAGGGCATGACTCAGGAGCAGCTGGCCCGGCAGGTGGGCGTGACTACTTCCTTCATCGGCCATCTGGAGCGCGGCTCCCGCAAGGCCAGTCTGGAAACACTGGTAGCGCTGGCCAACGCCCTGCACGTGGGCGTGGATTACCTTCTGTGCGACAGCCTGAATACCGTGCGTAACGACAGCGGCCCCGACGGTCTAAGCCGCGGCCAGCGCTATGTAATGCATGAGATTCTGTCCACCCTGCAGAGCCATCTGGACGACTGGAACGGCCCGTCCGCCGAGGGTTAACGAAGCATTTCTTCGATCAGGTCCTGCATGTCGTACTTTCCGGCAGACTTGTCCATCAGGAACGCGGCGGCCCGCAGCGCACCCCGGGCAAAGAGAGAACGTTTTTCCGCACGATGGGTCAGGATCAGTTCTTCGCCGTCGCCATAGAAGCAGACCTCGTGTTCGCCGGTAATGGTTCCGCCGCGCACGGCGTGGATGCCCACTTCGCCGGGCTGGCGCTGGGCGGTGCGCCCATAGCGGCCGAATACCGGCTGGCGCAGGGTTTCCGTGGCTTCCTTCACCGAGTCGTAAAGCATCAGCGCGGTGCCGCTGGGGCTGTCCGCCTTCATGCGGTGATGGCGCTCCACGATCTCCACGTCGAAGTCCTCACCCAGCGCGCGGGCGGCCTCCTGCACCAGATGGCGCAGGACGTTCACGCCAAGGCTCATGTTGGCGCTGCGGAAAACAGGGATTTCCCGGCTGGCTTCCTCGATCATCTGCAATTCCGCTTCGTTATAACCGGTCGCGCACAGCACGGTCGGCATTTTTTCTTTCCGTACCAGCTGCAAAAGCTCCGGCAGCGCCGAGGGACGGGAAAAGTCGATCAGCACGTCGGCCTTCTGCGTCGCCTGATCGAAAGCAGTCACGATGGGGTAATCCGACGGCTGACCCGTATAGGCCACGTCCACGCCGCAGACAATCTCCACCTGAGCCTCTGCGGCTGCGGCGGTCACTTCCCGGCCCATGCGGCCCAGTGCGCCGCCAAGGAGAATTTTCATAGGACAAACTACCTCGTTTCTTTGTCAAATGGAGAGGGGCAGAGCATGGCTCTGTCCCTCGGTTTTTAGCTTTTCAGATATCCAAGCCCTGTCAGGCACTTTTTCAGCGCCGCTCTGGTTTCCTCTGCGGCGGGGATCAGGGGCAGCCGCAGCTCCCCGGAGCACTGGCCCATCATTTCCATGGCGCACTTGCAGGGAATGGGGCTGACCTCCCGGAACAGGGCACGGATGAAAGGCATCAGGCGAATCTGGCGGCGCAGGGAATCCTGCGCGTCGCCGTCGAAATACGCCTGACACAGCGCGGCCATTTCCCCGGGCAGCACGTTGGACACTACGGAGATCACGCCCTGCGCGCCCATGGCCAGCAGGGGATAGGTCAGGTCGTCGTTGCCGCTGTACAGGGTCAGCCGTCCGTCAATGGCGTCCAGTTTTTCCAGCACCAGCGACAGATTGGCGCTGGCTTCCTTCAGGGCGATGAACCGGCCCGAGGGGATCAGCCGCCGCAGAGTATCGGGAAGAATTTCCAGCGTGGTGCGGCTGGGCACGTTGTAGAGGATGATGGGCAGCTCCGTATGCTCGGCAATGGCCATAAAATGAGCGTACAGGCCCTCCTGTGAGGTCTTGTTGTAGTAGGGCGTGACCACCAGCTGGGCCGCGCAGCCCAGGTCGTGGAAGCGGCGCTCGTTGTCGATGACGGTCTGGGTGCAGTTGGCTCCCGTGCCGCAGATGACCGGTACACGGCCGTTCACGGCCTTGACCGTCTCCCGGATGACCAGCTCCCGCTCCTCCAGCGACAGGGTGGAGGGCTCGCCGGTGGTGCCGCAGCTGACCAGCGCGGCAACGCCGTTTTCCAGCTGCTGCTCTACCAGCCGCCGCAGAGCGTCCACGTCCACTTTGCCATCCCGAAGGGGCGTGACCAGCGCGGTGGCCGCGCCGCGAAACAGAGGTTGTGTCATGATGTTTTTCCTCCTGTCAGGCGGTTATTTGTGGGGAATATAGCCCAGCTTGCACAGGTATTCGGCGCTGAGAACGCCGCCGCCCGCCGCGCCCCGCAGGGTGTTGTGGCTCAGGCAGACGAACTTGTAGTCCAGCACGGGGTCTTCCCGCAGACGGCCGATGGAAATGCCCATGCCGCCGTAAAGGTCGCGATCCAGTCGGGTCTGGGGCCGGGCGGGGTCGTCGAAGTAGGTCAGGAACTTCTCCGGGCTGGAGGGCAGACCCAATCCCTCCGTTGCGGGATGGCAGTTGGCCCAGCGTTCCAAAATGGTCTCCAGAGAGGGCTTTTTGCCGAACTCCACGCTGACCGCCGCCATATGGCCGTCGGAGCAGGCCACCCGCAGGCACTGGGCGCTGATAGCCGGTTCGGATGCGTTGACGATCTGGCCGTTTTCCAGATGGCCGAAAATCTTCAGCGGTTCCTTTTCGCTCTTTTCATCCTCGCCGCCGATGTAGGGGATCACGTTATCCACCATTTCCGGCCAGCGCTCGAAGGTCTTGCCCGCACCGCTGATGGCCTGATAGGTGCAAACCATGACCTTCTTGGGTTCAAAATCCAAAAGGGGCCACAGGGCGGGCACGTAGCTCTGGATGGAGCAGTTGGGCTTGACGGCGATGAAGCCGTTTTTCGTGCCCAGACGCTTCCGCTGAGCCTCGATCACCGCCGCGTGGTCGCCGTTGATCTCGGGGATCAGCATGGGAACGTCGCTGACGCCGCGGTTGGCGCTGTTATTGGACACCACTGGCGTTTCCGTCCGGGCGTAGCGTTCCTCCAGCGCGCGGATCTCGTCCTTCTTCATATCCACGGCACAGAAGACGAAATCCACCCGGGAGGCCACTTCCTCCACCTGAGCAGCGTCCAGCACGGTCATATCCGCCACGTTAGCGGGAATGGGGCGATCCTTGAACGCCCAGCGGCCTTCCACTGCTTCCCGGTAAGGTTTTCCCGCGCTGCGGGCGGACGCGGCCAGACAGGTCACCTGAAACCAAGGGTGATGTTCCAACAGGAGAGTGAAGCGCTGGCCGACCATTCCGGTCGCGCCCACGATACCTACACGATACGGATGCATAGCGAATGACCTCTTTTCCTTAGAGTTTGCCTGTGCCGGGCAATAGCACCCTATGCCGGAAGCGGTCATAGTGTGCGCGGGGCACGGGGAGAATATGAAAAATAAGGGGAAACTGGATTTGATGGGCAATGGAGCATTGGCTGGGTACCTGAGGTAAGATACCCCGCCGGGGGATGACGCGTCAACTCTGGCGCGGATTGGGACTTACCATTCCATGGGTTTCTTACCAACTTCGGTGCCCGAAGGTTTCCAAAGGGCGAGCGGAAAGTCCATTGGTGCGTCTGTGGGCGCAAGCCATTTTTCCCGCCGAGGGGCATGACGCGCCGACTCCGGCGCGGACGGCGGGGCTGCCGCCTCGAGGGGGGAAGTACTTTCTTTCGGCGCGAAAGAAAGTACCAAAGAAAGCACGCGGCACGGCGACTCTTGCGGTCCGCCCCGCTGTGCGTAATTCGCAAATATCGGCGTTCCGGGCACTGCCGTGCCCGGCCCTTGTATTT
>OLPR01000781.1_pt1 | contig 28219 bp, 25 predicted proteins | sample 1672761 | NCBI WGS metagenome assembly OLPR01 (sample SAMEA3136721, study PRJEB25190) | human gut metagenome | biome: human gut; feature: human-associated habitat; material: faeces | place: Austria | collected 2013 | reverse complement strand
GAATCATCTTGTGCAGCGCAATCGCGCGATCGATCGCGATGGAATGGTATTCCTTTGCCATGCCGCGGTACATTTCGGAATCCGCCATTCGGAACATCAACGTCTTGTCGCCGACGAGCGCCTGATCATGCGATTCAGTGTAGCCGACGTTCTTTTCCTGCGGTCTGCGCGTGGTCAGCTCATACCAGAGCCGATACAGATCCCAATCCTCGTCCGGCGTATCCTTGATCAGGCGAATCCAGTAATCCGGAATGCCCATCGAAAGCCGGTAATCAAAGCCAATACCGCCGCAGCGAATCGGAATGCACATTCCGGGCATACCGCTCATGTCCTCCGCAATCGTAATCGCAAAGGGATTGACCGCGTGCACCAGCTCATTTGCCAGCTGAAGGTACGTGACCGCCTCAACATTCGTGTTCAGGCTGAAATACTGCCGGTAGCTGGTGAAATTCTCGCCCAGACCATGATTGTGGTACAGCATCGAGGTCACGCCGTCGAAACGGAAGCCGTCGAAATGGTATTCCTCAATCCAGTACTTCAAATTGGAAAGCAGAAAATGAATGACCTCGTGCTTCCCATAATTGAACAGGCGCGATCCCCAGGCAGGGTGATCGTCCGGCATGAAATACTGATCGGGCGTTCCGTCGAACAGATTCAGACCTTCTCCAACATTTTTGCACGCGTGCGAATGAACGACGTCGAGCAACACATAAATGCCCATTTCATGTGCGCGGTTGATCAGATATTTCAGATCGTCGGGTGCGCCGTACCAGCTGCTTGCGGCGAAGAAATTACTGACCTGATAGCCGAACGACGCATAATACGGGTGCTCCATGATCGCCATCAGCTGAATCGTATTGTAGCCGAGCGCCTGAATGCGCGGGAGAATCTTATCCGCGAATTCGCGATAGGTGCCGATGCGCGCTTCCTCCTGCGCCATGCCGATGTGCGCTTCGTAAATCAGCATCGGCGAGGGCTTGTGCTTTTTATAGCCGCCATCCGTCCAGGAAAACGGCGTTTCCGGCTCCCAGACTATGCCCTCGAATCGGAGGGTCTCCGGATTCTGGCGCGCACAATGAATGTAAGAGGGAATGCGGTCGAACTTTTCGTCGCCGCGCGTGATCTCGAGCAGTACGCGCGAATTGTGGGCAATCGCGTCCATGCCGGGAATTACAATCTCCCAAACGCCGCCCTCTAGACGGGTCAGCGGGTGCGAGGTTCGATTCCAGCCGTTGAATTCGCCAATCAGGTGAATTGCGTCCGCACCGGGCGCCCATTCGCGGAAGACCCAGCCGTCCTCCGTTCGATGAAAGCCGTAATAAAGATATCCGTTTGCAAACGAAACGAGATCCGCCTTGTCGCCGAGCAGACGCTGGCGCGTGTCCGCGTGCCGCTTCATGCGCAGCTCGATATCACTCTCGTAGGGCTTGAGAAAGGGATCGATGGACAAAATCTTGTAAGAAGCCTTTTTTGTGGTTTTCTTCATAGAATGTCACCTCCCGACGCGTCTATTATACCTGAAAATACCGATCGAATCAAATTAAATTTTATCCGGCATATTCATTTCGCGCCGCCCATAGGATTTTGCATGAACGGAGGAAAATGTAATGCCGGACTTGGAATGGACGCGATTTTTCCCGGAGACGGTCGCCGACGCAATTCAAAAACGCGCCGAAAGGCTGACGGAAGTGCGTTTGCGCGCCGGGCAGGAAATACAGCTGAAAACACCGGAAGACGAAACATGGGTTCCGCCGGTTCTCGCGCCCGAGGAGATTCGCCGAATCGCGGTCGACATGATGGAAAACAGCTATTACGCGTGCGAAAATCAGCTCGCGAGCGGGTATTTTACAATGCGGTGCGGCTGCCGCGTCGGCGTAGCGGGCGCGTTTTCGGAAAACGGCGACCAGTATGTGCTGAATGCAATCGGATCCATGTGTATTCGAATTGCGAGAGAGAGAAAGGGCTGCGCGCAAGAATTATTCGAACACGTCGGACGTGAAAACGGGATTTCGAACGCGCTGATTATATCGCCGCCCGGTTTGGGCAAAACGACGCTGCTGCGCGATCTGGCACGGCTGATTTCGGAAAGCGGACGCATCGTCGGCATCGCGGATGAACGCGGTGAAATCGCTGCTGCCAGATTCGGCGTTCCAAAGATGGACGTCGGCGCGCGGACGGACGTGATCGACGGTTGCAGGAAGCATATCGCGATGCTGAATCTGATTCGCAGTATGTCGCCCGAGGTTATTCTGACCGACGAAATCGGCGATGCGCGCGACAGAATTGCCGTTCGAGAAGCGGCACGAAGGGGCGTAAACGTGATTGCAACCGCGCACGCGCGCGATATGGACGACCTGTCGCGCGGATCATTGCGAGAATTGCTGCAGGATGGATTGTTCGAATACGTGTTCGTACTGTCCGAGCGCCCAGGCAATATCGGCGCAATCTGGAAAAGAAATGCGCAGGAAGGGTATCGGCAAATTTGAAAAGTGCCGACGTTTAGAAGGTGGACAAGCGGAGCTTTTCGGAGGTAAGCAAAAATGCAATCGCGATTGGTTTGCGCAGGAATTCTCGTGACATGTACGGCGTGCGGCGGCTGGCGTCTTGCGCGGCGCGCGACGCTTCGGGCGCGGCAACTGCGGGAGATGATCGATGCGCTTGAACTCATATCCGTGCAGCTGAATCAGGGCGACGTGCGGCTTGGCGACGCGTTTGGGGAAAGCGCTTGCGCGCCGTTTCAGGATGTGGGTAAAGAAATGCGCAGCGGATTGCGTCCGGCAGACGCATGGGCGCGCGTCATGCAGCAGCGAAATGACGTGCTGATGACGCCGGAAAAGAATGCCCTTTCAACGTTGTTTTCCGACTTGGGCGAACGAAGCCGCAGTGAAACGACGGCGAAGCTGAACGCAGTTCTTGCAGAGCTCGTCCAAATCGAGCGGACGGCGTGCGAACGCGCAGCACGTGCGGAAAAACTCTATCCGCCGATGGGAATGCTTGCAGGATTGGCGATCGCGGTGTTGATGGTGTGACGAGTGCTTAAAAGCGACGGCAAATATAAAGAGGTGGCGCGCATGAACGTTGATATTCTTTTCCGAATCGCGGCGATTGGGGTACTGGTTACGGTAATCGCGCAGGTGCTTACGCGCGCGGGGCGCGAGGATATTGCGACACTGGCGACGCTTTCGGGACTCGTGGTGGTTCTGATTATGGTCGTGGATATGATTTCTGATCTGTTTGAAACCATACGCCGCCTGTTTTCCATTTGAAACATGGAGGCGGATATGACGGTCGTTCGCATCGTGCTGATTTGCCTTGCGGCGGCGCTGATGTGCGCGATGCTCCGGTTTGCGCGGCCGGAGATGGCGATGGCAATTTCGCTTTCGGTAAGCTTGATTGCGCTATTGATGACTGCTGACGCGATTCAGGCGGTGTTCGGCGAAATGGAGCTGCTGATCGGCATGGCGCGCATGGACGAGGGCAATACGCGGCTCGTCGCGCGCGCGGTGGGAATTTCAATCATTGCCGAATTGGGGGTGCAGATATGTCAGGACGCGGAGCAATCGGCGCTCGCAGGACGCATTCGGCTTGCCGCGCGACTGACCATGCTCGCGATGGCGCTTCCTCTCGCGCGCGAAATTGCCGAATCGCTGTCGCTGCTCTGGCAATGATGCTGCTTTTCGTGCGGCCGGCGATTGCGGAAGCGGCACAGCGGATTCTGGATGCGATCGATTTAACCGACGCGCAGTCGCTGGCGGAGGAAAGCAATCTGGATATGGAGCGCGTAATCGGCGCGTTTTTGTCCGGCGATTTTGAAAGTGCGTTCAGCACGGTCGAGTGGCGAAGCGTGGCGGACAGGCTGTTTGCGGATGGAGCGGGCAAGCTGATCCGCGCACTGATTCCGCCGATCGGACTGTCGCTGCTGATGCGGCTGATGCTGAAAAAGGGCGCGGCTATGCAGCGCGCGGCGCGATTTGTTTGCCGCGCGGCGTGCGTGATACTGCTGGCAGGCAATTTTTCAAATGTCGCCGCATCTGCGCGCCAGGTATTTGCGATTTCGGAAAAGTGCATTTCCGCAATAACGCCGGCAATGGTGACCGCTGCGGCATTTACCGGTGCGGACGGTACATCCGCCGTAATTTCACCCGCAGCGGCGCTTGCGGGAGGTGCGATTCGCGATTGCCTTTCGAGCGGCGGCATGACGCTTGCGATCAGCGCGGCGACGATTGCCGCCGCGGGCAATATGGCGGAGGGAATTTCGCTGGAGCGGCTGTTTCGCCTGATTCGCCAGACGGCGCAGACGCTTTCCGGCGTGCTGGTTGCCGCATTTATGGGCATGACCGCGCTCGGCGTTCGTATGGGCGCGGCGCGGGACGGCGCAATGGTTCGAACGGCGCATTTCGCAATCGAGAGCGTTGTTCCGGTCGTGGGCGGCAGTGTTTCGGAATCGCTCGACGCGCTGCTTGCGACGGCGGCGACGGTCAAAAACGCAATTGGCGCAACAGGGCTGTTCCTGATCGCTGCGGCGTGCTTTTCGCCGATTGCGCGTATCGGAATTAATACGCTGATTTTGAAGTGCATCTCGGCGGTTTCCGAACCGGTGCAGGACGATATGCTGACTGCGATGACCGATCAGTTTGCCAGTGCGGGCGAAATTCTGCTGGTGATCAGCATCAGCGCCGCGCTTCTGGCGGCGACTTTGATGGGCGGCTGCATCGCGATCGGCGGGGGAAGGGTATGAATGTAATTCGCGATTCGATTCAGTGTTTGAGCGCCGTATGCCTCCTGATCGGACTGCTCGAATGTGCGCTCGACGAGGCGGAACCAGACGAAAATATCAAGCTCCTGATGGGGCTCGCCGTCTCGGTTACGGTTGTTCGCGCGCTGGTCGGCGCAATCAGGATGCTGCTTTGATGGGGGAAATGCGGTTTGAGGAAGCTCAGAGACGCGCTGAAGGGCGTTCGCAAACTGGAATGGCTGCTCGTGATTGCGGCGATTGCAGCGCTGATCGTGCTGTCGGGCGGCAATTTCCTGCCGGGCGCGCATCAGACGGCGCTGGAAAAGCGCATTCAGGCGTCACTTGCGCAGATCGACGGCGTTGGGCGCGTATACGTCACGATCACGGAAAACGCCCGCGGCGAACCGTCGGGCGCGCTGATCATTGCCGAGGGCGCGGCGAACGTGCGCACGCAGCTGAAAATCCAGTATGCGGTGCAGACGCTGTTATCACTGGACGCGCAGAAAATTGAAATTATGCAGTACGGGGGCGGTAAATCATGAAAAGAGTGCTTCGAAACGGCGCGTGTATCGTGCTGATGATCTGTTTGAGCTTCGCGGCGGGAAGATTTACACGCGTTCCGGAAAGAAAGGCGGCGAATGTGAAAACCGTAGCGGCGCAGGCGGAAGCGGATCCGATCGACGCGTTTCGAACGGAGCGCGAGCAGCTTCGTCAGATGCAGGCGGCGCAGATCGACGAGCTGATTCATTCCGAAAACGCCGATTCCGAGGTGATTCGAATGGCACAGGCGCGCCTGCTCGAGCGGCTCGACGATCAGGAAAAGGAAACAACAATCGAGGGCGTGCTTCGTACGCGCGGATTTAAGGACGCGATTGCGACCGTACACAGAGATTCGGTGAATATTCTCGTGCGAGCGGAATCGCTCTCCAGGCAGGAAACGGCGGTCATTCTCGAGCTCGTCGTGCGCGAGACGGGGATTTCCGGCGGAAATGTCAAAATCATTCCAATAAATTGACGCAAAGTATTTGCGCTGAACGCGATTATCTGGTATAATGGTTGATAAGTAAAGGAGGTATGCACTATGGTTGAAAACAATCCTTCCGATGTGAAGCTCGATGAGAATCCGGACGGTACCGTTTCTTTCGCTACGGACGTCGTGGCGACGATCGCCGGTCTTGCGGCGACGGAAGTCGAAGGCGTTGCGAGTATGTCCTCGCCGTCCTCCGCGCTTGCCGATATGTTTTCCAGAAAGAATACCCGCAATTTTACCAAGGGCGTGCGCATTGATCTGGATGGAAACTGCGTGACCGTGGATGTGACGATCGTAGTCGAGTACGGATCTCCCGTGCCGGACGTTGCGCGCAGCATTCAGGAAAACGTAAAAAAGGCGATTGAGACGATGAGCGGACTGACCGTTCATTCCGTCGACGTGCACGTTTCCGGCATCAGTTTCGAGCGCGATCAGCGCGCGGCGAAGGAGCTGGACGAGCAGCAGAAGAAGATGCTCGAACGCGCCGAGGCTGAAACGGCGGAAACCGCTGTGGCTGAGAAAGCGCCGGTTGCCGAAGAAACGCAGGATGCGGACGGAGAGTTGGACGACGAAATCGATATCAGTGAAGACGTCGACGAAATCGAGGAAGATCCGGAAGAAAACCCTGACGAGGAACCTGAAGAGCCCGAAGCGAATTCCGACGAGAAATAACCGCGCGCTCCGGAGAGGAGAATGAGAATGAAATTCGGAAAGAGAGTACTTCTGTTTCTGCACTGGCTGATGTCCGTAATCGGCATGGCGTCGATCGTGTTCCAGAAGCAGACGCAGGTGATTACGCAGTCGATTCAATATGAAATCGGCGAAAAATACGCGCATATCCTGTTCATCGCGCTGATGGCGGTTTACGCGTTTTTGAGCATCGTCTGTGTTGTGCTGATCGTAAAGCGCGACGCAAAGCGTGGCGAGCGCGGATTCATCACGATGGATTCGTCCGAAAACGGAAAGGTTCGCATCGCGGTCAGCGCGGTGGAGCAGATGGTGCGCAGGGCGATCGAAACTGTGGACGGCGTTGCCGAAACGAAGATTGCCATCAGCAATCAGGACGACGCGCTGAACGTAACCGTAAAGGCGGTGCTCGCGGGCGGCGCGCACGTGCCGACGGTCACTCTGAATATCCAGCGCGCGATTCGGCAGTATGTTGAGATGAATTGCGGTGTGGCGGTTTGCGCAGTGAGCGTAAATGTTCAATCGATCTCCAATACCGTGGAAATGCCGAAAATGCCGCAAACGCCCGTTCAGCCCGCGCCGGTAACTGAAACGCCGAAAGCCGAAGCGCATGAGCCGGAACATTCGGAGACGTTGGAGCCCGCGGCAATGCCGAACGAGCCGGAGGAGACCTACTGGCAGCCGGAAGAACCAGCTGAAGAAGAGACGGAAGAAAAGTAACGAACTTGCGAGAGATGAGGGAAGAATTGCTATGGAACGCAGAACCGCGCGCGCACACGCGATGAAGCTGATTTATGAATGGGAAATGGGCGGTTCGGGCGGCGAGGATACGCGCCTGAATCTGCTGGGCGTTCAGCTGGACGAGCCTGAAGCGGATTATATGAACAAGCTGTTCGACGGCGTGGTCGAAAACGTCGAAGCAATCGACGCTCGCATTCAGGAATTCGCGCGCGGCTGGTCGCTGGATCGCATTACGCGCGTGGATCTCGCGATACTGCGCTTGGGCGTGTACGAAATGATGTACGGATCGATTGCGCCTGCGGTTGCAATCAACGAAGCCGTTGAACTGGCGAACGCATACTCGACCGATAAGGCAGGTTCGTTTGTCAACGGCGTGCTCGGCAATATCTCCCGCAGCCTCGAAAAGTGACTGAACCGTTGAATCCAAACGCGGGCTTCGGCTTGGAAGCTCGCGTTTTCGAATGCCCGCGCATGAAGCGGGCTGAGGACGAATCATGCTGAATGAAACCAACCGCGCGCTGAGCGTTTCAGAGCTCAACGAATATGCGCGCCGTCTGCTCGCCGGCGATCCGCTGCTTAGGAATTGCGAAGTCACCGGCGAAATATCCGGATTTAAGCGGCATTGGAGCGGACATTTATATTTTTCATTGAAAGATGCAAATGCGCGCGTCCAGTGCGTGATGTTCCGTCAGAACGCGATGAGCCTCGATTTCATGCCGGAGGATGGAATGCAGGTCACGGTGGACGCGAGTGCGTCGATTTTTGTTCGCGACGGCAGTTATCAGCTTTACGTCGAAAGAATGCGCCGCAGCGGGCAAGGCGAGCTTTATATCCGCTTTGAACGCCTGAAGGCGAAGCTTTCCGCAGAAGGTCTGTTCGATCCGGCACGAAAAAAGTCGATTCCAGCATTTCCGCGGACGATCGGCATTGCGACCAGCGAAACCGGCGCGGCAGTGCGCGATATGATTCGCGTGGCGCGTAGGAGGAATCCGAATGTCGGAATCATCCTCGCGCCGTGCGCAGTTCAGGGCACGGGCGCAGCGGAGGACATCGTCCGCGCGATTCAGCGGCTCAATCAGAACGGTGAAAGCGAGGTGCTGCTCGTTGGGCGCGGCGGCGGATCAATCGAGGATCTCTGGGCTTTCAACGAAGAAATTGTCGCCCGCGCGATTGCGAATTCAAGAATTCCGGTAATTTCCTGTGTTGGACACGAAATCGATTTCACGATTGCGGATTTCGTTGCCGATGTTCGCGCCGCAACGCCGTCCGCGGCGGCGGAGCTTGCGGTTCCTGAACGGCAGCAGATTCAGAATCAGCTGAACGAATTTGCGTTACGATTGTCCGGAGCGCTGGAACGCGGTCAGTTCGCGCGGCGCGAACGGCTCGAAAATTTGACCGGACGCAGCGCGATGCTGAATCCTGAAAAGCTGATTCTGGAGCCGCGCCGCGCGATTGTGAATGCCGATGCGGAGCGTGCGGAACGGGCGATCAGCCGCGTTCTGGGGCGCGCAAAGCATCAGCTCGGCATTTCGGAAAGCGCGCTGCGAACGCTGAATCCCGCCGGCGTGCTGGAACGCGGCTATGCGATCGTTTCGCGTGGCGAACGGGTGCTTACGCACGCAAATCAGATCCATGCAGGTGATGCGCTGGCGATTCGATTTGCGGACGGAACGGCTTATGCGACGGTCGAGAATGGAGAAAACGCACATGGCGAAGAAAAAAATCACGTTTGAATCGGGCATTCAGGAATTGGAAACGCTGATTCGTGCGCTCGAACAGGGGCAAATGCCGCTGGAGGAATCGTTCAAGGCGTTTGAAAAGGCGGTTGAACTGAAAAACGCGCTTCAGGAGATGCTCGATGAAGGCGATAGAAGAATTCGAGTGCTCACCGAATCCGGCGAGCGCACGATCGAGGAGGCGAAAGAATGAAGACGCTGCACGATTATGCATTCAAGGTTGAAAATCGGCTGAGCGCGCTCCTGCCGGAGCCGCTGAGCGAAAATAACGAGATCGGCGAAAAGCCGTATCTGCTGGTCAAATCCATGCGCTACAGCCTGCTTGCGGGTGGAAAGCGTCTGCGTCCGTCGATGCTGCTGGCGACGATGGATATGCTGGGCAAAAATCCGGACGACGCGCTGGATTTTGCGTGCGCAGTCGAAATGATTCATACCTATTCGCTGATTCACGATGATCTGCCCGGAATGGACAACGACAGCCTCCGCCGCGGAAGACCGACGAATCACGTCGTATTCGGGGAAGGTCAGGCGATTCTCGCCGGCGACGGTCTTCTGAACCTCGCGTTTGAGACGATGCTCCGCGCGAGCCTGAACAGCCCGATCGACGAACGGAAGTGCCTCTTCGCAATTGATGAAATCGCGCGCGGCAGCGGCGTAACCGGCATGATTGCCGGTCAGGTGCTCGATCTTTACTGCGAACACAAACGCGTCGCGGATGAAAAGTCGCTTTCCTATATTCAGCGGAACAAGACGGCTTGTATGTTCATCTATCCGATGCGCGCGGCGGGCAGGCTTGCCGGCGCGACGGAAAAGGAAATGTGCGCGTTGGAAAAATACGCGCTCGCGTTTGGTCTGCTGTTTCAGGCGACGGACGACCTGCTCGACGTGGTCGGCACGTCGGAAGCGATGGGCAAGACGCTCGGCAAGGATGAGGAGAGCGGGAAGCTCACCTGCATTTCGATTTACGGAATCGACGGAACGCGCAGGCTGATTGCCAAACAGGAGAAAAACGCGCTGGATGCGCTCGAAATTTTCGGCGATCGTGCGGCATTCTTTGCGGAACTGGTTCGCTCGATGGTCGGGCGCACGCATTAAGGGAAAAGATGATGAAGCTAAGAGAAATACGCGATCCGTCTGAGATCAGGCAGATGAACGTTCGTGAGCTGGAAGCGCTTTGCGGTGAAATCCGAGAGGAAATCATTCGCGTGGTTTCTGAAAAAGGCGGGCATCTTGCGTCCAATCTGGGCGCGGTCGAGCTTACAGTGGCGCTGCACTATGTGTTTGAAACGCCGGAGGACAAGCTGATCTTCGACGTAGGCCATCAGGCGTACGCCCATAAACTGTTGACCGGTCGCATTCAGGCATTCGAACGCCTGCGCGAACGCGGCGGCGCGAGCGGTTTTCCTCAGCTTGAGGAGAGCGAATACGATTCGTTTGCAGCGGGCCATGCTTCGAATGCAATTTCGGCGGCGCTCGGCATGGCACGCACGCGCGACATCATGCGCGGCGAGAATCATGTTATTGCGGTGGTCGGCAACGGCGCGCTCACGGGCGGTATGTGCTATGAAGCGCTGAACGACGCGGGACAGACCGGCACGCGCATGATTGTTGTTTTGAATGACAATGAAATGTCGATTGCAAAAAACGTCGGCGCAATGCAGAAATATCTGACGCATCTGCGTCAGAGCCGCACATATCGCAATTTCAAGCGCCGCACAAAAATTGGGCTCGAACGCGTTCCGGTCGTCGGAATGCCAATTCTGCGCGCGATTGAGAAATGCCGCGACGTGCTGAAATCCATGCTGCTCGACGGAGAATTCTTTTCTGCACTCGGCTGCGAATACATCGGTCCGATTGACGGGCACGACTTGAAACAGCTGATCAATGTACTCCGCCGCTCGCGCGATGCGGAACGTCCGGTTATCCTGCATGTACTGACGCAAAAGGGCAGGGGATATGAACCTGCGGAGAATCATCCGGACCGATATCATGGCGTTGCGCCGTTTTATATTGAATCCGGAGAGAGCAAGCAGTCGAGCAGAGTGACCGCCTCCGGAACCGTCGCCGTGCGGCGGATGATCGAGCTGGCGGAAACTGATATGCGCATTTGCGCAATCACTGCGGCAATGCCCGGCGGAACCGGCATGGCGGCATTTCAGAAGGCATATCCAGATCGCTTTTTCGACGTTGGCATCGCGGAAGAGCACGCTGTCACGATGGCGGCAGGTATGGCGGCAAGCGGAATGCGGCCCTATGTTGCAATTTATTCGACATTCCTTGAGCGTGCATACGACCAAATGCTGATCGACGTTTGCCGAAATGATCTCGCGGTCACATTCCTGATTGATCGCGCGGGGTTGGTCGGCGCGGACGGCGCGACGCATCAGGGCGTGTTCGATTTGTCGTATCTGCGTTCCATGCCGAATATGATCGTTGCCGCGCCGCGCGACGGACGTGAGCTGAAGCGGATGATCGCGCTGAGTACGCAGGTATCGGAACCGATGGCGATTCGCTATCCGAAGGACTGCGAGGATATGGGCCCCGGTATTCAGAGCCATGCGGAGCCGGTCGTTGGCAAGGGTGAGCTGCTGAGCACGGGAGAGGTTATGATTTTCGCAGTTGGTCGAATGGTTCAGAATGCAATGCTCGCAGTAATCGAACTAATGGGCAAGGGCGTAAGCGCCGGCGTTGTCGACGCGCGATTCGTAAAGCCACTGGATGAAAAGCTGATTCTCGATCAGGCGAAGCGCGCGAAGCTGGTTGTCACGGTTGAAGAGAACAGTCTGTGCGGCGGCTTCGGCGAAGGTGTTCTGCATCTCCTGAACGATCGTGGAATTAAAACGGAATGTATGCTGCTGGGCGTTCCGGATCGATTCATCGGTCATGGGACAATTCAGGAACAGATGATTGAATGCGGGCTGGACGCATACGGTATTGCGCGCAGTATCTTAAACCGCCTGAACGAAAGGAAAAGCCGATGAAGAAACGCCGCGCGGATGAAGCGCTGATAGAACAGCTGGCGCTGGAAAAAATCGAGCTGGCACGCGCGCTGATCATGGAGGGAAGGGTCATGTCCGGCGATCGGAAGATCCTGCGTGCCAGTGAGATGATCGGCGTGGAGGAAAAGTTGCGCGTGCGTGGCGAGATTGATTCCTATGTCAGCCGTGGTGCGTACAAGCTAAAGCGTGCGATCGAAGTATTCGGTCTTGATCTGAATGGGAAAACCTGCATCGACGTCGGCGCGTCCACCGGCGGATTTACGGATGTAATGCTCCGCGCGGGCGCGAAGAAAGTCTATTCGGTCGACGTGGGCTATAATCTGCTTGATTACCGCTTGCGCCGCGACGAGCGCGTGGTCGCGATGGAAAAGACGAACGCACGATTCCTGAAGCCGGAGGATTTTCCCGATCATCCCGAATTTGGCGCGACGGACGTTTCGTTTATTTCGCTGAAAGCCGTGCTCCCTGCGGCGCTCAGCGTGCTTCAGCCGGGGTCACGGTTTGTGGCGCTGATCAAGCCGCAATTCGAAGCGGCGAAGGAGGACGTGGGCGCGAAGGGCGTTGTGCGCGATCCGGAAGTGCATCGGCGCGTGCTCGAGGATATTCTTGCATTCGTGCCGTCGACAGGCTGGCGCGCGATCGGGCTGGACTATTCGCCGATCCGCGGTCCGGAGGGCAATATCGAGTTCCTTCTCGAGCTGTCCGACCGAGCGGAGGACGTGGAAAACGTCTCCACTGAAGCGACGCTTCGCGCAGCTTATGACAAATTCATGAAATCGAACGAATAGGGCTTGTATCGACGGCGGGTTTTGGTATAACATTATAGATAAGCATTACGAGGTGATTCGCGGTGGGCATCCATAAAATCGGCGTGATCTGGAACGCCTCCAAGACGACGGGTCTGGATGCGGTGCGGCGTATATTACGTATACTCGACCAAAGGCAGATTCCCTATTCGGCAAATGAAGAACTGGCGCAGACAGTGGGCGACGAATCCGTTCGTGACGCGTGCAATTTTGCGGATTGCAACCTTCTCGCCGTATTCGGCGGAGACGGCACGATTTTACGCGCGCTGGATTACGCGATTCCGAACAACCTCCCGATTCTCGGTGTAAACTTGGGGCGGCTCGGTTTCCTGACGGAGGTTGAGCTGGAAAACGCCGAGACGGACGTTCAAGCCGTGCTCGCGGGCGATTATTTGATCGACGAGCGCATGATTATGCGCATCGACGGCCAGGACGACGAGCGCTTTTTCGCACTGAACGAGATCGTGATCGACCGGTTCGCTCCGGAGGTGAGCGTGCTTTCACTCGAATACTCGGTGAACGGAGCGGTTGTCAATCGGATCTCGGGTGATGGGCTGATCGTTTCAAGTGCGACGGGATCAACGGCGTATTCGCTTTCCGCGGGCGGGCCGATCATTGCGCCGGGACTGGACTGCTTTGTGCTGACGCCGATCTGCGCGCATATGCTGAATGCGCGGCCGGTCGTTGTGTCGGCAAACGACTCCATTTGTGTTCGCGTGACCGACCGGCGAAGCGGTGCGCGGGTGGTGTTGGACGGGCGAAAGACCGTTCCGATGGGCTTTGGCGAGATTACGATTCGCAGATCGAATCGCAGTGCAAAGTTTATACGGCTGCACGACAGGAATTACTTTGATTTGCTCCGTGGGAAGCTCTCTGAGTGGACCCACTAAAGATAGAAAGCGGCGTTGGGAGGCTATGGGGTAGATGAAGAGCGCACGACACAGTCTGATCCTCGAAATTATTGAGGAGAAGGACATCGAAACGCAGGAAGAACTGGCGGATGAACTCAAGCGGCGGGGAATTAAGGTCACACAGGCGACGGTATCGCGCGATATTAAGGAATTAAGGCTCTTGAAGGTGCTGGGCGAGCACGGCGGCTATAAGTATGCAACGGTGGAACGCGCTGAAAAGGGCATGAACGACCGCTTTATTCGTATGCTGTCTGAATGCGTCATCAGCGTTGATTCCGTAGGGAATCTGATCGTGATCAAGACGCTTTCGGCGAGCGCGAATGCGGCGTGCGAAGCGATTGACTCCATGAAATGGGACGAAGTGCTCGGTACGATCGCGGGTGATAACACGCTTCTGGTCATTGCACGCTCTGAAGAGGCGGTTGAAGCCATGACCGCGCGGCTGCACGAGCTGATTAAGAAATAAGTATGCTGCTGGAATTGAACATCGCGAATATTGCATTGATTGAATCGCTGCGCATCGAGTTTGCGCAGGGATTCAACGTGCTTACAGGCGAAACCGGCTCCGGTAAATCGATCGTGGTCGATTGCATGAATCTTGTGCTCGGCGGACGCGCGGATCGCGATTTCGTGCGCACGGGTGCGGAAAAGGGCTCGGTTCAGGCGCTGTTCGATATCGCGAAGAATTCGGCGGCGAAGGCGATTCTCGGCGAAATGGATATCGATTGCGAGGACGGAATGGTTGCCGTTTCGCGTGAAATCAGCCGTTCCGGGCGAAATATCTGCCGGATTTCCGGCGTGATCGTGCCGCTGAATACGCTGCGCAGGCTGACGGGAACGCTTCTGGACATTCATGGACAGCACGAGCATCAATCCCTGCTCGATCCGGCAAAGCATATCGCATTTCTCGACGCCTACGGCGATAATCGCCACAATGAGCTGCGCGCGCAAGCGGCGAAGCTGCATTCAGAGCGCGTGAAAATGGAATCCGAACTAAAAAAGAATATGCTCGATGCGGCGGAACGTGAGCGACTTTCGGATATGCTCGGGTTTCAGATTCAGGAAATCGCCTCCGCAAAGCTCAAAAAAGGGGAGGAGGAGCGCCTGATCGCGCGCCTCCGCATTCTCGAAAACTCCGAAAAAATCCGCACGAACGTTGAAACGGCGTATGAAGCTACATACGCGGGCGCAGGCAGAACGCCGAGCGCGCAGGAGCTTTTGCTGCGTGCGGCGAATGCGATGGATAAGCTTTCGCAAATCGACGAGAGATATGCCGAATTGGGTTTGCGCCTGCGCGAGATGGTTTATTCCGTGCAGGACGTCGGCTATGAATTGCGCGATATTCTCGATCATATGGAATCTGATCCCGAATTGATTGAAAAGGTTTCGAAGCGGCTGGAGACGATCGACCGGCTCGAACGCAAATACGGCCCCAATCTGGACGACGTGCTGAATTTCTATGCTTCCGCAGTTGAACGGCTGGAGAGCATTCAGACCGGCGACGCGCACATTGACGCGTTGAAAGCGGAGCTTGCAAAAAAGGATGCGGAACTTGACGAGGTTTGCACTCTGCTGACCGCGTCGCGCCGCGAGCTTGAACAGCGCCTTGCACAGGCGGTTATGCAGCAGCTTCGAGATCTTGGAATGGGGCGCGCGCGACTTGAAATTAGAATTGAAAGCCTTCCACGTCCGACGGCGAACGGATTGGACAGCGTGGAATTCCTGATCTCCGCAAACCCCGGCGAACCGCTCAAACCGATGGCGAGCGTCGCGTCCGGCGGCGAGCTTTCGCGTATCATGCTGGCACTGAAGGCGATTTCGATGGAAGCCGACGGTGTGGATTCAATGGTATTCGATGAAATCGATACCGGTGTGTCAGGCAGAATGGCGCAGACGGTTGGTGAAAAGATGTGCGCGATTGCGCGCGATCATCAGGTATTGTGTGTAACCCATTTGCCGCAGATCGCCGCGCTTGGCGACGCGCATTTCGTGGTGGAAAAGCATACAGACGGCACGACGACGGAAACGGTTGTTCGCCAGCTCGATTCGGAAGGGCGAATTCATGAGCTTTCGCGACTCGTTGGCGGCGCGGAAGACAGCACAAGCAGCCTGAGCCATGCGAAACATATGCTTGAGGACGCTGAATGCGTTCGCAGAAAGCTGCATTAAAAATAGGAAGAAATTCCGTCGCAAAAGAGAGACGGACTTTCAATTTGTGAAATGGATTATGCGGTTTTCGTCTTCGCAGGCAATGGAATCAGCGCAACGATTGATGCGCCGAGCATCAGCGCGCAACCGAGCATTTCATGTCCGCTCAGCCGCTGATCGAGCAGAATCCATCCGCCGACGGCGGCGAATACCGATTCAAGACACATAATCAGCGAAGCGATCGTCGGATCTGTGGATTTCTGCCCCGCAATCTGCAAAGTATAACCCAGCGCGCCGGAGAATACGGCAACGTAAACGACGCTCGTCCAGCATGCGGCGAAGTTTTCAAACGTCGGCGTTTCCAGTGTGAAAGCCAGAATGCCGGAGCACACCGCGGCAAATAGAAACTGAACAGCGCTGAGCTTGACGGAATCCAAATTGCCGCCGAAGCGGTCGATCACCAGAATGTGCAGCGCGAAAACGATTGCGGAGAAAAACGTGAGCAAATCGCCGGGGTCGATGCGCAATGCATCTTTCATGCATAAAAAATACAATCCGACCAGCGACATCGCTACGCCGAGCAGAATTGTAATCTGCGGCTTCTTGCCGATGAACAGACCGAGAATCGGCACGATTACGATGTACAGCGCCGTAATGAAGCCGGACTTCGCCGTCGAGGTTGTGACCAGACCGATCTGCTGCAAAAGCGTTGCCGCAACGAGAAACACACCGCACAGCGCGCCAACCTTCCATAAAGACGCACGATTTTCGCGATTTTCGGCGGGGATCATCCGCGTGCGAACCATCAGTGGATGCACGCTGAACAGAACCAGCGACGTAATCGCCGAGCGGAGAAACACGAATGTGTACGGTCCCATGTAATTCATCGCATTGCTTTGTGCGGCAAACGCCATCCCCCAGAACAAGGAACACAGGAACAGACAGAGAGGTCCCTTGAATTTCGTTTTCATAAATAATCATCTCATATACCATATTATGTGTGATAGTATACGCCGTTTTCATGGGAATTGCAAGACTTTTCATTTGTGTTTGGATTAAAATATGTGAAATATCTGTGAATTTGAAAAAAGACTATTGACAACGAAGGGAAAGTTGATATAATAATAGTCAAAGAAAGTCAATTACAAGATCCGCTTTCTCAAGGAGGATTTTTATGAATCAGGATAAATACACCGTCAAATCGATGGAAGCGATTCGCGAGGCACAGGAAATCGTGATTCGCAATCAGAATATGCAGATTGATCAGCAGCATCTTCTTTATGCGCTGCTCAATCAGGAGGGCGGCTTGATTCCGCAGCTGATGAAGAAGCTGCACATCGACGCCGCGCGCATGAAGACCGCGTGCGATCGCGAGATTCAGCGCATTCCGAAAGTTACCGGCCCCGGTCGTGAAGCCGACAAGGTTTATATTTCCCAGTCGGTCGACGCAGTATTCGCTGAGGCGGAACAGCAGGCAGAGACGATGAAGGATGAATTCGTCTCGGTTGAGCACATCATGCTGGCGATGATCAACAAGCCGAACGCCGCTGTCAAATCGATCTTTAACGAATTCGGTCTGACGCGCGAGAACTTCCTTGCCGAGCTTCAGAAGGTTCGCGGCAATACGCGCGTGACCAGCGAAAATCCGGAGGATACCTACGACGCGCTGAAAAAATTCGGTTCCGATCTGACCGAGCGCGCGCGGCAGCAGAAGCTCGATCCGGTAATCGGTCGAGACAGCGAGATTCGAAACGTTATCCGCATTCTTTCGCGCAAAACGAAAAACAATCCCGTGTTGATCGGCGAGCCCGGCGTGGGCAAAACCGCGATTGCCGAAGGACTTGCGCAGCGTATCGTGCGCGGCGACGTGCCTTCGACGCTGAAGGATCGCCAGCTGTTCGCGCTGGACATGGGCGCGCTGATTGCGGGCGCGAAATTCCGCGGCGAATTTGAGGAACGGCTGAAATCCGTGCTTCAGGAAGTCAAGAACAGTGATGGCAAGATCATTCTGTTCATCGATGAGCTGCATACGATCGTCGGCGCGGGCAAAACTGAAGGCAGCATGGATGCGGGCAACCTCTTAAAGCCGATGCTGGCGCGCGGCGAGCTGCATTGCATCGGTGCGACCACGATCGACGAATACCGCAAGTATATCGAAAAGGATCCCGCGCTTGAGCGCCGTTTTCAGCCGGTTATGGTCAACGAGCCGACCGTTGAGGACACGATTTCGATTCTGCGCGGTCTGAAGGAACGCTACGAGGTGTTCCACGGCGTGAAAATCTCCGATTCTGCGCTCGTGAGCGCCGCGAAGCTGTCGAACCGCTATATCACCGATCGTTTCCTGCCGGATAAGGCGATTGACCTGGTGGATGAAGCGTGCGCGATGATCCGCACGGAAATCGATTCCATGCCGCAGGAAATGGATGACATTTCCCGGGAAATCATGCAGAAGGAGATCGAAGAAGCGGCGCTGGCGAAGGAGGAGGATGATTACTCCCGCAATCAGCTCAATCATGTTCAGAATGAACTGAAGGAGCTGCGCGACAAATTCGCCGGCATGAAGGAAAAGTGGGAGACGGAGAAGAAATCCATTCAGCGCGTTCAGAAGCTGCGCGAGGAGATTGAGCAGGTGAACGCGGACATCGAGCGTGCGCAGCGCGAATACGATCTGAACAAGGCCGCCGAGCTCCAGTATGGCAAGCTCCCGAAGCTCAAGAGCGATCTTGCCGAGGAGGAAAAGCACATTGAGGAGGACAAGAACAGCGAAAGCCTGCTCCGCGACCGTGTGACGGAAGAGGAAATCGCGAAGATCGTGTCCCGCTGGACGGGCATTCCTGTCACGAAGCTCGTCGAGGGTGAGCGCGAGAAGCTGCTGAAGCTGCCGAAGATCCTGCATCAGCGCGTCGTTGGTCAGAATGAAGCGGTTCAGAAGGTTTCTGAAGCGATCCTGCGTTCGCGCGCGGGCATCCAGGATCCAAACCGTCCGATCGGCTCGTTCCTGTTCCTCGGCCCGACCGGCGTCGGCAAAACCGAGCTCGCAAAGACGCTTGCGCAGACGCTGTTCGATGATGAAAAGAACCTGATCCGCATCGATATGACCGAGTATATGGAAAAGCACAGCGTTTCCCGTCTGGTCGGAGCACCTCCGGGATATGTTGGCTACGAAGAGGGCGGTCAGCTGACCGAAGCGGTGCGCAGAAAGCCTTACAGCGTCGTGCTGTTCGATGAGGTTGAAAAAGCACATCCGGACGTGTTCAACATCCTGCTTCAGGTGCTGGACGACGGGCGAATCACCGATTCGCAGGGCAGAACAGTCGATTTCAAGAATACGATCATCATTCTGACCTCGAACCTCGGCTCTGAAATCATTCAGGAGGGCATCGACGCAAACGGTGTGCTCAGCGAAGAAGCGCGCGACCGCGTGGAAGCGCTGCTGAAAACGAAATTCAAGCCCGAATTCCTGAATCGCCTGGATGAAACTGTACTCTACACGCCGCTGACCCGCGAGAACATCCGCTCGATCATGCATCTGATGATCAAGCGCCTGACCGATCGACTGCAGGAGCGCAGGTTGAATGTCGTGCTTACGCCGGAAGCCGAGGAATATATCCTCGATAACGGCTACGACGCGACCTACGGCGCGCGTCCGCTGAAGCGGTTCATCCAGCGCGCACTGGAAACCCCGATTGCGCGGCTGCTGATCGAACAGGTTGTTCCGGACGGAAGCACGATCGTTGCGGATGTGAATGGTGATGAACTTGCCGTTCATATCGAAAGCCTGATTAAATAATCGTATTAGCCGACATGGTGTGCATAATTATACAATGTCGGCGTCGTTTTTTTTGGCTCTGTCACAACAAATGGTTGATTTTTGACGAGAAATAGCGTATAATAATAGTAAGAAACAGTACCACCGAAGGAGGTAATTGGATATGCCTACTATCAAAGACGCATTAGATATTATCGGTAAGTTGACTGTCGCAGAGCAGGAAAGCCTTAAAACAATGCTTTTAAGTCCTGCCTTTGTAAAGTCTTTGAATATTGAAGATTTCGTAGCAAAGGAACGCTTTGCAAATGGTCGTGTATGCCCTCTTTGTGGCTGTATCCATGTGGTTCGCAATGGTCATCGTAAAGATGGCACACAGCGATATGTATGTAAGGATTGTGGCAAGTCCTTCGTGATTGCTACGAACTCCATTGTGTCTGGTACAAGAAAAGACTTGTCCGTGTGGGAGCAGTACATTGATTGTATGATGAATGGCTTATCCATTCGTAAGACTGCTGTTGCTTGTGGGATTCACAGAAACACCGCATTCCTTTGGAGACACAAGATTTTGGATGCACTTCAGAATATGGCAGACGATGTTACCCTTGACGGCATTATTGAGGCTGACGAAACTTTTTTCGCCATCTCGTACAAGGGCAATCATAGCAAGAGTAAGACATTTGCTATGCCACGCAAGGCTCATAAGCGTGGTCATTCTACACATATCAGAGGCTTGTCCCAAGAAAAGGTATGTGTTCCTTGTGCGGTTAATAGGAATGGCTTGTCTATCTCCAAGATTACGAATACTGGTAGAGTTTCTACAAGAGATTTACATCATATTTATGATGGTAGGATTAAGACCAATTCCACTCTTGTTACGGACAAGATGAACTCCTATGTGAGATTTACAAATGCCAATGGCATTGACCTTGTGCAGTTAAAGACTGGCAAAGCCAAGAAAGGCATTTATAATATCCAACATATCAATAGCTACCATAGCCAGCTAAAGAGGTTTATGCGTGGCTTTAACGGTGTTTCTACCAAGTATCTGAACAACTATCTTGTGTGGAATAACCTTGTAAATTACGCCAAAGAAAGCGACATGGAGAAAAGGAACATCTTCTTAACTTTCGTTTTGGCAACATTGAAAACTGCTAAATGCAGAGATTTATCAAACAGACCAGCAGTTCCTCTGGTCGCCTAATTAGAATTTGTGGAGATGATAAGATGGTCAATATAACAGATGTAAAACAGATTCTTCAATTTGCAATAGATGCGGAGATTAAAGTCTTTCTTGATGGTGGCTGGGGTGTAGATGCTCTTCTTGGATATCAGTCAAGAGCCCATAATGATATTGACATTTTTGTAGAAAAGAACGATTATCAGAACTTTATAGAAATAATGAAAGCTAATGGCTTTTATGAGATTAAGATGGAATATACAACATTGAACCATACTGTATGGGAAGATTTGAAAAACAGAATTATTGATTTGCATTGTTTTGAATATACGGACGAAGGTGAAATTCTTTATGATGGGGATTGTTTTCCGGTAGAAACTTTTTCGGGTAAAGGAAGAATTGAGGAAATAGAGGTTTCCTGTATTGAACCATATAGTCAAGTAATGTTCCATCTGGGATACGAGTTTGATGAAAATGATGCACATGATGTGAAGTTATTGTGTGAGACACTTCATATCGAAATTCCAAATGAGTATAGATAACTGCAAATAACAGTTTGTAGGGGAGTTCTGATACTCCCCTATAAAAATGGCTATTTATCAACTGTTTGTTGTGACATAGCCTTTCATTATTTAAGCAAAGGAGCAATACCGCCGCATTTACCAGAGTCCAACGAACAAAATTTAGTTGTCATTGAAGCCTTTTTAGAAGCTGCAAAGCGCTATGCCCGCGGCGGATATGATGTAATTGTAGATGGAATTGTCGGGCCGTGGTTTTTAGAACCATGGAGAGCCCTTGTTCGAGAAGATTATGAAGTACACTATATTGTTTTAAGAGCCAGTAAAGAAGAAACTATGAAACGAGCTGTGGAACGTTCAAAATTAGACAGAAAAACAAATGTTGAATTAGTAGAAACAATGTGGGAGCAATTTTGTAATTTGGGGATATATGAATCGAATGTTATAGAAACGACAACCTATTCTATCCAAGAGGCTGTTTTTGCAGTAAAAGAAAAAATTTCAAGTGGAGCCGCATTGCTATCTTAAACGATTTCTAAAAATCGAAATTTCATTTATCAGAGAAATAGCAAAGCCAGTCAACGGTCAAGATGAACGGCGCATTTCATGCGCCGCCGTTGACCGTCCCGTCTGGCTTTGCTGATGGGCAATCAAGGCGGGAAAGCCCTAAAATGGCTTCCCGCCCATTTCAATCTTGAGAGAAGAAACGCTCCAAAACCAGAAAGAGAGCGGTAAATCTGAATTGCGAGGGAGAATGTAGATGAATCAAGGAAGAATTATTGTGATTACAGGTTCGCCGGGAACAGGAAAGACAACAACTGCGTCGATTGTCGCAAAAGAATCGAACATGGATAAATCTGTGCATATGCACACAGACGACTTTTTTCATTAGGCTCTGTCACAACAAATGGTTGATTTTTGACGAGAAATAGCGTATAATAATAGTAAGAAACAGTACCACCGAAGGAGGTAATTGGATATGCCTACTATCAAAGACGCATTAGATATTATCGGTAAGTTGACTGTCGCAGAGCAGGAAAGCCTTAAAACAATGCTTTTAAGTCCTGCCTTTGTAAAGTCTTTGAATATTGAAGATTTCGTAGCAAAGGAACGCTTTGCAAATGGTCGTGTATGCCCTCTTTGTGGCTGTATCCATGTGGTTCGCAATGGTCATCGTAAAGATGGCACACAGCGATATGTATGTAAGGATTGTGGCAAGTCCTTCGTGATTGCTACGAACTCCATTGTGTCTGGTACAAGAAAAGACTTGTCCGTGTGGGAGCAGTACATTGATTGTATGATGAATGGCTTATCCATTCGTAAGACTGCTGTTGCTTGTGGGATTCACAGAAACACCGCATTCCTTTGGAGACACAAGATTTTGGATGCACTTCAGAATATGGCAGACGATGTTACCCTTGACGGCATTATTGAGGCTGACGAAACTTTTTTCGCCATCTCGTACAAGGGCAATCATAGCAAGAGTAAGACATTTGCTATGCCACGCAAGGCTCATAAGCGTGGTCATTCTACACATATCAGAGGCTTGTCCCAAGAAAAGGTATGTGTTCCTTGTGCGGTTAATAGGAATGGCTTGTCTATCTCCAAGATTACGAATACTGGTAGAGTTTCTACAAGAGATTTACATCATATTTATGATGGTAGGATTAAGACCAATTCCACTCTTGTTACGGACAAGATGAACTCCTATGTGAGATTTACAAATGCCAATGGCATTGACCTTGTGCAGTTAAAGACTGGCAAAGCCAAGAAAGGCATTTATAATATCCAACATATCAATAGCTACCATAGCCAGCTAAAGAGGTTTATGCGTGGCTTTAACGGTGTTTCTACCAAGTATCTGAACAACTATCTTGTGTGGAATAACCTTGTAAATTACGCCAAAGAAAGCGACATGGAGAAAAGGAACATCTTCTTAACTTTCGTTTTGGCAACATTGAAAACTGCTAAATGCAGAGATTTATCAAACAGACCAGCAGTTCCTCTGGTCGCCTAATTAGAATTTGTGGAGATGATAAGATGGTCAATATAACAGATGTAAAACAGATTCTTCAATTTGCAATAGATGCGGAGATTAAAGTCTTTCTTGATGGTGGCTGGGGTGTAGATGCTCTTCTTGGATATCAGTCAAGAGCCCATAATGATATTGACATTTTTGTAGAAAAGAACGATTATCAGAACTTTATAGAAATAATGAAAGCTAATGGCTTTTATGAGATTAAGATGGAATATACAACATTGAACCATACTGTATGGGAAGATTTGAAAAACAGAATTATTGATTTGCATTGTTTTGAATATACGGACGAAGGTGAAATTCTTTATGATGGGGATTGTTTTCCGGTAGAAACTTTTTCGGGTAAAGGAAGAATTGAGGAAATAGAGGTTTCCTGTATTGAACCATATAGTCAAGTAATGTTCCATCTGGGATACGAGTTTGATGAAAATGATGCACATGATGTGAAGTTATTGTGTGAGACACTTCATATCGAAATTCCAAATGAGTATAGATAACTGCAAATAACAGTTTGTAGGGGAGTTCTGATACTCCCCTATAAAAATGGCTATTTATCAACTGTTTGTTGTGACATAGCCATTTATTTTACTGCGCGGCGAAAATCCTGTCAATGCCGCGCGCATCGCGACCGCCATGAACACAAAAAAGAAATCCTCATGCGTACATCGAAACATGAGGATTGCGGTAGATAATCTGGGGAACTATGATACAGGGGACAATGCGCTTTAACGGATGCAACAGCGGGCGCAAGCTGCGGTGAGGGCGCAGAGATTGCTTACAATGTATGTGAATCCCGCGCAAATGAGGCAGAGATAACGAGTGAATTTTCCGCAAGGCACGGATGACGGAAAAGGCGAGCTTTGCGTTGCTGCCGAATTGTGCGGGATTGTCTTATATATTTAGCGAGCCGCTGCGTTTTCAGTCAACCAGTCCCTTGACGGCGATGCGGTCGAAACAGAGGTGAGAACCATTCGCCACAGAAACGCCCACGGCGCCGTGGAGATAGGGTGCCTCAGCGTCGCGATAGGTCAGCGTCACATCCTCGCAGCAAACGGAAATCTCTGCGCCGTGGGCGCGGACGGCAATCTCGTAGGTCTTGCCGCGCTGCCACGGAAGATCAGCTTCGCACAATACGGCGTAGCGCCCGTTTACATTTTTCATCAACGCAAACTTGCCCTCTCCGTCAAAGCCCGCGGCGTAGGAACGCATCGCACCCTGCACGCGGAAATTTATGCGCACGTTTTCACCTTGTCGCACGCTGACGCGGAAGGTAGCAATGTAGTTTCTCCAATCGTGACGGCCGGTGTAGACCTCGCCGAAATCGGCGCAAGTCAGGTTGAGCTGACCTTTTTCCAGATACATTAGTCCCTTGAGCCGGGTGAACTGGCTGATCTCGGTGTGCATGGGCGTCCAGCGCTCCATGCGCTCGCGATCCAACTCCACGGAATAGTCCGGCTGACCATCAAAGTAGAGATCATCCACAAAGACGGTGAGCGTCGCCTGCCCGCCGCCGCGTTCGCCCAGCACGCGCAGGCAGACGCCCGCCTCGTCGATCAGCGCGCCCTCCATGGCGGGGATGTCAAAGGTCAAATCGAGCCACTGCCCTGAAATCGCCTTTTCGCCCCGCGAGGTATAGATCTTGCCGCTGTGAGCGTCGCGGACGTACAGGCAGACCTGCGCCCCGCAGCTGTTTTCAGAAAGCATCGCGCTGGCGTGTATGCGCTGGCCGGGATAGATCAGCGGGGAGAAACAGGGATCATAGCGGCTATCGTGGAAGTCCTCGGGTGCGTAGTGGGTTTGCTTGTAGAGATAAACAGTGTCCGTCGCGCGCCGTCCGGGCACGCTGACCTTCAGGCTGCGGCTGCCGGTTCTTGCATGCTCGTCGGAATTATAGACGCAGGCTTCCAGCGGATGCTTTTCATCCTCGCCGCGAACGCGTATCGAGTGGGTGGAGCCGGGGTACTCGAAGTGGCAGCCGTCGATGCTCCGATCGAGGATGGAGCGCATCGGTTCGGGCATCTCCTCGCCGGCAAGGCGATAGCCCCACTGGGCGATGTAGCTCGCGCCGTAGGGAATATCCATGATGTTCAGGCTGCCAACCACGCTGGAGCAGACCAGCAAATCGTGGACGGGACGAATCCATTTTTCGTAATCCACATTCGCCAGTCCTGTGAGCACGCCCATGATGGTTGCAACGTTGCCTACATTGCAGTCGGTATCCCAACCGCACATATTGCAGATGTTGATGGTGCGGACGAAGTCTCCCTCGCCGTAGAGCATGGCAAGGATCATCACGGCGGCGTTGGGAATGATGTGGCAATGACCGGGATAACGGTCGTAGCCGAAGTTGTCGTGGATGTAGTCGAAGCACTTGCGCCAGCAGTCGTTCACATGGGCAGCATGGAAGTCCATGACGGCGTTGACCGCGCGAGAGTATTCGCAGTCCTTGGGGATATAGTCCAGCGCCTTGCGGATAATCGTCTGAACATCCCGCTCCACAAAGGCGAGGCTAATGCACACGGCGACGAAAATGCCGCCGTACACGCCATTTCCGCCGTGCATGACACTCGCCGCCGCCTGAGCAAGCCGCGCGGCCAATTCGGGGTTGCCGGGCGCGACCAGGCCCCACGTGTCGATGAAAATCTGGCCGCCGATTTGCTCCGCTACCGCCGCGCCGTTTTGCTCAATGCTGCCGCTGCGGGGCGCGGGAACGCCCGCGCGAAGGTTCAGATAGGCGGTATGCTCGGTGGAAATGCCGTAGCCGCCCCACCAGAAGAAGCCGTGCTCGAAGGGCGCGTAGTTGAGCAGCGCCTGCGCCACGTCCTGCGGCTGGATATGGGCCGGATCCTTGGCGGTTTCCAAACCGCGCAGGAAGAACAGCGGACCGTTGCTGTCGTCATCGGCGGCAAATTCGCGATAATCGACCGGATAGCTGTCGATTTCGCCGACAATGTCGCGGATTTTTTCGTAGGTCCAACCTTCGATGGGCGCGCCGTGGCGGATGCCGATGATTTTGCCCAGCCAGCCGGCGTAGACGCGCTGAAGGTAATCTGCGGGAATTTTGCTCATCTCTTAGAATCTCCTGTTACTATATATTTGCCCCATGTACGTGGCAGCCAGCCACAGACGCGGGAAGCTGTACAATGGAAGAGCAATGGTCTTTCGTTAGCCCTTAACGCTGCCGCTGGTCATGCCATGCCGCCCATGCCCAGAATCGCCACACGAATCTTGCTCATAGCGAACCTCCTCAATACTTCACGCCCATCTTCACGCTCAGAGACGGATTTTCCACGACGTATTCGCGATAGGCGTCGCCAGCTTCCTCGAAGGAAACGACGGGATCCAGCACGTCCTCGCAGTTGATCTTGCCCTGACTGAGCAAACGCCAGCAGGTTTCGTTCAGACGTGCCCAGTCCCAGCGGGGATAATCCGGATTCGGCTCCGAGCAGGCTCTGGAGAAGATGAGGGTAGCATTGTTCATGTGCGCCTCATGACCTAAATCAAAGTCGCCGCGGTCGCGCCCGAACCATCCGACGATGGCGATGCGTCCGCCGTAGGTCAATCCGCGCAGTCGGGGATAGCTGCCGGAGGTTTCGATGACCACGTCCACGCCGCGGTTGCCCGTGAGCTGCTTCATGCGCAGACCAGCATCCTCGTGGATGGGATCAATGGCGAAGTCCGCGCCGTTTTTTCAGTGCGATTTCCCGCCTGCGGGCAATGGGATCGCAGACGATCACAGTCTTTGCGCCCTGCAATTTCGCCATTTGCACCGCCATCAGACCAATCGCGCCCAGTCCGCTGACGCAGCAGGCATCGCCCAGCCGCAGCTGAGAATCAAACCCTTCCAAATCGAATTATAGCGGCATTGCGATCACTTAGCAATGTTAATATTAAACATGTTTTTGTAAATTCTACAGATTTCTCACGCACGGTGAAAGCGCATATGGAGAGTAAAACCATCAAGCTGCGGCGAATCGACCGATTTCCGCAATTTCGAGCACATAACATTCAAAAGAGATTGGAAAACGTGGACTCGTGGAACGGATCGAAGGTGAATGGAACGGCGGCAGCAGGCGGCGAAGTTACCGTCGCGAAAGGATACAGCTATCGCACGTACGCTGTCGGTCGCATTTACAACAAAGCGGGCGTTCTTCTGGAGCGAGTTACTGCAACAAGCAAAACCGTAGCTCATTAAATTTTACATCCATTGTCTCTCTATTAGAACTGCAGCCCTGTGCTTTCATGGCAGGGCTGCGGTTCTCTTCAGCATATGATGTCTCCAACGCCGATAGGCCAAATTGAAAATTGATTGCTCCACGGAGTAGGATGTACAATATGATTCGTCTTGTGTTGTGCGAACAAAAGAATGTTTCGATATCTGGATACTGCGGATCGCAGACCACGTCATCTCAAATCTAAACACAATAAACAAAGGCCCTTGTAATCGCAGTGTTTCAGGTATATAATGTCTATTGTAAAATACCTTTCCGCATAAAACACATTCTGAATCCATCATAACATCAAGCTGGAGGGCTGCCCGAAGAGATTTTAAGTGACCCCATCTGACATATAGGACACGCAATGTCAGGACTCGCGCAGCTCTTCAATGATATTATATGATACCATGTGAAGATGGCTGCATGAGACGTGAAAGGGCAAAATCGAATGAACAAGAACGATTGCAAGCAGGTTCTTTTCTACGCAGCTGAAATCTTCAATGAACGCATGGGTTCAACGTTCAACGAGGAAAACCTTGTACTGTCCTGCTTTCAGACGAGTAACCAGGAGGAAGTCTTCGAGCAGTTCTGCAAGCAGTATTTTCCGGATCGCCTGACCGACCATTACAAAGAGAAGGGCTATTTTGATTTTCACGCCTCCGCTTTTATTGGCGAAGGGAAAAACAGCGTGGACGGCATCCTCCTGC
>OLPR01000777.1_pt1 | contig 28232 bp, 24 predicted proteins | sample 1672761 | NCBI WGS metagenome assembly OLPR01 (sample SAMEA3136721, study PRJEB25190) | human gut metagenome | biome: human gut; feature: human-associated habitat; material: faeces | place: Austria | collected 2013 | reverse complement strand
CCGGGGCGACAGCTGGGGCGGCGGCGACGCGGCCGGCCTGGACTACTACCCCACGGAGAAGCCGGCCTTCACGGACAACGTCATGCCCGACGAGGTGCGGGCGCTGTACCTGAATGGCAGCGCCATTCAGTACGCGGACAGCTATATCCGGCTGGCCCAGGGGACGGGCATCAATGCCTTTGTGGTGGACATCGTGGACGGCACGGCTGTATCCTACGCCTCCCCGGTCATGCAGCAGTACAGCCCGTCCGCCTACGCCGCGGCTCAGGACACTATGGAGGGCTTCAAGGCCAACGTGCAGAAGCTCCGCGACGCCGGCTACTACGTCATCGGCCGCATCACGGTGTTCAATGACGCCCACCTGGCCGCCGACCACCCGGAGTACGTCATCTCCGACCTGAACGGCACGCCCCTGAAGATCAGCTCCATGTACTGGCCCAGCGCCTACAACCGCACCGTGTGGCAGTACAAGGTGGAGCTGGCGTTGGAGGCCGCCGCTCTGGGCTTCAACGAGATCCAGTTTGACTACATCCGCTTCCCCGACGGCGCGTATAAGTACGAGCAGGCCGGTACCATCGACTACAAGAACACCTACGGTGAGAGTAAGGCACAGGCGGTCCAGCGGTTTCTGATCTACGCCGCGCAGCGGCTGCATGACGCCGGGTACTACATCTCCGGCGATGTGTTCGGCGAGTGCGCCAACGCCTATGTGACGGCCTGCGGTCAGTACTGGCCGGCCATCAGCTCCGTGGTGGACGCCATCTCCGGCATGCCCTACCCCGACCATTACAGCGCGCAGGGGGACTATAAGCCCTGGGAGCACCCCTATACCACGGTCCACAACTTCGGCGAGAGCGCCATGGCCCGCCAGAGCGAGACGGCCTCTCCCGGCGCGGTACGCACATGGATACAGTGCTACAACGCCATCCGTGAGCCGTATAACCACTACGGCGCGGCGGAGCTGGCCGACGAGGTCCGGGCCCTCCGCGACGCTGGGTGCACCGGCGGCTTTATGACCTGGAACGGCGCGTCCGACATCGACAAATACGCCGAGGTCATCTCCGCCCTGAGCTGATATGAACGCAAAAAAGAAAGCCCGCATGGGCTTTCTTTTTTGCTTATTGCGCTTCCATGGCCTTCTGGGCAAAGCTGTTGTCCACCAGCTTGTCGAAGTCCACCCACTGGTCCTTCTCCAGCTCGCCGGCCTCGGTCATCACCGTCTCCAGCCGTTCCAGCGCCGAGCGCGCCATCATTGGCCCCGCGTTCCAGGCGTCGATCTGCCGGTGCCGCGCGGTAACGGCCTCCAGCGTGTCGATGTCCGTATCCGGGAACTGGTCGATGATGGCCTCCGCCACCTCCCGGTCCGTGTGGTCCACGATCCACTGCTGCGCCCGGGCGATGGCGTTGGCAAAGCCCTGAATGACCTCCGGATGCGCCGTCATATAACTCTGACTGGCGAAATAGGCGGTGTAGGGTATCTCTCCGGACTCCTCGCCGATGGAGCAGAGGATATACCCGTGTCCGGCGCGCTCCACCTCCGTGGCGGTGGGCTCAAACAGCGTCACATAGTCCCCCTGTCCGCCGGTGAAGGCCCCCGCCATCATGTTGAACTGCACCGAGGTGTCCACCACCGCGTCCTCCTGGGGTACGATGCCGTGCTGCTTGAGGACGTATTCCAGCGTCATCTCCGGTACGCCGCCCTTGCGCCCGCCGATGATGGTCTTGCCCTTCAGGTCGTTCCAGTCGAAGGCCTCGTCGCTGCGGCCCACCAGGAACGAGCCGTCCCGCTTGGTCAGCTGGGCGAAGATCACCGGCAGATCGTCCTTGCCCTGCGCGTGGATATAGATGCAGCTCTCCGGCCCGGCCAGACCGATGTCCGCGCCGCCGGATACCACGGCGGTCATCACCTTGTCGGCCCCGCCGCCGTTGCTCAGTTCAATGTCCAGCCCCTCGTCGGCGAAGAACCCCTGGCTCATAGTCACGTACTGCGGCGCGTAGAACACCGAGTGCGTCACCTCGCTGAGTCGGACCGTGACATTTTTCGCCTCCGTGCCGGCGGTATCGCCGGTATCGGTCCCCGCGCCGCAGCCGGTCAGCAGGCTGAGCGACAGCAGCGCGGCCATACAAATGCAGATAAGTTGTTTTTTCATGCACGTACCCCCCATAGATGATTTAAGAATGCTTCTGCCCGCAGCACCAGCAGGTACATTCCCACCGCCGCCAGCCCCAGCACCAGCACGCTGGCCATGACCAGGTCCATGTTGAATACCTGGGAGCCGTAGACGATGAGATACCCCAGCCCGGCCCGGGACACCAGGAACTCGCCCATGATGACCCCCACCCACGAGAGGCCCACGTTCACCTTCAGTGTGGAGAACAGCGTGGGACAGTTGGCCGGGAACACCAGCAGCCACAGGATCTGGCGCTTGTCAGCGCCCAGCGTCCGCATCAGCCGCAGCTTCTCCGAGTCGGTGGTGCGGAAGCCGGTGTACATACTCAGGATGGTGACGATGAGTGAAATGGCCAGCGTCATGGTGACGATGGCCCCCATGCCCGCGCCCATCCACACGATGAAGATGGGCCCCAGGGCTGTTTTCGGCAGTGCGTTCAGCACCACCAGGTACGGGTCCAGAATGCGGGCGGCGGTGTCCGACCACCACATGGCCACGGCGACGGCCGTGCCCAGCACTGTCCCGGCGGTAAAGCCCAGCACCGTCTCACCGATGGACACCGCCGCGTGGTGCCACAGCTCGCCGGAGGCGCACAGCCGCCACAGGGTCTGCACCATGCGGCTGGGACTGCTGACCAGAAAGCCGTCGGACAGCCCCAGCCGGCAGCTGAGCTCCCACACGGCAAACAGCACCGCCACCAGCGCGATCTGCCAGATACGCACCCGGCGCTTTTCGCGGCGCACGGTCCTCAGGTACGCCGCACGGCGGGGCGAAGGCGCTTTCTCAGGCATGAACGTCCAGCTCCTTCCATATGGCGTTGAAGTACCGGTGAAATTCCGGCGTGTCCCGGCGCTCCAGCGGCGGCAGACCACGCAGCGCACCCATGTCCATCTCCGCCTTCACCACGGCGGGGCGGCGGGACAGCACCACCACCCGGTCGGACATACTCACCGCCTCAGCGATGTCATGGGTGACCAGCAGGGCCGTTTTGCCCTCCTGCTGCAATATGCGCCAGATATCCGCCGACACCGCCAGCCGTGTCTGGTAGTCCAGGGCGGAAAAGGGCTCATCCAGCAGCAATATCTCCGGCTCAGTGGCCAGGGTCCGGATCAGGGCGCAGCGCTGGCGCATACCGCCGGAGAGCTGGCAGGGCCGCTTTTTGGCAAAGGACGCCAGCCCATAGCGCTCCAGCAGCCGGGACACGTGTGCATAGGCCGCCGGGTCCTTCTCACCACGGACCGTCAGCCCCAGCGTCACGTTGTCCCATATATTCCGCCACTCGAAAAGCTGGTCCCGCTGGGGCATAAAGCCGATCTTTGGCGACGTGCCCTGTACCGTCCGGCCGTCGATCTCGATAGCGCCGCCGCTGAGGGGCTCCAGCCCGGCAATGGCGCTGAGCAGGGTGGATTTGCCACAGCCGGAGGGCCCCACTAAACTGACGAACGCGCCCTCCTCCACCGTGAAGGACACGTCCCGTACCGCCTCCACCTCGCCGTCCGGGGCTTGATAGCAGGCGGCGGCATGACGGAGCGTAATGCTCATATCCTATGTGACCTCCTGTCGGGAATGATGGGAGACTTCTCTCCGTGGTCATTCTACGCAGGAGGGACCCTCGGGGTGCCCTACGGCAGCAGATACGGTGCCAGCAGTGCCGCCAGTCCCGCTGACAACGCCGCCTGCACCGCCTTGGCCGTGTCGGAATCACCCTTCTTGATGGCCACGGCCTCCTTGGTCACGCCGACGTCCTCACCGAGGGCCTCAAGCTGGTCGTCGGTCTGGGAGATCGCATAACCCGCGACCGGCGAATCGGCGTAGAACACGTCGGCCTTGCCGGTGACGACGTTGGTGGTCACATCGGTCTGCAGCTTGTTGGACAGGATCTGGATGTCAAGCTTGTTGTCCGCCTTGCACTGTTCGGCGCCCTTGTTGACTTCCTCCTCCTGTGTGGTGCCGGTCTGCACCGCGATCTTCAATCCGCACAGGTCGGACGTGTCGATCTTGCCTGGGTTGCCCTTCTTGACCACCCACGTGGAACCGGCCTTGAACATGCTGACGAAGTCGACGGCCTTCATGCGTTCCGGGGTAATGGTGAACGACGAAACGCCGATATCGTACTTCGAACCGATCGACGGAATGATCGAATCGAAATTCGACGTCTGCGGATCCGCCTCGAGGCCGAACGTTTTCGCCAACGCCTTGACGATGTCCACGTCGAAGCCGACCGGCGTCTTGCCGTCCGCGGCCAGGAACTCGGCCGGCGCGTACGACGTATCCATGCCGACGGTCAGCTTGCCGTCCTTGGTGACGGAGGACGGCAGCATCTTGGCGATCTTCTCGTCCTTCTTCACGCCGGACACGTCGTAACCGGTGGTCGACGACGAATTCGAATCGACGGAAGCTTGGGAATCCGTTTTGTCGGAGGTTCCGCAGGCTCCCATCGAGACGACCATCGCCGCGCTCAACGCGAGCGCCGCCCAACCTTTCAGGTTCCTCATCATGGCAAGTCCTCTCTTCAACCCAGCCAAATCAACCAGCCAAACGTGGCTATGGCATAACCTAAGAGCGGATTGCTACGAGCGTATTAACGGACGCAAAAGTTCCGAAACATTCACTCGTTGGTGCCGGGGGTGTTGATCTCCGGCTTGCTGATGGCACCGTCCTGAACACCCCAGTACTTGAGGATCTTCATGTAGGTGCCGTCGTCGATGAGCTTCTGCAGGGCCTTCTGCAGGGCCTCGTCCATCTGCTGGTCGCCCTTCTTGACGACGATGCCTTCCGGGGCGGTGCCTTCGGTCTTGCCAAGCGTTTCGAGTTCGCCGTCGGTCTGCGCGATCGCGTAGCCGGCGACCGGCGAATCGGCGTAGAACACGTCGGCCTTGCCGGTGACGACGTTGGTGGTCACATCGGTCTGCAGCTTGCTGGAGATAACGTCCATCTCCGCCTTGCCATCGGCCTTGCATTGCTTGGCCATCTTGTTGGCGGCGGTCTCCTGCATGGTGGCGGTCTGCACGGCCACCTTCTTGCCGCACAGATCGGACGTGTCGACCTTGTTCGGGTTGCCCTTCTTCACGGCCCATGCGGAGCCGGCGTTGAAGTGGCTGACGAAGTCGACCGCCTCGAGGCGTTCCTTGGTGACGGTGAACGACGAGATGCCGATGTCGTACTTGGCGCCGACGGCCGGAATAATCGAATCGAAGTTCGCGGTTTCCGGATCGGCCTCAAGACCGAACACTCCGGCCAGCGCCTTGGCGATGTCCACGTCGAAGCCGACCGGCGTCTTGCCGTCCGCGGCCAGGAATTCGGCCGGCGCGTACGACGTATCCATGCCGATGGTGAGCTTGCCGTCCTTGGTCACATAATCCGGCAGCATTTTGGCGATCGCGTCGTCCTTCTTCACGCCGGAAACATCGTAACCGGTCAGTTCGCTGGACTTCGAACTGGATTTCGACGCCGAGGCGTCGCTGTCGTCGCTGGTGCCGCATGCCGCGCCGGTGGCGAGCATGGCCACGCTCAACATGAACGCGGCGGCGGTTTTCAGGGCTTTTCCTGCTTGCATGTTCCCTCTCCTATGGATTCATATCGGCCTGTTCAGCCGAACCGTATCCTAGCGTAAAGAGGGTGTGTTACAAAAATTTTCCTGAATCGGCGTTCTTTCACTATGTGAAACCGGAATTTTTCCGATTTATCGCACCTGCTTGTTGGCGTATCGCATGGCTCGCAGCGCCTCACGCTTGTCCTGCTCCTCGCGAAGCGACTGGCGCTTGTCGAATTCCTTCTTGCCTCGGGCGAGCGCGATCTCGACCTTGACGCGGCCGTCTTTGAAATACAGGCTCAGCGGAATGATGGTGAATCCCTTGGCCTGGGTTTGGCGGGCCAGCTTGTCGATCTGCGCCGCATGCAGCAGCAGCTTGCGCTTGCGTTTGGGTGCGTGGTTGTTCCACGTGCCGTTGAGATATTCGGGAATGTTGGCTCCCTCAAGCCACATCTCCCCACGACGGTCGATGGTGATGAACGATTCGGCCAGCGACGCCCGTCCTTCACGAAGCGACTTCACTTCGGTGCCGGTCAACACGAGACCGGCCTCATACTTGTCTTCGATGGCGTAGTCGTGACGCGCCTTCTTGTTCTGCGCGATCGGTTTGGTTCCCTGTTCCTTGGCCATGTCGGACCTCCTTCCCGGTTCTTTCGATCAGTGTATGCAACGCGACTCCGTCGACCATATCACGAAAGCGCGTCGCCCGACGATGCGGACGGCGCGCTTGCCGTGGTTTCATGTCTGGAACGGAACCGTCAGTAGTGGACGTACTGGTAGGCTCCGGCGTTGGAGATCGTTTCCCAAGCCGGGAACGTCGCGAAGCCGGTGCCGCCTTCGGAGATCAGGACCGAACCGTCGGCGTTCACGCGTTCCACGACGGCCACGTGGCCGTACTGCCAGTCGGCGGTCCAATGTCCGCCTACGCTTTGGCCGCGCGCGAACACCATCGCCGCGCCGACATGCGGGGTGTTGTTCACCAGGTATCCGAGTCCACGAGCGGTATTGGCCCAATCGGCGCCGTTGCCCATGTAGGAGCCGACCGGAAGGCTCAGCTGGGAACGCCTCAGGTATGCCCACAGCGTGCACTGGCGGGACGGATACGCGGCACCGCCGACCGTGTTGCCGGTGTTGTGTCCGTAGCAGTATCCGGAACCGGCCGGGCAATTGCCGGGCACCGCATAGTTCATGCCGCCGGCGCCGCCGGAATTGTTGTTATTGGGTGTCGGAGCCGGCGCAGGTGCAGGCGCGGGAGCGGGATTGTAGTTCGTGTTGTTGTTCGGACGCGACTGCTGCTGGTTGTTATTGGGGTTGACAGCGGCGTTGTTGGAATTGTTGTACTGGTTGTTCCATGAATCGATCTGCGATTTCATGGCGACGATGTCCGCCGCTTCCTTGGCGCTCTGCGTTGTCAGCTGGCTCTTCTGCGATTCGAGCTTCTCACGTTTCACCGTGCCCTCGTCACGCAGCTTCTGCAGGGCGGTCTGCTTGGCGCTGGCCTCGCTTGCCGCCTGCTGGGCGCTTGCCGCCTGCTGGTCGGCCTGCTCCTTGAGCTGGGTGATCTTCTGTTCGATGGCGCCCAAACGGTCCTTACGGTTCATCGACGTGTTCAGCTCGTTCGCCGCGTCGGTTGCCGCGTTGGATTCGCTTCGCGTGACCGCGGCCTGCGACTGCATCTTGTTGACGAAATCGTCGGCGGTCGTCGAATCGGTGACAAAATCCAGCACATCCGACGTACTGGAGCCGTGGAAGCTTTCGCGGGCGAGCTGCGCGACGGCGGCCTTGGCGTCATCATAGTCGGAGCCGGTCTGTTTGATCTGCTCCTCAAGGTTCGCCTTGTCCTGCTGGGCCGCTTGCAACCGCTGCGTGGTCGCTTCCGCCAGGCTCTGCGCCTGTTCTGCCGCCTGCTGGGCAGATTCCGCGGCCTCGACCGCCGCAGGAATCTGGTTGTCGTTCAAATCGGCCAACTGCAGAATCGTGTCGGCGAGATCGCTGCTCACGCCGACAAGCTGCGACTTCAGCTTGGCGTGGTTCGACACCTTCGCCTGGTATTCCGACATGCTCACGGCATGCGCCTGCGGAGCCGGCGCGGCGACGACCGCGACGCCGCCGGCGCAGAACATAGCCGAAGCAAGCATCAGTCCAACGATGGGCCGCACCTGTCTCGTCATTTTCCTAGACATGTATTCCCTTCCCGAAATCCACCTATTTCGACATTGTATCCAGCAAACTTCAAATATGCTGAACATCTCGTTCAGCACTCCGCCGGTTTATGCCTTCAGGTACTTCCTCAGCGAGATGCTGGACGCGACGATCGACAGCACGACGGCTCCCACCACAAGGGCCGGTGCAAGCAGCCATACCGTCTTCTGGTTGATCAGAGGCATCCACTGCACGCTCTTCGACAGCCAATCCGTGATGAACAGCTTCACCATGGCGCTCAACGTTCCGCAGGCGAGCAGCGAACCAATCAGCGACGCGAACACGCCTTCCAACACGAACGGCAGGCGGATGGTCCAGTTCGAGGCTCCCACCAGTCGCATGATCTCGGTCTCGTTCTTACGCGAGGCGGCACTCATGCGAATCGTCGTGCCGGTCAGCATGATGGCCACCAGGATCATCACGCCGGCGAGCGCCACGGTGACCGCCGTCGCACGGTTCAGCACCGAGAAGACCGGGTCGAAGATCTTGCGTTGATCCTGCACTTCCTCGACACCGGTGCGGCCGCTCAACACTTCGGATACCACTTGGTATTTGGTCGGGTCCTTCAGTTTCAGACGCAGCGACCCCTGCATGTCGGCGGCGGTGAGCACGCGTCCTTGGTATTCGCCGTTCGGATACTGCTTGAGGAAGGTGTTCTTGTAGAAGTCCTCACGGCTCACATATGTGATTTTGGAGACGATGTTGCCGGCTTCCTCGTTGATCACGTTCTCCAGATCGACGATCTCCTGGTTGGAAGGCGCCTTGCCCGACGAGCAGGACGCCGCCTGGCTGGCACCGTCCGGGCACAGCCATACGACCACTTCGACCTTGTCGTACCATTCGCCCTTCGCGGCGGTGATCTGTGCCTGCATCAGGCCGGATACGCCGATGAACAGGAAGGAGATGAATGTGACCAGCATAACGGAGATGATCATTGAAACATTGCGCTTGAGGCTGTTCCATGTTTCGGAAAGGATGAAACGAAAACGCATCAGTCGTGCTCCTTGGTGTCCTCAGGGTTTTCATCGGACGGTGCCGGCGGGACGGGCGGTTCGGGCGGTGTCGGAGGCTCGGTTTGGGTCGGTGGAACGGGCGGTGCAGGCGAAGCGGACAGCGCCGATGCTTCGTCGGCACCAGTCTCGGAGGCATCATTTTCAGCGGAGGTCTTGGCCTGTTCGTTCCGTTCGGTTTGCTCGGCCTGTTCCTGGTCGGCCATCTGTTCGAGGCTCAGTCCCTTGCCCCAGGTCAAGGTGGTCTCCACTGACGCGAAGGCCTCGCCGTAACGGCCGGTGCGTCCGGAATGCACGGATTTGGCAAGACGGGCGATGCCGTCGTTCCCCTGTCCGTCATGGACGGCAGCGGCGACCACATCCACGGCGCTCACCACGGTTTCGGCGCGCGTCGCGCCTTCCACGTCGACGGTGTCGTCAGGAGCGTTCGTTGAATCGATGGCGTTCTGTCGACGGTATTTCGCGTTCGGGTCGGAAGTGCCCAATGCCTGGTGCGATTTCGACTCGACTTCGGCATCCGGGAAATACAGCGCGGAATCGTAGGATCCCTGCTGCTCGTCGCGCACGATCTTGCCGGTGTGCAATTCGACCACGCGTTTGCGCATGGAGTTGACGATCTCTTCGTTGTGTGTGGCCATGACGATGGTGGTGCCGGTACGGTTGATGGCGTCCAACACTTCCATGATGCCCAGCGATGTGGTTGGGTCGAGGTTGCCCGTAGGCTCGTCGGCGAGCAGGATCTGAGGATGGTTCACATACGCCCTTGCGATGGCGACGCGTTGCGCTTCGCCGCCGGACAGCTCATGGGGGTAGTTGTTTTCCTTGCCCGTGAGCCCCACCGTCTGCAGTACTTTGGGCACCAGCGATTTGATGGTGGAACGGCTTGTGCCGATCACTTCAAGTGCGAAGGCGACGTTCTCCCATACCGTCTTGTTGTTGAGCAGCTTGTAATCCTGGAAGATAAAGCCGATCTGCCGGCGATAATGCGGCACCTGCCGTGCGGACAGGCGTCGCAGATCGTTGCCGGCGACGCGGATCTCGCCATCCGTGGCTTCCTCCTCGCGAAGCAGCAGGCTCAGCAAGGTAGTCTTACCGGAACCGGACGCGCCCACAAGAAAGACGAAATCACCTCGATCGATGTCAAGACTGATGTCATCCAATGCGGGACGCGTGCCCTTTGGATAGACTTTGCTCACATGTTCAAGCGAGATCAGCGCCATCGTGTTTTCCCTCCGCCTATCGCTTAGGCTTCTTGTTCCTCGGCTGCCGCGCGACGCTGTTCGTGACGCCAGCGGATGCCGGCTTCGATGAACTCGTCGATGTCGCCGTCGAAGACAGCCTGGGTCTGCGAGGTCTCATACCCCGTGCGCAGGTCCTTGACCATCTGGTACGGATGCAGCACATACGAGCGCATCTGGTCGCCCCAGCTGGCCTTGATGTCTCCGGCGAGCTCCTTCTTCTTCTTGGCTTCCTCCTCGTGGCGCAGCACCAGCAGTCGGGACTGCAGCACGGCCATGGCGGCGGCGCGGTTCTGAATCTGAGAGCGTTCGTCCTGCATGGTCACCACGATGCCGGTCGGGATGTGGGTGATGCGCACCGCGGAATACGTGGTGTTCACGCCCTGTCCGCCAGGACCGGACGAGCAGTAGGTGTCGACGCGGATTTCGGAATCCGGCACGTCGATGTGATCGGTCGCTTCGACCAGCGGAACCACTTCCACGGCGGCGAAGCTGGTCTGACGGCGGCCCTGGTTGTCGAACGGGGAGATACGCACCAGACGGTGGGTGCCACCCTCCACGCTCAGTCGCCCGTATGCGTACGGGGCGTCCACCTGGAACGTGGCCGACTTGATGCCGGCTTCTTCCGCGTAGGAGGTGTCCATGACCTTGGCCTTGTATCCGTTGCGTTCCGCCCAACGCAGGTACATGCGCAGCAGCATCTGCGCGAAATCGGCCGCATCCACGCCGCCGGCGCCGGAACGGATCGTCACCACGGCGGAACGTTCGTCGTATTCGCCGTCAAGCAGCGTCTGGATCTCCATATCGTCGAGATCCTTTTGGATGCTTTCGACTTCGGCCTTCGCCTCGGCCAACGTGTCGGCGTCCTCTTCCTCCTGGCCAAGCTCGACCAGGGTCTCCACGTCCTCGATGCGCTGGTCGGCGGATGCCAGACGCTTGAGCTGCGACTGCACCGCGGACAGCTTGCTGGTCACTTTCTGTGCGTTTTCCGGATCGTCCCACAATCCGGGTTCGGCCGCTTTCACTTCAAGGTCCTTGGCCTCGGCGGTCAGTCGATCGACGTCGAGGGCCTTGGAAATGGACTCGTATTTGGCGCGCGCTTCGCTGATCGCCTCGGAGTAATCAAATTCTGCCATCGTTTACACCATACATTTCTGTTACGTTCCTGACTATTCTGACATGGAGCCGTCCACGGCTCCCGCACAATCCATAAGGTTTTTCCACGTGCCCACATCCATTTCCCACATGGACGGACCGCGAACCTGTCCGCACGCATACGGGAAACCGGGGCCCGTTTCGGATCATACGGACCCGAAGGCGTCAAAGCCCCGCGTAGATCGCAGGAATGACCAGACTCAGCAGCATCGCCGCGGCGATGACGATGCACACCGTGCGCACCATGGTGCGGCGACGGCGTTCTCGCTGCTCGCGTTCGTCCCTGTAGTCACTCATACGCGCCACTATACCGGCTCGCCCCTACTTAGCGTTTCTTGCGAAACGCCTCGAAAATCACTTGTGGTAAGGTTCTCCGGCGTTGATTTTGTATGCGCGATAGATCTGCTCCAGCAGAATCACCCGCATCAGCTGGTGCGGGAACGTCATTTTGGAAAAGCTCAGCAGGTAGTCGGCTCGTTTGAGGATCGCGGGGTCGAGTCCCAATGAGCCGCCGATGATGAGCTGGATATGGCTGGTGCCGTGGAGTCCGAGGTCGTTGATTTTCGCGGCGAGCTGTTCGCTGGTGAGCTGCTTGCCTTCGATGGCGAGGGCGATGACGAACGCATCGTCACGAATATGTTTGGCGATGCGTTCGCCCTCTTTGGCCTTGATCTGCCGTTCGAGTCCGTCGCTGGCATGCTCCGGTGTCTTCTCGTCGGCCACTTCGACGATGCCGAGCTTGCAATACCGGCCCAGTCGTTTCGAATATTCCGCGATGGCGTCGCGCAGATACTTCTCTTTGACCTTGCCGACGGTGATCAGTGTGATTTTCACGAGTTTCCTCTTGCGGAGAGCGCGGATGACGCTCTCCGCCATTCCGTTTTCAGTTCTTGTGGAGTTTCTCGTTGAGCTCGATGCCGGTCTTGCGGTAGCGCGCCTCGATGCGGCCGGACACGGAGTTGCGGATGAACAGGATGTTGTCCTTGCCGGACAGTTCGGCGCCCTTGACGGTTTCGAGCGGTTCGCCGGCGGCGACCTTGGCCTTGTCGTAGATGGTGACCTTGGTGCCGGCGGTGACGTACAGGCCCGCTTCGACCACGCAGTTGTCTCCCAGGGAGATGCCGATGCCGGCGTTCGCGCCGAGCAGGGAGTGCTCGCCGATGGAGTTCTTGAGCTTGCCGCCGCCGGACAGGGTGCCCATGATGGACGCGCCGCCGCCGATGTCGGAGCCGTTGCCGACCACGACGCCTTGCGAGACGCGGCCTTCGACCATGGAGACGCCGAGGGTGCCCGCATTGAAGTTCACGAAGCCGGCGTGCATGACGGTGGTGCCTTCGGACAGGTGCGCGCCCAGTCGCACGCGGTCGGCGTCGCCGATGCGCACGCCGGTCGGCACGACGTAGTCGACCATACGGGGGAACTTGTCAATCGACAGCACGTTCACATCGACGTGCGGCGCCAACACGGCTCCGGACTGTCGGGTGGCGGCCATCACGTCAAGCTTGCGCAAAGCGAAATCATCGACGGCGAACGGACCGTAGTTGGTCCACACCACGTTGTTGAGCTTGGCGAAGATGCCGTCGAGATTCAACGTGTTCGGCTTGGCCAGACGCATGCTCAGCAGGTGCAGACGCAGATAGGCGTCGGCGGCGTCCTCGATCGGCTCGTCCAGCTTGGACACGGTGAACACGGGCATGCGGCGCACGCCACGCGCGTCGGCCTCGTCATGCGCGATGGCGCCGAAGTTGTGATTCGGACGCGAGGTTTCAGCCGGAGCCTCGCCCAACGTGAGTTCCGGATACCACACGTCAAGGGTGTTGCCGGCCGCATCGATGCTTGCCAGACCCCAACCCCATGCGGTGCGCTGTTCAGTCATGTGTACGCTCCTTTGACCATGCCGGAGCCGTAGACCGGTTCCAGCGATTCGTTAGGTTCTTTCGTTCCTTGAAACACTGTAGCGGCAAGCCATGGCAGGCGCATGCGCACGTCCGAAACCGGAGCCGCGTGTCAATATCGTTCAGTGGCGCTGGTCCATCGGCACGTAATCGCGTTCCGTGTAGCCGGTGTACACCTGGCGCGGACGGCCGATCTTCGTGTTCGGGTCGGCGAGCATCTCACGGTACTGCGCGATCCAGCCGGGGATGCGGCCCAACGCGAACAGCGTGGTGAACATGGACGGATCGAAGCCGATCGCACGGTAGATCAGTCCCGTGTAGAAGTCGACGTTCGGATACAGATGACGAGACACGAAGTAATCGTCGCTCAATGCGATCTGCTCCAGTTCGGTGGCCACGTCGAACAGCGCGCGCTCGTCCGCCGGCAGCTTCAGCGTGTCGGTGCGTTCCATGATCTTCTGCAGATAGGTCTTGGCGATCGCCGCGCGCGGATCGTACGACTTGTACACGCGGTGGCCGAGGCCGGAGATGCGACGCCCGTTGGCCTTCGCGTCCTCCACGAATTCCTTGACGGTTTTGCCGGAGTCGCGGATGGCCTTGAGCTGGCGGAGCACCGCCTCGTTGGCGCCGCCGTGCAGCGGGCCGGACAGCGCGTTGATGCCGGCCGCGACCGCGGAATACAGGTTGGCGTGCGCCGAACCGGCGATGCGCACCACGGACGTGGAGCAGTTCTGCTCGTGGTCGGCATGGATGATGAGCAGACGGCCAAGCGCGTGCACATACAGAGGATCGGATTCGAACGGCTCATACGGCACGGCGAAGCACATGCGCAGGAAATCGTCGACATAGCCACGCGAGTAGTCCGGGTACAGCATCGGCTCATCGCGACGGCGGCGGAAGATGTAGCTGACGATGGTGCGCGCCTTGGCCATGATGATGGTCGCCGCTTCGTCCAGCTGGTCGGAATCGTTGATGTCCGTGGTGTCCGGGTAGAACGTGGCGAGCGCGTTGACCGCGGACGCCATCACACTCATCGGATGCGCGGTGCGCGGGAAGGAGCCCATGAACGTACGGAAGTCCTCCCCCACCATCGTGCGGTGGTTGATGTCGGAGATGAAACGGTCGTACTGGTCCTTGTTCGGCAGTTCGCCGTGACGCAGCAGCCAAGCGACTTCAAGGAAGTCGGACTGCTCGCACAGCTGCTCGATCGGATAGCCGCGATAGCGCAGAATCGAGTTCTTGCCGTCGATATACGTGATTTTCGATTCGCATTGCGCGGTGGTGAGGAAACCGGGGTCGAGTGTGACCCAGCCATCATTGCGCAGCGTGGACACCACGATGCCGTCCGCGCCCGCCGTGGCTTCGACCACCGGCAGGGTGAAGTCCTTGGATTCCACACTCAGATTGGCTGTGGCCATACTCGTTCGCTCCTTACCAGTTCAAAAAGTACCGCCCACTATATGGCATGCGCGTTTCGATATGTGGGTTCCGTCTCAAAACGGGCATGAAAAAACGGGCTGTGCGTAATCGCACAAGCCCGTTTTCATAAGGTTTTGGACTAGTCGCGGACGGTGAGGATCACCGGACCGTTTTCGGTGATGGCGATGGTGTGCTCGCTGTGTGCGCCACGGGAGCCGTCCTCGCTCTTCAGCGTCCAGCCGTCCTTCGGATCCTGGTAGATCTCGTCGGTGGTCTTGAGGAACCACGGTTCGATGGCGATGACCAGGCCCGGACGCAGCTTGTAGCCGTGATGCGCCTTGCCGTCGTTCGGCACGTGCGGATCGCCGTGCATGATATGGCCGACGCCGTGTCCGCCGAACTCCAGGTTGATCGGGTAGCCGTATTCGCGTGCCACGTCGCCGACGGCGCAGGAGACGTCGCCCAGACGATTGCCCGGCTGAGCGGCTTCGATGCCGGCCGCCAAAGCCTCTTCGGTGCACTTGATCAGGCGCAGGTCGTCGGGATGCTGCGTGCCGACGCAGAAGCTGATGGCGGAATCCGCGACCCATCCGTCGACGTTGATCGCCAGATCGAGGCTGACCAGATCGCCGTCCTTCAGGTTGTAGTCGTACGGAACGCCGTGCAGCACGGCGTCGTTCACGGACGTGCAGATGTAGTGCGCGAACGGACCGGTGCCGAAATCAGGCGCATAGTCGACGTAGCAGGACGAGGCGCCCTTGCGGTCCACGATGCGCTTGTGGACGAATTCGTCGATTTCCAACAGATTGGTGCCGACCTTGGTGAATTCCTTCAGGTCGCGCAGGATGCCGCCGACGAAGCGGCCTGCGGGCTTCATCGCTTCAATCTCTTTAGGGGTTTTCAGTTCGATCATGCCTTCAACCCTACTTCGCGGGCCATACACCGGCGAACGATGTTCTCCTTTCTGTATTCCACCTTGCGTTCCACCCGAATATTCGATTCGAATACACGATGTTGTCACCAAAGATGGATAGTGTGAAGCCATGAACAACACTTCGAATTCTTTGGTTTCGGGTATCGATCCGGCATCGTTCTCCGCCGTGACCGGCCCGTCTCAGGACTTGTTCCGCTTCGTCAACGGCCCGTGGGTCGACATGTACCGTCTTCCCGACGACCGTTCCCGGTATGGTTCCTTCGACAAGCTCGCCGAGGATGCGGAAAACCAGATCCGCGACATCCTTGAAGAGGATGATTGCCCAGCCGTCAAGTCGCGCGCTTTGTACCATAGTTTCCTTGACGTCGATGCCATCGACGCGGCCGGACTCGCCGCCATCGAAGACCAGTTGGCTTCCATCGACGAGGCCGAAGACAAGGCCGCGCTCACCCGCGCGCTTGGCGCCATGAACCCGACCGGCGGTCCAGACCTGATCGGCATCGCCGTTTACGGAGATCCGGGAGCGCCGGAGACCAATGTCGTGCACATCGAACAGGACGGTTTGGATCTGCCGGACGAGGCCTACTACAGGGAAGACCATTACGCGCCAATCCGTGAGGCGTATGTCGAGATGGTCGCCAAGCAGCTGAAGAACGCGCATCTTGCGGCCGATGACGAGGATGCCCATGCGCAGGCCAAGCGTTTCCTTGACGTGGAGACGCGCATCGCGGCGAACCATTGGGACAACGTGTCCACGCGCGATTCGGTGAAGACCTATAACCCGACGGATTACGCCGACCTGTGCGCCATGCTCGCCGATGTTGACCTGGACGCTTGGATCGACGCCTGGCAGAACGCTTACGACGCGACCACCGCGGCTGCCGTGCAGCCGTTGGATTTCCGCGGCTGTTTCAGCCACACGATCGTGCATGAGCCAAGCTTCCTCACCGGACTCAACGCGTTCTGGAAGGAAGCGTCGCTGGATGATCTCAAGCTGTGGGCCCGCGTGCATGTGGTGATCGGCTCCACATTGGAGCTTCCCCACGAATTCGACGAAACGAATTTCGACTTCTACGGCAAGACGCTGTCCGGGCAGAAGGAGCAGCGTGTGCGTTGGAAGCGTGGCGTCTCGCTGGTCAACGGCATCTGCGGCGAGGATGTCGGCCGCGAATACGTGAAGCGTCACTTCCCCGAAACCTCCAAGCAGCGTATGGAGCAGCTGGTCGGCAATCTCATCGACGCCTACCGTGTGTCCATCTCCAATTCCACTTGGCTTGGCGACGAGACCAAGGCCAAGGCATTGGAGAAGCTGTCCAAGTTCGTGCCGAAGATCGGCTACACGAACCATTGGCGTGACTATTCCGCGCTGGATGTGCGCGAGGACGCCGGCTTCGCCCAGAACATGCGTGCCGCGAACCTGTATGAGACCGGCTACCAGCTGGCCAAGGTGGGCAAGGCCGTCGACAAGGACGAATGGCTGATGAATCCGCAGACGGTGAACGCCTACTATGAGCCGTCCATGAACGTGATCGTGTTCCCGGCCGCCATTTTGCAGCCGCCGTTCTTCAACCCGGATGCCGAGGATGCCGCGAACTACGGCGGCATCGGCGCGGTGATCGGCCATGAGATCGGCCACGGTTTCGACGACCAGGGCTCGCAATACGACGGCGACGGCAAACTCAACGACTGGTGGACCGAAGAGGACAAGGCCAATTTCAAGGCGCTCACCCAGAAGCTCATCGACCAGTACAACGAGTTCGTGCCGACGCAGCTCGCCGAAAAGTATTCGGATGACCCGTCGAAGGCCCCTCATGTGAACGGCGCGTTGACCATCGGCGAGAACATCGGCGATTTGAGCGGTGTGAACATCGCTCTCAAGGCCTATGCGTTCGCTCTCGATGAAGCGGCCGGCCGCGGCAAGGATGGTTCCACGGAAGCCATCGAAGCCGCGCTTGCCGATGCTCCTGAAATCGACGGCTTCACCGGCCTGCAGCGTTTCTTCCTGAGCTACGCTTCGATTTGGCGCACTAAGAATCGCGACGAGTTGGCGGAGCAGTATCTGCAGATCGACCCGCACTCCCCCGCCGAATGCCGTACGAACGGCATCGCCCGTAACGTGGACCTGTTCCACAAGGCGTTTGGCGTGCAGCCCGGCGACGGCATGTGGCTCGCACCGGAGCAACGCGTGCGCATCTGGTAACAGGCCATGCCAGCGATCGCATAAGCGTCAGGCAATCGTCAGAAGCCATCGCCGCCGAATTCCTCACGTAGGGGTTCGGCGGCGTTGCTATCCGTACCGGCCTGCGAGCCGCCTTGCTCGTCAACGCCGGAACTCTGCCCGTCCATCGCATTGACTGAAGTTTCGCCCCGCTGTTGGGCGGCTTGCACATATGGATCACGTCCTAAAGCCTGTCCAGGCTGCGCGTCTTGCTGGCCGGAATCGTTTTTCTTGGCGAGTTTGCGGAAGGTGGAGACACCGTAGCTCAAATCATGCCCCGCCGCATTCGCTTCCATGACGAGTTTCGACTGTTGCTTGCCGTTCTGGTCCACCCAGCTTTCCGCCGCCAGCACGCCGGTCACGATGACCGGTTCGCCTTTTTTGAACGATTGGCAGATGCTTTCGGAAAGGCCTCGATATGCCTTCACCGTGATCCATGTGGTGGGCAGGTCCTTCCACTGTTGCGTTCGGCCATCGAAATAATGTCTGGTGCTGGCCAGCCGGAATGAGCTGGCATGCGGCATGCCTTCCCGATTGAATTGCGTGGGCTGGCCGCCCACATATCCCGTGATGGTGAGGAGACCCTGCTGCTGCGCCATGTTCGGCCCTTTCTGTTTGACGAATGATGGACCGCGGAAAGCGCCGTTGACGGCACGGAAGCGACAGGCAGTGAGGTGGATTTATGGTGAGAGAGGGTAAACTGCATGCCCTTCCCGCATCTTCACGTTTCCGCGGTAAGACCACTATCGCCGAACGTTCCATCCGTCTGCAAGCCCAACCGGAGAATGTGGATAACTTGAGATCGTCGGGCGAGTCGTGGATTGTCGGTGGATAATTTCGACTTATCCACCGACATCCACAATCCTCATGTGCGTGAGATGCGCACGGTATTCCCCATGAAAAACAAAAAACGGAAGACCACCTGCTTGATGGTCTTCCGTTGCCGTATGTCGTTCGTCGGATCAAACCGACGCGCTACGGATTGCCGTATGTCACTTGAGCAGTGCAGCGACGCGGTCCGCGATCGCCTGCGCGGCGTCCGCGACCGGCACCGCTTCGGCGTTCTCACCGTTGCGGTCGCGCACTTCGATGGTGCCGTTGTTGACGGTGTCGCGGCCGGCGACGGCGATGATCGGCACGCCGATGAGTTCGGCGTCCTTGAACTTGACGCCCGGAGACACCTTCTTGCGGTCGTCGAAGATGACTTCGATGCCCTTGGCCTCAAGCTCACCGATCAGCTGTTCTGCGGCTTCGAACGCGGCCGCATCCTTGCCGGTGGCCACGACGTGCACCTGTGCCGGCGCGATGACTGCCGGCCACGCCAGACCCTTCTCGTCGTGATGGGTTTCGGCGATGCAGGCCATCACACGGGAGACGCCGATGCCGTAGGAGCCCATCCACACCGGAACGGTCTTGCCGTTCTGGTCGAGCACCTTCAGGCCGAGCGCGTTGGAATACTTGAGGCCCAGCTGGAACACCTGGCCGATTTCCACGCCGCGCTCGAAGCTCAGCGGGCCGGAACCGTCCGGGCTCATGTCGCCATGACGTACCTGCACGGCTTCGACGGTGCCGTCGGCCTCGAAATCGCGGCCGTACACCAAATCGTAGTAATCCACGTCCTGCTCGTCGGCGCCGGTGAACCATGCGGAACCGCGTGCCACGTGCGCGTCGATCAGGTAGCGCAGCGCGTCACCGGTCTCGGACGCGTTCTCGGCCTTCTTTCCGTCGCGCGCCTGCGGGCCAAGCGCCATCGGTCCGATGTAGCCCTTGACGAGTTCCGGATGCTTCTTCAGATCCTCGTCGGTGGCTTCCTCGATCTCGGCCGGGGTGAACTGCGCCTCAAGACGCTTCATGTCGACGGTACGGTCGCCCGGAACGCCTACGACCACGAGCTCGCGCCACGGCTCGTCGTGGTCTTCGTCCTGCGGATGCATGACGGCGATGACGACGTTCTTCAGAATGTCGGAGGCCTGCCAATCGCGGCCGTCGGAACGAGGATGGTTGGCGTTGGCGAATTCGACCATCTTGTCGATGGTGGCCGCGTCCGGGGTCGGGCGCTTTTCGGCTGCCGGCGTTGCGGTAAAGTCGATGGCTTCCGGTTCCGGAGTGGTCAGCGCCTCGACGTTCCAGGCCTTGCCGGACGGCGACTGGGCGAAGGTGTCCTCGCCGATCTCCATCGGAGCCAGGAACTCCTCGGATTCGAAGCCGCCCATCGGGCCGGCCATGGCGTGCACCGGCACGTACTTCAGGTCGAGACGGTTGAAGATGCGCTCGTATGCGCCGCGCTCGTCCATGTAGGCCTTGACGAGGCCTTCCTTGTCGAGGGTGAAGGAGTAGGCGTCCTTCATGATGAACTCGCGGCCGCGGATCAGGCCGGCGCGCGGACGGAACTCGTCGCGGTACTTGGTCTGGATCTGGTAGAGGGTCACCGGCAGGTCCTTGTAGGAGGAGTACAGGTCCTTGACCAGCAGGGTGAACATTTCCTCATGGGTCGGGGCCAGCAGGTAGTCGGCCTCGTGGCGGTCCTTCAGACGGAAGATGTTGTCGCCGTATTCCTCCCAGCGGTGGGTGGCCTCATACGGCTCGCGCGGCAGCAGTCCGGAGAAGTGGACTTCCTGGGCGTCGATGGACGCCATCTCCTCGCGGATGATGTTCTCGATCTTGTTCAGGACATTGAGGCCCAGCGGCAGCCAGGTCCAGATGCCCGGAGCGGCCTTGCGCAGGTAGCAGGCGCGCTGCAGCAGCTTGTCCGACACGACGTCGGCATCGGCGGGGTCCTCGCGCAGGGTGCGCAGGAACATGGTAGACATACGAAGTGCTTTGGTCATACGTTCCAAATTACTCAGGTAAGCCGACTTGGATGCGCCACACGTCCTCGAATCGCACACCAATACGCGAAAAACGTTATTTATAGAGTTATAAATAAGTCTAAAGCCGTTTCTATGATACTGGAATCAGCACCATATCGCTTCATAAGGAAAGGACGCAGCATGCGTCACGTCACCGCGCACATTTCGATTTGGAACAAACTCGGCTGGATCGGCATCATCTGCTATTTCGTCTTCGCGGCGGCAGCGCCGGAAGTGCTGACCGAAGGAAACCAATGGATCGGCCTGTGCCTGGCCGTATTGTGCGTCACGTTGATTTCCCTGCCATGGAAGAAGCCGTTCAATGCGATTGCGCTGGCCGGCATGGTGATATGGATCATCGTCACGCGGGCGATTCCAGGTCTTGAGTTCCTGCAGCGCAACCCGCTTTGGTTGCTCGTCGGACTGGCCTGCGTGATCGCCAGCTGTTGGGACCCCGATCCGGAAAGCGTCGAGGACGAAGTTGAGCTCGACCCGGATCTTGCGCGTTCCCTGCAGGCGATGGGCTGATATTTAGCAGCGGGTCAGAACAGCACGTCCTGCGCGAATTCGTCATCCTCACCGGCGGCCGGTTGCGGCATGCGGGCGCGGAATGCTCCGACACCGTCGGAGGCAAGCGTATCGGCGGCCTGAGCCGACTCCAATCGCAATTGTCCATCAAGACGGACCGCGTCCGGTGAGACCAGGAACATGCGCTCGTTGACGCCTTGCAGATACAGGCCGTCGAGCCCTTCCACTCGAGACAGCGCCACGTATCCCATGCCCGGCGCGAATGTGCGTCGCAAATCCATGACGGCACGATCGAGTGTCATGCCTTGCGATTTGTGGATGGTGATGGCCCACGCGCAGCGCAACGGCACCTGTTTGACCGTGGCGAGCACGGTATCGCCGTCCTGCATCTGCCAGGAATTCGGCTTCATGGTGACGATGTTGCCGTTTTCGAATTCGACGATCGGCCAGCCGCCCTGCGATTGCGTGGTGAATCCACGCACGGTGCCGAGCGACCCGTTGACGTACTGGTGGTCGGTGTCGTTGCGCACCGCCATCACGGCCGCGCCCGTCTTGAGACACAACCGTTCGGGGGCCAGCATGTTCTTTTTGAGCCGTTCCACCAGATTCGCCGCACCCTCGGATTCGGCGAGGTATTCGTGCGGCTCCTCCTTGATTTCGAACAGGCGCAGATCATTAAGCGCGTCGGCCTGCCTGTTGACGGGGAACAGGTTCACCGCCTGCTGCCCGGGTTCCGGAATGGCCCCCAACCGGGTCAGCAGCACATTGCGGTCGCCATCGTCCACCGCGCCTTCGCGAATGTCGGTCAGCACGTTCAACAGCTGGCCGTCATCCTGACGATGCTGTTCGGTCAGATAGCAGACAACGGGGTTCAATTCGCGCCATACCAACGATTCGGTGACGAAACCTTCGGGATTGAGTCCGGCGCGCATGTACCGCTCGCGACTGGCCAGATATTCGGCGGACGGCGCGATCAGGTCGTTGTTGCGTCCCGATACCGAAACCGGCGGCAGCTGGAAAAAATCGCCGGACAACACCACCTGCAGCCCGCCGAACGGACGTTCGTCGCGGCGGATGATGCGGCAGATCCGGTCAACCATGTCGAACAGCCACGCGTGCAGCATGGAGACCTCGTCGATGATGAGGATGTCGGCTTCCTGCAGCTTGCGTTTGCGGCGTGTGCGAACGGTTTTGACCAGATTGTCGGTCAATGCCGTGGCCAAGCCGATGCCGCTCCAGGAATGGATGGTGGTGCCGTTGATATGCGTGGCAGCGATGCCCGTGGATGCGGTGACGGCCACGGATGCGCCGTCGGCACGCGCCTGCCGTATGAATTCGTTGAGCACGTAGGTTTTGCCGGCACCGGGCGCGCCCGTCAGGAACACGCTTGCGCCGGAACCCAGAATCGCAAGCGCCTCGGATTGCCTCATTACGCCACCTTCTTTACGTCACCGCGCCCCATGCAACGAAATCGTCAGGCAACCAGCCTGTCCACAACCTTGAGCACACCGTGCTCGACGTTCGACGGTGCGATGTAGCGCGCGGCGGCCTTCAAATCGGGGTGTGCGTTGCCCATGGCGAACGACCAGTCGCCCGCCTCAAGCATGAGCAGATCGTTGAGGTAGTCGCCGAACACCGCCGTCTGCGCGGGTGTGACGCCGAGCACGCGCTGCAACGCCTCGACGCCCTGCTTTTTGTCGGTTTCGATGTTCATGATGTCCACCCACAGTTTGCCGGAGACGACCACCTGGTAGTCCGCGCGCAGATGTGTGAGCTTTTCGTTGGTGAATCGTTCGGAGCCGTCAAGGTCGAGGATCGCGAGTTTCAGAACGATTTCGGCGTCGCCGTCAGGGGTGTAGGCGGACGGTTCCTGCGCGAAGTCGAGCACTTCGTGCAGATCGTCCACGATGCTCAGCGCCGCGTAGTATTTGCCGACTTCATCGAGGAACGGCTTGTCGGAACGCTGCACGTATGCCGATTTGAGGCCACACACCACCAGTCCCACGTTATGCTCGCCGGAGGCAGCGGCGTCGTCGACCAGGTCGATGACGTGACACGTGACGTCCAAATCGACGCCATGCACTTCCACGACTTTGCCGTCGAGCGCCACCACATTGCCGTTTTCCGCGATATAGGACAGTTCTCCCCCGTCGAGAATCTCCGCGGCTTTGTCGGCGAACATGTTGCGCAGCGTGGCGTATTGGCGTCCGGACGCGGGCACAAATTCGACGCCACGGCGTTTGAGCCGGGCGAGCATGGGCCAGAATCCGTCGGGGATTCGGCTTCGTTCGTCAAGTAACGTGCCGTCCATGTCGGCGACCACAAGGCGGATATCCTGCGGTTGGCCGATGGTGGTCCAATCAGCTGCGGTCATGCGGTTCCTCTCGCTGGAGTCGTGCTGTCAGTCCTTGTTGAGCAGGCTGGTTTCCTGGATTTCAGAGGCGATGGCCTTCGCCTCCGCTTCGCTCGGACCGGGCACCGGGGCCATGAACGCCTTGCGGTAGTAACGCAGTTCGTCGAGCGATTCGATGATGTCGGCGAGCGCGCGGTGGCCGCCGTTCTTCGGCGGACGGTTGAGGTAGACGGCCGGATACCAGCGGCGGGCGAGTTCCTTGAAGGTGCTCACGTCGATGGTGCGGTAGTGCAGGTTCTCCATGAGTTCCGGCATGTAGTGGTCAAGGAACTTCTTGTCGGAGCCGATGGTGTTGCCGGCGAGCAGCGGCTTGACGCCGGCCGGAGTGAATTTCCTGACGTATTCGATGACCTTGGCTTGCGCTTCGTCGAGGCTCAGACCGTGTTCCCATTCGTTGATCAGGCCGGAACGGGTGTGCATGGCGCGCACGAAGTCATTCATGTGGTCGACAGCCTTCTGACTGGGCTTGATCACATAGTCGACACCTTCGTCGAGCACGTTCAGGTCGAAGTCGGTCGGCACCACGGAAACCTCGACGAGCTCGTCGCCGCCGAAGATATCCAGGCCGGTCATCTCGCAGTCGATCCAGATCAGACGTGAGCCTTCGGACGTGTATGTTTCGCCATCGTGTGCATCTACCATCGTTGCCTCTTTCGATTGGTCCGCGGTCGCGCCCTCTGCGCAGGCCGAACATATGAAGATACCGCAGGGTAGGTACGTCGGACCGTCATCGTTGGAAAACGGTCGTTGGAAACAGGAAAGCCGTCCGCGCCCAAATGGAGGGACGCGGACGGCTGGAGCGCGCTGCCGGTTCGATGGTTCAGCGCACGAGTGCGGTATCCGGCACGGACACCCTCAGATCGGGGCATCCTGCGTGCGGTCAATCGGCCAGTTTGAGCCAAGCGCTGGTATCTTGCGGCAGCTTGCCATCGTCGGTAAGCGGTCCTGATGTCAGCAGCACTTCGCCTTGCGGCAACGTGATCGGTTCTTCGCCGAAGTTGGTGATCGAGGCCCAGCCGTTGGCACGGCGGTACGCGATGGTGCCACCCGGGAAACCGTTGGCGCCGTCATGCGCCTTGCCGGGCTGGTCTTCCGGAAGCCATTCGAGACTCAGGTCGGTGGTCTGCAACTCATGTCGCAATGCCAGCACGCGGCGGTACAGGTTCAGCATGGAATCCGGGTCGGCCGATTCGACATCGACCGCGAAATCCTTGTACCACTTGGGTTGCGGCAGATGCGGCTCGGCCTTCGCGTCTGCCGGCGAGAATCCGAAGGAGCCGCCATGGCCGAACTCATCGTTCGGATCGTCCAGCTGCGGAGCGTCGGCCGCAACCCACGGCAGCGGCACACGGCAGCCGTCACGGCCTTTGGTGCTGGCGGAACGGGAGGTGCGCCATGCGGACGGATCCTCCAGCTCATCCCACGGAATGTCGGCCACTTCGAACAGGCCGAGTTCCTCGCCTTGATACACGTAGGCGGAGCCGGGCAGCGCCATCTCCATCATGATCGCGGCGCGGGCGCGCTTGGTGCCGAGCGCGCGGTCCTCCCGGTATGTGGTGCCGTCGCGCAGCAGCCAGTCGAGCGGCAGTCGATGGTATTCGCCGGTCGGCACCTGGGGCAGCGCGTAGCGGGTGGCATGGCGGACCACGTCATGGTTGCTCATCACCCAAGTGGCGGTGGAACCGGACCGTTCGGCGCTTTCCAGACCTTCCTCGATGGCGAGGTGCATGTCGTCGCGGATCCAATCCTTCTTGGCGAACTCGAAGTTGAAGATCTGGCCGAGATCGTCCGGGGAGGCGTACAGATGCTGGCGGCTTGGTCGGACCCACGCCTCAGCCACGGCGAACGCCGGCGGATCGTACTCGTTGAACACCTTGCGCCACTCGTGGTAGATGTCGTGCACTTCGTCGCGGTCGATCACCGGATGGGAGCCGTCTTCGGGCTGATCGTTGGTGCACCAGACCACATAATCGTCCAGATCATCGCGGTCGAGATCCTTGGCCAGGCCGTGCGCCACGTCCACGCGGAAGCCGTCGGCACCGTGGTCAAGCCAGAAACGCAGGGTTTTGATGAAATCGGCGCGCACGTCCTCGTTTTTCCAGTTCCAGTCCGGCTGTTCCTTGGTGAACATGTGCAGATACCATTGGCCGTCGGGCACGCGCGTCCATGCAGGGCCGCCGAAGTGGTTCTGCCAGTTGGTCGGCGGCTCGTCGCCGTTCGGTCCCTTGCCGTCGCGGAAGATGTAGCGGTCGCGTTCCGGCGAGCCGGGTTTCGCGGCCAACGCGGCCTTGAACCATTCGTGCAGGTTGGAGCTGTGGTTCGGCACGATGTCCACGACGATTTTGATGCCGTCGGCATGCGCGGCTTTGGCGAGCGCGTCGAAATCGTCCATGGTGCCGAGTTTCGGATCGACGTTGCGGTAGTCGTCCACGTCATAGCCGCCGTCGGCCAGCTGGGACGGGTAGAACGGGCTCAGCCAGATGGCGTCGACGCCCAGTTCCTTCAGATATCCGATTTTCTCGGTGACGCCGGCGATCTGGCCGAGGCCCTCGCCGCGGGAATCCTTGAAGGAACGTGGATACACCTGGTAGACCACGGCCTGCTTCCACCACAGCGACGGATCGTTGACTTCGGTCATGTTGTCCCCTTTCATACAAACGCTTGTGCACCGTGCGCACGTATCACAACTCCGTACGTAGAACGATTTTCGTTGATTTTCCTACGATGGTTATGTTGTGTTGTGTAGCTTCGTTGCTGTTATCGCATTGCTTGACATAATCAATAATAACGCTTGTGCAAAAAAGCGCAAACCACAGGAGGCAGAACAAGGTGGCAGCACTTCAAAAAGCAAGCAATAACAACACCTGAAGCCATGCAAGCGTTTTTACAAAAGCAGCGTGTCGTGATAGAGTGAAGCAGTCGCGGGCAACCGACCGCCCGCATAGTCCACCCTAAGGAGCCATCCGACCATGCCACGAACCACCATCGCAGACGTAGCCCAGGCAGCCGGAGTGTCCGTCTCCACCGTGTCCCGCGCGCTTCGCGGGCTCGACAGGGTCAGTCCCGAAACCAGGGAACGCATCGAGCAGGAGGCGAAGCGCCTGCATTTCTCCTTTTCGAAAAGCGCGTCGTCCCTGGCGTCCGGCAAAACCATGCGAGTCGCCGTGCTGCTGCCGAACGAAATCAGCAGCTGGTTCAACGCCCACGCCTTCGAAGGCATTTACGAGGTGATGTCGAAGGCCGGATACGACATCGTTCCTTACATCGTGTGGACGCAGGACGATTTGGATGCGTTTTTCCAAAATCTTCCGGGCAACCGCAACGTCGACGCGGTCATCGAGGCGTCATTTGACTTCGACGAGGCGAAGAAGCAGGTGCTTGGCGATCTGACCATTCCGGTGGTCGGCATGAACGCGCCGAGCACGCACGGTCTCGACGCCGGCGTCGCCATCGACGACGAGGCTTCCATGGCGACGATTGTACGGTTCCTCAAATCGTTAGGGCATAAGACGCTCGCCTACATCGAACAGCCCATCAACACCACGCCGTTCGTCTGCTCCGACAGGCTGCGCAAGAAGGGATTCAGCGAAGCCTCACAAGCTTGCGGTTACGCGGATGAAGACATCATCGTCATGCCGTCACTATCCCATATCGATGCTCGCAGCGAGCAGGACATCTATTCCGGCATCGTCGCGCAGCTGCTCAGCGCTCCAAAGCAGCCGACCGCCATCTGCGTCTCCGTCGACGCCGTGGCCGCTCCCCTGCTGAAGGAGCTGCGGCGCATGGGATGGCGCGTGCCACAGGACGTGTCGCTGGTCGGATTCGATGATGACGACACCGCCACCGCATTGGATCTGACCACCATGCATCAGGATCCGGCGGAAATCGGCCGTATCGCTGCACGTAAGACGCTTGCGCTGCTCAATGGCGAGACGCTTGACGAGCCGTTCACCGTCATGCCGACGTCGCTGGTGCTGCGTGGCACCACGGAACGCGTAAGTTGACGTTCATACGGTGCCATCGACATGGCTCAATTAACTAAACGTCACTAAACCAATAGCTGCCGAAAACGCACGAAACCCGTCCAGCGGCATTCCTGCCACCGGACGGGTTTCGTATTATCTAGCGTTTAGTCGCGTCGTATGCGTTTCGCGCGGTATTCGCCAATCACTGACGGCCGGAGTAGTTCGGCGCCTCGGCGGTCATGACGATGTCGTGCGGATGGGATTCGCGCAGGCCAGCGTCGGTGATGCGGATGAAGCGGCCACGTTCCGGCATTTCGGAGATGTTGTGCGCGCCAATGTAGAACATGGACTGGTGCAGGCCGCCGATCATCTGGTACAGCACGGCGTTGAGCGGTCCGCGGTACGGCACTTCGCCTTCGACACCTTCCGGAACGACCTTGTCGTTGGAGGTGACGTCGGCCTGGAAGTAACGGTCCTTGGAGTAGGACTTCTTGCCACGCGGAGCCATGGCGCCCAGGGAGCCCATGCCACGGTACAGTTTGTACTGCTTGCCGTGCAGGAGCACCTTCTCGCCCGGAGCTTCCTCGCAGCCCGCGAGGGTGCCGCCGAGCATCACGGAGGATGCGCCGGCCACGAGGGCCTTGGCGATGTCGCCGGAGTAGTGGATGCCGCCGTCGGCGATGCACGGCACGCCAGCGGCGCG
>OLPR01000774.1_pt1 | contig 28320 bp, 15 predicted proteins | sample 1672761 | NCBI WGS metagenome assembly OLPR01 (sample SAMEA3136721, study PRJEB25190) | human gut metagenome | biome: human gut; feature: human-associated habitat; material: faeces | place: Austria | collected 2013 | reverse complement strand
CGAATATTTGGCTGCCGATTCTGCTTCTGGTAATCTCCACAGGAGGTATGGCAGGACTTTATATCAGAAAAAAGAAAAACAGAAAAGGTAGGCTCAACACCTACCTCTTCTTTTAACTGATTTAATCAGCTCCTCTGGCATAGTTGAATTAACCAAAGATAATTGCACTTACTAATGCAAATACTGCTGTTAAGTAAACTATGCCAATTAAAACACAAGCTAAGTGAGTATAACAACTCTCTTCCCTTTAGCTCTAACTAAGCTTACAACCAAGAGCCGGGCTATCGTCAAAGCTTTAGCCAAGACAAGCTACGTTGAAGTTAATTAGGGACTAAAAAGGAAAGGAGTGATCACTATGAAAAGAGCGATAGTAGTGCTGTGCTCCGATGGTTCTTAGTACAGCAATGCACACCGCAGCTTTAGCAAAGTTTAAGTATTAGATGAAAGCACAACTAGATACAAAAAAGAGTGGTGTGTAAAGGTTCAACACAAAACTGTAACTCACAAGAAACAATAGGAGGAAATAGTCATGAAGAAATTAGTAGTAGCCATGATGTGCTTAATGATGTGCTTTAGCACAGTAGTACCTATTCAGGTACATGCATGTTCTGATTTAGTTGCATCAATGTGTCCAAACAGTCCAAGCTCTTACCCAACTTGTGGCGATTGGGAACCAACGTTCATTGGACACCGTACAAGTTCCAAAAAAGCCACAAAGACATACGTTCACGAAACAGCTTGGAAGACTATTCACACAGAATACCTTTACAAGACAAGCAAAAAAGGTTCTAAAACAACTTACACAAAGTACAAAAGAACACACATTTGTAAATACAGAACACATTATGTAAAAGGTTCTAAGAAGTACACAAGAGACGAAATAAACAAAGTTACTTTAGCAAAAGTTGGTACTTCTAAGAAAAAACCTTCAAGTCCTTACAAAAAATGGTAGGTGATTTAAATGAAAAAGTTAATGACATGGGTACTATGCTTAATGATGTGCTTTAGTACAGTAGTAGGCTTTGGCACACCTGTTACAGCTTTAGCTAAGTGTTCCCATAAGCATACTAAATGGGTATCTTTAGTTAAAACTACCTGTACTAAAGATGGTAAAACTGCGTGTGTGTGCAAAGACTGTAATAAAACATTAAAAGTAGTGAAAACGCATCGTTATGGACATAGTTTTGTAAACTACTATGTAGCTCCTACTTGTAAAAAAGGAGGGGCTAGAGGGCAATACTGTAAACGTTGTAGAAAAAGAACTATAACAAAATCTTACCCAGCAAAAGGTCATAATTGCAAAATTCAGACTTCTCCTGCTACGTGTACAAATCCTAAAATTGAGATTAAGACGTGTATTCGCTGCGGTGCTAAGTGGGGTTTTACTAAAGGGAAAGCTTTAGGACACAAGTGGCGTAAGTGGACAATTGATCCAAAATCATTGTTAAGAGGTCACAAAGCCAGACTAATAAGGACGTGTAGTCGGTGTGGTAAGAAAGATTACAAATACAAGTAAAAGTGTAAAGGAGAGATTACTATGAAGAAGTTATTAACAGTAGTACTGTGTGCTTTAATGGTCTTTGGTTCAGTAGTATCTATTGCTCCTACAACAGCTTTAGCCAAGTCCAAATGTTCCCACAAAAAGACTAAATGGGTAACTTTAGTTAAAGCTGATTGTACACAAGAAGGTAAACGAGCTAAAATGTGCACTAATTGTGGAAAAACTTTAAAGACTGTGAAAGTTAAAAAAACTTCCCACAACCTTAGAAGACAGGTGCGTAAAAAGCCAACCTGCTCTTCCCCAGGCGAAGTAGCTTGGTATTGTACTAATCCAGACTGTATCTACGGTTACAGAAAATACTACAAAACTAAACAAATCAGACCATTAAATCATAAATGGAAATCTAAGACTTATGCAGCTACATGCACAACGCCAAAGGTTGAAATCTCCATTTGCAGTAGGTGTCATGCACAAGATTCTTTCGTTCAAGGAAAAGCTTTAGGACACAAATGGAGTAAATGGAAGCTAAGTGCAACAAGTATGGTAAAAAAGAAACCTAAGAAAACAAGAGTGTGCAGTAGGTGTCACAAAAAAGAAACGGTTTACATTAAATAGTAAATTAGGGCATTGGGGTATCGCAGCCCCTTTGCTCCTTAGCAAAGAGATCCTAATAAATCTTTAGCAAAGAGATCCTAATAAATCTTTTTCCTTTAGCTCCGATGAGCTATTAACAAAGAACTTTGGCTAAGAACTTTAGCCAAGTTGTAACTACGTTGAAGCTGAATTGGGGACTAAAAGGGAAGGAGGAAATCACTATGAAGAAGTTAGCTACATTAGTATTGTGTGCATTAATGCTCTTTAGCACAGTGATGCCAACAACCACTTTAGCAAAGACTAAAAAGTGTACACATCCAAAAGAAGTTGTAAAAGTAGTGAAAAAAGCTACTTGTACTGAAGATGGTAAAGTAACCTACACGTGTAAAAAGTGTGGTAAGCTACTTCAGACTTCTAAGGTGAAAAAGCTAGGTCACAAATGGAGTGATTGGAAAATTACTTCAAAGGCGAAAAACAAAATGGTTAACATCAGAAGAAGCTGCAAACGGTGTAAGAAAGTGCAGAAACAGACTTGCCCAGACGTTGGATACTGGGGATGGTATTAAGCAACAAGATGGTATTAATTAAATAAAATTCTAGTAAAAGAAGTTTAAAGAACTAACAAAGGAACTCCAGAGGGTTTAAACGCCCACTGGAGTTTTTGGAATGCACAAGCAAATGCAAAGATTAATGCACAATTAAATGCCTTTAATCACAGCTATAGCAAATGCAACTATGAATGCTCCGTAAAGAAAGCCGACAACTTTATCAAACTTTTGGAACATACCAGTCACCTCCTTATTTAAATGAAAATGGTTAATGGGTAAATAAGGAAGTAGTTTAGGCTTGCTGATAGCATCTCGAAAATTAATTTGATTATAACACATTTAAAGAATTAATCAAGCAGTTTGTGCATTTCAACACTTCTCCAAGTTGGCAATAGTTTGGTGCATTGCTAACTTTAGCCAAGAGGCTCACAGACATAAGAAAAGCTCTAGCTAAATAAGCAAAAGGAGAAGAACGCATGAATTTTAAATTAATACGGAAAAGAGTAATGGTTACTTTAGCCAAGATCTCAAAGCTGAGCACACAGTCTCCGGAATTCACGATTTAGACAATAGAAGAATCGTAGTTAGCGACACAAGTGCAATGATTGTCATTCACGAAGTAGGTCACCTTGTTTCCTGTAGTTTCCAGATGGTTAATGGAAAAAATCTAACACAAACAAAAGAATGGAAAAAGATCTACAAAAGTGAGAAAAGAAAGTACGTTTCAGAAGCAGGCTTTGAACAGACAGAAGATGTCTACGCAGCTACAAGTGCAAACGAGTTCTTTGCAGAGTGCTTTCAACAATACTATTTAGCACCGAGAACTTTAGCCAAGAATTGTCCAAAAGCCTACAAGTTCATTAAGAGAACAGTACAGATTGATTTTCCTAAAATCGCAGGGATTGCTTGGTAAAGTATTGCTTTTACAAACTAAATGCGGTAAAATTTCTTTAGATTTCAACTAAATAATGGACTTTTACAAAACAGTGTTTTTAATTTAGTGAATTATAAATTATTAAAGAAAAAGAAAGGAGAAGAGGGGAAACCCTAACAAAAATTCAAAACAAAATAAGAAACAAAAACAAAATAAAAAGGAGAAATTACAATGAGAAAAAGATTTAACAAAACAGTTAACAAAATCGTAACAGGTGCATTGGTAGCAACCATGGCATTTTCTTTCGTACCAGCTTTTGGCTCAGCTTTAGCCCCAGTAACTGTACACGCAGCTGAAACAGGAGCAGTTGACCCTGCAACGTGTCCACATGAGAATACGAAATTTTTTAATGACAAAATTGCAACATGTACTGAAAAAGGGCATGTGAGAGAAGTATGCGAGGATTGTGGAACAGTAGTAGATGAATGCGACACGCCAAAACTTGGACACAGATTTGATGAAGAACATTACAAAATAACGAAAGAACCTACGTGTACAAAAGATGGAGAAAAAGTCTACTACTGTACACGTAAATCTTGTACTACAGGAACAAAAACAGTAACACTTCCAGCAACAGGACATGACGATGGAGTTCTCAAAGTAACAAAAGAACCAACATGTGCAGAGCCTGGTCTTAAAGAGACTGTATGCTCTAAGTGCGGAACTGTTCTTGAAGGAAAACCAACGGAGACTGTTCCAGCTACAGGTCAGCACACATGGGACAACGGTAAGATTACTTTAGCCCCGACAACTACCAAAGAGGGTGTAAAGACTTTTACGTGTACAGTGTGTAAAGCAACTAAAACAGAAGCAGTAGCAAAACTTCCAGCAAAGCCAAAGAAACCTGCCACTTCAAAACCAAAAGCAGGAACTAAAGTAACAGTTGGTGGAAATCAGTATACAGTAACAAAGGTTGGTTCTGAGGTTCGCTTTAGCAAAGCAAAAGCTGGTATCAAGGCACTCTCCATCCCAGCAACAATTAAGTACAAAGGAGTTACATACAAAGTAACAGCAATCAGTGTAAACGCGGTTAAAGGCAATAAAAAGATTAAGAGTGCTACCATCGGAGCTAACGTTAAGAGCGTAGCGGCAAAAGCTTTCAACAACTGCCCTAAACTCAAAACAGTCACAATCAAGAGCACTAAGCTTACAAAGAAAACTGCAAGCAAGAAGTCCTTTAGCAAAGTAAACAAAAAGATGGTAATCAAAGTACCAAAGAAAGTTAAGAAAACTTATGCTAAAATCTTCAAAGGCTACAAAGTAAAATAGTGCAGCAAACGTTTTAGCACAGTAACCACTGGGAAGACATAATCCCAGTGGATAAAAAATCCCAGAGAGTATCTTTAAATCCAGTATGGTTTCATCGCTCTCTTGGATTTTTGGTGGGCAGCTTTAGCACAGATTATTTTCAATTTAGCAAAGTAAGTACTTGACTTTATTGGATAGTGAAGTTAAACTAAAGATAGTGATAATGTTGAACAAAGAAGTTATAACAAAAATCATTGTAACTTAATAACACTAAAAAAGTCAGGAGAGATTGCGCCTCTCCTGACTTTTTTCTTTTAGAAAATTATTTTTTGTAGTTATTGAAATTGTCGAATAGTTTGATTAGTATGTAAACTAATAGTCCGGCAATAACTTGTTCTACAATGTTAGTAATAATGCTGAACACAATAACACCTCCTTTGTAATAAATTAACACGAAGGTGTCACTGCAAATCATAGCACCACTATTGAATTTTGTCACGTATGATTTTGCAGAATTGAAATGAAATAGTCCCAAAAAGTTTCATCGCTTTCTGGGATTTTTGCTGGGCAACTTTAGTCCAGCCACTGTATTTTCACAAAAAAGAAAAGTGTACCCCGGCGTGCATTTTAATCAGGGTACACTTTTCTTTAACTTACAATAATTGAAAATGTAAACCAAATTATTGCAGTAATTAAAATAAAGATTAATACTTTTTTCATTGTTAAGCTATTCCGTATGCAGGATTTTAACAAAAATAGTTTAACAACAGTTTGTGAAAATACAGTAAACAGTTCTGGGTTGCTTTAGCCCAGTTTGAAATCTCCATACTACATAACATTTATGTACTGAGTTAAAAATAATACTACAGCAATTAAAATGGAAATTAAAGCGGATCTTAATGTCAGGAGGAGTTTAAGTTCTTGCCATTAAGATAAAACCACAAGAGACTATTACATCGTTAGAACTGCTAAGACACAGCATTACACTCACGTAAAACCTAACGATGTTTTTAATTGGGAACATTTTAATAAATGTTTGTGTACATTTTGTGAAGATTTCTAAACAGTATAGCTTATTAAAAATAGGCATTAAAAAACCACCTCGGTTGTGACGAGATGGTTTAAATTACTTTCCTCATTTTGAAATTCCTCGTTTTTGATTTGATTAAAGTACTGTTACTGGCCATGCAGATTTAATAGTAATAATTAAAACTGCACATACGAAAAGTATTTTAAAAAGTTTTGAATTTAAAATTCTTTTCATCTTAATCACCTCCTTTACTTTGGTGATTACATTGTAACATAAAACGATACTAAAAATCTCTTAAATTTTCTTAAGCAGGAAAGTAATTTACTGGGTTGCTTTAGCCCAGAAACGTGGGTGAACACCTCACTTTATTTTAGTTTATCCCAATTCCACTTTCATCGGTGAATTGGGATTTCTGTGTACTTTAGCACAGCATTCATTCTAACAACTCTTTAGAGAATTAAATCGAAAAGAAATACAATAGAGCCTACATGGATTTTCCATGTAGGCTTTTTATTTTAGAAAGAAGGAAAGGAGAAATAAAGCGATGGGTAATAACTCACCACCAATCAGAGAATTTTCTACCAGAAAATTTAAGTATGGATTCTCTGCTAGACTATTTTATTGGGAACCGCCTCCAGGCGAATCAAAACCTCCTCCATAGTTTTACAAAAAACTTTAACCAAGAAAAACTATGAGAGGAGTTTAGAATGAAAAAACCAATAAAAATTTCTATTACAATTTTACTAGCTTTCACAATGGTGTTCACCAACCTCTTTAGCTCAGTACCAGAAGGTTTAATTAAAGATCTTTTTGGAAACACAGCAACAGAGGTACAAGCAGCTTCCAAAGATGATGAGAAACATGCAACAGGTCACAAGTTACATTCAAACACTGACATGGGAAAAACAGCAGTTGAAATTTTGGGACATAGTTCTTCAACACCATTCAGAAAATTCTACATGCATGACGACGGTTTAGATGCAAACAAACGTGTAATTTGTGGTTACTCCGAGGGTAGAGGTCATCCCGGAGATAAATACAAAAAGACAATAGTTTTAGCAAAGAACTGGAAGAACGCTAAAAATGATAATGCTCTTTGGGGACATAATACTAAAAAAGTAGCAAAAGCCCTCAAATGGTTTTTCCACGATGTAGGTCCAGGAAATGCTTCTGCAAAACAGGCTTATTTTATTCAGACTTATGTTTGGGCAAAAACAATGGGTAGAAATTCTGACACCGCTTTAGAACAGCTTGCACGTAGTAAGAATTGGAAGCTTTCTGATTTGCATAAAATGGAAGACCAAGTGGAAGCACAGACTATTGATGGATGGATTGCTATTTATGAAAAAACTGGTGCGTGCGTTGCCGGTGATACTAAAAACGTTCACCAGCCTTACTTCAGATGGTTTAGCGTGAGTCCAGAAGAGGCCAGTGTTACTTCCAGTAAACAAGAAACCATTAAACGAAGTATTCCAATTGTTGTTAACAAAGTTGACAGTAGTACTGGTAATAAAACTGCTGTGAATGGTGTAGAAGTTAAGGCAACTCTTGCAGGAAAAAATTACTATGGTGTTACTGGGCAAAATGGTGGTAGGCTCTCTGATGGTAATACAAATGTTAATACCACAAATGAGCAAGGTAAGATTAAGTTTTCGACAAGCCGACAGTTTATCGGTGAAGGTAAGGGAAGTGCTAAGTACATTGAAAACTGGGATGAACTTACAAAAGAGCAGCAGAACGATTACAAGAGTAAAGGCTACTGGTCTAGCAAAGCTTTAGCCAAGTCTGATGCAGATAAGCAAGCTGAAGACAATGCAAAAAAAGCAGCTAAAGCCAAATTAGACAAGCTTAAAGAAACGTGGACTTTTACAGAGATCAAAGCCCCTGGGTACTTTTACAAAGTAGGTAACAAACCAAAATCAATTACCAAAACTGTAAACAAGGGAACTACAGAAATTAACATTACTTTTGATAACCATCCAAAGTATGGTAAGATTGAACTTCAAAAGGTAGTCGCTGAGGAGAATGGTAAGGAACTTCCTTACTCAAAATCCTTTAGCCTAGAAAACGCTGTATACACAGTTAAAAAGGGCAGTAGCTACGATAGAGGGGAAGTAGTAGGCACAATTACTATTTCTAAAGTTACCAAAGACGGTAAAACTATTTATGCAGGTTCATTAGGAAATTTAACAATAGGTAAATACTTTGTTAAAGAGACTAAAGCACCAAATGGTTTTAATGTAGATGATGTTACTGCAAGTGGCAAAACTCATTCTTTTGAATTGGTAGACAACGGTGGAGACACCCTTGTTACAAAAGTTTTAAGCAGCAGTAAGATTGATGATTTTACAATTAAGTCTGTAGAAAAACCAAAGACTGGAACTGTTTCTCTCAAAAAATGGTTAAAGACTTTAGCCACGGGTAAGGGCAGTGAAGAAACTATTGTAGGTGAATCAGGCATTAAATTTACATTAAAAGCAGTTAATGGTATTAATGGTGACTCTGATTACGCAACTGGTGTTACTGCAGAGACCAATTCAAATGGTGAAATTACATGGAGCAAAGTGCCATACGGTACATACACCATTACAATGGACAAAGATCAGACTTTAGCCAAGAACATCACATTCATTGGACCAATCACTGTTTACGTTCAAGACGATGCAACTGACAAGTACCATGGAAACAACATTCAGCTTGGCTACGGGGTTGATGCTACTGGAAAACCAACTGATAGTTTAACCGTTGATGAAGAAACTCCAGCAGGAACAGTTGTAGTCCACAAATCTAAAAGTAGTATAAGCAAAGACGGTGCAAAAGAGTACCACCCAGAAAAAGGTGCTTGGTTCCAAATTTTAGATGAAGATAGTACACCAATTAGTGATTTCAAAACCGATACAAATGGTTTTGCAAGAAGCAGTCCAATTGGACAAGCAGGAACTTATTATTTGCATCAGGTAAGAGGCTCTGATAAAAAACATGCCTTAATGGAAGACCAGATGTTTGTCGTAACAGAAGACAATCTTGACATAAAAAAGGATTTCAAAGTCTTTGAATTCAACGTAATTAATGAGTACGTAGGCGATCACATTCACATCAGCAAAAAGAAATTACCTTACGATGATAGCATTTCTAGCTACGTAGAAGACCAAAAGACACCAGAAGAAGGTGCAGTCTTCACAGTACTTGATGTTGCCAGAATGGGAGACACTGCCTTAAAACAGCTCATGGACAATGGTAGAAATTGGAACTCTGACAAACGTCAGGAGTTTGTAATCTCCGTTGGTGATGCAGCTTTAGCCACGTTAACCACAAATGAGAATGGTGAAGCAGACGTGGACCTCGAAGCTACCTTAAACGGTGACAATGAACCTGTCTATAAGATTGGTGAAAAAGGATACGTTTTGTTACAGACAAAAGGAACAGACGGTTACGAGTTAAGCAATCCTTTACGTTCCCCAGAAAAACTCCCTAAACCATTAGAAGGAGAAGGGGAAGCTAAGACTTCTGAAAACGGTATTTCTGAATCTACCAATGGGTACTATTTCACTTGGAGTGCAAATTTAACTAACAAGCAGAAACACCCAATGGCAATCGCTAAGTTTACAAAGTTAAAAACGACTATTGACGACGAAGGTCAAACATCGACAGAGCCTGAAGTTGGTGCAAAGTTCAAAGTCATAAAGGCTGATGGTACTTATTTAAAGTACCAAGACGACAATGGAGTTTCCAAAGACGTTGAGTGTACAGCCAACAACAGCGGTGTGGTTTATGTACCATACCTGTCACGAGGAGTGTACAGTTTAGAACAGATTTCTGGCTCTGGTGTACATCAGAAAATTACTTTTGACATGGATGAAGGAACATTCGCTGTTAATCAGGAAGATTTATTTTATTCAGGCAATCAGATCGAAGCTTTAGCAAAGAACAACTACGATGGCATTGATAATAACCACGTTGTAACGATTGCAAGCGAGAATAATGGTGAGATTACTGATGAAGAGTTACCTGTCTCCGTTAAGTTACTTAAAACCTCTTCAGACACTGGTACACCTTTAGCCAAGGCAGAGTTCACTCTGTACAAAAAGATTGATGGTGAATACAATGAAGTTGATCAATACTACACCGATGAGAATGGAGAACTCACAATTCAGGACTTACAATTTGGTAAGTACAAGATTAGGGAAACGAAAGCTCCTGATGGCTATTTAGCCACGGAAACCGACACAGGTAAAGAAACAGGGGACGAGGACTTTCCTTGGCAGGAAGTTGAATTTACTATTGACGAAAACCACGTTGTAGACGATAGTGGTGTACTTTATTTCACAAATAAAAAGGCTGATGGGGCAACCACTTTCACTTTTAAAGATTCACCTATCTTTGGTAAGATTGCTGTAAACAAGAGTGGTACAGTAATGACTGGGTTCTCAGAAAACGATGGTGGCTTTAACTATGCGAAGCAGAATTTAGCCGGAGCTAAATACGGACTGTACGCTAAAGAAGACATTATGGACGATAGTGGTAAACTAATCTGGGCAAAAGATACTTTGATTGATGAAAAGACAACTACAGGTACTGATGCAGTTTGGTTTACTAACGATGTATTAACACCTAGCGATAATTTCTACATGGGAAGTTATTACGTGAAGGAGTTGGAAGCACCAGCTGGTTTCGACATTGATGAAACTAAGCACGATGTTAATTTAACATGGCAGGCAGGTGCTAAAGATTCTGAAATCGGTGCATGGGAACCTGACGATGATGCAGAGTTCTCAGAACAAGGAAGTAAAGGTAAGAACTTTTTAGCACAGGGTTCAAAACTAAATCCTTACATTGTTAACGCTAAGAAAGTAGTTTTCACTTATGAGAAAGCACCAGAGGAAGTTGATGTATGGGACGTTTCAGCGGATGGTATCAGTGATGATGTTAATAGTCCTAATGACGCTACCAGTGCTAGTACAGTTGTTCTCTGGCATGACCCGGAAGATTCAAATACCATTTACATTTCTAGTCAGAAGGCCGAACAAGAAATTAAGTTCAATAAGCTTTCTTCCGAAATGTTTTACAAGTGTGCAAATCTGACAAGCGTTATTTTCTTCAATGTAGACACATCATACATTGTTAATGCAGATAAGATGTTTGCATACTGTACCTCTTTAACCAAGCTTGATTTGTCCAACTGGGACACACACAGATTGAATTCTACCGTACAGATGTTTGCAAACAGTTCTGTGCTTGAGAAGGTTTACGTTGGTAATACAGACATGCACTATGAGGACGAAGCAGAAGCAGCAATAAGTTCTATCTATGTAACTCCAAAATACAATGGCTATCTTTACTATGATCCTGCGACAGACCAGACAACTCTGAAAGAACTAGAAGCAGAAATCACAACTAAGGAAGAAGCACTCAAAGATACCAGTCTTAGTGAAGATGAGAAGACAAAGCTTGAAGAAGAAAAAACCTTGCTCGAAGAGAACAAAGCGAGTGTAGAAGCAACACTTACTTCTAACAGATTTTCTATCGACAGCTTTAGCTACTCATTGATGTACGACAATGGTAATGCTCAGCAGCTCTCTACTACTGATGGTGTGGGTGTCCTTAATGATTTTACTATTTCTAATGGGGACATTGAGAGCTTTAGCCCAGAATACCCGAATTTCGGTGACCAGTCTAATCGCTCTGGAGAACTTAAAATAACAATTAAGTTAAAAGAAAGTTCTGAGTATTATAAGTACACTGACAAGGATGGTAATGGTAATCCGACAGGACTTCTTACTGTCACCGTTAATGTATTAGACCCTAACGATTTAAAATTTAATGTGGACGAGCACCCTTCTGCAACAGTAGAAGCAGAAGATGAGAGCTGGGGAATGTATCTGTCAGTTTTAAAGGCTGATTCTGGAGAAGCTGTAACACAAGCAGACGATAGTGAAACAGCAGATCCAACTGTAATGAATGATCTGGAAACCGGTCTTGGTAAAGCAGAGTTTACCGTATACGCTGCAACAGATTTGAAGAGTTACAACACTGATGAAAATGGTAATCCAATTACTGTTATCAAAGCAGGAACTAAGATTAAAACTATTCAGAGTATTGCCAAAAACGAGGACGATGGTGGTAGAGCAGGTACAGACTTGTTACCATTTGATTACTATGCCGCTGACAAGAATGCTGAAAATCTTTACAGAATTATTGAGACCAAAGCACCTGACGGTTATGCTATTGATAGTGCAGAAGCATACGTACCAAACATCAACTATCGGGGACTCAGTGCTGATGACATTTTAGCCAAGCTTCAGAAAACGAATGGTGATAAGATAAAAGTAAAATACAGTGCAGAGGATAAATCTTTTGCAATTGCATTTACTTTCTTCGACACGAAAGCTCCAACCATTACAAAGGACTGGGGTAGAGAAAATACTAATGAGTTCGTAGAGGAGAGTAAACGTCCTGATCATTTAACAATTAGGATGTACAAGGACAAGGCTAAGACACAGCTCTACAAAGAGATTACTCTAACCAAAAATGGGCACTGGTCATACACTTTTGATGAGGATGTTGACCTTAGTAAATTTTACTACGAGGAGGACACTTCTAACTTCCCAGAGAATGTTAAGATTGACAAGAGTGATTACGAAGAAGGTTACTATGTTGACAAAGAGAACAATGCAGTGAAGTTCTACAACATTTGGGATGAACCAGTTAAGAAACCAGTAGTTCTTTCAATTCATAAAACATGGAAGGACAACGACAATGCCTCCGGCAAACGACCAAGAGAGATTTTAGTGACGCTGTACCAGAATGGTGTAGCTCTAAAAGATTACACTAATAAACCACTTAATGAATCCAACAACTGGACATACGAAATGCCAGAGAATGAAGCACTACCGCAGTACGATGACTTTGGTGTTGAGAATGTTTACAGGTGGGAGGAAGACAGTGATTCACTTGGTGAAGACTATGAGTTAGTTTCTCAAGAAACAACTACAACAGAGTCTACACAATACATCTACATGACAACAGAGTTAGTAAATGCGTACTCGAAGTACACAACAGCTTCTGTCAGAAAGAGCTGGGACGACGAGAAGAATCTGTATGGACAAAGACCCAAGGACATTAAAGTGCATTTACTTGCAGATGGCAAACAGGTTGATAAGTTCACTCTCGAAATCACCAACGCAGACGGAACTGTTTCGAACAAAGATGTCACTAATGGAGAAGTTACACTGAATGAGAAAAATGCATGGAGTGCTAAGGCTATCAATTTAGACAAGTACAAAGGCAAAGACAAAATTCAGTACACTTGGGAAGAGGTAGATGTTGGAGATGGCTACAAGTTAGCTGCCAACACCACAACGCTTGAGAACGAGGATGAAGCAAACGAGACTTTCATTACAAACCTTACTAACAAGTACACACCTGCGTATGGTAGCGTAAAGGTTTCAAAAGTAATCCCAGTTTCTTCCTTAGACTTTAGACATGGTGACATTACATTTAAGTTTGACTTAACCGGTAAAACCATTCATGGAACGCAGGCTAAGAACAGTAAGTCTGTGACCTTTAGCCAAGACACTCTTTCCGACAAGGGAAGTGTTGTTACCATTGATGGCAAGCAGTACTTGAAGTTAAGCGTTACTTTCAATAACCTCGATTGGGGTGACTACAGAGTAACAGAATCCGGCTCTGAAAGCCGTTACCAGTTCGACTCGATTGATGGTCTAAAGAATGCCACAATAGGAAAAGATGCAAAAGGTAACTCTTACATTAGCTTCACAGTAAACAAAGATTTGCACGAGTTTACAGGAACATTCCACAACCGAACAATTCCTGCTTCGGTTAAGATTGTGAAGTACGGTAAGAGCGGTATTAAGAAGCTCAAAGGCGTAACCTTCAAGATTGAAAAGATCAAAGGAGACAGCAGAGAGCTAATCAAGTCAGCTACAACTGGAGATGAGGGTGAGATTCTCTTTGACGATTTAGCCCCGGGTGATTACGAGATTACCGAGACGAAAACACTTAAGGGATACACTCTCCTGAAAGAGCCTATCAAAGTCACATTACCTTTAACAATGACCAAAGAAAGGGCAGAAGAGTTAAAGGCAGACACAAGTAAGGCAGTCTACGACAGTGAAAAGAAACTTTACTATTTCTATAGTGTTTCCTACAAGGTTGACAACGATGCCGGTTTTGAAGTACCACATACAGGTTTCAAAGACAATCTAAAGACATACCTGCCATTAATCGCAGCTATGATTATGATAGTTGGAACAGAGATTTGGGTGTGCATTGGTAGAAAGAAACCAAAGAAGAGAGCTTAAGAGAAAACCTAAAAATCAAAGAAAAGAGCTTAATTAATTTTCTTGACTTTAGCAAAGACAGAAGTGTCCGAGCTTTAGTCAAGAAATAATCCCGAAGAGTTTCATCGCTCTCCGGGATTTTTGGGTGGAAAAATGATCTATAAAAGAAGATTGAAATATTTACTGACAATCTTCTAAATTTAGTAATATGGCTAAAATCTGTTCTGTATTTTATACTTAAATTGTATTCCTATTATCTTGATAATTTATGTATTATTAAATACAAAATACAACATTTGAAAATGTTTGTACAATTGAACATGTTAACTCTAAAAATGATATTATTAAAATAATTCGTTCATAGTTAGTCATTTTTCCACTCCTTTCCGCAAAAATACAGAATAGAGTGTAGTTAATACTAAATTTATTTTAATATAACATATACTTCTAATTAATTCAAGTATTTTACTTGACTTTTGTGTATTTTTAGATTAGACTTATTTTAGGTGGTAGAAATGTGGCTAAAATTTGTTCTATCTTACCTATTATCTTGGCTAAAGCTGTTGGTGTTTGCTAACAGCTTTTTTAATTGTAATTAAAATCAGGCTTTAGCAAAGACGGAAGCGTCAAAGCCTTAGCCAAGAAAAATCCCGAAGAGTTTCACCGCTCTCCGGGATTTTTGGGAATGTTGAAAATGTTTTTTTGTAAAAGGAAAATTTGACTTTTACATCTAATTTCCCTGTGTTAAATGATTTAGTAAATGTGGCTAAAACCCATTCTGTATTTATATTTTATTAGCTTAGCTTATCATGTTTATTTCTTTTTAATTTAAACTTTTTATCGTAATATGCTTTAATATATAATGCAGTTTTTGTTATGTTGCTAAATGTGTTTAATATTTCTATTAGTACTCTGAAATCTTCTCTCATTTTCAACCTCCCATTCTATAATTTCATAAATACAGAATAGGAGTACATTTAATACTAAATCTTTTATATTATAGCATATTAAATTTGTTATTGCAAGTTTACTCTTGACTTTTTTGTATTTTTTGTTATTATATAAATAATAAGTGATTGAATTGATGTGGCTAAAATCTATTCTGTTTACTTATTAGCTTGGCTAAAGCTGTTAGTGGTTACTGACAGCTTTTTTAATTATAATTAAAATCAGGCTTTAGTAAAGACGAAAGTGTCGGAGCCTTAATTAAGAAACAATCCCAGAAGATGTCAAAGTCTTTTGGGATTTTTCTTTATCCGGCTTTAGCCCAGAGAGCCTTTAGTTCCAGTGTGGTGCTAGGTACTCTGGGATTTTCTTATCCAGCTTTGGCTAAGCGAACTCCTTAATGGCCTTAGCCCAGTATTCACAGCTTTAACCAAGTACCCCTACAAACAAAAATGTAATAGCATAGTAGTAAATAATACTCTAATATTTTACTACTCATAATCTACTAAAATACAAAGATATAATAAAATGGATGTAAATTATGAGAGAGGAAATATTGAGCATTAAAACTAAAAGGAGAAGTGACTTTTCAAGATTTTTTTTAAATATTAACACCAAGTTCCGAAGAGTGCCTTTAGATCCGGAGAGTAGTGAAATTCTCCGGGATTTTCTATTTTAAATAACTCTTCAATAAAGACTTAATGACTCTTTACGCAGAACAACTCGTGTGCTAAAATGGTAATAGTAAACCACGCTTTAGCCAAGTCTTCACTATAAACTTCTAAAAACAAAAGGAGAGTAATAATTATGAAAAAAAGATTTTTATTGGTCGGAGCTTTATCCACGACACTAACTTTCGGAGGACTTTTCACACCAAAGTTAGTCAACGCAGCTACACCGACTACTCAGGCTGAAGAGGAAAATAACGATTATTATGTGCTCCCAAATGGGGAGCATTTTTTGACTAAAAGAACTCTTAAGAATGGAAAAACATTGGAGTTTTATGATCTTGAACTATATAGTAGTGTAAGTCTTAAAGGCAAAGCTCTCTATAATAATGAAGAGTTTCAACTCATTGATTACAATTGGGATACAGGATATGCAGATATTACAAACCCTGGATATGACTATAAAGATAAGTCAACTCAAAAATTTAGAGTACGTGCCAATCCCGAAACTTACTTTCCAGCACTTACAGCAACCAAAAAAGTTAATGACTTAATTCAGAAATACAAAGACCCAAATAAGAGTATGCTGCCAGAGAACGTGGATAAAACATCAGAGATGTTCTTAGAAATGAAATCTTGTGCTGACGAAGCCATCAAGGATTGCAAGACCGAGTATGAGAAGATAGTAGCATTGGATAAGTACGTTAATAACTATCTCACGTATGATATAAAAAGTAAAGGTATTTCTTTAGAAAAAGCTTGGAAAGAGAAAAAAGGTGTGTGTGAGCATTATGCTAAAATAATGCAAAGATTTTGTCAGATTGAAGGTATACCATCTAGTTATGTTTCAAGTGCTAAACATGCTTGTGTTTTTTCTTATGACTCTGAAAATAAAAGATGGGTACTTAGTGATCCAACTGGATATTTAGCGGATTGGGATGTGCACTCTTGGGCAAATCAAATTGATATGGTATTTGATAATAACAGTTATCTCAAAAAAGATAATTGTTATTTTACCTTAGACTATGACAAGAATAATCCAAATAGTGATACAGATAAAAACACTTGGGACGAAATGGAAAATTGGGGATTAAATTTGCAGGGATTTGATTTATCTAACGGTTCTGACATTATTGTTCCGAACGACATTGATGGAGTTCCAGTTACGTATGTTAGAGGACTTACTGCGGATTTAACGTCCATTAAACTTCCAAGCTCTTTGATTAAAATTAAAGATGATGCTTTTAATTCTATGGATACTCTAAAGTCTTTAGTAATAGACGGAGGAGCACCTAATCTTAATGAATTGGGTGAGAGATCATTTTCAGGATGCTCTAACATAGAGGAACTGGATTTGTCAAACTCAAAACTTACAAACATTCCTAAAGGAGCTTTTGCATACTGTAAAAATCTCAAGACCATTAAACTGCCAAGCACAATAACTTCAATTGGTGATGAGGCTTTCTACAATTGTCAGTCTTTAACAAACATCGAAGGACTTGATAAGTGTAATTTAAAGTCTATTGGTTCAGCAGCGTTCTCTAATTGTAAGGCATTGGAGAACTTAGACTTTAGCCAATCAACCTTTACCAATGTGCCATCCAAAGCATTCAATGGCTGTTCAGCTTTAGCCAAGATTACTTTACCAGACACATTAACAACGATTGGAGGCTACGCTTTCTATGCATGCTATGGTATTCCGCAGCTTGATTTATCTAACACAGCTTTAACCACGTTAGAAAACTATGCTCTTTACCAGATGAGAGAAACAACCAAATTTTCACTGCCAGATAGCATTAGTAGTATAGGAACACATGCTTTTTCTGTTTCAACGAGTAATGGAGCAGTGCCTACAATTTTACCAGCATCATTAAAAGATAAAGTAAATTACAAAGATGCAGCCACATCTCCTTGGTTAAACCGAAAAGTAATGTTCACAGATGAAAATGTGAAAACAATACATTTTTATGGAAACGGTGCAACTATTGGTGACACAGAACCAATGTTTGTAAGTGAAGGTTCTAAGGTAACTTTGCCTTCCTGTGGTTTCTCAAAAACTAATTATATCTTTAAAGGATGGAATACAAAAGCAGATGGAACTGGAGAAAGCTACAAACCAAATGCTACACTTACTACTATTCCAAGTAAATTGTACGCACAGTGGGCAAAAACAAGCTACAAAGTTAATTTAGTTTACACCGGTGGTACAATAAAAATTAACGGAGTAAACCATACAAATAGCTACACAATGACATGCACATTTAAGAATGCCAGCACTACATACTCACTTCCAACAACTAGTCAAGTTATGAGAACAGGTTACAAATTTGTTGCTTGGTACGATAACGAAGAGTGCACAGGCAAAATTTTAACTAAAATTACTATTGACAACGTAAGTGATATGACGCTCTACGCTAAATGGCGTGTTGATTCAAATCACACACATGACTGGGAAAACGGTGAGTGTACAATCTGTCACAAAAAGTGTGAACACCGTAACTTCAGTTTAGAAGGAGAGAAAGCACCTACCTGTAAGGAAGAAGGCTTCTCTGGCGATAAGGTGTGTAACGATTGCGGTCTTACCTTTGAAAAGGGACACCCTTTAGCCAAGACTGACAACCATCAGTGGGACAAAGGAAGAGTTACAAAAGAACCTAACTGTAAAGAAGAAGGAGAAATTCTCTACACCTGTTCTGTCTGTAAAGGGACTAAGGTCGAAGCTTTAGCCAAGACTGATAACCACCAGTGGGGAGAGTGGACAACCACTACAAAACCAACGTGTTCTACAGAAGGAAAGGAAATCCGTACCTGTAAAATCTGCTCCAAAACAGAAGAAAGAGCTATCCCAACAATTCCACATACTGTAGTAAAAGAAGCAGACAAAGCTGCAACTTGTACAGAAAATGGCTACAAGGGCAGAGAATACTGTTCTGTTTGTAACACAACCATTAAGGAACGCACAATCATTCCAGCAACAGGACATGATGTAAAATTAGTTGGGGCAAAGGATTCCACCTGTACCTCTAAAGGCTACTCAGGCGATGAAGTGTGTAAGACTTGTAGAAAAACCATCAAGACTGGACATGAATTACCTTTAGCTCAGCACACTCCTAAGAAAGAGGAAGGTGTAGCAGCAACCTGTACAAATGACGGACACGAAGGCAACACAGTTTGTGAAGTCTGCAGAAAAACCCTAAAAGAGGGAAAAGTAATTCCAAAGCTTGGACATGACTGGTCTAACGAGAACGGTAAGTGTACTCGATGCGGAGAAAGCCATAAGCATTCCTTTGGTGAAGGCACAACCATTAAAGAGTTAACATGTACTCAGGATGAAGAGATCGACTACACCTGCTCTGAGTGTGGTTACGTTAAGAAAGAAATCACAAAGGCTACCGGACACCAATGGGGAGAATGGCAGACCACTTTAGCCCAGACCTGTACTACAGATGGTAAAGAAGAAAGAACCTGTGCTAAGTGTTCCGAAAAGGAAGAAAGAACTCTTAAGGCTACCGGACATGAGTGGGGAGAATGGCAGACCACTTTAGCCCAGACTTGCACCACAGATGGTAAGGAAGAGAGAATCTGCTCTAAGTGTTCCAAAAAGGAAGAGAGAACTCTTAAGGCTACAGGACACAAATCTGAGACAGTAGGGGCAAAAGCTCCAACCTGTAAAGAAGATGGTTACACTGGAGATGAAGTGTGCAAGGTTTGCCACGAAACTCTTAACAAAGGAACTACAATTCCTAAGACAGATTCCCACGAATGGGGAAAATGGACTATCAAGAGGGAATCCACTTGTACTGAAAAGGGAGAACAGAGTCGTAAGTGTACTGTATGCGGAGAAGAGGAAATCGAGTCCTTACCTTTAGCAAAGCACACATGGGACAATGGTAAAGTAACCCAAGCTCCTAGCTACACAAAGGTTGGGGTTAAGACTTGGACTTGCAGTGAGTGTGGCAAAACTAAGACCACCACTTTAGCAAAGCTCCCAATGCCGAAGGCAGGAACTAAAGTAATCGTTGGTGGAAATCAGTACACAGTAACAAAAGCCGGTTCTGAGGTACGCTTTAGCAAAGCCAATGCTAAAGCAAGAGCCATCACTGTTCCAAGTACAATTAAAGCTAAAGCTATTACCTACAAGGTAACCAGCATTGGAACCAACGCTTTCAAAAACTGTAAAAAACTTACCAAAGCTACCATTGGAGCTAACGTAAAAGTAATCAAAGCAAAAGCTTTCAACAATTGCCCTAAACTCAAAGCAGTCACAATTAAGACAGCACTGCTTACTAAGAAAACTGCAAGCAAGAAGTGCTTTAGCAAAGTGAGCAAAAAGATGGTAATCAAAGTACCAAGAAAGGTTAAAAAGACATACGCTAAAATCTTTAAAGGCTACAGAGTAAGATAAAGCAAAACAAAAAATAATCCCGGAGGGTTTCATCGCTCTCCGGGATTTTAGGTATTTTGTAGTAACTAATTTACGGTAATGTTCCAGTAAATCTAGGTTAACTGTGGCTTTTTTAATTTATGTAGGCCAGTACGCTCAAAGCGAACTGTGCACCTGCAAACAAAACACCAATAGTGGTAATGATCAACATCCAAATATTAATATTTTTCATAGGGCTACCTCCTTCCAGTAAAGTCTGGAACAAGGCATTTTTAGTTACTACATGATACACTTTATCACATAAGAAATTACATAGTCAATTGCATTCTTAGTTAATTCACAAAATGTTCAAAAATACTAATCAGAATTCTGACTAAAACTATTGACTAATTCTTTTCTTTTTACTATAATACTAATACAAAGTAACTAGTTTAGCCTTAGGTAAGTTACTCTAGTAAATCTTTGTTAACTGGGCTAAAGCTGTTGGTATCTACTAACAGCTTTTTTAATTGTAGTTAAAAACAACTCAGTATAAAAAGTATTCACTTGAGACTATTAAACTTGGCTTCAGCAAAGACAGAAGTGTCAGAGCTTTAGCTCAGTAAACAATAAATTAAAAATAATAACGAAAATTGATTATAAAGTAATCTCTTACTATAACCCTCATTAAAACTTAATAGATAACATAACCCAGCTTGCTTTCACCGGTAAGCTGGGTTTTATTTTTGGTACAATGCTTTAGCTAAGACAACAGCCAAGACTTTAACTACAGTGCTTTAACAAAGTCAATTCCAAAGCTTTAGCATAGTAGGCTACCCAGCTTTAGCAAAGTCAATAACAGAGCTTTAACCAAGGCTTCAACTGCAGTGCTTTAGCCAAGTAGTTCCCTAACAAGCAAAGCTCTCCAGCAGACTAGCTTTAGCCACGTACCAAAATAAAATAAATTAAGAAATAAGAAAGGGTGAAGTTTTATGAAGAGATTTGGAATACCACCTTAAAAACATTTGTAACTAAATAATTACAAATTAAGAGAGGTGATATTCTTGGAAGAAAAGAAAAAGTCATATTCAAAAAAGAAAAAGTTAGCTTTAATTCTGTTAGCTATCACTTTAGTTTTAGCATCAGTAGGTACTTTCTTTTATACAGCTTTTGCTAAAGATAGACCTTACAAAAAGTCGGGTAGTTGTACTATTAAAGTTGGTGATGCGACTTTACCTATTTCTGTTGCTTTTAGTGGAACAGAAAACGAGTTTAAAACAAACGGCGATATAGACAAAAAAAGAGCTTTTACCAAAAGTAGTCATACAGTACGTGTATCAGAGGGATCAATAACGCAAGGTACTGCTGTCAGTAACTTGACTGTTTTAAATTCTAAAGGTAAAGCGGCAAATTACGTTGATTGTGGAACAGTACCAGATAGTAGTGGCGATAGATATAACACTGTACTATTTAACATATCTTTTACACTTAAGGCTCATTATTCTTTATCAGGTAGTGTTAAAACAGGTGGATCTGCTACAGGAGGATTTTTTGGATTTGTTTCTGGAACAAGTAGAAAAAAATCCGTTACAGTAAATGGTGAAAAGTTAGCACCATATGAAATCATATATGATTTCTCAACAAATGCTGGACATAAGACAGCAGATCGTAAGATAACCTTGCTTGTTAGATTGAATTTATCGCAAGCTAGAATGTTAAGTACTAGCGAAGGTAATTACTATAATGCCACACTTACAACAAATAGCAGCATAATTAAGTACACTTATGAACTTAAAGATGATTTGATTAGCAGTAATGCTGTTAAAAGGTCTGATAACTGTGGTACAGTAGAGACTTTACCAAAACCAACATTGACAGGTTACAAATTTAATGGTTGGACAGATGAAAATGATAATAAGCTTTATGCTGGTGGTACTAAATTTACAGTGTGTAGTAAAAACAGAACTTTTACTGCCAGTTGGACAGCTTATACGCATAATGTTGTTTACAATCTACAGGGCGGGCATTTCCCATCTAGCAAAAAATCACAAACGACCTTAAATGGGTGTGTTATAGTACCAAACGGTACTTACTACATTCAATCTGGTTTGACTGGTGGTAGGTATATTCATGTTTACAATAAAAAAATGGAAAAAAGCATTGACCCTATTGTAATATGGAATGGTTGTGGAGGCTCACAAACTAAATGGATTTTCGAAAGATACAAAGATACTCAATACTATTATATTACAAGTTATCTAAATGGTTTAGCTCTGGACTTAAGTGGTAGTCCAAGTAGTAGCAACAAACTCACTAGTAAAAGTGTAGAATTGTGGGAGCAGACTCAACCTGCTGATGACTATTTATGGTATTTAAAAGATGCCGGAAATGGTAAAGTAAACATTTATAACAAGTCATCGGGACAGGTTCTCGATGTTAAAGGTGGGCAGAGTCAAGACAGAGATGGTACATTCCTACAGCAGTATAATTATAATAGCAATACAAATGCACAAAAATTCAAACTTATTTCTATAGAACAGAAGGACTATCCTAATCGTATGCAATATGGTAATCATAATATTTATGTAAACACCACAATCCCAGAGAAAGACAACAGTACTTTTTTCTATTGGAATACAAAACCAGATGGAACTGGTAAGGTATACAAAGCTGGTAATATTTATCAAGCAACACAGAATGGCGGTACTGTGACTTTGTACGCTATTTGGAACATTGATGATTTTACTGTAAGTTTCAATTCTAATGGTGGTACCGGCTCTATTGCCTCTATAACGCATAAAGGTTTTGAATCATTTACATTACCAACAAATACCTTCACACGAAAAGGTTATGTCTTTAGAGGTTGGTCCTTAGAAAAGTACCCAGATAAAGCTTCGTACAGAGATGGTGATATCTATGACAACCAGACTCCAAATGCAATGTTGTATGCACAGTGGCAGCGAAAGATTGGTGGATTTATTCAAAGACCATTCTTAGATTCACAGATGTTCTACAAAGATTCTGCATTGATTGGTGAAAATGGAACTACCTACAATGGAGATTTGATCGACTCAAGAATGGCGCACATTGATGAGAATGGTAACCCAGGCTACTTTAGCAATGGTTGGAATAAATAGCATTCCACTTTAGCCAAGCTATTATTCTAATCAGTTAAGAGCTAGGCATTGCTCTGCTTTAGCCAAGTCAAACAACACAACTAAATCTTAGCAAACGATTTAGCCAAGTCAAACAACACACAAGAACAAACGCAATCCCAGGGAATTTCATCGTTCTCTGGGATTTTTATTTTTACAAGAAAAGCTCTAACCAAGATCAAAACTCTAACCAAGATTACAACCCTAACTAAACTCATTACATTAACAGGAGGATTAGCATGACTAACGGAATCGTAACCAGTGGAAGTATAATCAAAATGGATTTAAAAGATAAATATGTATTCTGGGACATTGATGGAACTTTAGCCCCATATCGCTTCAACGATCATGTAGCAGACCCAGATGGTTCTATGAATAGTCTAAGTTTAAAAGAAATAGAAAATGGTGTATTTCTACATAGAAAACCATCTAAACATATGCAAAAAGTTCTGAAAACTTGTGAATCAAAACAGAATATCGTAGTAGGGCATTGTTTAGCAGAGAAAGAAATGCAGGATAAAGGAATCTGGCTTGCTAAGAATTATCCAATGATTTCTGAACATTTATTTCTTTCTAGAGACAAATCCAAAACAACTGCCATCTTAAAATACTGTAACGAGCATAACATTAATTTAAAAGACGTTATCTTTGTGGATGATATAATTCCATTTCTAATTGAAGCGGAGCGTGAAGGTATCAGATCATTTCACATTAGTAGTTTTCTCGACTGGGAGTATTCAATGCTCTAGCCAAGACCACTACGGACCACAGCTTTAGCACAGCTGCTACCAAAGCATTACTTGACCATCACAAACATTACAGCTTTAGCAAAGTCGAGCCAGCGTTAACTGAGTAATAATTCTAAAATTTAATAAAACAAATTAATCAATCACATAGTCCCAGAGAATTTCGTCGTTCTCTGGGACTTTTTTATTTTTACTAAAGAAGTGAGAATTCTCACACTTTAGCCAAGACTCTTAAACGTCTCTCATGCACAGGTAATAGCCATCACCTTAGCCCAGACATTAATCAATTAATCATTTCCTAATAATTACAGATCGGAGTTATGTAAATCCAACTTTAGCCAAGTATCCCTTATAAAATAATAAAAACAAGGAGGGATTTAAAATGGCAGTTATTTTAGTTGATTATACAGCTTTAACAAAGCAAACTCTTTAGCAAAGTGGCAAATTAATAGCAAACATTAAGCAACACAATCCCAGAGGATTTAATTATTCTCTGGGATTTTATTTTTAGTTAGGAGAAGAGATTATGAAAGAATTGCAACAAAACTTGATAACACATTTAAAAAAGCATTTGATTTTAACAACAATAATACTAATGACCTTAATATTATTAACACCTTTAGCAACGCAAGCTAAAACAGTTAGTAAAGAACATAAAACAGCAGCAACAACAATACAACTTAAAAAGAAATCCAAGAAGAAGTCAAAACAGAATTCCAAGAAGAAGTCAAAACACTCCAGAAAAAACTCCACTACAATCCGAAAGAAGTCCAAGAAGAAATCCAAGAAGAGATCCAAGAAGAGATCCAAGCAGAAGTCCAAGAAGAGGTCAAAGCATTCCAACACATTCCAAACACACAAGACAATAAGAATACAATCCAACATTTACCAAAACGAATTAAACAAAAGATTTAAAGATAAAGAGTTACGCACCATAGTAAAATTAGTCACTAATGGACAAATTGGCTATGTAGGTAAATTCAAAGATGTAAAAAGAATCAAAGACGAAATCAATTCAAAAAGCGGAACCACATTTGTCGTATGGAGACAAGTCAAACCAGGACAGGATGAAAATTATTACAAACCATTCCTACAAGCAAAGTATAAAACTGTGACTGACGATGAAATCACATACAATGCTACATACAACAATAAATTTGTACACTATAAAACGTCTGACCTAATCTATTGCTTACGACTATACGATAAAGAAGGTAATCTCGCTAAACAAAGAATGAACTACTGGGCTTTAGCCAAGCAAGCTACCCGAAAGGCTAAAGTGAAGAATAGCGATTCCGATAGAGAAGCTGTTAGAAAAATTGCATATTGGATTTGCAAGCACACTAAATACGCATACGGCCAATACGACAATGCGGAAGCCGGAACACTCTTTAGCAAAGGAAGAGGAGTGTGTAGGGACTACTCAGACGCTTTCTGGGCAATGTGCAAAGTAAGTGGAATACAATGTGAATACTACGCTGGTACAGTTACCGGAGGAGGAAGACATGGTTGGAACAGAGTCAAGATTGAAGGTAAATGGTATTGGATTGATGTAACATGGATGGACTGCGGTAAATCAATCGACAAAAATTATTACTTAAAACGTAAACTATGGAAAAATCACAAAATAACTGAATTAGGTCAAAAGAATGCATTAATAGCCAATGTGCATTATGTGGAATTAAGATAATTAACCCAGCACTACTAGAGATGGCAGTCACGTCAGAGACGAATCTCTAGTTTAGCACAGTACTCCAAACAATTCAACAGCTTTAGCCAAGTAATCTAAAACCAATTTAGCAAAGGAATAACACAATGAAATCAAAAGCAGCAGCACATCTAAAAGTAACAGCAATACACCTAAAAGCAACAGCAACACACCTAAAAGCAGCAACACATCTTAGAGTAGCCATAGCATTATTCACAATAGCACTACTCACAATGGCATTTCTCATCACGCAACCCACATATGCCAAAACAACTACTCGCCTTAACATTACCCACACATCTTCCAAAGCAACCACACATTCCAATAATAAGAAACAAAAGAACAAACATAAGAATAAAAAGAACAAACATAAGAATAAAAAATACAAAAACAGAGTCAAAATACAAACAAAGATTTACCAAAAAGAGTTAAACACTAAATTACATCGCAACACCTACAACACCCATGGCACACCTCTCAATACAGTCCTCAACCGAGTACTACAAGGAAAAATCGGTTACGTAGGTAAATACGAAGAAATAAAACCAATGATAAATCAAATCAATCAAATGGCAGGAACAAAACTTACAACTATAAGATTCATCGAGATTAATCGCGCACAAAGCTACTATAAGCAATTCCTAAATATACCAGGCAATCCAGATAACAGCTGTAAAGATATGCAAAAACGACGAATAGGTAATACACTCTGCTATCTTACCCTTTCCAGTACAAAAGGAGACACAGTCAAAAGCCGCAGCAGATACTGGGCTTTAGCCAAGAAAGCTGTCCGTAAGGTGGGTGTACACAATGGCGATACAGACAAAGTAGCAGTTCATAAAATTGCAATGTGGATTTGTAAGCATACAAAATACAAAGAAGGTAATTACGACAACTCTGAAGCAGGCACCCTCTTTAAAAAAGGAACAGGAGTCTGTAGGGACTATTCCGATGCATTCTGGTCAATGTGCAAGATTTGTAATATTCCATGTAAATACTACACAGGTTATGCAAATGGGTTCCATGGTTGGAACAGAGTTAAGGTCAGTGGAAAATGGTATTGGATAGATGTCACATGGATGGACAATAGAACAATAGATAAGAGATATTACCTCAAAAGAAGATTATGGAATAATCACAAATCACCGAAATCTACATTTAAAAGTATTTTAAGTTGTGGAACAACAACCACACATTAGTTCTGCTTTAGCACAGGACTATGCAAGCATTAAATTCTTACTGGCAGGTACGAGAGTACCGAAGTAAGATATTTAGCCCAGTTGAGTTTCATAGCTCATCTGGGTTTTATTTTACCAAAAATAAATTATTAAAAAAAAGGAGTAGTCTTATGGGTAAAAATTTACAAAGATTGACAACAGATTACGAAGGGCTTTTAAAACGTTATTCAATGGAAAAGAATTTCATTCAGAAAAGAAATTCTACAGGCGTGACTACATTCCCTGTTATACAGGATACGTGGTTATTTGATAAAAACGTTGAAATAGTCGATTGCCCAGGAAGTGAGTACAAACTTCCAGGCATTGTTGTCAATAACTTTAATGAATTATTCAAAAGCTTTAGCTCAGCCAAAATATACAACAGTATAAATATACGTGTTGATGATTGGTACATGAGTGATGATTCCAACACTTTCACAATTACTACGGGAAGAACTAATTATTACAAATCTTTAGTAACAAATCGTGCTATTGATTACGCTTTAGCCGAGGGAATAAGTGTAAGAGAACTGTTAGAGTGTGGTCCTTTTATTCATTCATTAAAAACTTCTTCACTCTCAAATCATTTAGGGTTTAATGGTTTTGTGGAAAGTGCTGACGGAAAGATAGCATTGATATTTCGAAAAAAGGGAATGTCAATTGGTGAAGAGACCTATTCGAACAGTGTTACAGCAAGCCTAAAAATTAAATACGCCTTAGACTAGTCTTATCTATTTACAAAAGATGGTTTAATGAATGCCATTATTGAAGAAATCAATGATGAACTCGGAATTCCATTTAAAACACTAATAACCAAGAATAACGAACCAATACAGTTAATTGCAGCCTATCGAGATGTGCTTGAGGGCGGAAAACCACAACTATTATTCTATGCAAAAACAGAAATGACTTCAGAACAAATAACTTATGCATTTAATAGTAAAAATACTAAAATTAATTGTAATGAAAAACCACTTGCTGCTACAGAAAGTATGATTACAGATGGAAACTTTATTTATTGGATAGCATTAGAAGATCTTTTAAAATGTGATGTATTTCCAAATAAGTTTGTACATGACGGTAAAGATTTTACTATGTTGCCATCGGCCGCTGCATGTATTGTAATTCTGCAGGAATTTAAAAATAAAAGATAACAAAAGTACAACTGACCATATACAAGAAGACAATCAAGCAAGCAGACAAGAAGACAAGAAGATTGCTTAACAGCCTAACAGCTTTAGCCCAGTTGAGTTTCATAGCTCATCTGGGTTTTTAAATTTAATATTCTAATTAAAATAAATCAGAAACAGAAAGAAGGCCTATCATGATTTACATTGTTATTTCTATTAGAGAACGTAGTACT
>OLPR01000766.1_pt1 | contig 28432 bp, 26 predicted proteins | sample 1672761 | NCBI WGS metagenome assembly OLPR01 (sample SAMEA3136721, study PRJEB25190) | human gut metagenome | biome: human gut; feature: human-associated habitat; material: faeces | place: Austria | collected 2013 | reverse complement strand
ACTTGCATGTGTTAAGCACGCCGCCAGCGTTCGTCCTGAGCCAGGATCAAACTCTGATGTTCAATCCTTTATCTTGTCTTCCCCATGTCTCAAAACCGGCTCGCCAAAGCCAATCCCTCAACTCAGTTCCAACAAGCGTTTCACTCTTCCGAATCTGACTGTTTCTTGTACAGTTTGTACGTTTTCTGTATCGTTTTCAAGGATCGTTTGCGTTGTGCTCTCTCGCTCAACGCAGGATTTATTATAGCAAACTCCACCCCGTTTGTCAACACCTTTTTTTCAAATTTCTTGAAACACAACTAATTGACATTCAGTTTTCTTTATAGTACATCATATTGTGGTTTTTCCGGTTTTTCGCCGGATTTTGCCGTTTTATTTTGCCGATTTTTGTTTGTTAAGAAACAGCGCATTTCCAATTCCAATCAGTGCCGGAACGGCGCAAATTGTGGCGGCGAGCGCGGAAATCGCGAAAAAATCCGGCGAACGCATCGCATTTCCAATCTTTTTTTCAAGAATCGGCGCAAGAAGCAACATCACCGCCGCGCTGATCGTCCTTGTAATCATAAATCGGCTGCGACGCATCGGGCAGGCGGAAAGATTCTGATGAATGATGCACATTCCTGACCAGCCGCACGCCGCGGCGATCAGCATGAATTTCACCCTTTCCGGCAAATTCGCTTCCGCAAGCGCCTTCGCCCCGCTTGGAAGATCGAGCACGGGAAGAATCGCCGTCTGTACGGCGGGCACGCCGATGGTTTTTGCAATCAGCGCAGCTGCGAGCGCATACGCCGCCATGTTCGCGGCGACGCTGATCAGGATCATCGCGGCGTTCGAATCTTTTTTCTCCGGAAACGACGTGGATTCCCTCGGCGTATTTTTGCCTCTCGTGGCGAAAAGCAGCGCGATCTGCGCAATTGCCTGCGCCATCAGCAGCACCGCGCCCTTTTCCGCGCTGCCCAGCATTCGCTCTCCTATGCCTGCGACGAGAAATCCCGCGCTGGGGCCGCATACGCAGCAGGCGACGCGCTCGCGCGTTTTTGAATCTAATCCCGAGCCGGCGGCGACAATGGCACCCGCAGGAGAGCCGGCGATCATGCCGATCGCGATTGCGGGCGCGGCGGAACCTGGCAATCGAAACAGCTTCGGCAGGATTTTCCCGAAAATCCGCTCATACGCGCGCATGGATTCGCGGCAGGTCAGCATCGGCGTAAGCAGCAGAAACGGAAACATCGCGGGCGCGACGCTTTCATACCACGTTCGCAGCGCGCCCTGAACGGCGTTCGCTGCCGTGGACGGGTTTTTCAGAATCAGAATCATCGCAATTGCTGCGGCGACGAGCTTGAGCATCGCGCTCCCCCCTTTTTCGAAACGCTATGCTGGAGGATGCGGCGAATATGAAAGGAGCGCCTCCCTTCGGAAACGCTCCATCTCTTTACGGTTTCATGACTACTTCTCCGGAATCTCCGACCTCAGGATTCGTCAGATACAGGTGCAGGTCGCCGTTTTCCTGCCATTCGTAATGCAGCTCCGCCGCGCTGTTTACACCGCGAAAGACCTTGCCCTCGACCTCGGCGTTCTTATTATAGAAAATGCCTGCGACGCGCGGATACGCGGTATAATACCAGCCATATGCCCCGACCGGATAATCCTCCTCGCTTTCGAGGGTATCCTTTTCCTCAGGATGGTTTTCGAGGATATACGCCTTGCGCGTATCCATGCGGTTCTTCGTCTCTTCCTCGGTAACGGGATCGCCGTAGCCGGTATCGACGCCGCGGAAAATGACCGCCTGAACGCCGCTCGGCGAAGTGACCGTCATGATCTGGCTCGGCATCAGCAGTGCGCTGTAAACGGACACCTGATTCAGCGCGTACGTGCCGCCCAGCATCACGATCAGCGCCGCAACGACGCCGACCAGCATCTTGCTCATGCGCGATTTCATCTTTCTGACCAGCCATACGCCCAGCATGATCAGCAGCGAAAACAGCAAAAGCATTACGCCCACCAGATTCAGCTCCGATGCGATCAGCACATACCCGCTGCGATCCAGCACGTTGATTACCAGCAAAACCACGGACAGTACCGCGATATACCCGATTGCGATCTTGCCCAGAACGCCCATCGGCTTTCTTTCCCGCTTTTCTTCCATCTGATTTTCTCCCTTTAATAAATTCCCCGATCGTGCAGCGCCTTCAGCGCCTGCTGCACGTGCGCGCGATCCGCGCGATAGGTCACACCGAACCACGTCGCCTCCGTTTCCAGCACGCGGACGCGGAGCTTTCCGTTCTTAATCAGCGCGTCCACCATTTCCGGAAGCAGACATTCGGCGGTAATATTCCCCTGTGGAATGCTTTTCAAAAACGCGCTGAAATAATCGCGCATATCGGAAAATACGTCCGTCGAAAATCCCCAGAAATTCATTGAAACCGGCGATTCCGGATCGAGCTCAACCGGAGGAACCGCCTCTTCGAAGATTCGCCCGTTCTCGCGCAGGCAGATTTTCTTCACCTCGCGCACGCCGGACAGCATTCCGTTCTCGATTGCGCAAATGCCGCGGGTCACGCTTCCGCTCGGGCTTACGGTGTTTTTAAGCCGATAGCCCATCATCGCCGCCGTGCCCTTTTCGGCGTCATGGATCAGAAATTCAAACATCTGCCGAAAGGATTCGACGCCGTAATAATCGTCCGCGTTGATCACTGCGAACGGCTCCGAAAGCGCCTCTTCCGCACACAGCACCGCGTGCACCGTGCCGAACGGCTTTATTCTTTCCGCCGGAACGCGATAAAACGCAGGAATCGACGAAAAATCCTGCTCGGCATAGCGCACCTCGATCTGCTTTTCGAGGCGTTTGCCGCAAATATCGCGGATTTTCTCCTGCATGCCGGGCTTAATGATGAAAACGACCTTATCAAAGCCCGCGCGCATCGCATCGTGAATGGAATATTCCAGCAGGATCTCGCCGTGCGGACCCATACCGTCCACCTGCTTGTCGCCGCCGTAGCGCGAAGCCATGCCCGCCGCCATAACGACCAGTGCCGCCTTGCTCACCTTGTCTCCCTCCCGTCCGTGCTGCCGAACCCGCCGGTGCGTTCGCCGTCCGCCGCGTCGGAAACGGTAATTCCGTACGGCAGGAAAACGCCCTGCGCCACCGCGTCGCCCGCGCGCACGTCCAGCGTGCGCCCCGTACGCGAATCGTTGGTCAGCCTGATCATGATATGTCCTTCGTTTTTCGCGAAATAATAATCCGAATCGATGATTCCGACAGTATTATCCAGCTGCAGGCGATACTTAAAGCCCAGCCCGCTTCTCGGATACAGCGTCAGCACCCAGCCGGTTTCCATCCGCGCACGCACGCCGGTCGGCATCAGAACGCTCTCGCCGGGCGCGAGTGTAAAATCAAACGGGGCGAAAAAATCGTACCCCGCCGAGCCGGAGGTCGCCCGCCGCGGCAGGCGCAGCGCCTGAATTTCCATAGGAAAATCCTTTTCCCGCTGGGCTGCGCTGATGAATTCAAATTCCGCGATTCTATTCATTCGTATATCCTCGCTTTCTTGAAAAAAAGCGCCCGTTATGCTATAATAGCGACAGGAATGAATGGCGCTTGCTGCTGGCTTATTCCCTCCCGATTGGTTGGGGGCGCCAGAAAGTTCGCGCTGGATGGCGGTCGTAGTTTTATATACTTCTTATAGGCAATCGATTGAATCGAAAACGCCATAGTGATAATCATAATGAAATTAACGAGCATCTCGCAATCAAACATGATCATCACCTCCCTTTGCAGCGGGAGAGAAAAAAACGAGCGCCATCTGCTTTCTTCCTGCCGGAAGCGTTAAGCTTTGCATTCATTATAGCACGAAACGAAACGCCGTGTCAATTTCTGTTTTTCATGCCGCAAACAGTCTTGGCGCGGCAATTCCATCGAATTTATATTGAATATTCATATTTTTTTCACAATGAGTTGATCATGCGTTGATATGGCAACATTATAATAGAAGCATAATTTGAAAGGAGCTTACCGTCTTGAACGATAATCCAAAGAAAAACGAAAATCCCCGCAATCTGATGCAGAAAATCGCGCGTTCGCCGCTGATTTACGTCGCGGTAGTGCTGGTGATCTTCGTGCTCGCCAGCGTTCTGGCTTCGCCCGGACGCACGGTTGTTAAGGAGATTGGCTATTCCGAATTTCTGAATCTGCTGGACGAGGGCAAAATCAAATCCGTCGAAATCGACGGCTACACGATCACCGCCACGCCCGTCGACAGCGAAGACCTGAACGCGCCCAGCCGCTATGTCACGCGAATGATCTCCAATTCGTCGCTCGCGGCGACGCTCAGGGAAGCGAACGTCGAATTCAAGGAAGTGGAGCCGAGTGATTCCGTCTCCTTCTTCCAGATTCTTTTGATGTATCTCCCGACCATTCTTTTCGTCGGTCTGATTGTTTATTACTTCATCGCAATGCACAAAATGCGCAAGAGCATGAGCGGCGAAGGCGGCTCGGCGGGCGAAGGACTCGGCGGCCCGTTCTCGTTCATGAAGAGCAGCGCCAAGCAGTTCGACATGAAGAATTGCACGACGCGCTTCCAGGACGTCGCCGGTCAGGATGAAGCGAAGGAATCGCTGATGGAAATCGTCGATATCCTGAAAAACCCCTCGAAGTATACGTCGATCGGCGCGCAGGTGCCGAAGGGCGCGCTGCTCGTAGGCCCTCCCGGAACCGGCAAAACCCTGCTCGCAAAGGCGGTCGCCGGCGAAGCGGGCTGTCCGTTCTTTTTCGTAAGCGGCTCGCAGTTCGTTGAAATGTTCGTCGGCGCGGGCGCCGCGCGCGTGCGCGACCTGTTCAAACAGGCTGCTCAGAAGGCGCCGTGCATCATCTTCATCGACGAAATCGACGCAGTCGGCAAAAAGCGCGATTCCAGCGGCATTGCGAACAACGACGAGCAGGAACAGACGCTGAATCAGCTGCTGGCTGAAATGGACGGCTTCGAGCCCGGCAAGGGCATCATGGTGCTGGGCGCGACGAACCGCCCCGAGATTCTCGATAAGGCATTGCTTCGCCCCGGTCGTTTCGACCGCAGAATCCCCGTCGAGCTGCCCGATATGAACGGCCGACTTGAAATTCTGAACGTCCACGCGAAAAAGAAGGTATTCGAGCCGAACGTCGATCTCAAACGCGTCGCGGACGCAACGCCCGGCGCATCCGGCGCGGAGCTGGCGAATATCCTGAACGAAGCCGCACTCGCCGCCGTTCGCGCGCACCGTACCCGCATTTCGCAGGCGGATCTCGACCACGCGACCGAATACGTGATCGCCGGCGGCGAAAAGAAGAGCATGGTCATCTCGCAGGATGAAAAGCAAATCATCGCTTACCATGAAATCGGTCATGCGCTCGTCGCCGCGAAACAGAAAAACGGCGTTCCGATTCGCAAGATCACGATCATTCCGCGCACGTCCGGCGCGCTGGGCTTCACGATGCAGGCGGAAGAGCAGGAGCGCGTGCTAATGAAGCGCGAGGACCTGATCAACGAACTGCAGGTGCTGACCGCAGGCCGCGCGGCGGAGGAGCTGATCTTCGGTACCTGCACGTCCGGCGCTTCGAACGATATCGAGAAGGCGACCGCGATTGCGCGCAATATGATCGCTCGCTTCGGCATGAACGACGAAATCGGCATGATGGCGCTGGATACGGTCGTAAATCCCTATCTCGGCGGCGAACTGCGCACGAACTGCTCGCCTGAATCCGCCGCGAAGGTCGAGCGCGAAATGCATCGCCTGATCACCGAAGCGTATGAAACCGCCAAGCAAATCCTGCGCGATAACGCCGCGTCGCTGAATCGCCTGTCGCAGTACCTTCTGGAGAATGAAAACATCTCCGGCGACGAATTCATGGAACTGCTGAAGCAAGGCGAGCTCGCCGATACCGCGTCCAACGAAACCACCCCCGAATCCAGCGAAAACACCCAGGAATAAACGCAAGCGGGAGGCAAATCGCCTCCCGCTATTTCATGTAATTCAATCGTAAATTCAAGCAATCGACAGGCAAAGGCGGGAAGCTGAATCGCTTCCCGCCTTTTTATGGAATTCAGCCGTACCCTTGCAAATCACTCATCGTTTTTTGCGCTGTCATCCGCTGTCTCTCGCTGCGCGTCGTTTGCGCCCGTTTGTTTTGCCGCATCGCTCTTCTGTTTGTGCATATGGCTGATATACAGAACCAGACAGACGCAACCGACAACGATCAGCGCCGCAGTCGCCGCATACGCGGCAATCGTAACCGCTCCCTGCTGCCTGCGCACGGGCGTATTGCGCTCGCTTTCCGCCGTTCTCTCCGGCGAAACCGTCGCCGTGGGCTCGGGCTCAACAGTCGGCGCGCTCGTCGGACTCGGCACGTCGGGGAGAATCTGATTTGCGCTGATGTATGCTTCACCCGCATGAGAAGCGCTGTATCCCTCATAATCGATATAGAGCGACGCCGCCGAGCAGTGCGTCTCGCCGTCCGCCTGATAGCGATAGAAGTAAATGCGATCGATCAGCAGCGGCCGCCCGTGATCGTCGCGCGGAAGACAAATATTCTCGCGATAAACGTCGGTCAGCTCAATCGGCCCCTCGATTTCGTATTCTCCGCTGATGCGGTTTCCCTGCGCCACCCACAACTGCGTGCGATGGGGCACGTTGATGGTCAGTTCGCCGATGGTCAGCGTCTTTCCGTCGTCTTCAACGGAATAGGCGCTCTGGGGCAGTGTCATCTCGTAAACCGCGCGCGTCTTGCCGCCGTAAACGCTGAACGCCTCCTTGAAGCTCACCGCGTCGTCGTCCAGACTGTAGGTTTCGCCGTTAAATACGATGGTGTTCGTCTCATTGTTAAGGTGCATCTCGTAGGCTTCCGCGCCGTAATGCAGATTTTCAAACACCACAGTGTCCGCCAGTGCCGGAACCGCCAGCATCAGCGCAGCGCAAATCGCCGCGAGCATTCGTTTCATACTCTCCACCTCATCAAATAATCGTCGAGCCGCAAATCGGGAATCAGCATTTTCATTATAAACCAACCGTAACCATTCTGTCAATCAATCTTTTCCAATCGATTCAAAACCCGTTGACATTTCCCATCGTATCGTGCTATAATAACGGCAGGAAGGGATGACGCCTTGGCAAGGGCTTTTCCCCTCTGGGATGGGATATGCCGCCTACCAGTTAGCGCTGGATGGCGGCTTTGCTTTTAGTGTTTCTTCTTGCTTTTGCTGCTGCGATTGAATTGAATCGCTTGCAACACAAGAGAGGCAATCATTATGACCAGATACAAGATCTCAAAGTCACTCATGATCTCACCTCCTTTGCTTCTGTTGAGCATCAGAGGTGAAAAGCCAAGCGCCATCTGTTTCCTTCCTGCCGGGAGTTCTCAGACTCCATCCACGTTATAAACCAGCCGTAACCATTCTGTCAATCAATCTTTTCCTTACAAAAACCGTCCCGTCGCGCTTTCCGCATTCGCAGCGATTTCTTCCGGCGTACCGGTCGCGACGATTCTTCCGCCCGATTCGCCGCCGCCGGGACCCATATCGATCACATAATCCGCATTTCGGATCACATCCAGATCGTGCTCGATCACGATCACCGTCGCGCCGTTCTGAATCAGCGCCTGAAACACCCGCAAAAGCACCTGCACGTCCAGCGGATGTAATCCGATGCTCGGCTCGTCGAACACAAACACTGCGTCCGTCTGCGCCCTTCCAATCTCGCCCGCGAGCTTCAGCCGCTGCGCCTCGCCGCCGGACAGACTCGGCGTTTCCTCACCCAGCGTCAAATACCCGAGCCCGAGCGTTTTCAGCACCTCAAGCTTCTGCGAAACCGCCTTCATCCCTGCGCAGAATTCAAGCGCGGAACTAACGTCCATATCCATCAGCTCCGGAAGCGATGCGCGCGCGCCGTTTGCATTCTGAACGCATTCGTCCCACGCGGCGCGGGCATACCGCGACCCTCGGCAATCCGGACACGGGATATTCACATCCGGCAAAAACTGAACGTCCAGGCTCACTACGCCCGTTCCATCGCATCCAGGGCACCTGAGCGCCCCTGTATTGTACGAAAAGTCGCTCGCCTTATATTTCTTCGACGCGCGCGCAAACAGCTTTCTGAGTTCGTCGTGAACGCCTGAATAGGTGGCGACGGTGGAACGAACGTTGATCCCTATCGGCGTCGCGTCGATGAGCTTGACGTTCTGAATCCCCTCCGCATTCATCTCGCGCACATGCCCGGGCAGCGTGCCGCCGCAGATTTTTTCATCCAGTGCGGGCACCAGGCTTTCCAGCACCATCGTGGTCTTTCCCGATCCGGACACACCGGTTACGACCGTGAGCCGCCCCTTTGGAATGCGAACCTCCAGCGGCTTTACCGTATGAATGCAGTCCGTTTTCATGCTTATTTCGCCGAGCGCAAACATCTCTTCCCGCGCGGCGCGCTGCCGCATATGCGTATCCGTCGCCCCTGAAAGAAACGCGCCGATCTGCGAATGAGGATCAGCTTCAATTTCCGGAATCGTGCCCTCCGCGATCACATAGCCGCCCTTTGCACCCGCCTGCGGGCCCATTTCGATCACCCAGTCCGCCGTTTTCAGGATTTGTGTATCGTGATCGACGAGAATCACCGAATTCCCATCCGCAACCAGATCACGCATCACGCCCGTAAGCCCGACGATATTCGAAGGATGCAGTCCGATGCTCGGCTCGTCCAACACGTAAAGAACGCCCGTCGTGCGGTTTCGGACGGCGCGTGCGAGCTGCATTCGCTGGCGTTCGCCAGTAGAAAGCGTCGCCGCCGCGCGGTCGAGCGTCAAATACCCAAGCCCGAGATCAATCAATCGCTTCGCCGCACCTTCAAACGATTCCGCAATGCTCTTCGCCATCGGCTGCATTTCCGCCGGCAGGCTTTCCGGAACGCCGCACACCCATTCAAGCAAATCGGAAAGCGTCATTTTGCACGCCTGATCCAGCGAAATTCCGCGCAGTCTGGGCTTGCGCGCCGCCGCCGAAAGCCGCGTTCCGCCGCAATCCGGACACACGTCCTCCCTTAAAAATTTCTCCACGCGCTTCATGCCCTTTTCGTCCTTGACCTTGGAAAGCGCGTTTTCAACGGTATAAACGGCGTTGTAATACGTAAAATCCAATTCGCCCGCCTGATTGGAATTCTTCGCGTGATAGAAGATATGCTTCTTTTCCGCCGGGCCATGGAACACGATATCCTTCTCGCGGTCGGTCAGGTCCCTGAACGGAACGTCCGTCCGCACGCCCATCTCGCGGCATACATCCGTCATCAGCGACCACATCAGGCTGTTCCAAGGCGCGACCGCGCCCTCGTCGATCGTAAGCGAATCGTCCGGCACCAGCGTATTCAGATCGACCGTCCGCACGCTTCCGGTTCCACCGCATTTCGCGCACGCGCCCTGCGAATTAAACGCCAGCTCTTCCGCCGAAGGCGCATAGAATTCCGCGCCGCACTCGGGACAGACGAGCTTCTTCCCCGCCGCGACCGCGAGCGAGGGCTTTACATAATGGCCATTCGGGCAGCAATGGCTGGAAAGCCGCGAAAACATGAGCCTTAAGCTGTTCAGAAGCTCCGTTCCCGTTCCAAACGTGCTGCGAATGCCGGGCACACCGGGCCGCTGATGCAGCGCGAGCGCTGCGGGAACATATAAAACCTCGTCCACGACCGCCTTTGCCGCCTGCGTCATTCGCCTGCGCGTGTACGTTGACAGCGCTTCCAGATACCGCCGCGAGCCCTCCGCATACAGAACGCCCAGCGCCAGCGACGATTTTCCCGATCCGGACACGCCTGCAATCGCGACGATCCGATTCAGCGGCACGTCCACATCGATGTTTTTCAGATTATGCACCCGCGCGCCGCGCACCAGCATCTTGTCGATCATGCTTCTCCTCCCATGAAAAGCAGGGTCTGCATTCAGCAAACCCCGCGATAAATTATTTTGGAAATCAGTTCGTCGCGCTCGTTCTGACCGGCAGCACCAGATGAATATAATCCGGATTGCCGACCGGATTGATGATGCACGGGCTTACGGCGTTGTTCAGGTGAATCTCAATCTGTTCCGCGTCGATATAGCGAACGACGTCGATCAGGTATTTGACGTTGAACGCAATATTCATGTTCGCGCCGTCCTGCTGAACGTCCAGCTCCTCGTGCACGTCGCCGATCTGCGAATGCGCTTCGACCACCAGCTCGCCGTCCGTGATTCTGAGAAGCAGCAGATTGTTGTTGCCCTCGCGCGCAATCAGCTGCGCGCGGTCGACGCAGCGGCGGAACGGTTCCAGATCCATTACGACCTTCGTCGCAAAGCTCTTCGGCAGGATCTGGCGATAGTTCACATACTGCCCCGCGACGAGAATCACGTAAATATCCGTGCGATCCAGCCCGATGTGCAGCTTGCCGCCGCCGAACGAAAGATTTGCGAACGCGTTTTCATCGCCGGACAGCAGCTTTCCAATATCGCTCACCGCACGGCCCGGAATGATCGCCGAGAATTTTTCCAGCACGTCCGAGCATCTCATGCGGCAAAGCGCCAGCCGGAAGCCGTCCAACGCAACCATATTCACTTCGCCGTTTTCAATCTCCAAAAGGCAGCCCGTCAGTACCTCGCGCATATCGTCCGCGGCGATTGCGAATTCGGTCTTTTGGATCATATCCCTGAGCATATCCTGCGGCAGCGAAACCTCGCGCTCGTTTTCAATTGCCGGCAGCGTCGGGAAAAGATCCGCGTCCTGACCGGATATATTCATTTTGGAAGCCGATGAACGGATGTTGAAAACGAACTTGTCGTTCATTGAAATCATAACCTCGCCTTCCGGCAAACGGCGAATGATTTCATTAAACAGTTTTCCGGGCGCAACGCCTCGTCCGGCTTCCTCAATGCGCGCTTCGATGCGGGTAACAATCGTGATTCGCTCGTCTGAGCAGGTCAGAATAATCTGATTGGAATCCGTTTCAATCAAAACGCCCTCGAGAATCGGATTGGTAGTGCGCTGGGCGAGCGCCTTCGTTACAATCTGCAGCCCTTCAATCAATTTACTTGCCGAGCAGCCAAAACGCATGATTCGTACCTCCCTCAAGACGGATATCGTCAGTAGAAATATATATACAGCAGTAACAGTAAGTATGTGGATTGTGTGGATAACGCCAAAACCTGCCCAAAACGCGCAATTTGGGCGCGGGACATCGATGTGGAAAAACGAGGAAAAAACGCCGCTTTTCCACAATTACCCGTTCTTGATCAGTTCGGACAGCTCTTCGATTGTCCGCTTCAGCGCGTAATTGTCCTTCAGCTGATCGGTTACAACATCGCAACCGTGCAGCACCGTCGTATGATCGCGATTGCCGAACGTTTTGCCGATCGAGGTCGTCGTCATGTTCAGCATTGTGCGGCAAAGGTACATCGCAATCTGACGCGGCAGCACGATATTCCGGCTGCGTTTGGAAGAAATCAGGTCGTCCGGCTCCAGTTCATAGCGCTTCGCGACCGTCTGAAGAATCAGCTCCGGCGTTACCTCGCGCGTGTCCTGTACCTGAACGATCGATTCCAGCGTCCGCATTGCGCTTTCCATCGTGATGTCTGAATTCATTGCCCGCGCTTCCGCCTTTACGCGCACCAGCGCGCCCTCAAGATCGCGGATTGACCGATCCAGATGCGACGCAATGTATTCGATCACGTCGTAGGGAATGTCGATGTATTCCTCGTCCGCTTTGCGGCGCAAAATCGCGACGCGCGTTTCAAAATCCGGCTTCTGAATGTCCACGATCAGCCCCATGCTGAATCGCGAACGGATTCTTTCCTCCAAGGTCGGCAGCTCCTTCGGCGGGCGATCGGACGAAACGATGATCTGCTTTCCTTTATTATAGAGATCGTTGAACGTATGGAAGAATTCTTCCTGCGTAGCGTTTGTCTTCGAAAGGAACTGGATATCGTCCATGATCAGAACATCGACGTTTCGCATCCGTTCGCGCAGCCCGCTCGGGCTTTTTTTCGCTGAAAGCAGCGTGATAAACTCGTTCGTGAACTGCTCCGTGGTCATGAAAAGCACATTTGCCATCGGATTTGCGTGCAGAATGTAGTTTCCGATCGCGTTCATCAGGTGCGTTTTGCCAAGACCGACGTTTCCGTAAATGAAAAGCGGGTTGTAAACGTCGCTCGGCGCTTCCGCAACCGCCAGCGAGGACGCATACGCGAAGCGATTCGAATTGCCGACCACGAAATTTTCAAACGTGTATTTCGGATTCAGAATCTGCTTTTCCGTCTGCCCCGCCTGCTGAATCGCGCTCTCCTGCGAGAGAATCTTCAGCGAATACCCCATGCCGAAGCTCGTCCGGATCGCGCCGTCCAGCGTCGTCCGAAACCGATTCAGCAGCGTCGGCAAAATCTGCCCTGCTTCCGAGGTCACCATGACCTCCGTGTCCGTCACCGCAAACAGTGTAAGCGGCTGAATGAACTGATCGAAAAACACCTTGTTGATGACTCTGCCGTCGCTCAAGGCGTTTTTGATCCCGTTCCATTTCTCTAAATCGGCGTTCGTATATCTAGCCACGGTGCGCAACCCCTCGTCTGTAATTGCTTTTTCCACAATTCACACGTTCAATGTGGATAATTCTGTGGAAATGTGGATAACCAAGAAGCATTCTAGCAGAGAAATCCTCAGAAATCAAGTCATTGGGGCATTTTGTCACACATTTGTCGTGTTGATAATGTGTGGACAACCTGTGTAGGGAAATGTGAATCGCGTGGATAAACCTCTGATCTTTTGGCGGGCGCTTCATGCGCGCCTCCGAATCATGGGAACCTCACGCGAGGTCAGCAGCGCCGCAATCAGGAAAAACGCAAATCCGGGCGCGGTCTGCACCGCGAAATTCGCAATTCCAAAAGCTTCAATCGACGAACCGCCAAAGCAGCCCGCCAGTATCGGCAGCGCCAGATAAATCCGCCGCGGCGATGCGTACAGCAAAATCCAGACGGCGCCTGCCAGCAGAAAAACGGACGCGCAGCGCGCAAAATCGCTCAAATTGAGTCCCGCAAGTCCCGCAATCGCGAGGATTCCGAAGATCAGAGTGCCCGCGCTCGCGGCGAAAAACACGCCGTTTTCGGATTCGGTATCACTCAGACGATAGTAAATTCGGCTTCCGTCCAGCAGAATCGCGCCGAGAATCGCACTGACGAACGCAGCCTGAAGCGCCGGATCCTGAAAGAGCAATGCGACGTTTACGCATGCAATGCCGCGATTCTCCAACAAAAACAGCCCGATTGCCAACGTCGGATACAACGAAAGCCTGCAAATGCCAATCATAATTCCCCTGAACAGCACCCCGCACGGCTGAATCTTCACGCGATCCTTTATCGAGAGCAGCGCTGTAACGATCAGCGAGCCGCCCGTCGCCAAAGCGGAAAGCATCGCGCGCTGATCGGCAGTTCTGCCAAACGCCATTGCAGCAAGCACCGCCGCAATCGGCAGCCAATAGGCAATCGCCGCGCGCGTATCCTGCTTCCGCGCCGAAAACCAGACTGAAAAGCATCGCGTTCCCGCAAAAAAAGCCGCCGCAATCGGTAAAAACAACGCCTCAGAATGCGTTATATCGAATATATGTTCGATATAATTTAAAAAATGCGTTCCTAAAATCAGAATCCCGCCGCCCAAAAAGCACATCAGCACCGAAAGAATCAGACTGAACGCTATCTTTTTAATCGAAGTCAGACGCGCACACGCCAATCGAAATGCTTCCGACGCGCCCAACGAGCACATATTCACGATCGCCAGCGCCGCACAAAACCAGAAAATCGACCGAATTTCTCCTGTAAAACTCCAATATCGAGCAGCGCCGCAGCCGATTAAAGCAACGGCTGCAAGCGGATAAACCCTTCTTCCCCTCAAAATCAGCCCTCCCGAACAATTGTTACTTCCTATTATATAAGCCTGTCAGCGCATTTCAGAGCTGAGCGCGAACAGCCCCGTCGTTTCATCGCGCAGCGCCACGCGCAAATCGAGATCGCTTTCCGGATCAATTCCATTCTGGCGAAGAATCAGTTCCACTGTCCGCAGTGCCAGCTCCGGAAAATTGTTTTCCTTGCTCAAATGCCCGAGAATAATCTGCTTCGCGCCGGATTGAACCAGCTTCGCAGCCACTGCGCCCGCATCATCGTTCGACAAATGTCCCTTGCGCGAAAGAATACGCTTTTTGAGTTCAAACGGATACGACCCTGCCGTGAGCATATCCGGATCGTAATTTGCCTCCAGAAGCACCGCGTCTGCGCCGAGAATGTATTTCATCCATCCCTCTCGCGCACAACCGATGTCCGTCGCGATGGCAAATCGCGCGCAGCCGTTTGAAAATGCGAATCCACAGGGCTCCAGCGCGTCATGCGGCGTGGGAAACGCGGTAATATCCAGATCACCGATGTAAAACGGCGATTCCGTTTGAATAATCGCCTGCTGATTCAGCGAAATCTTTCCGAGCTTCGCTTCCATGCCCGCCCAGGTGCCTTCCGTCGCATAAATGGGAACGCGCAACTTGCGCGCGAGCACGCCCACGCCCTTGATGTGGTCGCTGTGCTCGTGCGTAACAAGAATGCCGTCCAAGTCCGACGGATTTACGCCTACCGTCTTCAGTTCGTCCAGCACGCGCGATCCCGACACGCCCGCGTCGATCAAAAGATTCGTCCTGTCCGTGCCGACATAGATTGCGTTGCCGCTCGATCCGCTGAAAAGCGGCGCAAATCGCAGTTCCAATAGTTTTTTCCTCCGTTAAACGCCCGATAAATCAAATTTCGGGATGTATTTCTCATCCGAGGACGAAAGTTCCTGAACAAATCCGTCCTCCAAACCCAGATCCATCAGGTGATCGCACACCCGATCGTATTCTTCCTGAGTCAGCCGCCGATTCAGCTGATCAACGCCATCAACCTCGCCGAACGGCAGGTACTGCGCCATCAGGCTTACCCATGCGCCCGGAAGATTTTCCGCAATCCAATCGAGAATGCGAATCGATTCGTCTGCACAGCCCGGCAAAATCAGATGCCGGACGATCACGCCGGACTGAATCGCACCGTTTTCGTCGAGCACGACCGGCCCTACCTGCTTCAGCATTTCACGAATTGCTTTTGCCGCGACCGGAAAATAATCCTCCGCGCTCGAATAGCGCCTTGCCGAACGCGGCGAAATGTATTTCAAATCCGGCAAATACACCTGGACCTTGCCGTCCAGCGCGCGGATCGTCTCCACACGGTCGTATCCGCCGCTGTTCCAGACCACGGGAACGGGCAATCCGCCCTCCAGCGATTCCAGAATCGCGCGCGTGAAATGCGTCGGATTGACCAGATCAATGTTCTGCGCGCCCTGCGCGATCAGCTCGAAATAAATCTCCCGCAGTCGTTTCACGCTTACACGCTTTCCAAATCCGCCGTGCGAGATTTCAAAGTTCTGGCAGAACACGCATCTGAGCGAACATCCGGAGAAAAACACCGTTCCAGCGCCGTGATTGCCCGAAATCACCGGTTCCTCATCAAAATGCAGCGCTGCGCGTGCAATCACGGGCTCCGCCCCCATTTTGCAGAAGCCGCTTCCCGTTTCGCCGCGCCGCGCGAAACACATCCGCGGACAATCCGAACAGATATACTCATTCATTGCCTGTTTCACGTGAAACAAATCCGCGCGTCCTCCCTTTTCGACATAATTCCCCAGCATCAGATTCAAATTCGAAATAAGTTCGGCAAAATTCGTCCTGTTTCACGTGAAACAAAGACTTTCTCGTTCTGGTATTGTTTCACGTGAAACAGATCAAAACGTCGTAAAAATATGTTTCACGTGAAACATCAATCTCCAAATTCCATCCGAACCTCGTTTGCCCTTTGCAGCGTAATCACCCAGATTTCCGCGCTCGTGCCAAGACGCAGATTCACGCCCTCGCAGCCGACGCCCGTCGTGACCAGCGAATTGCCCGACCATCCGGATAAACGCTGCTTTTCCTGAGCATTCAGCGATAAAATCGGCTTTCCAAACAGAATAATCTGTCCGCCGTGCGTGTGCCCGGCAAGCAGCAGATCCGCCCATGCACCGCCGTCGCCCGCCTCCGTTACGCGAATGTCGACAAACTGTGCCGGACTGTGCGCAACTGCGATCACGCACTGCGAATGGCTCAGATTCGATGCGATCTTCGAAAGCTGCGCCGAATCCGTCCCCGCGCCGACAATGCCGATCGCCGCGCCATCCTTCTGAACCACCGCGCATTGATTCTCAATTACCTGAATGTCCGACGCGCTCAGGCGCGCCGCGAGCGCTTCGGAAGAGCCGTCATTCTCACCGGAAATCGCAAATTTGCCCAATTGCGCCGGAAAAGTGCTTAAATATTCAAAAAAAGCCTGCGCATCATCCAGACTCGCACTCTTCCCATTCAGCCGATCGAACACAGACGGCGATACAAAATCACCGCCGAGCAGCAAAATATCCGGATTCAGCGCCTTCAGCGGCTCAAACGCGCGTATCATGCGCCGCGCGTCGAACAGACCGTTCATGTCGAGGTCAGATGCGTAAAGAATCGTCGTTCCGTCGAATGCCTCCGGAAGATCGGCAAGGCGCACTGTCGCGCGGCGAACGTGAATCACGCTCGCCTGAAAGGACATCCAGCCGAGCAGAATCAGAAGTCCGGCGACAGCGATCAGCATTGCCCGCCGCCTCCATTTTTTGATTGTACCCGATTTTTTCGTCTTGATCGTCATATTTTGCTCCATCAGCAATTTTCACGGACATTTATGTGATGAGAATATGATCACGCCGCGAGAAAATGCGGATTTCTTGCCTTGAAAACGTTACAACTGCGCGGTTGCAACGTCCGCGTACATCTATTATAATAAGAAAGGCTATGCTATACAAGGGTACATAGGCGATTTTGATCGATATAAACGGGAGGAGAACCATGGAAAGCAACCGCACGGGAAGGCTTCCATGGGCAATCGTATTGTTTATCTTGGCGCTGACTGTGCTGATCGCTTGGGGCGGCGCTTCGCTGGTGAAGCGCGGACAGGAGAGAAATTCGCTCGGCAGCGTCCGCGAAAAGGTACTGAATACCCCGCAGAGCGTTCAGATTGTCCGTGACGGCGCAGTATATTACGACGGCGGTACGATCGCGAAGCTCGACGCGAGCGGAAACACGAAGTGGTCGTACATGATCGGCGGAGGAGCACAAATGCAGTCCAGCGATTCGGGCGTCGCCGCATGGGTCGGCGATTCGCTGACGCTGATCAACGGCACGACGGGCGCGGCGGAATTTTCCGGCAAGATGGGCGGGAACATCCTGTCCGCGCGCCTCGGCCCGCAATACGCGGCGGTGGTGCTCGAACCGGAGCACGACAGCACGATTGTTCTGATGGAAAGCGGCGGTCGCCGCGTGGACAGCATTACGCTGTCCGGAAAGACGGTCATAGATTACGGCTTTTTCAATACGACGGGCGATCTGTTTTGGGTGATGACGCTGGACACGACGGGCACCGCGCCGAGCTGTACGCTTTCGACGTATCGCCCCGGCAAGCGAATCGTCGGTCAGATTACGGACAGCGTTCAGGTCATGTACAGAACGATGTTCCAATCCACCCAGATCGTTACCGCAGGCAACGTTTATCTGCGCGTATACGATTATACCGGCAAGGAGACGGCGGAAAAGCGAACGCTCGTTTACGGCTGGATGCTCGCGAGCGTGGACGATCTGTCGGACAATCCGATGATGGCGTTTACGCCGACGGGCGAATACGACGGCTCGGCGGAAATGAAGGACGTGCGCATGATTCGCGGCTCGTCCGAACAGACGGTGCGAATGCCGTTCGCGTGCGAATCGCTGGTCGCGAGGGACGATTGCGTTTACGGCTTCTCGAACGATGGCTATATTATGATCGCGCGAATGGGCGCGCAGAAGGTGAATGCGTACCGGTTGAATATCCGGTTTGACACGGTTTATGGCGTCGCGGATGGCAATGTCGCGATTCTGGGCAGCGGAAACAGCCTGTATTTTGTATCGCTGAAGGGCGCATAAACCGACGGAAAACGGGAAAAATGTGGGAAAAGACAAACGGAGGTTTTGAATGAACATCGTCGATATTCTGATTGTGGCAATCCTTGCCTTCGGCGTGTTGGCGGGAATGCACAAGGGGCTGATTGCGTCGGGACTGTCCACGGTGGGATTCGTCGCATCGTGGCTCGGCGCGCAGAGTCTCTACGAAAAAATCGCGAATTACGCGCTGTCGAATCAGACGCTGATGGCAGTGCTGAACCAGTATCTGGAGCCGGAAGAATTCTTCACAACGCCGCAGCAGGCGATGACCACGGTTTCGCAGGTCGTTTCCGGCGGAGAATCGGCGATTTCGGCGGCAGTGGGCTCGCTCGGCACGCATTTCCAGTTTCTTCAGGAAGCGTTTTCAAACAATATTCGCCAGGAAGCCTTTCAGGGACTGGGACTTACCACCCTTTCGGATTACCTGAACCAGACGCTGTGGGTTGCGGTATTCAACGTGCTCGCGTTCATCGCGGCGTTTCTGCTGATCTATATCGTAATCAGCATTCTGGTGAATCTCCTCGACCACGTGATCAATTTCCCGGTGCTTCGCGGGATCGACTGGCTGCTCGGCGGCGTGCTCGGTCTTCTGAAGGCGACGGTCGTCGTCGCGCTGGTCATGGCAATTCTGCCCACGCTTGCCGAATCACTGGTTCCGGAGTTGGCGCAGAAATTCATCAGCGGATCGAAATTGCTGAACGTCGCGCAGCGGTTTGATCTGTTGAATGCCGCCGGAGAGGTCAGGCGGCTCATGATGGGCGGCTAAAAAAAACGGACGGGGGCAAAACCTTCGTCCGTTTTTTATGTGCAAATGTTCGCTTTTAATACGCGCATCGCAGCGTATAAGCGCCCTTTGCGCCCGAAATCGCGATGGAATACGTTCCCGCGGCAAGCTCGAGATTTGCCGCATACGTCTTCAGATCGTAAATCGTCTGAATTTCCACCATGTCGCCATCGTAAATCACCGCAATCTGCTGCCCGTCGGATTCGGAATGAATCGTCAGATACGGCTGCGATTCCGATTCCAGCGCAAACGAATAGTAATCGTATTCGTCCCGTTCCGTCAGAACACCGCTCATGGTTTTGCCGTTTGCCAGCGCCGTCGCGCCGTCTACCCATTCGCCGTCCAAAACCATATTCTCGTGATCAATCCGCACCGTTTCATCCGCCAGCGCTCAGCCGCACATCAAAGCGGCGAGCAATAGACAAATCAGCTTTTTCATGTCCAATTCCTCCATCAGCCCTGAATCCGCGCGCCAGTCGCATCAATCAGAAACCATTCGCCGTCCTGCTTGACCGCGGCGATTCCGTTTTCAAACCGCGTCGCCTTCTCATAAATGGGATTCAGTACCGTTTCATTGTTCAGATTCACATAACCCCATTTGCCGTCCAGAAATACGCGGCAAAGATCGGAACGCATGAAATCGGAAAATACGTTCTGCCAAACGTTCGCGCCCACCTGTGCGCCGGTCGTGTCGATCATCAAATACTGTCCGTCGCGCTTTACCCATGCGCGATTCTGATAGAAATACGCCGTGGAATCATATTGAATCGGAATCACGAGATTGCCATTCAAATCGGCATAGCCGCTTTTTTCATTCTGCTCCACCGGCGCAAGACCGCAATGGAAATGCTCGTAAGTGTCGTATTCCAGCGGAACGACCACATTCCCCGCCGTGTCGATGAATCCCCATTTGCCGTTCTTCTCCACCGGTGCGCGCCCCTCGGTAAATCCGCGCGCGTCGTCCCATTCGGGCGCAATCGCGAGGTTGCCGCTTTCATCGATGAACCCGAATTGCCCATTTATGCGCACGTATGCGAGCCCTTCGGAGAAATATCCAGCCTCTGCCCAGCGGGAATCAAACGCATAGCTTCCGTCCGGACGAATGAATCCGTATTCGCCGTTTACGCAAACCGTCGCCAGACCATCGTGAAAATCGGTCGCCGCAGAGCAGATCGCCGGAAAAATAACCGCGCCCGTCGCATCGATGTAACCGTAAAGATGATCGCTCGTTCCTACGCGCGCAATACCTTCGGTGAAGCAGTCTGCGAGATTCCATTCCGGCGCAATCACCACATTGCCAGACGTATCCATGTAGCCCCAATTGCCGTTTGCATCCTGAAACGCCGCCATACCCTCCGAAAAATCGCGAATCGCCTGCACGTTCGGGAACGCACTTTCGCAAATGCCGTGTGCGCCGAGCACCAGCATAACCAGAACCAGCCCAATCAGTTTCTTCATCATATATTCCTCCGTTCAGCTTCGGTATTCGCAGAGGCTCGTTTCGATAAAGCGGCTCTGTTTGTATTGATTCAAACATACGTTCGAATTCCGTTTCACCAATCGCTTTGCCGAAGCCAAGCCCGTCGCCCGATGCCCGGGCTTCGAGCTGATCGCTTCGCCCATTAAAAACGATAGATCCGCATTCTCCGAATATGTGTTCGATAAAAGAATTTCATCGTAAGCGTCCGTGCTCCGCAAAGTGAGCTCTACCTGCGGCGATTCGGATTTTCCCGCCGCTTCGATCGCGTTGTCTAAAAGATTGCCCATCACCTCGCAAAGCGTATGCGTCGCCAGTCCCGTAAATGCAAATCCTGAATCCACCGTCAAAAAAAACGGAATCGCGCGCTCCTGCGCGTCGCCGAGCTTGCGGAGAATCAGCGCCGTAAGCGCCGCGTCGTTCAAGCGATTGAGCGCAACGGCGTTTTCATTGTTGATCAGCGCGCAGCGCTTCGCCATTTCGGAATAGTAATCCTCGATTTGCGCCACGTCGCCCGTTAAAATCACGCCCTCCAGCCCGTAAATCATGTTCGCGATGTTGTGGCGGAATTCGCGCGTGGAATCGATAACGCGCTGATACGCGGCGTTTTGATCGATCAGCGTCTGATTGCGGCGGCGCAGGCGGTATTGCTGAATGTCCTGCCAGCCGTAAAACATCAAAAGCGCCACCGTAAATCCATAAACGATGTTCAAGGGGAGGTTTCGCTTCAGCGTCTCGGAAGCCTCCAGCGATTCTCCGCTTAAAAACAGCTGCGCGTCAAAATCGCGCCCGTAGAGAATCATCACCGTGAACACCAGCAGAAGCACCAGCGAAAATCGCATCAGATACGCCCATGTATGGCGGATTGCCTTCGGATTTCGCTTTGCGTTCTGTACCCGCTGCGCAATCGCCAGCGGCCCCAGCATGATGGAAACCGTCAGAAGACACAGCGCCGGATAACTTTCCGGTCGAAAAAGCGTGATTTCGCGCCCGAACAGCGCCGATTGAATCTCAGGATGCGGATAAACCACCGCGTAAAGCAGCGTCGCCGCAAATTCGGTCAGCACTGCGAGAATGAACGCGAAAAAGAACGTAAACCAGTATCGCGAGCCCTTCAGAGAAGGCCAGATCAGCTTCGTCATCGCAATCAGTCCCGCGCCCGTCAGCATATAGGAAGCGAATTGCAGCCGCAGAAACAGACGGACAATGCAGTGAATCGAAAAATTGATGCAAACGCCGATCACCACGCGCCCGGGCTTGAATGGACACCGGCGGCGCAGATAGCCGAACCACGCGTAAAACAGAACGGTAACGACGCTCCCATACAGCGACCGCGCCAGATTCCAGATCAGAAGAGAAGTATTCATGTCCTCAGTCCTCCGAAATCAGTTCGCGCCGCATTCTCCGCGCGAGCGGCAGCGGCGTTCCGTGAACCAATACCGTGTCCGCGCCGGTATCCCATTCCTGAATGTGCGCGCGATTGACCAGATATTTGCGGTGAATCTGAACGAAACCGTCCGCCGCAAGCGTTTCCTTCAAACCGGAAAGCGCCGCCGCATAGGTAAAATCGCCGCGCGAGGTGTGCGCAATTACATTCCGACCCTGCGATTCAAAGTAATAAACGTCCCGCACCGGCATCCGAATCAGCCGAGAACCGATCTGAATGTCCAGCATCTGCGGCGCATCCGCCTGAATATCGCGGTAAACAGAGATCAGGCATTGCTTCAAAGCATTCAAATCCACCGGCTTCAGCAGCAAATCATACGCATGAACGTTCAGACAGTCCAGCGCGTAGTGCGGATAAGCGGAAACAAAAATAAAACGATCGCGCACGTTTTCGCGCCGCAGCGCCCGGCAAACGTCCACACCGGTCTTTTCTTCCTCCAGCTGAATATCGAAAAAATAAACCGTTAAAGGCGGATTGCCCGCCGCATATGCCGCAACCTCATCAAAACAGGTCGCTTCCAGCGCGATTTCCGCCGGAATGTGCGCGTCGCCGCAAATATTTTCGATCGCCTGACGCATCTGCGCGTTGTGCGCGCGGGAATCATCCAGTAAAACAATCCGCATAGTTTCCCCCCTCCGCTTCATTGTAGCCCGAAACAGCGCCCGATTCAAGTTTTTTTGAAAATTTTGTCATGAACGGTTCATTCCGCGTCACGAGCGGTTTGCCGTATTTGAAATGAAATGTTAAAATTGATATGTGTTCACGGGGGTGCGGATATGAACGAATGGATTGAAAAGGCGCGCGGCGGAGATGCTTCCGCAATGGACTATCTGATCGACCAATATCGCAAAATCGGCAATAAAAAGGAAGCGGCATACTGGCAGGCGTATCGCGATGCGGCGGATTCGGCGATAGCATCGATGAACCGGCTTTCGGAAATCGCTGAAACGGCGGAAGCTGCGATGGCGCTCGGTCTGTTCGACGCGGCGGAGGAGGGCTTTGAAAAGGCGCTTCCGATCTGCCGGGAGCTTCTTAAAATCGAAAACGGCGCGGATTGCCATTTTCCGGATTCCGAACGCGAAAACGTTCAAAAAACTTATCGGACGCTCAGCAGGGATTATGCCGCGGTCATCTATTTTCAATATGAAGATCATGCGCGCGTCATCCAAATGCTCGAGGAAGCTGATTGCACCGACGGCGAATCGCTGACGCTGATCGGCGCGAGCTGTTATCGCCTTCGCCGCATGAGCGACGCGTTCCGCGCGTTGAACGCAGCGTATGCCGAACGTGAATACCTCTCCCCCGATTCCGCCGATTGGCGGCAAACCGCGTTTGCCGAAGGAATGCGCTTTCTCTCCCTCCTTTATCGCGATGGCGCCGCGACGGACGGCAAAAAACATCTGGAAAAGGCGATCGAAGTGCTGAAAAATGCGCTGCGCACTCTAACCGACGAGGATGCAATCCATACGATTCTCAGTGAACTGAACCGCTATTGCAAAGAGCGTTCCGGCAGTTATCAATATGCTTAAAAGGGAAAATACGTATGATATGGATCATTGCGGCTGTAATCATGGGTTGGTTTAACAAGGTTTGCGAGTACATCGAGAACGAAGAAGGATTCAAGAGCGGCTTCGTCTGCACAATCACGGGCAGGCACATCTCCACCTCGGATTAAATCTACAAGGACTATTGCGACACCTACGGCGAGCAGCATAAGTGCCCGTTCCATCCGGAACACCGCGACAACTGACATCCCTTCTGCCCCTTCAGCTTTTGCGCGGCGAAGCCTTGACAATTCACAATCGGCGTGGTACTCTGTATTCAGAAAACGTTAAGAGGTGAATCAAATGTATCGTGCGCGCGATTTTCGGTCGATTGCCCGCAAAGCGCTGAAGGGATTTTGGGCGCTTTCCGTCGGCGTGGCGCTGCTGGCAATGCTGCTGGGCAGCACAACCGTCAGCATTGATTTCTCCGTTGGGGAAAAAACTACGAATCCTCCTGTTTCGGTCGAGAATTCGAGCCTTTTCGAAGGCGAAATGCCGGCAGCTGAACCGGAGAGCAGCAGCTTTTCGATATTCTGGAATTCAGACCTGTGCAAGATATTCACCGGCAGAGCGACGCAGCTTCTTGAAAACCGCTTCATTCAATATGCGGCGGTTACGGCGGCAGTGGTGCTGATCGGCTATTCGATCGTGCGGTTTGTCATCGGCGGCGCAATCGAGCTGGGCGAGAACCGGTATTGCATCGATCTGCTGACCCGCGAGCACGAGCCTGAATTCAAAACGCTGTTCAGCCGTTTCTCCATTTTCGGAAAAGCGCTGGGATTGCGGATTTTGACGAGTATTTTCACGGTTTTGTGGATGCTGCTTCTCATCGTTCCGGGCATTATCGCGGTGTATCGATATGCGCTCGCGCCGTATCTGATGGCGGAAGACCCCGAAATGGGGGCGATGGAAGCGATTGAAAAGTCCAAAGAACTGATGAAGGGCAATAAATGGCGGCTGTTCTGCCTGCAAATGAGCTTTTTCGGCTGGATTCTGCTGAGCGTGCTCACGCTGGACATCCTTTCGCTGTGGATTCGTCCCTATATGAATGTCGCCACAGCCGCATTCTATCTGGAAGTCACCGGCAGGGCGGACATGATGCCGAAGCCGGAAGCGTAAACCGTTTCTCAAAACACAAAGGGCAGCGCGCGCTGCCCTTTTGCGTTTGCCAATTCGATTGAAATGCGCTATAATAATATCATGGGTAAATCGCCTTTGGAGGTTCGTATGCCGGGAAAAAAGAAAATCGAAGAAACGTATGAGGAACTTGAGCCGACCAGCCGCGCGCCGCGGGTGATCGCCTGCGCGGGATTTTATCTGATCGCCGCGCTGTTTGCGTATGCCCTGTTCGCCGGAAGCGGAAGCCCGTTTGCCGGCGTAAAGCACGTGCTTTGCGGATTGGGCGGCGTGCTCGCATTTCTGATTCCCGTGTTTTTGGCGTGGATTGCCACGCTGATTCTGTTCTCGCTCCGCGGAAAGCGCGTCTCATGGATTCGCAGCGCGCTGTTTGCATTGATTTTTCCGTGCCTGCATACGATGCTGCACATCTTTTTCGTGCCGAAAATTCTGGAGCGCTATATGACGTTCCCGACGCACAGCAATCATATCACGCAATCCTTCAAATACGAAGCCGGCGGCGGAGCAATCGGCGCGCTGCTCGCATGGCCGCTACAGCGCAAACTGGGCACGGCGCTGGCTTTCATTGCAATGCTCTTCGTGCTGGCGCTGCTGTTGCTTGGATCGGGCAAAATAAAGGCAATCGCCGCAAAATTCCGCCGCCATAAATCGGAGGACGACCTCTTCGACCAGTACGATTTTCCCAATCCGGACGATCGCCGCGTGGAGATCATTAAACCCGAAAAGAAACCGCGCGGCAAAAAGAAAGCCGAACCGATCGAAGAGCAGCCCGCCCGCCGCGGAAAGAAAATAGAAACGTTTGAAGAAACGCCTACCCGACGCGGAAGAAATGCGGAACCCGCCGATCCCGAATCGCGCCGCAATTTTGATTCCGAGCGCGCGTCTCGCCGCGGTGAAAACCTCGATGAAGGCGTAAAGCGCCGCAGAAGCGAGGATTACGATGCGCCGAAGCGTTCGCCGCGCAGCGGTCAGCTCTATAACGAGAATATCGAACCCCCGCGCGCCCGCCGCAAAGCCGTTGATCGCGACGAGCCCTCGTCCGGACGCGCCCGCCGCCGAAGCGCCGAGGAAGAGCCCGCCTATCGCGAAACCAGTCGACGCGTAAGCGAAGAGCCCGCCTACCGCGAAACCAGTCGCCGCGTAAGCGAAGAGCCCGCCTACCGCACCCCTTCCCGCCGTGTAGGCGACAACACCATCTACGCCGAGCCGCCGCGCCGACTGGAAAGTCAAACCGCCCGCCGCGGTTCGGATGCGCCGTCTCGCCGCGCAGTCGAGGAAGAACCCGCCAGCCGCAAGGATGATTTTGATCCGGACGACCTGTTCGAGGTCAGCGGCGATCTGACCATCGAACCCGAGCACGCGGACGTTCTGGAGGGCGACGCGCCGCCGGAGCTTTCCAAACAGGCAAAAAAGCCGCTCGGCAAGCTGAAGCGCCCGCCGGTCAAGGCGCCGTCCGACGACGAGGAAAGCTATAACTATCCGCCGATCGACCTGCTGACCGAAGGCAAAAAGGTTCAGGAAAGCTATCATGACGACGATATGGAAAAGGCACAGCTGCTGGAAACGACGCTGAAACAGTTCGGCATCAGCACCAAGCTCACCGGCATCGCCCACGGCCCCGCGGTTACGCGCTTCGAAGTCCTGCCCGCCGCGGGCATCAAGGTCAATAAAATCACCCAGCTTGCGGACGATATTGCCATGCGCCTCGCCGCCATGTCCGTCCGAATCGAAGCGCCGATCCCAGGAAAATCTGCCGTCGGCGTCGAAATTCCGAACAGCAAAATTGAAACAGTGCGCCTGCGCGACGTGCTGGAGTCCGCCGAAGCCAGAAACAGCGCTTCCAAGCTCGCCGTCGGGCTCGGCAAGGACAATTCGGGCAGGTATATCGTTGCCGATATCGCAAAAATGCCCCACGTGCTGATCGCCGGTCAGACCGGTTCGGGTAAATCCGTCTGCATCAATTCGATCATTACGTCGATTCTCTTCCGCGCCACGCCCGACGAGGTCAAGCTCATTCTGATCGACCCGAAGGTCGTCGAGCTGTCGGTCTATAACGGCATCCCGCACCTCGTCTGCCCGGTCGTTACCGATTGCAAAAAGGCGGCGAGCGCGCTGCAATGGGCGGTTATGGAAATGGAGCGCCGCTACAAGGTGTTCGCCGAGCACGGCGTGCGCGATATCAAGGGCTATAATAAGGAATTGCCCGAAGGCGAAAAGCCGATGCCGAAGATGGTGATCATCATCGACGAATTGGCGGATCTGATGATGGTCGCGCAGGGCGACGTCGAGGACAGCATCTGCCGCCTCGCCCAGCTCGCGCGCGCCGCGGGAATGCACCTCGTGATCGCCACGCAGCGCCCGTCCGTCAACGTCATCACCGGCACGATCAAGGCGAATATCCCGACACGCATTGCGTTCTCCGTCGCTTCCCAGATCGACTCGCGCACCATGATCGATCATGGCGGCGCGGAAAAGCTGCTCGGCAACGGCGATATGCTGTTCGTCCCGTCCGGAATCAACAAACCGATGCGCGTCCAGGGCGCATGGGTGTCGGACGAGGAGGTTCACGCGATCACGACCTATATCAAATCCAATTCCGAAACCGATTACGATCAGGATATGATCGAGCGCATGGAAAAGGCGACCATGTCCGATGCGGAGAAGGAGGATTATAACAGCGAATACGACGATCGCCTGCCGGAAGCGGTTGAGATCGTCGTCGAAGCGGGACAGGCGAGCGTGTCGATGCTCCAGCGGAGAATGCGCGTCGGCTATGCCCGCGCAGGCCGCCTGATCGATGAAATGGAGCAAAGAGGCATCGTCTCCGAAGCCGACGGCTCCAAACCCAGAAGCGTCCTGATCACAAGAGAGCAGATGAACGAGCTGTTCGAATAAAAAGAATGCGCCGGAAGCAAATGCTTCCGGCGCAAGGTCTATGGATTACGAAGCCGAATGTTGAATCGAACGATACTCCGGCAATGGACGGCGAAGCGCCGCCACAGTGTTTAAGTAAATGTCCTCGAACGCGTAACTGTCCTCCAGGGGAATCTGGATGTAGGCTTCGTAAATCGGCTTTCCGATTCCGGAATCGTAAATGCGAAGGTATACGGAGCTTACATAGTCGTAGAAATCCAGCCGAACGGTGCGATCCATGGAATCCTTACGGATTCCGTATTCAATCGCAAAGTGCCAGTGCTTGTCATTGCACCATTCGTCCTTTTCGACCTCCTCGTATTGGAGCGAATCGAACAGCCGCTGGGCAATCGCGAGATTCGAGTTCGGATCGGATACGTCGCCGGGCTCGTTGTCCAGCGGAACCGCATCAAAATTCATCCGCTCTCCATCCGGATTGACCACCTCGTAAGCCACTACCATGACGCCCTCCGGCGCATATCCGTCCAGATACGCCTGAAGCGTCTGCTCTTCCGCGCAGGCGCCAAATGCGAGCGTCAGAGCAAGCGCCAGAAGAATCGCCAGTCTACCACGCAATCGCATGCTTCTCACCTCCTTGCTATACAATAAAAAAAACAAATTATTCTAAGCCCACAAGGCAATCACCTACTATTTGTTTCTAACAGTTGGACGGATAATGTTTTATAAAAGTTCCGAACCAAAAAAATAAAAACTTGCAAGCAAAATCTGCGCGTGCTACAATGAAAGAAAAACGCGAATGGAAGAATTATGAAAAGAATTGTCCTGATGATCGCAATCCTGATTGCCGCGCTGTTTGCCGCCGCAATCGCCGAAGATACGCAGCCCGTCGAAACCGAATCGCCAACCGCCGCTCCGGTGGAAACCGCCGCGCCCACGGAAATCCCTTCTCCCACGGAAGCGCCCGCCGAAACGGAATTACCCGTCGAAACCGAATTACCCGTCGAAACCGAATCGCCGGCGGAATCCCCTTTACCCGATGAAACCGTCGCCCCTACGGACGCGCCCGCGCCGAAGCGAACCGTCGCGCCCGCAAA
>OLPR01000765.1_pt1 | contig 28446 bp, 23 predicted proteins | sample 1672761 | NCBI WGS metagenome assembly OLPR01 (sample SAMEA3136721, study PRJEB25190) | human gut metagenome | biome: human gut; feature: human-associated habitat; material: faeces | place: Austria | collected 2013 | reverse complement strand
AAGCCAGCCCCTTTCCCGCGTCAGCCGGAAGCAAAGGTATAACACACTAGACTTTGCAGAGCAAAATCGTGTGCCAACAGGGATGCTGCGCGCCCCTATTGGAAACCCTGCGTCAAAGGGGATTTTCCCCTCTGAACTCCCCATATTTTCTTCGCAGACGGGTACCCAAACTGTAAAAACGCAGTTTGGAACACCTGCTCAGAAAATGCAAAAGGAAGTCCGTACCGATGAGTGGCGGATTTCCTTTTTTGCTGACAATCTGAAATCGTTACGATACAGCTTTCGATTGTCAGCGCCTGCGAGGGGACATGATGCGTAGCAGACGACAGCCAAGTTCTAATTTTATCATTAATGCAAAAATGAGGAAATTGATATTGACAGCGATGTAATTCAAGGATATACTATAATTGTATCATTCGATAAGATTTGATGAAATTGAAATTCAAATGAGGGCAGTGCATGAGAGCGTTCGACTTCAAAACAGAATACAACAAATTGCTGACGCCAGAGGTCGTGGCCTACCTGACGCAGATTCACGAATACAAGGGGCAGCAAAATCTCTTTATCGAGGCTAAAGAGGATGCGTTGTCTGAACTTCTGGAAGTTGCGAAAATTCAGAGCACAGAGGCATCTAACCGCATCGAGGGAATTATCACCACGGATGACAGACTGAAGAAAATCGTGCGTGATAAAACAATGCCAAAAACTCGCAGTGAAAAAGAGATTGCTGGATACCGCGATGTGCTTGCAACGATTCATGAAAGCCATGACTATATCCCGCCAAAGCCGTCCATCATTTTGCAGCTTCACCGGGATCTGTACAAATACAGCGGTAAGTCCATCGGCGGCTGCTTCAAAAATTCGGATAACGTGATTGCCGAAGAACTGCCGGACGGTCAGCAGATTGTCCGGTTTGAGCCTGTTCCTGCGTGGGAAACGCCGGAGGCCATTACGGCGCTGTGCAGCGCGTTTGAAGCGGCTATGCAGGATGCTGAACTCGACCCGCTACTGCTGATTCCCATCTTTATACTGGACTTTCTCTGTATCCATCCCTTCAACGATGGCAACGGCCGCATGAGCAGGCTCCTGACACTGCTGCTCCTGTACCGCTCTGGCTATATCGTTGGCAAATATATCAGTATTGAGAAACTGATTTCCGACACCAAGGAAACCTATTACGAGACTCTGCAAGCCAGCTCCTATAACTGGCATGAGGGAACCAACGACTATGCCCCCTTTGTCACCTATATGCTGGGTGTTCTGGTGGCGGCGTACCGGGATTTCGAGAGCCGGATCGAGCTGCTGACCACCAAGGGCCTGTCCAAGCCCGACCGGGTGCGCGAGATCATCAAGAACCACCTCGGCAAGATCACCAAGAGTGAAATCATGGCCAAATGCCCGGATATCAGCCAGATCACCGTCCAGCGCGCGCTGGCAGATCTGCTGAAATCCGGCGAGATCATCAAACTCAGCGGCGGGCGCTACACTTCTTACACTTGGAACAGGGAGAGAGAATAAATGATTACAGGTGAACTGAAAAACAAAATCGACAGCCTCTGGGATATTTTTGCGGCGGGCGGACTGGTGAACCCGCTGGATGTTATTGAGCAGATCACCTATCTGATGTTCATCCATGATCTGGATGACACCGACAATCTCCGGGCCAAGGAAGCTGCCATGCTGGGGCTGCCGTATCAGAGCATTTTTGCGGATGAGGTGCAGGTCGGTGACCGTACCATCGACGGCCAGCAGCTTAAGTGGAGTGTATTCCACGATTTTCCCGCCGGAAAGATGTACAGCGTGATGCAGGAGTGGGTGTTTCCCTTTATCAAGAACCTTCACGGCGACAAAAACAGCGCCTATTCCAAGTATATGGACGATGCCATTTTCAAGCTGCCCACGCCGCTTCTGCTGTCCAAAGTGGTGGATGCGCTGGACGAGATTTATCGCCTGATGAACGAATCTCAGGCGGTGGATGTGCGGGGCGATACCTATGAATATCTGCTGAGCAAAATTGCCCAGTCAGGCCTCAACGGCCAGTTCCGTACCCCGCGCCATATTATCCGCATGATGGTGGAGCTGATGGACCCAAAAGCGGACGATGTGATCTGCGACCCGGCCTGCGGCACTTCCGGCTTCCTTGTTTCTGCGGGTGAATACCTGAAGGAGCACCGCAAAGAAGAAATCTTCTTCAACCGCCAGAAGAAGGATCACTATATGAACCACATGTTTTTCGGCTACGACATGGACAGAACCATGCTCCGCATCGGCGCGATGAACATGATGACCCACGGCATTGACAATCCCTTTATCGAATACCGGGACAGCTTGTCCGATCAGAACCCGGACAAGGAAAAGTATTCTCTGATTCTTGCCAATCCACCGTTCAAGGGCAGTCTGGATGCCGACATCGTTTCGGCAGATCTGCTGAAAGTCTGCAAGACCAAGAAAACGGAACTGCTGTTTCTGGCTCTGTTCCTGCGGATGCTCCGCATCGGCGGACGCTGTGCCTGCATCGTGCCGGACGGCGTACTGTTCGGCTCGTCCACGGCGCACAAAGCCATCCGCAAAGAGCTGGTGGACGGCAACCGGATGGAGGCCGTGATCTCCATGCCCAGCGGCGTATTCAAGCCCTATGCAGGGGTGTCTACCGCGGTGCTGATCTTCACCAAGACCGGCCACGGCGGCACGGACAATGTGTGGTTCTATGATATGACCGCCGACGGCTTTTCGCTGGACGATAAGCGCAGCCCGGTGGCAGACAACGATATCCCTGATATCATTGCACGGTTCCACAATCTGGATGCCGAAAAAGACCGCCAGCGCACGGAAAAATCCTTCTTCGTGCCCAAGGCAGAAATCGTGGAAAATGGCTATGACCTGTCCATCAATAAATACAAGAAAACCGAGTATAAGCCCGTGGAGTATCCGCCTACCAACGAGATTTTGGCGGAGCTGCGGCGACTGGAGAAGGAAATCGGTACTGCGATGGATGAACTGGAGGAGATGCTGAAATGAAAAAGAGAGTATATGACTACATTTGCTGTCACCCGGATGCAAGCATTCACGACATTGCGTCTGCAATAGATAAACCGGAAATGGAAGTCTTGAAAACGGTAGATGCTCTTTATGGGGAAGGGTATATTACCTTAAGTCGAATTGTTCCGCTCAGTCTGGAGAATTCTGATAGCTGCCGGTACTCTGCGACTGGCAAGCAATATTCTGGTGACTAAATTCGGATTTGTGGGGATGAAGGGATGAAAATAAAAGATGTATGTTTGGGAATAACGGACGGAAGCCATAATCCGCCACAGGGTGTGGAAAATAGCAACTACTTGATGCTAAGTTCAAAAAATATATTTGACGATGAAATCACATTTGATAGCCCACGATATTTGACTCAGATTGATTTTGAGCAAGAAAACAAAAGGTCAAAAGTTAAAAGCGGGGATGTGTTGCTTACAATTGTTGGAACAGTTGGTCGGGTTGCAGTTGTCGACGAGAAAATGCCACAATTCACACTACAAAGAAGCGTTGCTGTGTTGCATCCGAATAAGGATATCTGTAGTTCAAGATATTTAATGTATGCTTTACGAGGGAAACGTATGTATATTGAAAGCCGCGCAAAAGGTGTCGCTCAAAAGGGTATATACTTGAAAGAAGTTGCTGATATCGAGCTTCAGGTTCCAGAGATATCTGAGCAGAACGCCATAGTAGAGGTATTAGACAAGTCCGCATTAATAATGAAATTCTATCAGCAGCAACTCCAAAAGCTGGATGAGCTAGTCAAAGCCCGATTTGTCGAACTGTTCGGCATGCCGGGAACAGACGCTTTCGGATGGGGCTTAGTGCCGCTCGGGAGTACTTGTAACATCAACCCTAAAAAGAGCCTCGATTCACGGCTTGTTAGTGGTGCGGTGGTTTCCTTTGTGCCAATGCCTGCCGTAACCGAACATGGTGAGATAGATGCGACGGCAATCAAAGAGTATGATGAGGTAAAAACGGGTTTCACATACTTTGCCGAAAATGATGTCCTTTTTGCAAAAATTACTCCATGCATGGAAAATGGCAAGGGGGCAGTAGCTAAAGGCCTTCATAATGGCATAGGGTTTGGCTCGACAGAATTCCATGTGCTTCGTCCGATCAGTGGAAAGACCGATCCGTACTGGATTTACACGCTCACCGCTTTTTCGCAGTTCCGCATGGATGCAGCCAGCAACATGACCGGTAGCGCGGGACAGCGTAGAGTTCCTGCTTCTTTCTTGGAAAACTATCGAGTATCCCTGCCTCCAATTGCATTGCAGGAGCAATTCGCGGCCTTCGTCGAACAGACCGACAAATCAAAAGTTGCCGTACAGAAGGCGTTGGACGAAGCACAGCTGCTGTTTGATAGTTTGATGCAAAAATATTTTGGATAACGAGGAGAATACCATGGACGCTATATATTCACAGCCATTAATTGAAATGGGGGTATCGCTGACTCAACTAGCAATCAGAGGTACTGCAACAGCAGTAACGAATAAAATTAAGACTATTAAAGATGAAAAAAGCACAGAAAAAATACGTAGCACTTATGACGAAATTGTAAATGAACTTTTGTCAGAGCGTGATGAAGCCGTCCGCATTGCTCAATCATATAAATCTGAACTTGAGCGCATTGTCATTAGTGATGAAGATATTGAGCACTTGCACAATACGGTTTCCAGGTTGTTGGATTTGATAAAGCAATTTTCCCCTGGAACGCCAGTTGAAAACTTAGAAGTATTTAAGGACTTGATTAGTGTCGACACTTTAAAAACTATGCAACTACTTGGTTTTAATTATAAAGCTGCCATTGGAGAGCCTTTAACCCAGCTTTGCGCTACCGCAATTACAAAAATTGGGAGCAAGAACAATGTTCACCCGAACAAGGCAAACAAAGGCAACAAATAATAGGTAGGTGATAAGTGTGACCAACTTTGACATTTTCGCTGCCGATCCGCAATTCGAGCCCTTTGCCTCCGTAGCGGTATCTGCGGAAAGAATTCTACATATCGACCCCTCCGCCTGTGTGCTGAACTGCCGCAGGGCGATGGAGTTTGCCGTGAAGTGGATGTACTCCGTGGACAAGGCGCTGGTCATGCCCTATCAGGATACACTGGTCAGCCTGATGAACACCGAGGACTTCCGGGATATCGTTGGCATTGACCTCTGGCGGCGTATGGATTTTATTCGCCGCACGGGCAATAACGCCGCACACAGCGGTAAAAAGATTACCGAGGAGCAGGCGGCGCTGTGTCTGGAAAACCTCTATGTATTCTTGGACTTCGTGGCCTATTGCTATGGTGAGAACTACACAGAGGGGCATTTTGACCGTTCCTTGCTGATGCAGCCCGCCGAAGCGCCCGCAGTTCCTTCGCAGACGATGCCCGATGTGGATTTTGCAGCCCTTATGGCGGAGAATGCCGCTTTGAAGGAAGAGCTCACCGCCCGCCGTACCGCGCAGCAGCAGACCTATGTGCCGAAGCCGCTGGATTTGTCCGAATACAAGACCCGGAAACTTTACATCGACACCATGCTCACCGACGCCGGTTGGACGGAAGGGAAGGATTGGCTGAACGAGGTAGAACTGCCCGGTATGCCAAACAAGTCCGAGGTGGGTTATGCGGACTATGTGCTCTACGGCGATGATGGCCGCCCGCTGGCAGTGGTGGAGGCTAAGCGCACATGCGTGGATGTGGCCAAGGGACGCCAGCAGGCAAAGCTCTATGCAGACCTGCTGGAAAAGAAGTATCACCGCCGCCCGGTCATTTTCCTGGCCAATGGCTTTGAGACCCGCATTACGGACAATATCTATCCCGAACGCAAGTGTGCCGCTATCTACTCCAAGCGGGATTTGGAAAAACTGTTCAATCTCCAGAGTATGCGGACGAGCCTCAAAAATGTCATGGTGGATCGGAAGATAGCTGGACGCTATTATCAGGAGGACGCCATCAAAGCTGCCTGCGATGCCTTTGCACGCAACCGGCGCAAGGCGCTGCTGGTCATGGCCACCGGCTCCGGAAAAACGAGAACAGTTATTGCCCTATGCGATGTGCTGCTCCAGCAGGGTTGGGTGAAAAATATTCTCTTCCTTGCTGACCGCAACAGTCTGGTCACCCAGGCCAAGCGCAGCTTTGTGAATCTGCTGCCCGATCTCTCCGTTATCAACCTCTGTGAGGAGAAGGATAACTACACCGCTCACTGCGTATTTTCCACCTATCAGACCATGTACAACGTCATCGACAGTGTACAGGACGAGGAGGGCAAACTCTTCACCTGCGGGCATTTCGATCTGGTCATCTGCGACGAAGCACACCGCTCCGTTTACAACAAATACAGGGATATTTTCAACTACTTTGATGCCCCGCTGGTGGGGCTGACAGCCACGCCGAAAGACGAAATTGACAAGAATACCTATGAGATTTTTGAGTTGGAAAATGGCGTGCCCACCTATGGCTATGAGCTGGCGCAGGCGGTCAAGGACGGGTATCTGGTGGATTTCCTGTCTGTAGAAACGAAACTGAAATTCATTGAACAGGGCATTGTCTACGATGAACTTTCCGACGCGGACAAGCGGGCTTACGAGGACACTTTTGAGGACGAGAATGGTGAACTTCCGGAGAGTATTGCATCGTCGGCGCTGAACGAGTGGATTTTCAATGAAGATACCATCCGGCAGGTGTTGAATACGCTGATGACCAATGGCCTGACCATCGACTATGGCAGCAAATTGGGCAAAACCATCATCTTTGCAAAGAACCACATCCACGCCGAGAAAATCCTTGAGGTGTTCAACAAGGAATATCCGCACTTGCCCGGTTTCGCCAAAGTCATCGACAACTATATGACCTATGCGCAAAGCGCCATCGATGAGTTTTCTGATCCGAAAAAGCTGCCGCAGATTGCCATTTCTGTAGATATGCTGGACACCGGCATTGACGTGCCGGAGGTGCTGAATTTAGTGTTTTTCAAGAAGGTCATGAGCAAGGCGAAGTTCTGGCAGATGATCGGGCGAGGCACCCGTCTGTGCCCGAGGCTGCTGGACGGTAAGGACAAGGACAAGTTCTACATATTTGACTTTTGCGGCAACTTTGAGTTCTTTCGCATGAACAAGGGACGCCCCACTGCCAATATGATTGCCTTACAAGGAGCGATCTTCCATCTGAAGGCCCAAATTGCGTTCAAATTGCAAGACTTGGCGTATCAGACAACGGATCTCATTGCCTTCCGCAAGACGCTGGTAGAGGACATGGTGCATAAGGTGCAGGAGCTGAACAGGGAGAACTTCGCTGTCCGGCAGCACCTCAAATATGTAGAGCTTTACTCAAATGCGGACAACTACAATGCGCTGACCTATGAGGACACCCTGCTCATGGGGCAGGAGTTGGCACCGCTCATCACGCCGGAGGAAGACGATGCTAAGGCGCTGCGGTTCGATGCGCTGATATACGGCATTGAGCTTGCCTATCTCGTCGGAAAGAAATACGGCAAAGCCCGCAGCGACCTGTTTAAGAAGGTTTCCGCTGTTGCATCTGTGGCGAACATCCCGGAAATCATGGCGCAAGCCGAATTGATCGACAAAATTCTGCATACGGACTATGTAGAGAATGCCGGAATCAACGAATTTGAGCATATCCGGGAAAATCTGCGAGACCTTATGAAGTATATCCCGCAAACCAGCGTGCGCTATGATACGAATTTTGATGATGAGATTCTCTCTGTAGACTGGAATGAATCAGATTTGGAAAATGATGACCTTAAGAACTACAAGGCTAAAGCAGAATTCTATGTGCGGCAGCACATGGACAATGTGGTGATTGCCAAGCTCAAAAGCAATGTCCCCCTGACCGCGGAAGATGTACAGGCACTGGAGAAAATTCTTTGGAGTGAAGTCGGCACCAAGCAGGACTATGAGGCCGAGTATGGGCAAAAGCCGCTGGGCGAGTTCGTGCGGGAAATTGTCGGGCTTGATATGAATGCAGCAAAAGAAGCCTTTGCTCAGTATCTGAATGATGCCAGCCTCGATAGCCGACAGATTTATTTCGTAAATCAGATTGTGGAGTACATCGTCCATAACGGCATGATGAAAGACCTGTCCGTTTTGCAGGAAGCGCCCTTCACCGATCACGGCAGCATTGTGGAAGTTTTCACGGATTTGTCCGTGTGGTCTGGTATTCGGCAGGCGATTGAGCGGGTCAATGCCAATGCGTTGGCAGCGTGAGTTGTATTTTGGTGGAAGGAGATTTAATAAATGGCAAACATTATTGCAGTAATCTGGGACTGTGACAAAACCCTGATTGACGGTTATATGCAAGATCCGATTTTTGCAGAATATCAAATTGACTCGTCTGATTTTTGGAAAAAAGTAAATGCGAAGCCAATGGAACTCGCAGAGAAAGGGATCCGAGTAAATCGGGATACTTATTACCTGAACTACTTTATTGAATGCGCTCATAACGGGACTTTTAAGGGATTAAATAATCAAAAACTCAATGGCTATGGGAAGAAACAGAAACTTTATAGAGGTATCCCAGAAATCTTCGAGAAAACTAAAAATATGTTCAAGGACAATAAAAGTTATGCAGAATACGGAATTCAAGTTGAACATTATATTGTTAGCACTGGCTTTGCTGAAATTATCCGCGGTTCAGATTTGATGCCTTTTGTTGATGGCGTATGGGGATGCGAGCTTTTGGAAACTCCCGATAGTGACGGCGATATGGTTATCGGTGAGACGGTATATACGATTGACAACACATCAAAAACCAGAGCAATATTTGAAATAAACAAAGGAATTGATAAAATCGACGGAATTGAAGTCAATTCAAAAATCCCGGAAGAAAACCGAAGAGTTCATTTTGAAAACATGATTTATATTGCAGATGGCCCTAGCGATATTCCCGCATTCTCTGTTGTAAAAAAGGGTGGCGGCGCAACCTTTGCGATCTATCCCAAGGGTGACAACGAAGCCATGCAGCAGGTAGAACAGATGCGTGAGGATGGACGCGTCGATATGTACGCAGAAGCGGATTATTCCGAGGGGACTACCGCATATATGTGGATTACCAATAGAATTCAAAGAATGGCTGATCGGATTCGTAATGCAGAAAAAGAAAAAATCATGAGCTCTGCATCAGGAGTCCCACATCATTTGGTTTGATGTTTGCTTTCTATGTATGATTGTTCTGCCAAACAGCACATACCCTTCCTGACATTATTGGCACAGAGAAAATCGTGCAAATCCGTTGTGTACCAACGGGTTTGCGCGATTTGTACCTTCGCTCTTACCCTCTCCCGTATTCCCACGGCTAAGACCTACCATTTCGTCACTATGTACTACCCCCACCCCTGCCTCTTAGCCAGATCGTCCATTGCGAAGCAGAATTTCTCCCACTGTGTCAATGCTGTCTGCAACGGGTCCTTTGAGCAAATCCTCATAGTAGAGATAGAGCTCATCGCTCATAGCTTCGCTGAGATCGTTGTTGTCCACTTCCCACTTTATCAGCGGGAGCACCGCGTTGAGGCGTTCGGCCTCTTCAAGGATATCCTGATTGAACTCCGGAAGATATGAGTTTTCGAGAAGTCTTCCCGTTATTGGTGGTATGCCCGTAATCACACGACTTTCAAGAAAATTTTTTGCCCACTGATAATCAAGGCCGTATTTCATTTTTTACCTTCCTGTTTCAATTTGTGCTGTTTTTAATATATCGGCTTTTTTCTTCTGTGCCAACTGTTTTTGGGGGAACGGTGAAATGATTGTACGATATGCGGCGAGTGTGGCATTGACGGGGCACAGTTTGCTTTTAGTTTAAAGGCGTTTTATTTTCAAACAAAAAGAAAATGCCGAAACGCGGGGTAGCGTATATCTTTTGATTACAGTGCGACACGAAGGTAGGGTATAAATCCTGCAAATTCACATCGTGCCGCTTGCGCGAGCGGGTGCATGAGCAGATGGCTCAGCTCGAAAAAACGCTCGACACGCTCGATTATAAGCACTGGTACTACGAGACCGCGAAGGCGGCCGGCACCTGCAAAATTCATGAGCAGATGGCAAAAGAAGATATTCCACAGAGAATGCGCGAGATAAAAAGGCGCATGGTCGAGGGCGGAGAATGCGAAGAAAAATAAAAACTTTGCTGTTTTTCACGGTAAAGCGTTGAAATGTGCGATTTTATGTGTTACAATAGCAAACATCAATGACGGTACGATGGAGAGCCGCTCAGCTGAGACTGGCGGTTCTTTTTCATTTTCGCCGCCAAAATGAGGGGCTCGTATGCAGCCCGTGAGGAGTTTTTCAAATGACCGTATCAAACATCTGTATCTTGGGGACGATCGCCGTCTACCTCGTCGGAATGCTGATAATCGGCTTCCGCTGCGCGAGGAAGAACGAATCGTCCGCCGATTTCTACCTCGGCGGCAGAAAGCTCGGTCCGCTCGTTACCGCAATGAGCGCTGAGGCGAGCGACATGTCGAGCTACCTGCTTATGGGCCTGCCCGGGCTCGCGTATCTTTCCGGCGTTGCCGATGTCGGCTGGACCGCAATAGGTCTCGCAGTCGGAACATATCTCAACTGGCTGTTCACCGCGCTCAGGCTGCGCAGATATACTCAGGAGACCGGCTCGTTCACTATTCCGCAGTTCTTCTCCCGCCGCTTCAGGGATGACAAAAACATTCTCGCGGTGCTCGCGGCGGTTATAATTATTATTTTCTTCATTCCCTATACGGCGTCCGGCTTCGCCGCCTGCGGCAAGCTGTTCTCCTCGCTGTTCGGTATGAACTACATGACCGCGATGATAATCTCCGCAGTCGTCATAGTCGCTTATACCACGGCGGGCGGATTCTTCGCCGCTTCGGCGACCGACTTCGTCCAGAGCATTATCATGACCGTGGCGATAGTCTTCGTTCTTGTTTTCTCAACGATATCGGCGGGCGGCATTGATGCTGTTGTCGAAAACGCAAAGGCGCTCCCCGGCTATCTCTCGCTCACCGCATCATATATAGAAGATACCGGCAAGAGCGAGCCCTATAATCTTCTGCACATAATCACCACGCTCTCGTGGGGACTCGGCTATTTCGGTATGCCGCATATCCTGCTTCGCTTCATGGCTATCGAGGACGAGAAGAAGCTCAAGCTTTCCCGCCGCGTGGCTTCGGTATGGGTCGTTATCGCCATGGCGATGGCTGTTCTTATCGGCATCGTCGGCAGAGCACTGAGCAACACCGGTCTTGTCGATCAGCTCCATGGCAACGACACCGAGACTATTATAGTCCGCGTCGCGCACCTGCTCTCGACCTACGGCGCGTTCCCGGCTATCATGGCGGGTCTTATCCTCGCGGGTATCCTTGCGAGCACGATGTCCACCGCCGACTCCCAGCTTCTCGCCGCCGCTTCGAGCGTGTCCGAGAACATACTGCGTGAGGCGTTCCACCTCAAGATATCCGAGAAGAAGAGCATGTTCGCAGCGCGTCTTACCGTTATCGGCATAGCTATCCTGGGTATAATAATCGCCCGCAACCCCGACAGCTCGGTGTTCGGCATAGTCTCGTTCGCATGGGCGGGCTTCGGCGCGGCTTTCGGTCCGCTTGTTATCTGCTCCCTGTTCTGGAAGCGCACCACGCTCCCCGGAGCGATCGCCGGCATGGTGTCGGGCGGCGCGATGGTCTTTATCTGGAAATATCTCATCAAACCCATCGGCGGCGTGTTCGGCATATATGAGCTGCTCCCCGCGTTCCTTGTCGGTCTTGTCTTGATGGTTATAGTCAGCCTCTGCACCAAGGCTCCCTCCAAGGAGATAACCGACGAGTTCGACCGCGTCAAGGCTATGGGAAAGGCAAAATAATCCGCTGACGGGACTCTGACAATCAATTTGTTTTGACGGAACATTTCAGTTGTTAAAAGTGATAAAGTGATTTTCCTGATTTTCGTCATTTTTATTAAAAAAAGCGAAAATTTTTATGAGTATTGACAATAGACCCGCACGAAAGTATAATCAATAAAAATTGAAGGTAATTCACAATTGCCCTCATTATATCCGATTTTTTGCGCCGCAGTTGTCGGGCGGCGCCGAGAATAAAATAAAAAACAGGAAAGAAAAGAGGATTTTTATGAAAAAAGTATTTGCATTAGTCCTCGCTCTTGCTCTCGTGATGTGCGGCTTCACCGCATGCTCAGGCAAAAACGGCGGCAGCGATACCAAGACAGACGCCGATCTTACCAAGGTTGGCGAGTACACAGCTAACAACACCGAATATGTTATCGGCGCAACCGGCCCTCTGACCGGCGACGCTTCATCATACGGAAACTCCGTGCGCAACGGTGCTCAGCTAGCCGTTGACGAGATTAACGCCGCAGGCGGTCTCAACGGAGTGAACTTCAAGTTCGACATGAAGGACGACAAGGCCGGCGCCGTTGAGGCAGGTCAGGGCTTCACCTCCCTGCTTGAGGGCGGCATGCAGGTCTCCCTCGGCGCCGTTACCTCCGCATCCTGCGAGGCTTTCGGCACCGCAGCTGCTGAGTACGGCATCTTCTTCATGACTCCCTCCGCTTCCGCAGCTTCTGTTATCGAGACCGGCGACACCGCTTTCCGCGTCTGCTTCGGCGATCCCGATCAGGGCACACTTGCCGCTCAGGAGCTTACCTCGAAGTATAAGAAGATCGGTGCTATCTACGATACCTCCGACACTTATTCGCAGGGCATCTACGATGCATTCAAGGCGAAGATGAACGAGCTCGGCGTCTCCTACATCGAGCAGACCTTCGACAAGGAGAACAAGAGAGACTTCTCCACTCAGGTTGCCGCGCTTAAAGATTGCGACGTTATCTTCCTTCCCATCTACTACACCGAGGCGGGACTTATCGCAAAGACCTGCGCTTCCAAGGGCTGCAACGCGGTTCTCTTCGGATGCGACGGACTTGACGGCGTAGCCAGCCAGATCGACTCCTCCGTTAAGAACCAGATCAAGTACATCACCCCCTTCGATGTCAACAGCAAGGAAGAGAAGGTTTCGAAGTTCGTAAATTCCTACAAGGCAAAGTACAACGCTCTCCCCGACCAGTTCGCGGCTGACGCTTACGATGCAGTCTATGCAGTCTTCAACGCTATGAAGAAGACCGGCGTTAACAACGTCAAGGTCGATCCCACGGCTCTCGGTACTGCTATGGCAAAGGCTATCACCGCCTCCGACTTCTCCTATGACGGAGTTACCGGCAAGATGACCTGGGAAGCCAGCGGCGCCTGCAACAAGGTCCCCGTTATTGTTGAGCTTGGCTGATAACTATTAATTTCTAAAATTTATATTTATTGGTTTTTGAACGGCAGGGGAAGTGTATTCTCCTGCCGTTTTCTGTTTTTCTTTCGGCAGTTCAAGTTTCTCCCATTCTAAAGGAGCGTTAGGTTTATTATGAGTGTTATATTTGACGGACTCAGCCTCGGCGCCATCTACGCCCTCATAGCACTGGGCTACACGATGGTTTACGGCATCGCGAAGATGCTCAACTTTGCCCACGGCGATATCATCATGGTCGGCGCATATGCCGTTTTCACAACGCTGGCGGCGGGCGGAAATCTCGCTATCGGCGTTCTGGCATCTGTTATAGTCTGCACGCTGATGGGTATTATTATCGAAAAGGTTGCCTACAGACCCCTGAGAGGCGTTACCCCCATCGCGGTTCTGATAACCGCTATCGGCGTTAGCTACCTGCTTCAGAGTATCGCGCAGCTCATCTTCGGCGCAAAGGCGCAGAGCGTGTCTCTGCCCTCGCTCGGCGCGGTGAGCATTGCGGGCACCAATGTCAGCGTCAGCTCGATCCTCACCATGGGCATAAGCGCGGTTATAATGATTGCCCTGACCCTGTTCATCAAAAAGACCAGGACCGGACGCGCCATGCTTGCCGTCTCCGAAGACAGGGGCGCGGCTCAGCTCATGGGTATAAATGTCAACAAGATAATTACCGTCACCTTTGCAATCGGCTCGGCTCTCGCCGCGTTCGCGAGCGTGTTCTATCTCTTCCAGATACCGACTGCGGAGCCGACCCTCGGCTCGATGCCCGGCATCAAGGCGTTCACCGCGGCGGTTATCGGCGGCATCGGCTCCATCCCCGGCGCGATGATCGGCGGCGTGCTCCTCGGCGTTATCGAGAAGATATGCCTTGCCGTCCCCGTCCTCGCACCCTATACCACTGCCGTTGAATTCAGTCTTTTGATTTTGATCCTTCTTGTAAGACCCATCGGTCTGCTCGGCAAGAAGAGAAGAGAGAAGGTGTAATTGATGAGTAAAACAAAGACAGAAAGCAAATTCAAGCTCAAAAATTACATCAGCTATATAATGGTCATCGCCGTCCTCGGCGTGTCGGTCATTCTCCAGCTGACCGGCAACCTCCAGCGCTCGGCGTCGACCCTGCTCGTCCAGATAGCTTACAGCATCATCCTCGCCGTTTCCCTGAACCTCGTCGTCGGTTTCCTCGGCGAGCTGTCGCTCGGTCACGCAGGCTTCATGTGCGTTGGCGCATATCTCGGCGGATACATAGCCATTCAGCTCTCTGATGTTATCGGCAGCAAGCTTCTGGTGCTCATCATCAGCATGCTCGCCGGCGGCGTGATAGCCGCAATATTCGGTCTCATCGTCGGACTTCCGGCACTCAGACTCAAAGGCGACTACCTCGCGATAGTGACCCTCGCTTTCGGCGAGATAGTCAGAACAATATTCAAGAATCTCGATGTTTTCGGCAAGGCAATGGGTCTTCGCACGAACACGATAAAGTACGATACGAGGAACGATACCTCGCTCTATATCGTCGCTTTCGTCGTCGTGCTCATCGTCCTGTTCATGATAAACAATCTTATCCGCTCAAAGCACGGCAGAGCGATAACCGCTATACGCGACAACGAGATAGCGGCAAAGGCAATGGGCATAAACGTGACTTTCTACAAGCTCTTTGTGTTCGTATTCTCCGCATTCTTCGCGGGCGTCGCAGGCGTTATCTATGCGCATTACATCACGCCCGTCCAGTATTCGGTGTTCTCGTATAACTACTCTATCGAAATTCTCGTCATGGTCGTCCTCGGCGGCATGGCAAGCATCAACGGTTCGATAGTCTCCGCCGCGCTCATCACGATAATCAACTTCGAGCTCCAGAGCAAGCTCTCCGGCGACCTTGCGGCGCTCAAGTACCTTATCTATGCGCTTATTCTTATCTGCCTCGTCATCTTCAACAACGCACCTGCGTTCACCCGCATAAAAGAGAAGCTCGCTCCGCGCTTCATCATGGCGCGCATCGCGGACAAGAAGCGCAAGCCCGAGGATATCAGCGACGACAAGGGCGAGTGGAGCAACGTTCCCACAAAGATCTCCATGGACGAAATCCTCTCTGTCGATATGCAGCAGGGCAAGGAATATGTCCCCGACAAGCCGCAAAAGGGAGGAAAGAAAAATGGCTGAATATGTTCTTGAAACAAAGGATCTCGGCATTTCCTTCGGCGGACTGAAAGCGGTTGAGAATGTCGATCTGAAAATAAAGAAAAAGCAGCTCTACGGTCTCGTAGGACCCAACGGAGCGGGCAAGACAACGGTCTTCAATATGCTCACCGGCGTCTATCAGCCCACCACCGGAACTTTCTACCTAAACGGCGAAGAGCTCCGCGGCAAGAGCCAGGAGCAGATAAACCACAAGGGCATCGCGAGAACGTTCCAGAACATCCGCCTGTTCAACAACATGAGCGTGATAAGAAACGTCCTTGTCGGTCTGCACAACCAGCCCGAGTTCAAATGCGATATCTTCTCGAGCATCTTCCGCCTCCCGAAGCACTACAAGACGGAGAAGGCGATGCGCGACAAGGCAAAGGAGATACTCCGCATCTTCGACCTCTATGACGAGCGAAACAACCTCGCCTGCAACCTGCCTTACGGCAAGCAGAGAAAGCTTGAAATAGCCCGCGCTCTCGCGACCAATCCGTGCCTGCTGCTCCTCGACGAGCCGGCGGCGGGCATGAACCCCCACGAGACCGAGGATCTGATGGACATAGTCAGGCGCATAAGAGACGAGTTTGACATGACCATACTTCTTATCGAGCACGACATGAAGTTCGTGTCGGGCCTTTGCGATGAGATAACCGTGCTCAACTTCGGCACAGTGCTCGCGCAGGGCAAGACAGAGGACGCGCTGAGTGACCCCGAGGTCATAAAGGCGTATATCGGTGAATAAGGGGGAAAAGTCATGGCATTGTTAGAAGTCAAGGACCTTCAGGTCTATTACGGCGTTATAAGAGCGCTCAAGGGCATCAGCTTCCATGTCGATCAGGGCGAGATAGTCTCGCTCATCGGCGCAAACGGAGCGGGCAAGACCACCACGATGCAGAGCATCATGCGCCTCATTCCGATAAAGAGCGGCTCCGTCGTCTATGACGGAAACGAGATAAACAAGATTCCCGGTCATAAGCTGGTCGGCATGGGAATGAGCCAGGTGCCTGAGGGTCGCCGCGTGTTCCAGGAGCTGACCGTCTATGAAAACCTGCTCCTCGGCGCATATACGCAAAAGGACAAAAAGAAGATAAAAGAGGATATCGACGAGATCTGTACCCGCTTCCCCCGCCTCGGCGAGAGAAAGTCGCAGATAGCGGGCACTCTTTCCGGCGGCGAACAGCAGATGCTCGCAATGGGCAGAGCTATGATGAGCCACCCGAAGCTGCTCATGCTCGATGAGCCGTCGATGGGTCTGTCCCCGCTGTTTGTCGATCAGGTGTTCGAGATAATCAAGGACTATCACAAGTCCGGCACGACCATTCTGCTCGTCGAGCAGAACGCGAAAAAGGCGCTCTCCATCTCCGACCGCGCCTATGTCCTCGAAACCGGCGCAATAACCGCAGAGGGCACCGCGCAGGATCTGCTCAACAACGAAGAGATAGTCAAAGCCTATCTCGGCGGCTGATAAAATATAATTTATATGACGCTCCGAAGTGCTTCTTCGGGGCGTTTAATTTTTATGGATCGTTTTTTGTAGGGGACAGTTGTTGCGTTTTTATATTGGATTTGAGCGGATGAAAGCAAACCCGTTTTTTGAATTTCTTTAATTTGAATTTCTTTAAAAAGGAACCGAGCGACTCAGCCATCCTCTATAATCTTGCTTCCCATAGCCGCGCCGCAGTGGCAGAAACCAACTGAGTTAGGAGAGGGAACGGCTTGCGAAGCAAGACGCACGAGCGCGCATCCGTTCAAGCTCCGGCGTGGTCGTGCGCGAGAAGATAAAAAAAGTCGAGCTTGTCTATTCAATAGACCCCATGGACGCGTATTTTGCGCCGTATTACAGATTCTATGTTGAGCTTGACCGCTCGCCTGCCGTCGGATTCAAATGCTATGGCGAGTTCGATGTGCCTGCGGTAAACAGCAAATATATATCAAATTAAATTATATTTTGGGGCTGTCCGTTCGGGCGGCTCCATTCTTTATAATTTGTTTATTGGTTTGCGCGCCGAAAGGTGCTACAATTAGACTATTGATACAAGTGAGGTGTTTTCTGTGGGCAGATATCCGATAGACCGCAAGGAGCGCGTGACGCTCGGCGGGCTTGGACAGACGATTCACATTTGGGGAACGAAAAACGAAAATCCGGTCATTCTGTTTCTCCACGGCGGACCGGGCGTGCCCAACCGCCACGACATGGCTAAAGACGGCTTCGGGCTGACGGACGACTTCACTGTCGTTGCGTGGGATCAGCGCGGAACGGGCGGCTCGTATTTCGGCTGCGACCCCGAAAGTCTGACGCTCGAACAGCTGATATCCGACTGTGCCGAGCTTATTTCATGGCTCTGTAAAACGCTCGGCAAGGAGAAAATATTTATCGTCGGCGGCAGCTGGGGCACCGAGCTCGGCACATTCGCCTGCGCCCGCGTGCCGGATAAGATAGCCGGATATATCGGCTACGGTCAGGTCGTCAACGGAGTCGAAAACGAGAATCTGTCCTATGCCTTTGCGATGAGAAAGGCTAAAGAGGCGAACGACTCGGAGAGCATAGCGAAGCTCGAACAGGTCGGCCCGCCCGTCAACGGGCAGTATAAGCCGGTGTTCGAGGGGCTCATGACCCAGCGGCGCATACTCGGAAAATACGGCGGACACACGGTCAAAAAAGAGAGCTACTTCAAAGGCACCGTCCTGCCGATGCTGCTTTCGACGGAGCTCAGCATAAAAGATAAATACGGCGCGGCGAAAGGCTATAAGCTCTGCCTGACGCAGATGTGGCCGACGCTCGTCAATTATGATTTCACCACCCAGCTCCACACATTTGAGATGCCCTATTACATATTCCAGGGGCGGCGCGACGAAAACACCCCTGCGGCGCTGATTCAGAATTACTATGATTCGATAGAAGCGCCGGACAAAGATTTAATTTGGTTTGAAAACTCGGCTCACCGCCCGTTGAGCGAAGAGCCCGAGCTGTTCAGAAAACATCTTCGCGAAAAATTTCTCAAAATAGCCGGAGACGGCGGGAGGAGAGATAAACAATGAAAAAAATAACAAACGGCAAGATCTTCGCCCTGTGCCTCGGAGATTTTGCAAGGGGACTTATCAACGGTATTATTACAACATACCTGCTGACCTTCTTCATCCCCACGAACTCGAACACAACACTGCCGCAGTTTTTTATGAAAGCTGCGCTGACTATGGCGATAATCCGCGGAATCGGCACGGTTATCGACGCTGTTACAGACCCGTGGGTCGCGAGCCTCTCGGACAACAGCAAGGCAAAGAGCGGCAGGCGCATCTCTTTTATGCGCTGGTCAGCTATCCCTTACGGGCTGTTCTGCCTGCTTATCTTCTTCCCGCCCGTGGCGGGTTCGAGCGTTATAAACGCCATATGGGTCGGCGTGATGCTCGCGCTCTATTATCTGTTCTCGACGCTCTACAACATTCCCTACAGCGCGCTTCAGGCGGAGGTCGTCGCCGAGCCGCGCAAGAGAGTGTTCCTCTATTCTGTAGTCAGCCTGCTCTATGTTGTCTCGTCGGCGATGGTGTTCTGCACATCTATGATAAAGAGCATACTGATGAAAAACGGCATCGAGGAGATATGGGCTCTGCGCATTCCGTTCATCGTGTTCTGCGTGCTCGGCGGAATAGCCGCACTCATCCCGGCTTTTGTTATCAAAGAGAAGGACTATGTCGAGCCGAAAGAATATCACCAGTCCATCTGGGATGCACTCAAGGCGACCGTCTCTTATCCGAACTTCGCGATAATCACCGTGGGTTATCTCATCATGTGGATAGCGTTCACCTTCTTCAACACCGCTGAGGTCTATTACATAACAAATCTTTTGAACCTCGGCGACGAGTGGGTGACATATGTCTCGGTTATATCAATAGGCGTCGGCATAATGACCTATCCGCTCGTCAATATATTGGCGCGCAAGGTCGGCAAAAAACCGCTTCTGCTCGGCGCGTGCATAACATATGTTCTGCTCTACTGCGCTATTTTCAACTACAACCTTGTTATCGACGCCATCGGCGCGAAGCCGTTCGCGATACTCATCGGACTCGTTATAGCCATGCCCATAGCGATAACGAACATAATCCCCTCGTCCATCTTCGCGGATCTCGCGCAGTACGACTCGATAAAGACAGGACAGAACAGAGCGGGTATGTTCTTCGCCGCGCGCAACTTTGCCAACAAGATGTGCCAGGCGATAGTTGTTATCGCGTGCTCGCTCCTGCTCGGCAAGGGCGCAGACGGCACGGGAGCTGCAACGAGCGCGGGAGTGCGCAACACGGCGCTTGTCGCTATGATTTTCGTCGCGATTTCAGTCGTTGTCTATATCTTCTATAACGACAAGGAGATAGCCGCCGCGATAAAGGCGCACAACGAAGCGCAGGAGACGGAAAACAAAAACGCTTGACTTTAAAAGCGACATATAGTAGAATAAGCTCCGTTGCTCGGAGGGCAGATCGTTCAACAGAAATGATACGCCGGATAAGGGTACAGGCTGAAACGCCTGTTTCTCTTGTCCGGTTTTTGCTTTAGGCTCTGTTTAATTTTCAAGGTGCGCGGGAATTATCAGTAAGCACCTTGTAGGGTGCGGCGACGGCGGCATGAAATCACCGCAAAGGTTTATTCTATAGATTGTAGAGGCGGATATCATCCACCACAGTTATTCAGGAGGAAGTCATGGATCTTTTAAAAGACGATCTCGGAAAACTTTACAGAAAATTTCTTATCGCCTCGTTCGGCAGCGCGCTCATAGCGAGCATTTACGGCCTCGTCGATATGATAGTCGTCGGGCAGTATCACGGCCCGGACGGCGCAGCGGCAATGTCGGTCATTGCGCCGGTGTGGAATATAATTTACAGCTTCGGTCTGCTGACCGGTATCGGCGGCTCGGTGCTCTACGGAGTTTCAAAGGGCAAGGGAAGCAAAAAAGAGAATCTGTATTTCACTTCGGCAGTCGTGTTCAGCGCGATAATATCCGCGGTGCTCTGGGTGATTATCCTCGTGTTCGAGGATAAACTGCTCCTGCTCTTCGGCGCGGACGAAAAGCTCATGCCGCTCTGCAAGGAGTATATGATAGCCCCGAAATTCACCGTGCCGATATATGTCTGCATAAACCTGTTCTCGTCGTTTTTGCGCAACGACTCCGACCCGGGGCTTGCGACAAAGTCGGTCATAGCGGGCGGCGTGTTCAATATATTCGGCGATTATTTCTGCGTATTCACGCTCGATATGGGTATATGCGGCGCGGGAATAGCCACAGCGATGGGCGCGGGCATATCGACGCTCGTCATGCTCACCCACTTTTTCAAGAAGAGCAACACTCTGCGCCTGCAATTTTCAAAAGAAATATTCCGCCTCTTCGGCAGGATAACCGTCAACGGCTTCTCGTCGTTTATTATAGACGTGGCGATGGGAGTGCTCACGATGCTCTTCAACCGTCAGATAATGAAATATCTCGGCACGGACGCGCTCGCGGTCTACGGAGTCATAGTCTCCGTCAGCACGCTCGTCCAGTGCTGCTCCTACGGCATAGGTCAGGCGTCTCAGCCGATAATCTCGCAGAACTACGGCGCGGGCAATGTCGGCAGGATAAAGAAGATGCTGAGATATAATATAATAACCGCCGCGATATTCGGCGCGGTGTGGGCGGCGATAACATTCGCGGTACCCAACGGGCTTATCCGCCTGTTTATGACCCCGACCGCCTCGGTGCTCGCAATAGCCCCGGCGATAATCCGAATATACGGCTCGTCGTTCCTGCTGCTGCCGTTCAATGTCTATTCAACCTATTATTTCCAGGCGACGATGCGCGCGAAAACCTCGATGTTCGTGTCCGTTGCGCGCGGAATACTCATCAGCGGCGCGCTGATACTCATTATCCCCGTCACCCTCGGCGCGGATATGATCTGGTGGGCGATGCCCGTGACGGAGCTTGTTGTCGCCGTGTTTGCCGGCGCGATGATGACGAAGAAAATACAGCTGTAAAAAAATAACCGCCTCCGATATGGGGGCGGTTATCTTTAGTCGTCTTTTAATCCTTGCTTTATATACCATTTGGCAGCATCAAAAGAGTGCTTGCTACAGTATTCTTCCCTTCCGTTTCGATAAGTTGCGGCTTTTCCGCAAATATCACATTTTCCGTCGTTCGGATCAGGACTGCAGGCACTAAATGTAAAAACTAAGGTAAAAACGATTGTGATAATTGCTATTACTTTTTTCATATAGATTCTCCTTTTTGATATATTGATATAATTGTAAGTGATATATCGTTTACAAGGCAATTATAACTGTGCGGAATATATTTGTCAACACTTTTTGCTAATTTTGTAGTTAAATATCACTAACAACCCTTATTGCAGTGATATATCATCTATATAAAACGGATGAGGTGCAGTATGGGTATATATGAATTTGTTGTAAATAGAATATATGAACTTTGCCGTGAAAGAGGAATTACGCCCAACGCTTTAAGTTATCTTGCCGGAATCTCACAATCAACGATAAAAAGCATTCTTAATGGAGAGAGCAAAAATCCCGGTGTCGTTACTTTGAAAAAGATTTGTGACGGATTGGATATTACAATTGTAGATTTTTTTAACACAGAGGAGTTTTATAAACTCGAACAGGAAATCAAATAAATAACCCCGCCTCCGGAATATCCCGAGGCGGGGCTGTGCTTTGTAATATTTATTTCGGCAGCTGTTCGAGCGAGCGAAACTCATAGCCCTGCTTGCGCGCCCAGTCGATGATATCGCCGAGGGCGGCGGCGTTGTCGGGCGAGACGGAGTGGAGCAGGATAACCGCGCCCGGATGCAGGCGCGAAGTCACGGTGTCGAATGCATACTGCTTGCCTTTTGTGTCGTTGACATCCCAGTCGGCGTAGGCTACTGACCAGAACACGGATTTATATCCGAGCGAGGAAACGAGGTCGAGCGCCGAGGCGGAATATGACCCCATCGGGAAGCGGAAATACGGCGAGGAATAGCCGAACTTTTCGCGCAGGTAGTTGTCGCAGGTCTCGATTTCCGTCGCCATCTTCTCGCGGCTTATCTTCGAGAAATCGGGGTGGGTTGTCGAATGATTGCCGACGATGTGCCCTTCGTTTATCATTCTTGCGATAAGTCCGGGTTCTGCCTTAATATTCGAGAGCGTGCAGAAAAATGCGGCGGGTACATTTTTTTGCTTGAGAATGTCGAGCACGGTCGTTGTGTATCCGTTCTCCCAGCCGCAGTCAAATGTGAGATAGAGAACCTTTTCTTTCGTCTTCATGTCTATCGAGACGGCGTTGAAGCCCTTCTCGTCGAAATATTTCTGCGCGTTCGTCGAGTTTTGATGCGGAACGCCGTTTTTGGATACGCCGTAGCTGTATCCGACCGTCGCGGTCGAGAGCCCGCGCGTGTTCTGCGGATCGGTTGCGGTCAGCTTTATCTTCGGCAGCGGGGAGAGTCCCGTATACGTTCCGGTGTTCGGATCGAGCTTGCCTTTCTCCGTTTTGCGCTGCGCCAAAGTTGTGTTCTCGGGTGCTTTTGTCGTCTGCGGAGCTTTTGCGGTCTGCGGCGCAGTCGTTGTCTCGTCGCGCTTCTGACCCGTAACGGGCGCGTTGCCGTGGGTGACGTCCGTGCTGTCGTCAACAACTTTCGTTTTGCACGCGCACAGCGAGATAATGAGCATCAGCGCGAGCGCGAGGCTTAAAAATCTTCGTCTCTTCATTTAACACAGTCCTTTCACAGATATTCGTGATTATTGTGTGCCGAAAAAGGCGATTTTAATATCGAATGCGAAAACATTTTAATTTTGAATTATACCATTTTATATTATACCACAATAACCAATAAAATCAATTGAGAACCCGCAAAATTCGACTCTTTGAGCCCTTCGGCTCATTGACACCGCGCGGGCGATAATATATAATTAAGTGTATTTGATTTTTCGGAGGTGCGTTTAAGTATGGTCAGAGCAATTGTGGGTGCCAACTGGGGCGATGAGGGCAAAGGTAAGATTACCGATATGTTTGCCTCCCAGGCGGACATGGTCATTCGTTTTCAGGGCGGCGCCAATGCAGGACATACGATAATCAACGACTACGGCAAGTTCGCGCTCCATCTTCTGCCGTCAGGCGTGTGCCAGCCCGGCACGGTCAACATCATCGGCAACGGCGTGGCTCTCGATATCGAGAAGCTCGTCAAGGAGATCGAGCATGTCACTTCGGCAGGTGTGCCGCAGCCCAATATCCTCGTTTCCGAGCGCGCGCAGATCATGATGCCTTATCATGTTATGCTCGACACCTATGAGGAGGAGCGCCTCAAGGATAAAAAATTCGGCTCGACAAAGAGCGGTATCGCTCCGTTCTATTCGGACAAATATGCGAAGATCGGCTTCCAGGTCTGTGAGCTGTTCGATGAGGAATATCTCAGAGAGAAGCTCGAAAGAGTCTGCGAAGTGAAGAATCTGCTGCTCGAGCATGTCTATCACAAGCCGACTCTCGATGTGGACGAGCTGTTCGACCACATGATGAAGCTTCGCGAGATGGTCAGACCCTATGTCGCGGACACCGGCAAGATCATCCGTCAGGCTGTCAAGGACGGCAAGAACATTCTTCTTGAGGGTCAGCTCGGCTCGCTCAAGGATCCCGATTTCGGTATCTATCCCATGGTCACATCGTCGTCGACCCTCGCGGGCTTCGGCGCCGTCGGCGCAGGCATCGCGCCCTATGAGATAAAGGAGATAGTCACCGTCACCAAGGCTTATTCGAGCGCCGTCGGAGCGGGCGAATTCGTCAGCGAGATATTCGGCGAAGAGGCGGACAAGATGAGAAACCACGGCGGCGACGCCGGCGAATACGGCGCAACGACCGGCAGACCGCGCCGCATGGGCTGGTTTGACTGCGTCGCGACCCGCTACGGCTGCGAGGCTCAGGGCGCAACTCAGGTCGCGCTCACCGCGCTCGACTGCCTGTCGTATCTCGACGAGATAAAGCTCTGCGTCGGCTATGAGATAGACGGCGAAGTCACAAAGGACTTCCCTGTCACCTCGCGCCTTAAAAAGGCAAAGCCCGTCTATGTCACCATGCCCGGCTTCAAGTGCGACATCCGCGGCATAAGAGAGTTTGACAAGCTTCCCAAGGAGGCTCAGGACTATGTCCTCTTCATCGAGAAGGAGATCGGCGTGCCGATAAAGCTCGTTTCCAACGGACCGAGAAGAGAAGAGATTATAGTCAGATAAAAAAGGGTGGATATCATGCAGGACAATCATGAGAAGGTTCTCGTGCTGGACTTCGGCGGCCAGTACAATCAGCTCATCGCGCGCCGCGTCAGAGAGCACAATGTCTACGCCGAGATAAAACCGTACAGCCGCATAACCGTCGACGAGATAAAGGCGGCGGGCTATGTCGGAATAATATTCACGGGCGGACCCAACAGCGTCTATGACGAGAGCTCGCCCCACTATTCGCCCGAGATACTCGACGCGGGCATCCCCGTGCTCGGCATCTGCTACGGCGCTCAGCTTATCGCATATATGGCGGGCGGCGTTGTCAAAACGAGCGGCTCGAAGAGCGAATACGGCAAGATAGATATGACCCGCAGCAAGGACAGCCGACTGCTCAGAAATATCCCCGAGGATACGAGTGTCTGTTGGATGAGCCACACGGACTATATCAGCAACCCGCCCAAGGGCTACAAAGTGACTGCCGTCACGCGCGACTGCCCCTGCGCGGCGATGGAGAACGACGAGAAGAAAATCTACGCCGTTCAGTTCCATCCCGAGGTCATGCATACGCAGTACGGCGAGGAGATATTCAAAACATTCCTCTTTGATATCTGTGGCTGTAAGGGCGACTGGGTCATGTCAAGCTTCGTCGAAGAGCAGGTAAAGCACCTGCGCGAGAAGATAGGCGACAAGACCGTGCTTTGCGCCATGTCCGGCGGAGTCGACAGCTCCGTTGCAGCCGTGCTTCTGCACAGAGCAGTCGGCAAGCAGCTGACCTGCGTTTTCGTTGACCACGGTCTGCTCAGAAAGAACGAGGGCGACGAGGTCGAGCACATCTTCCGCGAGCGCTTTGACATGAAGCTCGTCAGAGTCAACGCCCAGGAGCGTTTCCTCACCAAGCTCGCAGGCGTGACCGAGCCGGAGAAGAAGAGAAAAATTATCGGCGAGGAGTTTATCCGCGTCTTTGAAGACGAGAGCAAGAGGCTCGGCAGGATGAATTTCTTCGTTCAGGGCACAATATATCCCGATGTTATCGAGAGCGGCGTGGGCGACGCGGCGGTTATCAAGAGCCACCACAATGTCGGCGGACTGCCCGACCACATCGATTTCGATGAGCTCATCGAGCCCCTGCGCGACCTGTTTAAAGACGAGGTCCGCAAGGTCGGACTTGAGCTCGGTATCCCCGAGGATCTTGTCTGGCGTCAGCCGTTCCCGGGCCCCGGACTTGCCGTGCGTATCCTCGGCGACATCACCGAGGAGAAGCTCAATATTCTCAAGGATGCGGACGCTATCTTCCGCGAGGAAGTCAAAATCGCCGGCATCGACCGCGACATCAACCAGTATTTCGCGGTGCTCACCAACGTCCACAGCGTCGGCGTTATGGGCGACGCGAGAACCTACGACAGCCTTATCGCGCTGCGCGCAGTGACCACAGACGACTTCATGACCGCAGACTGGGCGCGCATCCCGTTTGATGTGCTTGCAAAGGTCTCGAACCGCATCACCAACGAGGTCAAGGGAGTCAACCGCGTAGTCTACGATGTCACTACAAAGCCCCCGGCAACGGTGGAATGGGAATAAAATTCACAAGGAGAACAAACTATGAGCAGTAATGTACGTCCCGAATCCATGGAACGCATCACTACCCCCGAGCTTGCGAACAAGTTCATCGAAGAGCAGGTCGCTGCCGTACGCGAGCAGGTCGGCGGCAAGAGAGTCCTGCTGGCTCTGTCCGGCGGAGTTGACTCGTCCGTAGTCGCGGCGCTGCTTATCCGCGCGATAGGCAAGCAGCTGGTCTGCGTCCATGTCAACCACGGACTCATGCGCAAGGGCGAGAGCGAGCAGGTCATCGAGGTTTTCAGAAACCAGATGGACGCGAACCTCGTCTATATCGACGCTACCGACCGCTTCCTCGATCTTCTCGCCGGAGTCAGCGACCCCGAGAAGAAGAGAAAGATAATCGGCGGCGAGTTCATCAAGGTCTTTGACGAAGAGGCGTCGAAGCTTGAGGGCATCGAGTTCCTTGCACAGGGAACGATATATCCCGACATCCTCGAATCCCACGGCGTAAAGGCTCACCACAATGTCGGCGGCCTGCCGGAGGACATGAAGATGGAGCTTGTCGAGCCCGTAAAGCTGCTCTACAAGGACGAAGTCCGTGTTGTCGGCGAGGCTCTCGGTCTGCCGCACAGCATGGTATACCGCCAGCCGTTCCCGGGTCCCGGACTCGGAGTACGCTGCCTCGGCGCGATAACGAGAGACCGCCTGAACGCTCTGAGAGAAGCCGACGCTATACTCAGAGAGGAGTTCGACAAGAACGGCCTTGCCGGCAAGGTCTGGCAATATTTCATCGCCGTGCCCGACTTCAAGAGCGTCGGCGTGCGCGACGGCAAGCGCTATGAGGGCTGGCCGGCAATCATCCGCGCGGTGAACACCACCGATGCCATGACTGCCACCATCGAGGAGATCCCCTACGCCCTCCTGCATCATATCACCGACCGCATCACCCACGAGGTCGAGGGTATCAACCGCGTCGTAATGGATCTCACCCCCAAGCCGATCGGAACGATTGAGTGGGAATAATATCAAGAGTTGTGTAAACCCGCATAAACACTGGGCTTTAGGCTCTCAAAATCCCGATTTGATAGCAAAATGATAGCAAACCATAAAACGACTTTATTCTAAATGTTCTATCGGTTTGCAGGTACAATTATCTTAATACTATAAAAGGCATTACTGACTTTTGCAGTCGGTAATGCCTTTTTTCTATGCTTATTTATTTGTTTCGTAAGATTTCAGCGTTGTTCCGTCAATTGTTTTCCATTGTTGAGGACCGCTGATGCTGTATCCAGTCGCAAATGCGGCCGCGGATGGAGAACTTGAAAAAAGTTTATCCTCTTGTAAAATATTGTCTTTGATTTCTCCGTCATTTCGGCTTTAATAAAAATGAATACTAAAAGTCTACATACAATAAGTATCTCAAAGATGGTACTTACTGTTTCTGCAATGCATATGCATTTTTAAATCATAATATATGATAATACTTGGAAATAATATTATCATAGGAGATGATTTAATGAATTTTGTTGGAAAAAGTAAAAAAATAGTGTATAATGAAAATATATATTATATTGGGGGCATCCGTGTGGATAGAATTACACAAAGTATGATGGAAGCATTCAAAGAAGATTTGAGTGTCAATATAGATGATATTTCTTTGTTATTTGAATATTTTTCTAATTATTGTGTTGTCAATAATGTTTATGGGATGAACGATTTTGATGTTGAAGAAATTACAACGGGAAAGGACACGCAAGGTATTGATGGGATGGCAATAATTGTCAATCAAAAACTCGTTAATTCAACTGACGATATTGATTTATTGATTTCGTATAATCAAACAATTTCTGTTAAATTTGTATTAATACAAACTAAAACATCTACATCATTTGACAATACGGAAATATCTAATTTATTGACTTATTCCAAACTGTTTTTCGGTGATGATGATTCTATTTTTCATACACCAGAGATGCAAAAATTTATAGAATTGAAGAATTATATTTTTAGTAAAGGCAGTAAGTTAAAGAAAAATCCTGAGTTATTATTATATTTTGTTACATTGGGTACTTGGACCAAGGACGCGAATCTTGAAGCGACGGTTTCGGTTGGTAAAGAGGCTTTAAGAACAACAAACTTATTTTCTAATATAGATTTTATTCCTTGCGGTTCTGGTGAAGTCCAAG
>OLPR01000764.1_pt1 | contig 28470 bp, 19 predicted proteins | sample 1672761 | NCBI WGS metagenome assembly OLPR01 (sample SAMEA3136721, study PRJEB25190) | human gut metagenome | biome: human gut; feature: human-associated habitat; material: faeces | place: Austria | collected 2013 | reverse complement strand
GCATATCTTTGTTATATGCAAGCGGAATACCCTTCATTGTTGTAAGAATAGAAGTCAGTGCACCATAGACACGTCCCGTCTTACCTCTTACAAGTTCTGCAATATCCGGATTCTTTTTCTGCGGCATAATACTGCTTCCGGTGCTGTATGCGTCATCAATCTCCACAAAACGGTATTCATTGGAATTCCAGAGAATAATCTCCTCGGAAAAACGGCTGAGATGCATCATAACCGTAGAAAGTGCAGACAATAGTTCAATCACATAATCTCTGTCAGATACAGAGTCCATGCTGTTTCTGGTTGGCTCATCAAAGTCCAGAAGCTGTGCGGTGTATTCTCTGTCCAGCGGATAGGTAGTTCCTGCAAGAGCTCCCGCGCCAAGAGGACAGGTGTTCATTCTCTTGCGGATATCAAACAGACGGCCTCTGTCACGGCGGAACATTTCAAAATATGCTCCCACATGATGCGCCAGCGTAACTGGCTGGGCTTTCTGGAGATGGGTAAAGCCGGGCATATACGTATGCACATTCTCTTCCATGATTTTCTGAAGAGCCTCAAGCAGTGATTTTACTTCCTGGTCAATCTCATCGATCTCATCACGCACATAAAGCTTCATGTCCAGTGCAACCTGGTCATTACGGCTTCTTCCCGTGTGAAGCTTCTTACCCGGATCACCAATACGGTCGATCAGGTTTGCCTCTACAAAGCTGTGGATATCCTCATATTCTGATGTGATTGCAAGTCTGCCTGCTTTCACATCTGCCAGGATTCCCTCCAGTCCTTCTAATATCTGATCTCTCTCTTTCTCTGTCAGAATCCCCTGTTTTGCAAGCATCTTTACATGTGCCTTGCTGCCACGGATGTCCTGTTCATAAAATTTCTGGTCAAATGAAATGGATGCATTAAAATTATAAACCAGTTTATCGGTTTCCTTAGTGAAGCGTCCGCCCCAAAGCTGTGCCATAATATTTTCCCTCATTTCCTGCAAAGTCCCACGAATTTTTCAATATTTTTATTCCAAAAGCAAGATGCTTAAGAATTTTACAGAAATACACTTTGAAGTATTATAGGAACCTTACAAATTCTTTCTAACTTTACTACAATCAAGTGCTAGAGCGTGTTTGAAAAACATTCTAAGTTGTTCATTTTAACCAAATTAATATTGAGGCAATGCATATAATTCCTAAGAAGGTTGAAGCCAGTTTATCGTAACGCGTAGCTATTCGACGGAACGCTTTCAATTTGAGAAAATAGTTTTCTACTAAATGTCTCTCTTTGTAAAGCCACCAATCGCAATAACGATCAAACTTAGCTCCTTTTCTAGAAGGAATTGTTGGCTCTCCACCGTGGGTATAAATATAGTCAATCAGCTTGTTGCTATCGTATCCACGGTCAGCTAATACATTGCTTCCGTTTGTGTCGACATGATCTAACAAAGGGATTGCGTAATTAATATCGTTACGCTGCCCTTCGCTGATCATAAAATAAACCGGATAACCGTATGCATCTACAACTGCATGGATTTTTGTGCTGGCTCCACCACGGCTGTGTCCAATTTCGTTTGATGGCCCCCTTTTTTTGCTCCAGCACTATGCTGATGAGCCTGGACGATAGAGGCATCAATTGATAGTTCCGTTAATTCAGCTTCTAAGCTCAAGACACGAAAAATATTATCAAGGATGCCATCTTCAATCCATTTACGAAAACGGGAATAAACCGTTTGCCAGGCCCCATAACGTTCTGGGAGGTCCCGCCAGGGAGCCCCACTGCGAGCAATCCAAACAATTCCATTTAGAATTGTCCGATTACATTTTGAAGGACGACCTTGCTTTCCAGAATTTTCAGGTGGCAGTAAGGGAGCAACACGATTCCATTCATCATCGGTTAATTCGTATCGGCGCAACATAATCAACACCCCTTTTTCTTTATTTTAACATGAAAAAGGGTAAACGAATATATGTTTTGTGCAACTTTTATTTTTCAAACACGCTCTAGAGCCGGTTATAGCTGCGAAGGCAGAGAGTGGCAGCAATTTCATTTATTGTTAAAATTAACCAAAGAATTTAAGAAGATTTTATCTGTTTTTAATATAAGAAAAGTAAAATGAAAAACGGTGCAAATGCGTGAGCTTGTATATCCGAAAGTGTGCTGCCATGAATTGTGCGGGCGGCAAAAAGGAGAAGAGGCGCGTAAATGCGCTATGGAATTGAGAGGAAACAAAAATGGCAAGAACAGAAGAATGTATCCTTTACCGCAATTTCGACAACGGTGAGGTACTGGACATAATGACATCACTGATGAACAGCTATGAGGCTGGTGAAGAAGGCTTTGAGAATCGGAAAGAGGAATTTTTCCATATGGCAGGAAGCCTGGTGGAAATGGCAGGAATGTATGGGTTTTCCGGGAATCTGTGGCACACTTATCTGACACAGCTTCTTGTCAATCACGAGAATGCATTCAGTACCGCTTCCGAGATCAGAGGGGTAGTGGAGGGAAGCATTAACCATCTGGCTCTTCATGATTTTGGGATTTTCAAAGAACTTTATGACTTTGATCTTGCTGTTTTTGACAGTGCGTTTGGAACAGACTGTGCTGATTTTCTCTGTAATTATGTGAATACAGGATGTAACAGCAAGGTATACAACCAGCGTATCTGCGACAGAATCTGTGATATGAGCAAAACACTGGCAGAGGCTTCTACAGTGGAAGAGTTTATGGCAGATATGGTGCAGTTCTACAAAGATTTCGGCGTAGGTAAGCTGGGATTGAACAAGGCATTTCGTATTGAGCATGGCAAGGATGGCAAGCCGGTGATCACACCGATTACCAGAATCGCCCATGTGAATCTGGATGATCTGGTTGGATATGAAATCCCCAAGCAGAAACTGATCGAGAACACGGAGGCTTTTGTAAGAGGAAGAAAGGCCAACAACTGCCTGCTTTTTGGTGATGCAGGAACTGGTAAATCTTCCAGTATCAAAGGTATCTTGAACCGTTATTATGACGAAGGACTTCGTATTATCGAGGTGTACAAGCACCAGTTCCAGGATCTGAATGATGTGATCGCACAGATCAAAAACCGTAATTACAAATTTATTCTTTATATGGATGATCTTTCCTTTGAGGAATTTGAAATCGAATATAAATATCTGAAAGCAGTGATCGAGGGCGGCCTTGAGAAAAAGCCGGACAACATCCTGATCTATGCAACCAGCAACAGACGTCATCTTGTTCGGGAGAAATCCGGGGATAAGCTGGAGGTGGCAGACGATGAAGATCTGCATTCCTCCGATACTGTGCAGGAGAAGCTTTCTCTGGTTTACCGTTTTGGCGTGCGTATTTATTTTGGTGCACCGAATAAGAAGGAATTCCAGAATATTGTTACTACACTTGCAGAGCGCTATGGTGTTACAATGCCTGCAGAGGAGCTTCTGATGAAGGCAAACGCCTGGGAGCTTTCTCACGGCGGTCTCACTGGAAGAACGGCGCAGCAGTTTATTGATCATGTTCTGGGAACAAGTGAGGAACAGTAAAAGAATACCAGAGATTATCTGAAATTTATACCTGTGCAACCGAATTCGGGTGAAATCTCCCGCAAAGTGGGGCGTGCAGATTGCGGGAATGATTTTTTAAACAGGCTCTAGGTTTTGGCGAAAGCGGGCAGTACAATAGAAAAAGCTTTTGCTTGTGTCTGACTTACAGGCACAGATAGAAGAAATAATCCTTGGCAGGAGGGAAAAACGTATGGCAGTGACCACATTTGCGGCAATTGATATCAGTTCCTATGAGATCACCATGAAAATTTTTGAATTTTCCAAAAAGGGTGGTTTCCGGACTGTGGACGATATCCGGTATCGTCTGAATCTTGGAGTAGGGGTATATTCCGGCGGAACCATGGAAGTGGATAAGGTAGATACTATTTGTGAAGTACTTAACGACTTTAAGAGAATCATGGCAGAGTACGGTGTGAAAGAATACCGCGCCTGTACCACAAGTGTTTTCCGTGAGATGAAGAATCCGCTGATTATCATTGAACAGATTTTCAGAAGAACCGGAATTCATGTGGAGGTTTTAAGCAATGCCGAGCAGCATTTTCTGGGCTATAAATCTATTGCGGCCATTGAGAATGGTTTTAAGAAAATGATCCAGAAAGGAACCGCTATTCTGGATGTGGGTGGTGGAAACCTGCAGATTTCCCTGTTTGACAAAGATGCGCTTGTAACCACCCAGAGCCTGAAAATGGGAAGCGTGCGTATCCGTCAGCGACTGAAAGAGCTGGAGAAAACCAATACGAATTATGCACAGCTGGTGGAGGAGTTTATCCGTAATGACCTGACCGGGTTTAAGCGTCTTTATCTGAAAGACCGAGAGATAAAGAATTTGATCCTTATGGGGGATTTTCTTACTGAGACTATTTTCCGTGAGGAGAGACAGGACAACATTATTACACGGGCTGAGTTCGAGAAGCGGTATGAGAATACGGTTTATAAGACCGAGACTTCACTGTCAGAGGAAATGGATATTGATCCGGAGTATGCCGCTTTGATTGTGCCAACTATGGTTATCTGTAAAGATTTTATGGATCTTTTCAATGCAGAAGCGCTTTGGATGCCAGGTGTATCTCTTCTTGATGGTATTGCCTATGATTTCGGGGAAAAGAAGAATTTTATTAAGAGTGCACACAATTTTGAAAATGATATTCTGGTGGCAGCCAGAAACATTGCCAAACGTTATTCTACTGGAAAGGATCATATTAAGGGCACTACCGACCTTGCCCTGGCGATTTTTGACAACATGAAGAAAGTGCACGGAATGGGAGACAGAGAGCGCCTGCTTCTTCAGATCGCAGTGCAGCTTCATGACTGTGGCAAATATATCAGTATGGGAGATGTGGCAGAGTGCTCCTATCAGATCATTATGGCTACGGAGATCATTGGACTTTCCACAGAAGAACGTCAGATCATAGCAAATGCGGTGCGCTACAATACCGCAGAATTTGTTTATTACAGCGAGATCGCAGGAGAGGTCGGAATGGATCGTTCCGTATATCTTCTGATCGCCAAGCTGACTGCAATCCTTCGTATTGCAAATGCTATGGATCGCAGCCATTATCAGAAGGTAAAGAATATGAAGGCTATGCTGAAGGACAGAACTCTGCTTCTTACAGTTGATTCTGAGCAGGATATCTCCCTGGAGCTTGGACTTCTTATGGATAAAGTTGAATTTTTTGAAGAGGTATTTGGTATCCGTCTGGTATTCAGACGTAAGAGAAAAGTGTGAGGAGGGGCACAATGGATCTGAAAAATTTTGAAAAACCGGAGTATTTTGTGAACAGGGAGTTGAGCTGGCTGAAGTTTGACGACCGTGTTCTCTCAGAAGCAAGAGATAAAAGTCTGCCATTGTTTGAAAGACTGAAATTTACCAGCATTGTATCTTCCAATCTGGATGAGTTTTACATGGTTCGTGTGGCTTCCCTGAAAGACCAGGTTCATGCTGGTTATGAGAAAACAGATATTGCAGGAATGGGACCAAAAGAGCAGCTGAAGGAGATCAGTGTCCAGACACATGAACTCGTCCGTTCCCAGTACAGCACTCTGAACCGTTCCCTTCTTCCGGCACTTGAGAAGGTGGGGCTTCATCTGGTGATGGAGCACGAGAAATTAAACGAAGAACAGCAGGAGTATGTGGACCGTTATTTCGAGGATAATGTTTATCCGGTTCTTACCCCTATGGCAATGGATTCTTCCAGACCTTTCCCATTGATTCGAAATAAGACATTGAATATTGGCGCCTTGATCTCCAAGAAGGATAAGAAAAAGGGCAAGGATGTACTGGTATTTGCTACTGTCCAGGTGCCGTCTGTACTGCCGCGTGTGGTTGTTATTCCATCCGGGGATAAAGAGGACACTACTGTGATCCTTCTGGAGGAGATTATCGAGCGCAATATTGACAAGCTTTTCCTTGGATATGATGTGGTTTGTGCACATCCTTACCGTATTATGAGAAATGCGGATCTTTCCATCGATGAGGACGGGGCGGAGGATCTTCTGGTGGAAATCCAGAAGCAGCTGAAGAAGCGCCAGTGGGGTGAGGTGATCCGCTTGGAAGTGGAGGATAAGACGGACTCCAGACTTCTTGGCATTCTGAAAAAGGAATTTGACATTAAAGAAGAGGATATTTTCTATATTAACGGACCACTGGACCTTACCATGCTGATGAAGGTTTATGGACAGGATGGCTTTGATCAGTACAAAGAGCCGAAATATACCCCTGCTGTAGTGCCTGCATTTGCAGATACCAGCAAGGATATTTTCCAGGTGATCCGTGAGGGTGATGTGTTCTTACACCATCCATACATGAGCTTTGATCCGGTGGTAAATTTTGTGCGCCAGGCGGCAAAGGATCCGGATGTACTTGCGATTAAGCAGACGTTGTACCGTGTCAGCGGAAATTCCCCGATCATTGCAGCACTTGCCCAGGCAGCGGAGAATGGCAAACAGGTTTCGGTTCTGGTAGAGCTGAAAGCACGTTTTGATGAGGAACATAATATTGTGTGGGCGAAAATGCTGGAAAAAGCAGGCTGTCATGTTATTTATGGTCTTGTTGGCCTGAAAACACACAGTAAGATTACTTTGGTGGTTCGCCGTGAGGATACCGGAATCCGCCGTTATGTCCATCTGGCAACTGGTAACTATAACGACTCTACTGCAAAGCTTTATACGGACTGCGGCATTTTTACCTGTGATGAGCGCTTCGGCGAGGATGCAACTGCAGTGTTTAACATGCTTTCCGGATATTCTGAGCCGAAGAACTGGAATCGTCTGATCGTGGCACCAATCTGGATGAAGGATCGTTTCCTGAAGCTGATCGAGAGAGAGGCAGAGCACGCGAAGAAGGGAATGCCGGCTATGATCGTAGCGAAGATGAACTCTCTTTGTGATCCGAAGATCATTGCAGCTCTTTATCATGCATCTTCCTGTGGCGTGCAGATTTACCTGCTGATCCGAGGCATCTGCTGTCTGAGAGTGGGAATCCCGGGTGTGAGCGAGAATATCCATGTGCGTTCTATCGTAGGAAACTTCCTGGAGCACAGCCGTATCTTTTATTTCCACAATAATGGCAGCGACGAGATTTATATGGGAAGTGCGGACTGGATGCCACGTAACCTGGACCGCCGCGTGGAGATCGTTTTCCCGGTTGAGGACGAGCAGATCAAGAATGAGATCAAGCATGTTCTGGATCTGGAGTTCCGTGATAATGTGAAAGCTCATATTCTTCAGCCTGATGGAACCTATGAGAAGCAGGATAAGAGAGGCAAGCTTCTGATTAATTCCCAGATGGAGTTCTGCAGGGAAGCCACTGAGAAAGCAGAAGTGTTAAAGAAAAAAGAGAAACATGAAAATTCCAGAGTCTTCATCCCGGCAGAACCGGCGGAGGATGTGGAAGAATAAGAAGTTGAAGTGAATTAGGAAAAATAAGGAAAGCCGCTGTATTGTGATGTGAGATTATAATACGGAGGCTTCCTTCGTTTGTTTGCAAAATTTAACCAAAATGTACTTGAAATAGAAGAAAGAATATTTTATTATTAAATTAGTCCAGTTTATCACGGTAAACCGGAAAAATATTTTAACGAAGGAGGAGCATTATGAGTAAGAAAATGTGGAAAAAGCTTTCTACACTTTTGCTTATGGTTGTTATGGTGTTGACTATGAGCCTTTCGGTCCAGGCAGCAGCCGTAAAAATGAATAAGGCAAAAGCAACCCTGTATCCAGGCCAAAAAGTTACACTCAAGGTTACAGGAACCAGTAAAAAAGCAAAATGGTCCAGCTCAAATGCAAAAGTAGCAAAAGTAAGCAAAGGTAAAGTTACCGCAGTGAAAAAAGGTAAGGCTACGATCAAAGCCAAAGTAGGAAAGAAGACCTACACCTGTAAGATTACGGTAAAAGCACCGGCTCTGAGCCAGAAAAAGCTGAATGTAACAGTTGGCTCAAAAGCAACTGTAAAGCTGAATGGAACAAAGATCAAATCTGTATCCAGCAGTAATAAGAAAGTTGCGACTGTTACCAAAAAAGGTGTGATCACAGGTAAAAAGACAGGAAAATGTACCGTTACATTTAAGGGTGCGAATGGAAAAAGCTACAAATGCACAGTAACTGTCAACGTAGCCCCAACTGCAACCCCGGCACCAACCGCAACTCCAGTGCCAATTGCGACTCCGGCACCAACCGCAACTCCGGTGCCAACTGCAACTCCGGCACCAACCGCGACTCCAGTGCCGACTGCAACACCAGCACCAACTGCAACTCCAACCCCTACTCCAATTACTCAGCAGGTGGTTTCCACTCAGGCTGAACTGAATGCAGCACTCGCTTCTTCTAATCCGGATCTGAAAGAAGTAGTAATTGAGCAGAGTGGAGCAAGCAGCTTCGAAATTCCAAAGGAAGACAAGTCTGATTTAACACTTGTAGTAAATGCACCAAACGGCGAAGTTGTCAACAATGGTAATTTCAAAGAAATTGTAATCAAAGCAATTGCATCCAATACCTTTATTGAGAAAGCAACTGGCAATAACATTATATTCCAGGCAGCAACCGGACGTGTGGCAATTGATGAAGGCGCAAGCGCAAACATCGAAGTAAACAAAGGTGAGTCCGAAGCACCAAAGCTTGATCTGGTAAATAACGGAACTGTATCCGAACTTACCCTGTTCACAAAGGCAGATGTAAATGTATCCGGCAAAATTACTGCAACGGCAATTCCTGTTACCAGTACGGCTTCAGCAGGGGGAAGTACCATTTCCACCAGTCAGAACCTGAATCTGAAAGCAGAGAGTAAGGTAGAACTGACACTGAACGCAGGTGCAGAAAGCACAACAGCTGCTGTATCTGACGTAGCTAATATTCCAGATGTAAAAGGTCTTGGAAAAGTTCAGGTAAAAGATTCTGATTCAGGTAAAATTCTGGATACAGTAGTGGCAGAGAAAGATGAAAATGTGGCAGTTAATAAGGTTTCTGTAACCGGTAACGTAAAAAATGCAGGGGATAACACTGCATTTTCCGGTGCTTCTGTATATCTGTTAAACTATGTTGCAGGAATCAATGCAGGAAATGTTTCCCAGTATCTGACTGCAGAAAATAAAGTGGCAGATACAGCTGAAGACGGAAGTTATGCGTTTGAAGCAGAATGGGGAAATTATTATCTGGTAGTTGTTGCAGACGGATACCGCACTGCATTACAGACTGTAGAGATCACAAGTGCAAATGAAAACTCATTCAGCTGTGAGCCAATCAGCCTTGTAGCTGGCGGCGAAGATGAGACAGGCAGCGTGGATCTTACATTTGTAGATGCTGCAACAGGAAGCGTTATTGATTATGCAGTTGCCCTTGAAATTCGTGAAGGAGCAAACAATGTTTCTGGAAAAGTATTAAAAGAGATTGCAGTAGATGCGTCTGAAAATGGAAAATGCACAATAGAAGAGCTTCCGATCGGAACGTACACCATTCAGGTAGTATCAGCAGATGCAAAGTCTGAAATTGTTGCTGCGCCGTTCAGTGTAACAGTAGTAAGCGGACAGACAGTAACCAAGACCTTCTCTGTAACGAGGATTATCAATGATGACCAGATTCGTTTCGTTCTGAGATGGGGCGATGAGGAGTCTGACGCACCTTCTGACCTTGATTCTCATCTGGTTGGTCCAAAAGCAAGCGGAAATGGTAAATTCCATACCTATTATTCGGATAAGACATATGGAGATACAGACACACAGGAGAATTATGTGACCTATGCAGATCTGGATGTAGATGATACAGATTGGGAAGGACCAGAGACAACCACAATTTACAAACAGACGGCAGGAACTTATAGTTTCTATATTTATGATTTTACAGATCAGTCTGATGAAGAAAGCACCAACATGTCTAACAAGTCTGGTGCAATTGTCACAGTTTACAGAGGAAGTACCCTTCTGAATACATTTAGTGTACCGACTGGTCAGGCTGGAAATCTGTGGCATGTGTGCGATTATGATTCTGTTACTGGCAGGGTAACCGGTATTAATACAGTTGGTTACTGGCCAAATGGTGGAAGCGATACTGTTGGTATGTCTGAGACTGATGTTTTGAAAGCAGAATTGGACAGAAAAATCAGCGAAGTATCAAAACAGAAAGCGGCTCTTGTAGATAATGCATTTAAGGCTGACCTTGATATCCTCCTTTCTGAAGCAAAGAGTGTGAATAGTACTTCAGATAATATAGATGACATTAAGGCAATGATTCAGAAGCTGAATGATATTATAGATGCCATTGACAGTGTTTCAAATGTGGAAAATGTTATAATAGACGGTGAGTACGCTGACTATGAGAAAGTGTATAATGATGAAGAAGACTGTGATGGAATCCTAATCCGCGGCAAAGGTGAAAATATTGGAAATCTGGAAATAACTTTTGCAAACGAAAATGGAGAAAAGGCAGATGTTCAAGTAGCAGATGTATCTGGTCAAGATTATGTAAAAATGGTTACGGCTACTAATGCTAAATATGGTATCTCTAGAGTTTGGAAAATCTTTTATGAAATGGATTTAAGAGAAATATTCAGCCTCAATGAAGATGATATTGTAGGTAGTATGATTACGCGGGTTGATATTGAAACCTATGATACCAGTGGATGGATGGCAATTTATGGAGTTTCAGAGTCCTTGCCAGAATTTACAGTAAATACAGCTGAGGGTATTGAATATACAATTAGCGAGGATGATGGAAGTCATGAATGTGATGTAGTAATTACATTAACATCCGGAGAAAAAACTTTTAAATATTATGTTGAATATGAAAGAGACTTTAAACTTGTACGTCCGGACAGAATTTCTGGAAAAGGTATTGTTTCATATTCTGTAAGTAATATTAACAATATTATTAGTGTAACAGGAACGGAAGCAACGTTGACAGACTTGTCTGTAACAAATGATGACGAAAATAAATCTGTACAGATTAACAAGGATGAACAGGGCGTTGTAAAAGAAATTGTAGTAACAAACAGCAAATATAATATTACTGTTACATATTCGGTTAAATACACAATGTTAGAAGCTTCTGCAATTGAGTGTGACACTGAGTATGAAGTATCTCTGGAGGAAGGCGAATATGCGGATTATACGTTTGTACCGGAGAAAACAGGTTGGTACAATATTAAAAATATAACTTCTGATTATAGTGATGTATATATTGAACTGTACAAGAATGGAATAAGAGTTGATTATTCTAGTGACGGTTTCGTTGAAGATGCATATCTGCTGGCTGGTGAAACTTATTATTGCAGAATAAGACAATTTGAGAATGAGAACGGTGTTTATACGTTTACGTTCAAAGTGATTTTTGCAGGGGATGACGTGGATATGCTCTCTTTACCAGAATCTGACGGATTCACTGATGAAGCAGTAGTAGCAGATACCGAAGGAACCGCATTTGGTGACGAGAGTTTCGTAGAAGAGGGCGAAAGCACACCAGAGGCTGACGGATTTACAGCTGGTTCCGGTGATTTCACAGAAAATGCTGGAGAAAGCATTGAGGCAGATGCAGACGACTTCGCTTCCGAAGATTTCCAGTAAAAACTAAAATCCTGACTTTATACTTGTAAAGCCGGATCAAGGGTGCCGCAGGGCAGACTGATATAGCAGTCGCGCTGCGGCACCTTTTTGAAAAAAAAGAATTTAACAATATTTATGGGAACTTGTTTTTCCATAAGAGTGAATGGAGTTGGTTTCTTGTTTAAACTATAGAAAAATGCAACAATATACAAAAAAACTTTCATAAAATCTGGTAAACAAAAAAACTTCCGAATCACTTCGGAAGTTTCTAGCAGCCAGTACGAGAATCGAACTCGTGTTTTCGCCGTGAGAGGGCGACGTCTTAACCCCTTGACCAACTGGCCTTGTCAACCGACTCGCTTAGTATATCTTACTTTGCAGGAGAATGCAAGCACTTTTTTTATTTTTTTTGCGAAAAATTGAAAAACTCCGAAAAAAGCCAGGGAATAAGCGGGTTTGCGGTGTCAAAAAAATTTTAAACAAAATAGAAAACCCAAATTTTACTTGCAAAAATACCATAAACTGGGGTATGATATAGAACGAATGTTTGAACAGAAGATAAGAATGGAAAAGAAGCGGACATACTGTCCGCTTTTCACAACCATTGGAATAAATGCTGAAGCCCAGACAGTGCATCATGAAATGTAGAGCTGTAAATGAAATGAGCAGTTGTTTCGTGCACTTACAAGTTGATTTCTCGAACAATCCTGTCGGTACACTGGATGCATAAAAGAAGAATATGGGACAGCAGAGTCTGAAGTTACTGTTCACTGGTAACAGTCTGAATGATAGTAAGAAAGGAATTAACACCATGGCAAAGAAAGACACTTACGACGCGGGTAGTATTTCTGTCCTGGAAGGATTGGAAGCTGTTCGGAAACGTCCGGGAATGTACATCGGAAGCGTATCCAGAAAAGGCCTGAACCACCTGATCTATGAGATCGTGGACAATGCGGTAGATGAACATCTGGCCGGTTACTGTTCTGAAATTGAAGTAACACTGGAGAAAGACGGCTCCTGTACGGTCACTGATAATGGACGAGGAATTCCGGTAGATATGCATGCGAAAGGGGTATCTGCAGAGCGTCTTGTATTTACCACCCTCCATGCAGGCGGTAAATTTGACAACTCTGCTTATAAGACAAGCGGTGGACTTCATGGCGTTGGTTCTTCCGTTGTAAATGCCCTGTCCACATATCTGGATATTAAGATCAGCCGTGATGGATTTGTACATCACGATCATTATGAGAGAGGTATCCCCACGATTGAACTGGAAGAGGGACTTCTCCCCAGGCTTGGCAAGACCAGACAGACCGGAACCTGCGTGAATTTTCTTCCGGACCCGGAGATTTTTGAAAAAACAAGATTTTCATCCACAGAAGTAAAGAGCCGTCTCCATGAGACTGCATACCTGAATCCCAACCTTACCATTCATTTCATGGATCTTCGTGGTGATACGCCTGAAGATATCACTTATCATGAGCCAGATGGAATCGTGGGATATATCAAAGACCTGAATCACAATTCCGAAGCTCTCCACGAACCGATTTATCTGAAAGGAGAAGCCGATGGAATCCAGGTAGAAGCAGCATTTCAGTACACCAACGAATTCCGTGAGAATGTACTTGGTTTCTGCAATAATATTTACAATGCAGAAGGCGGTACTCATCTTACCGGATTTAAAACAACCTTTACAACGGTGATGAATACTTACGCTCGTGAGATCGGTATTCTGAAGGAAAAAGATGCTAATTTCACAGGAGCGGATATCCGTAATGGAATGACAGCGGTTGTTTCCATCAAGCACCCGGAGCCACGCTTTGAGGGGCAGACCAAGACCAAACTGGACAATCAGGATGCAGCCCGCGCCACGGGAAAAGTAATGTCTGAGCAGCTGGTACTCTATTTTGACCGAAACCTGGAAACCTTGAAGACCATTTTGTCCTGTGCGGAAAAGGCCGCCAAGATCCGTAAGACAGAGGAGCGTGCCAAGACCAACCTTCTCACCAAGCAGAAATATTCTTTCGATTCCAATGGAAAGCTTGCCAATTGCGAGAAAAAAGATCCTTCACTTTGTGAAATCTTTATCGTAGAGGGAGATTCCGCTGGCGGTTCTGCAAAGACTGCCAGAGATCGTAATTACCAGGCAATTCTTCCGATCCGCGGTAAGATCCTGAATGTGGAGAAAGCCACCATTGACAAGGTGCTTGCAAACGCAGAGATCAAGACGATGATCAATGCATTTGGATGCGGATTTTCCGAAGGCTATGGAAACGACTTTGATATCACCAAACTTCGTTACGACAAGATCGTGATTATGGCCGATGCGGATGTGGATGGTGCTCATATTTCCACACTTTTACTTACTTTATTCTATCGTTTTATGCCGGAACTGATCTATGAGGGACATGTTTATATTGCCATGCCCCCTCTTTACAAAGTAATGCCGAAGAAGGGTGCCGAAGAGTACCTGTATGATGATAAGGCACTGGAAAAATACCGCCGCAGTCACAAGCCGGGAAGCTTTACCCTCCAGAGATACAAAGGTCTTGGAGAGATGGATGCCCAGCAGCTTTGGGAGACAACCTTAAATCCGGAAACCCGGAGAATGAAACGGGTGGAAATTGAGGATGCCCGTATGGCTTCCAGCGTGACGGAAATCCTGATGGGAAGCGATGTGCCGCCAAGAAAGGCATTTATTTACGAGCATGCAACTGATGCAGAACTGGATATTTAAGAAGGCTGAAATCCGAAAGAGCAGAATTTTTCGGACGAAAAAGCAGAATATGGTCTGAACGTAATATAGAAGAGTATTTTGCAAGAGGAGAACCTCAGATTTTAGCTTGGAGTGTGTTTGAAAAATGCTTTCTGCAAGATGTGCGTCACAATTTGTGGGAGATTGCAGGAATGATTTTTTAAACAGGCTCCAGAGTGTGTTTGAAAGGAAAACAGATTATGGAAACAAAGCAGGAGAATGTAATTGCCACGGACTATGCGGACGTGATGCAAAAATCCTATATAGATTATGCCATGAGCGTTATCATTTCCAGGGCACTTCCGGATGTCCGCGATGGTCTGAAGCCGGTACAGCGAAGAACCCTGTATGATATGTACGAGCTTGGGATCCGTTACGACCGTCCATATCGTAAGTGCGCCCGTATCGTTGGAGATACCATGGGTAAATATCACCCTCACGGGGACAGCTCTATTTATGAAGCACTGGTTGTAATGGCGCAGGATTTCAAGAAGGGCAAAATCCTGGTAGACGGTCATGGAAACTTCGGCTCCATTGAGGGAGACGGTGCCGCTGCCATGCGATATACAGAGGCAAGACTGGAGAAACTGACCCAGGAGGTTTTTCTGGCAGACCTTGACAAAAATGTAGTGGACTTTATGCCAAACTTCGACGAGACAGAGAAGGAGCCTCAGGTGCTTCCGGTGAAGATTCCCAACCTTCTGGTAAACGGTGCAGATGGTATCGCCGTAGGTATGGCCACCAGCATTCCGCCTCATAACCTTGGGGAGGTTGTGGATGCAGTGAAGGCTTATATAAAGAACAACGACATCAGTGTGAAAGGCCTGATGCGTTATCTGAAAGGACCGGATTTCCCTACAGGCGGTCTGGTTGTAAATAAAGATGATCTTCTGAATATTTATGAGACCGGAAGCGGCAAGCTCCGTCTCCGCGGTAAAGTGGAAGTGGAAAAAGTAAAAGGCGGTCGCCAGCAGCTGGTGATCACCGAGATTCCGTACACCATGATCGGTGCCAATATTGGAAAATTCCTTAACGACGTAGCCTCCCTTGTAGAAACCAAGAAAACCACAGATATTGTGGATATTTCCAACCAGTCCTCCAAGGAAGGAATCCGTATTGTACTGGAACTGAAAAAGGATGCAGATGTAGAGAATCTCACCAACATGCTCTACAAGAAAACCAGACTGGAAGACACCTTCGGAGTCAATATGCTGGCTGTTGCAGACGGACGTCCGGAAACCTTAAGCCTGAAGCAGGTGATTGAGCACCATGTGGATTTTGTGTTCGAAGTAACTACCCGCAAGTACAAGACTCTTCTGGGAAAAGAGCTTGAGAAAAAGGAAATTCAGGAAGGCCTTATCAAAGCCTGTGATGTAATCGATCTGATCATTGAGATCCTTCGAGGCAGCAAGAGCCGTGACCAGGTTAAAAAGTGTCTGGTAGAGGGTATCACAGAGGGAATCAGATTCAAGTCAAAAGCCAGTGAGAAAGCTGCAAAGAATCTGAAATTTACGGAGAATCAGGCTACAGCCATTCTGGAAATGCGTCTGTATCGTCTGATCGGACTGGAAATTGAGGCACTTCAGGCAGAGTATGACCAGACTATGAAAAATATTGCTTCTTATGAAGATATTCTGAACAACTATGATTCCATGTGTGAAGTAATTATTGAAGAACTTGACGGAATCAAAAAAGAATACAGCACCAAGAGAAGAACTGTGATCGAGAACGCAGAAGAGGCAGTTTACGAAGAAAAGAAGATGGAAGAGACAGAGGTCTGCTTCCTTATGGACCGCTTCGGCTATATGCGCCTTATTGATAAGAATGCTTATGAGAGAAACAAAGAGGCTGCCCATGCAGAGAATAAATTTATTTTTACCTGTATGAATACAGACAAGATCTGCATTTTCACAGATATGGGACGCATGCATTCCATCAAAGTGGCAGACATTCCGCTGGTGCGCTTCCGTGACAAGGGAACTCCGGCTGATAACCTGAGTAACTACGACAGCAGCCAAGAGCAGATCCTTTATGTGGCACCTGTAGGACAGGTGAAATTATCCACCCTGTTGTTCGTGACTAAGACCTCCATGTGCAAGCTTGTCGCAGGTGAGGAATTCGATGTGGCAAAGAGAACGATTGCATCTACCAAGCTGGGAGAAGAGGATCAGCTGATATTTGTAGGTCCTGCAGATGAAATGGAACAGGTGGTGTTCCAGAGTCAGAATGGCTATTTTCTCCGTATCCTGAAAACGGATGTTTCTACTATGAAGAAGACCTCTGTTGGTGTAAGAGGAATGAAGCTGGGGGACGGGGATGTTCTTGAGCATGCCTATCTGGTGGAACCGAGACAGGAGTACACCATTCAGTATCACGACAAGCCGTATGCATTGAACAAGGTAAAGCTGGCCAAACGTGATACCAAGGGTATGAAGCCCAGAATCTAAGCAGCAGATTATGAAGAAAAGGCTGTTATACAGGTTGTGTAGCGGAAGCTCAAAAGAGCTGAGAGTAAAAGCTGTTGCTGGTGAAACAAGCTTAACAATACTGTCAAAATGGGTTAAAACCTTGTAAAATGGGCATTTATAAGAAAAAGCCCTTGCAATTTGGATTTAAAGGTGTTAGAATAATACAAGAAATCAGAACTTGTTGACAAAGGAGTGGGCGTGAGCCCACTCTTTTTGATGATAAGGACCAGAGCGGCATTCGCAGGTGATAACCGCGAATACCGGATTAGAGCGTGTTTGAAAAAGGCTCTAGAGAGGCAGGTGGGAAAAATGAGCAGAAAAGAAGAGTATGAACAGAAAGCAGAAGCATTGTTATCTCCGATCGTAGAAAGCAATGGATTCGAACTGGTAGATGTGGAATATGTCAAGGAAGCAGGAAACTGGTATCTTCGCGGCTACATTGACAAACCAGGTGGAATCACAGTGAATGACTGCGAGACAGTAAGCAGGGCTTTCAGCGACAGGCTTGACGAAGATGATTTCATCGAGGACAGCTACATCATGGAGATCAGCTCTCCGGGACTTGACAGACCTCTGAAGAAAGAAAAAGATTTTGCCAGAAGCATTGGCAAACTGGTAGAAATCAGAACCTACCGGCCAATCGAGAAACAGAAAGAATTTTGTGGTGAACTGACAGCATATGATAATAACAGTGTGACCATTGATGAGGAGGGAACTCCACGCACTTTCGATAAGAAAGATATCGCACTGGTGCGTCTGGCAATTGATTTTTAAGTTACCATGAAAGTCCGGGCCGGCAGCTGTGGGAGTACCACAGGCGCGGAACAGCTGACTTTCATATAGGAAGATGCTGCCAGTAGGCGACATGTCCGATTTAAGAAATAAGCGATTATGCTGGAAAGCAAAAAGGAGGAAATAAGAAAAATGAACAAGGAGTTAATGGGTGCTCTGGACGAACTGGAACGCGAGAAAAATATCAGCAAGGAAACTTTGCTGGATGCCATTGAGCAGTCCCTGATCCAGGCATACAAGAATCATTTTGGAAAAGCTGACAATGTACATGTTACCATTAACAGAGAAACAGGCGATTTCAGTGTATATGCAGACCGCAAGGTTGTAGAATTCGTAGAAGATCCTGCTGAAGAGGTTTCTCTTGTAGAAGCACAGAAGCAGAATACCAATGCAGAGGTTGGCGATATCCTGAAGGTACCGGTTCACTCTGACAAATTTGGCCGTATTGCAACACAGAATGCAAAGAACGTAATCCTTCAGAAAATCCGTGAGGAAGAGCGTAAAGTTCTGTTTGACCAGTATCACGGCAATGAGAAAGAGGTTGTTACCGGCATTGTACAGCGTGTGGTAGGACATAATGTAAGCGTAAATCTTGGCAAGGCAGATGCAATCCTTGCTGAGAATGAGCAGGTGAAGGGTGAGACCTTCAAGCCTACTGAGAGAATCAAAGTGTATATTCTTGAGGTAAAGGATACACCGAAGGGACCTCGTATCCTTGTTTCCAGAACACATCCTGGCCTTGTAAAACGCCTCTTTGAGTCTGAGGTTGCTGAGGTGAAGGACGGAACTGTTGAGATCAAGAGTATTGCCCGTGAGGCAGGTTCCCGTACCAAGCTGGCAGTATGGAGCAACGATCCTGATGTAGATCCGGTTGGAGCATGTGTTGGTGTAAATGGTGCCCGTGTAAGTGCGATTGTAAATGAGCTCCGCGGTGAGAAGATTGATATCATCAACTGGGATGAGAATCCTGCAATCCTGATCGAGAATGCATTAAGCCCGGCGAAGGTAATCGCTGTTATGGCAGATCCGGATGAGAAGACTGCACTTGTTGTGGTTCCGGATTACCAGCTTTCCCTTGCAATCGGTAAAGAAGGACAGAATGCACGTCTTACAGCACGTCTGACTGGATTTAAGATTGATATCAAGAGTGAAACCCAGGCAAGAGAGTCCGGCGACTTCTATGATTATGACGAGGATGACGATGAGTACTATGAGGATGACGAGTACGAAGAGTCTGAGGAGTCCGCTACAGAAGAAATTTCTCAGGATAGCGAAGAAACAGCTGCCGGTGAAGAGTCTGAAGAGACTGAGGATGCGGTAGAGAATGAAGACGAAGAATAAAATTCCCATGCGCCAGTGTACTGGCTGCAGAGAAATGAAGAATAAAAAAGAAATGATCAGGGTGTTGAAAACCGCAGAGGATGAGATCGTTCTGGATGCTACAGGCAGGAAAAACGGTCGCGGAGCCTACATCTGCAAGAGCCGTGAGTGCCTGGAGAAAGCCAGAAAAAATCACGGACTGGAGCGTTCTTTGAAAGCAGCTATCCCGGATGAGGTTTATGATAGCCTTGAGAAGGAGTTTGATAGTATTGAAGAATAATAAAGCACTGTCCCTGATCGGACTTGCAACAAAGGCCGGAAAGACAGTCAGCGGAGAGTTTTCCACTGAGAAATCCATTAAGACCGGCAAAGGATATCTGGCAATCGTAGCCGGAGATTCTTCTGATAACACCAAGAAGAAATTCCGGAACATGTGTGAATTTTACGAAGTGCCCTTGTATATCCTTTCAGATAAAGAAACGTTAGGGCATGCCATGGGTAAGGAATTCCGTGCCAGCCTGGCTGTACAGGACTGGAATTTTGCAGAAGCTATTATGAAGGTGCTGCAGGATGAGGGGAAGGAGCTTTAGAGCATACCACTGTTGTCTGAGAAAACGACCTGAACCAAAGAGGAAAAAGCGTTCCAGGGAATGCTTTTAAATGTTCCCGGGAAATGATTTTTGATGATACGAGCTGCGAAAGACTTATGAAAGCGTATCCTGGCTCGTACTGGTGAAGGGAGAATGGCATATGGTGATAAAGTCACATGAGCCTGCCAAAGACAGAAATAAGCAAAACAGAGAGAATAAAAACAGAGTGAAAAAAGTTATAGATACGGGAAAGGAGAAAGGAATAACATTGGAGACTCCTAAGACAGAAGAGCAGAAAGTGTCAGTAAAGAAAGAAGGCGACGGTGCAGAGGCACCGAAGAAGAAAAAAAATATTATCCGCGTATATCATGCACAGAATGCAAGTGACGGCGGGAAGAACAGAAAGAAACCAGTTGGAGAGAGAAAAGCACGTCCACAGGGCACACGTCCTGCAGCACAGGCACAGCCGGCAGCGAAAGCGGAGGCACCTGTAAAGGCAGCACCGAAGACAGAAGCTCCTAAGACAGAAGCACCGAAGCCGGTAAGTGCACCGAAGGCTGAGGCTCCTAAGACAGAAGCACCAAAAGCTGAGGCACCAAAGGCAGAAGCACCAAAAGCTGAGACAGCACCAAAGAGCGCACCGGTAAGTGCACCGAAGACAGAGCCGGCAAAACCGGTTCAGACTGCACCAAAAGCAGAAGCTCCAAGGACAGAATCCCAGAGACCAGCTGCACAGCAGAACAGAAACGAAGGACAGCAGCGTCAGGGAAATGGCCAGGGCAACCGTAATTTCCGTCAGGGCGAGGGCCGCGACAATAATCGCGGAGACAACAATCGTGGTGACAGAAATGGAGGCAGATTTGGCCAGGGAAGACCACAGGGCGGCAATGGCGGCCAGGGTGGATTCCGCGGAAACAGAAATAATGATGGTCAGGGAAGACCTGTAAGACAGGGAGATTCCCAGAACAGAGGACCGCGCCAGGGTGATGGAAACGGACGTGGATTCCGTCAGGGCGGTGACAACAGAGACAATAGAAATGGAAACGGAAATGGCAGCAGATTTGGCCAGGGAAGACCACAGGGCGGACAGGGACGTTTCGGAGGAAAAGACGGAGATAACCGTAGTGAAGGACGCTTTGGCGGACAGAACCACCAGGGTGGACAGCGCTCCGGCGGTGCAAGAAGAAGCGGCGGCGGATCTGACGCAATCTTTACACCAGAGCTGACCAAGACATCCAAGGACAGCAAGCGTGAGCGTGACAGAGAGAACAAGAATAAGAAGAAAGATTTCGATAAGACATCAGGTGGCGGACACAGACCAAACCAGGGTGGCAGAAACCAGATGTCCAGAATCCCGAAAGCACTTCAGAAGCCTGCTCCGCAGCAGAAACAGGAAGAGAAGAAACCGGAGATCAAGGAGATCACAATTCCGGAGAAGCTTACCATCCGCGAGCTTGCAGAAGCGATGAAGATGCAGCCATCTGCAATTGTTAAGAAGCTGTTCATGGAAGGTCAGATGGTAACGGTAAACCACGAGATCGATTTCGAGCAGGCAGAAGAGATTGCTCTTGGATTTGACATTATTGCAGAAAAAGAAGAAAAAGTAGATGTAATTGAGGAACTTCTGAAAGAGGAAGAGGAAGACGAATCCACAATGGTTTCAAGACCACCGGTAGTCTGTGTAATGGGACACGTTGACCATGGTAAAACTTCTCTTCTGGATGCAATCCGTAAGACAAACGTAACAAGAGGCGAGGCTGGTGGAATCACACAGCATATCGGTGCTTATGTAGTTGATATCAACGGACAGAAGATCACCTTCCTTGATACACCGGGACATGAGGCATTCACTGCCATGCGTATGCGTGGAGCAAACTCCACAGATATCGCTGTTCTTGTAGTTGCAGCTGACGATGGTGTTATGCCGCAGACAGTAGAAGCTATCAGCCATGCAAAGGCTGCTGGTGTTGAGATCATCGTTGCCATCAACAAGATCGATAAGCCAAGTGCAAACATTGAACGTGTAAAACAGGAGCTTTCCGAGTATGAGCTGATTCCTGAGGACTGGGGCGGTACAACTCCGTTCGTTCCGGTATCTGCCAAGACAGGAGAGGGCATTGATGATCTTCTTGAAATGATCCTTTTAACAGCAGAGGTTTCTGAGCTGAAGGCAAACCCGAACCGTGCAGCAAGAGGTCTTGTGATCGAGGCTCAGCTGGATAAAGGCAAAGGACCGGTTGCTACGATCCTTGTACAGAAGGGTACTCTTCATGTTGGAGATTTTATCGCAGCCGGAGCATGCAATGGTAAAGTACGTGCCATGATGGATGATAAGGGACGCCGTGTAAAACAGGCTGGTCCGTCTACTCCTGTAGAGATCCTTGGTCTTGGCGATGTTCCGAATGCCGGAGAGGTTCTTATGTCCTTTGAGAATGATAAAGAGGCTAAGAATTTTGCAGCAGCATTTGTTTCCGAGAATAAGAACCGTCTTCTTGAGGAAACTAAGGGTAAACTTTCCCTGGATAATCTGTTTGACCAGATTCAGGCAAGCGACCTTAAGGAGCTCCCGATTATTGTCAAAGCCGATGTGCAGGGTTCTGTAGAGGCTGTAAAACAGAGTCTTGTAAAACTTTCCAATGATGAGGTTGTTGTAAGAGTGATCCATGGCGGCGTTGGTGCTGTCAATGAGTCTGATGTCAGCCTTGCTGCTACATCAAATGCGATCATCATCGGATTTAACGTTCGTCCTGATACCACAGCGAAACAGCTGGCAGAGCAGGAAGGCGTTGACCTTCGTCTGTACCGTGTTATCTACCAGGCAATTGAGGACGTGGAAGCTGCCATGAAGGGTATGCTGGATCCGGTATTTGAGGAGAAGGTAATCGGTCATGCAGAGGTTCGTCAGCTGTTCAAGGCTTCCGGTATCGGTACTATCGCAGGAAGCTATGTGCTTGACGGTACCTTCCAGAGAGGATGCAAGGTACGAATCACAAGAGACGAGGAGCAGATCTATGAAGGTGAGCTGGCTTCCCTTAAGAGATTTAAAGATGATGTCAAAGAAGTCCGTGCGGGCTATGAGTGTGGTCTTGTATTCCAGGATTTCAATGACGTTAAAGAAGAAGATAAAGTTGAAGCATATATTATGGTTGAGGTGCCGCGCTAGAGCGTAGTAATCGCAGGTGTCAGTTGGGGGCAAGCTCATTGCCCCCAATTTTTCGTTGTCAGAGCCTGCGCTCATATAGGAGACCAAAAAATGAGAAAAAACAGCATTAAAAATACAAGGATCAATGCAGAAGTTCAGAAAGAACTGAGCAACATTATCCGCAGTGAGATCAAGGATCCCCGCATCCATCCCATGACATCTGTCATGGCTGTGGAGGTTGCACCGGATCTTAAGACCTGCAAGGCATTTATCAGTGTCCTTGGCAGCGAGGAATCCAAGCAGTCCACAATTAAAGGGCTGAAAAGTGCAGAAGGCTATATCCGCCGTCAGCTTGCGAAGAACCTGAATCTTCGCAACACTCCGGAAATCCGCTTCATTCTGGATGAGTCTATTGAATATGGCGTAAATATGTCCAGACTTATCGATGATGTGATCGAACACGACCATTCGAAGGGCACTGAGAGTGAGGATGGGGAAAAACAGGATGCAGCAGAAACTGAAGACGAAGAGTAAAAATCGAGGTGAAGGGAATGGAGAGAATCGAAGAAATTCTGGATGGCGTAAAGACCATGGGAATTGGGGGACATGTTCGCCCAGATGGTGACTGTGTAGGTTCCTGCATGGCACTTTATCTGTATATAAAGAAATGGTATCCTGAAATCAAGGCAGATATCTATCTGGAGAAGCCGAAGCCGGTATTCGGACATATTGCATGCATGGACGAGGTGCATTATGAAGCAGGCGAGCCCAGAGAGTATGATCTTTTTGTAACCTGTGATGTAAGCGCTCCTGACCGTCTGGCAGTAGCGTCTGATTATTTCGCTTCTGCGAAAAAGACCGTCTGCATTGACCATCATGTGAGCAATCCGGGATTTGCAGATGTGAACCACGTACATGGTGAGATCAGCTCTGCCAGCGAGGTTCTGTATAAGCTTCTTAACAAAGAAAAAATCGATCTGGATATTGCAACTGCTATTTATACCGGAATGATCCACGATACAGGTGTATTCCAGTATTCCTCCACATCTCCGGACACCATGCGCATTGCCGGCGACCTGATGGAAAAAGGTGTTGATTTTTCCAATATTATTGACGAATCCTTCTATCAGAAGAGCTACATTCAGAATCAGGTCATGGGGCGTGTTCTGGCAGAGAGCATTATGCTTCTGGATGGCAAATGTATCGTTGGCTACATGAAGCTGAGAGACATGGATTTCTATGGTGTAAAGCCGTCAGACCTGGATGGAATCGTAAGCCAGCTCCGTCTTACGAAAGGTGTGGAAGTGGCAATGTTTATTTATGAGCATGAAAGCCAGGTGTTTAAGGTATCACTCCGTTCCAACGGTTCTGTAGATGTAAGCAAGATTGCTTCCTATTTCGGAGGAGGCGGACATGTGAAAGCAGCAGGCTGTGATCTGGCCGGCTCCATGTATGACGTTATCAATAATATTTCAGAACAGATCGAAAAACAGCTTTTAGGACAGGATAAGTAATGGCAGATTTTCAGGGAATCATTGTAATTCACAAGGAAAAGGGCTTTACCTCCCATGATGTGGTAGCCAAGCTTCGGGGAATTCTCCATATGAAAAAGATAGGGCACACAGGTACTCTTGACCCGGATGCTACCGGTGTTTTGCCGGTAGCTCTTGGAAAGGGCACCAAGCTGGTGGATCTTCTTACAGATAAGGAAAAAACGTATGAGGCAGTGCTTCATCTGGGAATCGACACGGATACCCAGGATATGTCCGGAACAGTTCTGGAAGAGCGGCCAGTGAATGTGACTGAGGAGGAAGTGCGAAAAGTACTGAAAAGCTTTGTAGGGGAGCAGCTTCAGGTTCCGCCTATGTATTCTGCTCTGAAGGTAAATGGAAAGAAACTTTATGAGCTGGCAAGAGAGGGCAAAACGGTTGAGCGAAAAGCCCGGCCAGTGTGCTTCTACGAGATAGAGCCTCTGGAATTTCATCTTCCGCTGGTGAAAATAAGAGTGACCTGCAGTAAGGGAACCTATATCCGCACCTTGTGCCATGATATTGGTGAGAAGCTTGGCTGTGGCGGCTGTATGGAAGAACTGCTCCGGTCAAGGGTAGGCCGGTATTCTCTCTCTGAGAGCCATACGCTTGCCCAGGTGGAAGCTGCCGTGGCAGATGGAACCGTCCAGGATATGATCGATCCGGTAGAGGCAGTTCTGGCTGAGTACCCCGCTCTTTATGCGGATTCTTACGGGGACAGGCTTCTGGCAAATGGAAATCCGCTGTCCGACAATCTGGTGAGTCCCCAGCACAAAGAAGGCTGGGTGCGCATGTACGCCAGTGACGGAACTTTTACAGGTATTTTTCAGTGGGATGCAGGGGAGAAGAAATATTATCCGGTGAAAATGTTCTGAATAATAAAGTGACGATTTGGCAGGTGCTGAATAGTCACCAATCAGACATAAACTGGTGTGACAGGAGAGATTATGGAATACCTGAAGATAGAGGGTGAGTTTCCAAAGCTTGCCAACTGTGCAGTAACAATGGGAAAATTTGACGGGATCCACCGTGGCCACAGGAAACTGGTTGAGAAGATCAGGGAGCGGAAGACACTTGGAGAACAGGCTGTCCTTTTTGCCATTGATGCTTCCAGCAACATGATCCTTACCAGCCAGGAGCGCGCTTCCCTTCTTGAAAAGCTTGGCGTGGATGTGCTGGTAGAATGCCAGTTAAATGACAGGATCCGGCATATGAAGGCTGAGAATTTTATAAAAGAGATTCTTATGGGAGATCTTGGGGCATCCTACGTAGTAGTAGGAGAGGACAACCGGTTTGGCTTTGAGCGGAAAGGTACGCCCCGGCTTCTTATGGAATTTGGAGAAAAGTATGGCTTTGATGTGGAAATCCTTTCCAAAGAAATGGATGGACACAGGAAGATCAGCAGTACCTATATCAGAGAAGAACTGAAAAAAGGAAATATGGAGAAAGTTACTTCCCTTATGGGAAGGGATTACTTTGTGGAAGGCCAGGTGGTGCATGGCAGGGGAATGGGACATAAGGTCCTGCTTCCCACCACCAATCTCGTGCCTCCCAGGACCAAGATCCTGCCGCCAAACGGTGTGTATGTGACAAGCTCTTATTTCGGGGATAAGATATACCACGGAATTACCAACATTGGCTGTAAGCCTACGGTTGGTGAGAGCTTTATAGGGGTGGAAACCTATCTTTTTGACTGTAAGGAAGATCTCTACGGAGAGGAATGCCGGGTGGATTTCAAAAAGTTTTTGAGGCCGGAACGGAAATTTCCCTCTCTTGAGGCGCTGAAGAGCAGACTTCTGGCGGATGCAGAGGATGGCCGGAGATTTTTTGAAAAAACTGAGAAATAATATCGGGAAGAAAAACGAAAAAAACAGTTTACAGAATCTGGCGGGTATGCTATACTAGGCAAGGTGTGAGTAGGTTTACTTCCTGCGTTCACATATCAGACAGCCCATATTCAGGGGTTGGACACTCCGACCGTCTCTTAATATGCGGCGATTACGTCCCCACAGGAATACCTGCATGGGAGACCATTAAGAATAATAAGGAGGAAATCAAGATGATTTCAAAAGAAAAGAAAACAGCAATTATGAAAGAGTATGCAAGATGTGAGGGAGATACTGGTTCACCAGAGGTACAGGTAGCTGTTCTTACTGCAAGAATCCAGGAGCTTACTGAGCATTTACAGAACAACCACAAGGATCATCATTCCAGACGTGGTCTGCTGAAAATGGTAGGTCAGAGACGTGGACTGTTAGCTTACTTAAAGAAAACAGACATCGAAAGATACCGTGCACTGATTGAGAAATTAGGTTTAAGAAAATAATTAGTATGCGGAAGGGGCGGATATCCATCCGCCCTATTTTAAGATGTGAGGAAAGTTATGATTGTTCACTGACAAGCTTTCTACCGGAGCTTTTGTGGATAGTGATAAGTGTCACAATAGAGGCACTATTGTCTGTAAGGGCAACCTGACAGATAAAGATTTCCGAGACTTCTGAAAAGGACATTTGAAGAGAACATTTGAAGAGAACTGTTCCCAGCAATATCAAATGTATTTTTCAGTCGTTTCGGACTTCTGTTGTGACAGAGGCAAAGAGAGCTGCAATATACGTCGGTCAGAACTGGTTTTTACAGCTTCTGCAGAAGTGTAAGGTGGCTTCAGATCAATATTTTATATGAAAAAGGAGAGAAGACATGTACAAAAGTTATTCCATGGAATTAGCTGGAAGAACACTTACCGTAGATATCGGACGTGTTGCGAAACAGGCCAATGGCGCAGCACTTATGCATTATGGTGATACCACTGTACTTGCTACAGCAACTGCATCCAAGGAGCCAAGAGAGGGAATCGACTTTTTCCCATTAAGCGTTGAATATGAAGAGAAAATGTACGCCGTAGGAAAGATTCCGGGCGGTTTCAATAAGAGAGAAGGAAAGGCAAGCGAGCACGCAATCCTTACCTCCCGTGTTATCGACAGACCTATGCGTCCTTTGTTCCCGAAGGATTACAGAAACGACGTAACACTGGTAGACATGGTTATGTCTGTAGATCCGGAGTGCAACCCGGAGATCCCGGCTATGCTTGGTTCTTCCCTTGCTACCTGTATTTCTGATATTCCATTTGATGGCCCATGTGCAACGACACAGATCGGCCTGATCAATGGAGAGTATGTTGTGAACCCTACACTGGCTCAGAAGGATATTTCTGATCTTCAGCTGACAGTAGCTTCCACAAGAGACAAAGTTATCATGATCGAGGCCGGTGCCAACGAGGTTCCGGAGGATCAGATGATCGAGGCTATTTATAAAGCACATGAGGTAAACCAGGAGATCATCAGATTCTTCGATCAGATGCTCAAAGCCCTGCGCGACGATCGCGCGCACATGGTCGTCGGAGAGATAGTAGTAAACCGTTTTGCCCTCCCGCCGGTTGCCGACAAGGTTGGCGTCCTTCAGAATCCGAAGCTGATGCGAAATGGCCGACTGCGTCATCCCCAGCAGCTCGGCGATGGCGCAGACGCACATCTCGGATTCAAACAGCGAAAACAGGATTTTGATGCGCGTGGTGTCACCGAACAGCTTGAACAAATCGGACAGGTCGCAGAGCAGCTCGTCGGTCGGCAGCTCGTGCCGCACCTTGTCCAGCACACCGCCATGATCGTGCTTCATTCATATGCGCCTCCGTTCATATGTTTTTCTGTTCATATGATAGCACATTCATATGTTCCTGTCAAGAGGCTGCCGCAAAGTTTTCAAACAAGAATCGGTTGACATCCAACCGCTTTTTTTGTGTATAATGTCGACGGAGGCAGAACGCGTCGGAAAGGAACAAAACGTCTTATGAAAAAGCTGGATTTTCAGGTCCCCTTCACCGGTTTTTCCCATCTCGGCTTCCACAGTGCGCTGGCGGCGGTGCATACCTATTTGGAGGACTGCAAAGCGCCGGCCGATTCTCCCTGCGCCAAGCGCGATACCGGCGTCTGCGACGGCTGCGGCAAATGCCGGCAGGGCTTGGGAGGTGTGCAGGAGGACTGGTATTTTTACTTTGAGGTGCTATGCGGGCGCGCTTCTTTTTCCGAAAGCTACGATGGAACGAGAAAAAACGAATGCAGCATCGCGGAGGACTTCTGTCTGGAATTGGGCGGGTATCGTTACGACAAAGCGACGGACAATTTCCCCGCCGCGCTGCGGAAAACCATCGACGCGGGCGTTCCCGCCATTGCGTTTCTGAAGCCGTATGACAGCAACCGCTGCGCCGTCCTCGTCGGCTATGACGGCGACTGTCCGCTG